>Ga0073928_10003981_pt1 | contig 22473 bp, 21 predicted proteins | sample PaiPotPPA55metaG_FD_76969 | JGI IMG/M metagenome (GOLD analysis project Ga0073928, IMG submission 76969) | Iron sulfur acid spring bacterial and archeal communities from Banff, Canada, to study Microbial Dark Matter (Phase II) - Paint Pots PPA... ...
CGCCATCGCGGCGAGGAAAACTCCCATCGTTCGAATTGAAAGGGAACCAGTGCGTTTCATTCGTTCGTAAAAACAACCCGGCCATTCGGATTCGTTTCCCGCCGGACCTGGATCCGTTTTGGATTCCAGACCGAAAGGTCGCGACCCGAGCCGGGCCGGAAGTATGCGTCGGTCACCTTTTGCACGTACCGTCGCGTTTCCGGAATTGCCGGAACGCGGCCGATTCGATCCACGAGGTGCTCGCCCGCATTGTAAGCCGCGAGCGATTTGTCGATGTCACCGTTGTAGCGATCGAGCAAGGCTCTCAGGTACGTCGTCCCGGCTTCCACATTCTGCTCCGGGTCGTAAAGGTTTCCGCCGCCGTAGCGTTGTGCCGTCTCAGGAATCAATTGCATCAGGCCCACGGCGCCCTTGCGGGACACCGCTTGCGGATTCCACCCAGACTCTGTGCTGATCACGGCTTTGACCAGCGCCGGGTCCACCCTGTGCCGTTCGGCTGCGTCGCGCACGATGCGATCGAGCCGATCCGGTGGCGACGCCGCATTTCCCGTCAGAGTTGCGGACGCGAAAAGCGAAGGCGCCGAGTGAGCCGTCATGTTACTACCATGACGCGCTGTGGGGGAATCCCCGTTTGTGAACACCAGCTTTCCACGGTCGTCTAAAGAGGGTGCAATCTGCGCGCGCGCGGGCGAGGCGAGAGTGAACCACGCTCCGGCCGCCAGGACTGCCACCGTGATGTAGCTCTTGTTCATCGTCAACGGGTCGAACTGGCCTTGGGGAAGGCAGAAACGCTGCGACTTCCGAACGAATCGACAAGCGCACCGAATTCAAAGACAAATACGCAAAGGAAAGAAGACTCTCCCTGCGTAAGCTTTTGGCGCTGTGGCAATTATAGCAATCGATCCAGGATGGCATGCACTCGCCCAATAGTACTATTTATCGCGGATGTGTCTTTTCCGCCAGCCTCGGCCAAATCGGGCCTTCCGCCCCCAGAACCGCCCACCATTTTGGCCAGTTCCTGGACGATTTTGCCCGCGTGAAGCCTCGGAATCAGGTCCTTAGTAACCCCTGTAATTAGAGCAACTTTGCCGTCGTCGGCAGTCGCGAGCACGACGACGCCCGAGCCGAGTTTTTGGCGCAGGGAATCGACCAATTGGCGAAGCGATTCGCGGTCAAATCCGTTCACTTCGGCGGCGAGGACCTTGACGCCCTTAACCTCGCGAACTTGCTCGAGCAAGTCGTCCGCCTGGGAGCCGGCGGCCTTGCGTTTTAGGGTTTCGAGCTGCTTTTCGAGCTGCTTTGTGGCGTCGAGTTGGCGCTCGACGGCGGCGGCGACTTCGTCCTCGCCTGCATTCAGCAGACCGGCGACGGAGCGAAGCGTGGTGAGCGCGCGCTGGTATTCGGCGAGCGCCCGGTCGCCGGAGATGGCCTCGATGCGGCGAACGCCAGCGGCGGTGGATTGCTCTCCGACAATTTTGAACACGCCGATTTCACCCAGGCGCGCGACGTGCGTGCCGCCGCAAAGTTCCTTGCTGTAGAAACCGCGCGGCGAAGCCGCGTCGGGGATGGTGACCACGCGAACGTTCGCTTCCGGGTATTTGTCGCCGAAGAAGGCCAGCGCGCCGGAAGCGAGCGCGTCGTCGATATTCATGATGTCGGTGCGCATTTCGAGATCTTTCAGGATTTCTTCGTTTACCTGCTGCTCGATCTCGGCAATTTCGCTGGGGTCGACGGCCGCGAAATGCGAGAAGTCGAATCTCAAATGATCGGGCGCGACCAGCGAGCCCGCCTGCTTCACGTGGGTGCCTAGAGTGTTGCGCAGCGCCGCGTGCATCAGGTGCGTGGCGGTGTGATTGCGCATGTCGCGGGCGCGGCGGACGGGATCGGCGACGGTCGAAACGCGGTCGCCCACCCGCAGATCTTCTTTCGCGACGATGCGATGCGCGATCAGTCCGGTGACGGGATAATATGCGCCGCGAACTTCGGCGACTTCGAGCGCACCGGATTTATCGTAAAAGCTGCCGGTGTCGGCCACCTGTCCGCCCGATTCGGCGTAGATGGTGGTGCGGTCGAGAACGATTTCCGCTTCCGCGCCCTTGGGAATTTCATTCACCCCACCGGATTTGGTGACAATGGACTCGATGCGGCAGTCCTGCGTACTCGTGCCAAAGTAAAAGTCCGGCTCGGTCTTAAAGGTTTGCGCCAGCTTCGCATAAACCGGATTCGCCGCGTCCTTGTGTACGCCTTTCCATGATGCCCGTGCACGCGTCCGCTGCTCCTCCATCGCGCGATCGAAACCTGGCCAATCGACTTGCACAGCCGCGTCGCGCGTGACGTCTTCGATGAAATCGCGCGGCAGCCCATATGTATCGTAGAGCTTGAAAGCAGACTCTCCCATCAGAACCGGTTTTGAAAAAGCGATACTCCGATCGGGATGTTCTTTATGGGCTTGGTTCTTCATTTCCTCGACGCGAACGAAAGCGTGATGCAGGTTGTCTTCGAGCTTTTTAAGCCCGACTTCGACGGTCCGAGTGAAGCGACGCTCTTCCTCGTCGAGGATTCGAGTAATGCGCGCCGAACCGTCCTCGAGTTCGGGATACGCGCCGTTCATTTCGGCGCGGACGGCCGCGGACATTGGAGAGAGAAACGGAGTCGATGCTCCAAGAATGTGTGCGTGGCGCAGAGCACGGCGAATAATCTTGCGCAGGACATAACCGCGGCCCTCATTCGAAGGAACGACGCCATCCGAAAGTAGAAACGTCGCCGCACGAGCGTGGTCGGCGACGATTCGCAACGAGGGGGCGACTTTCGGATCGCGCACGTCGACGTCAAGTTTTGCGAGTCGCGCGGCCTCGTCCATCAGCGGCTGAAAAAGATCCGTGTCGAAGTTGCTGATTTTGCCTTGAAGGACGGCGGTGACGCGCTCCAGTCCGGCACCTGTGTCTACGGACGGCTTCGGAAGGGGATTCAGCGTGCCGCTCGAATCCCGATTGAACTGCATGAAGACCAGATTCCAGATTTCGACGTAGCGGCCGCAGTCGCAGCCGAATTTGCAATCGGTGTGGCCTTGATCGGAGGCGGCGGGGCCCATGTCGTAGAAAATTTCGCTGCACGGGCCGCACGGGCCGACGTCGCCCATGGCCCAGAAATTCTCTTTCAAGCCTGGGACGGCGATGACGCGATCCTTGGGCGCGCCAACTTTGACCCACAGAGCGGCGGCATCCTTATCGGTGCCAAGCTTCTTGCGAGGGGCGATTTCCGCGCCGCCGAATACGGTGAAATAGAGCTTTTCGAGGGGGATATTGAACCACTCGGGAGCGGTAACGAGTTCCCACGCGTACTTGATGGCCTGCTCTTTGAAATAGTCACCGAAGGAAAAATTGCCGAGCATTTCGAAGAAGGTGTGATGGCGATTGGTGAAGCCGACGTTTTCGAGGTCGTTGTGTTTGCCGCCGGCGCGGACGCATTTCTGGCAAGTGGTGGCCTTGTTGTAATCGCGCTGTTCGAGGCCGAGGAAAACGTCCTTGAACTGGTTCATTCCGGCGTTGGTGAAGAGAAGCGTGGGATCGTTCGTGGGAACGAGCGAGCTGCTGCGCACTACGCGATGGCCGCGCTCCTCGAAAAATCTTAGAAATGTTTTGCGGACTTCGTTGCCGGTCAATGGGACCTCAGTTAAGGTGTCATTATCGCAGACGGTTTCTGGAGCCGCAACGGCGCGAGATCCAGATTGCAGGCGCACTGGTTCAACGGCGATCGGAGACTCGGTGGCCGTCCTGCGGCGGGTAAGCGAGAGCGGGAAAAACTCAGAAATAAAAACATGCGAAAATTCGCTATTAGACAGCGCCGCCTCTTTTTGTTTTCTATAACTTAGACGTGTTTCTAATCGCGGATTCGCTATTAGAAATTCGGCGGCAGATCGCAGCGGCGATGCGTTGCGCCGCCCGGCAACTGCGCCGACCTGCATGTCAATTTCTCCCGTGGAGCTCATAGAGCCCCGACTAACGCTAACACTTTTGGAAAAACGTGGCTAGTGTGGAAACTACGTAAAAAAGGACAGGGGACTAGAACTGTACTTGTAGGCTAGTACCGCGGGAGCCAGGGATTGCGAGAGATTCGAAGACGATTCCGCGCCGGCCTGTTTTGCGCCAATTCGCAAGACGTCCGAGTGCTTGTTCGCATGTGGTTGCGAGGGGCATAGTTGCGCTTCGGCGCTTGCTTGACTTCGCGTGGTGCGTTATTTATGCTCCCGGCGAATCGTGACTCACCTCTGAAATTAGAACAACTCAAAACGGCACGGCTAATGAACTCACTGAGGAGGAAGAACCGATGAAAAAGCTAGCGGGGATTTGTATGTGCGCGTGTTTGTGTGCGTGTCTGGCGCTCGCATGTGCGGATGTGGTTGCGGCGCAAGCGTCGGGAGACCACGCACCGCCGAAGGTCCTGTCGATCTCGCGCGAGTGGGTGAAACCGGGAAAGACGGGCGCGGCGCATGAAAAGACAGAAAGCCTTTTCGTGCAAGCGTTCGAGCGGGCGAATTGGCCAACGCACTATCTGGGCATGGAGTCGCTCTCGGGCAAGTCGCGAGCGCTATTCTTTGTCGGCTACGCGTCGTTCGAAGCCTATGAGAAGGACCAGGCGGCACAAGCGAAGAACGAAGCGCTTTCGGCCGGGTTCGCGCATGCGTCTCTGGTCGACGGAGAACTGCTCGATGCGTTCGATCAGAGTTTGTGGTCCTACGACGAAGACGACAGCAACAGCGGGGGAGTGAACATCGCGACGATGCGGTACTTCGAAATCGAGCGATTCCAGATTCGCCCCGGACACGAGGAACAATGGACCGAGATCATGAAGCTGGTTAAGCCAGCGCTCATGAAAGGCATGCCCGACGACCATTGGGCGATGTACGTAGCCGCCTACGGAATGCCCCAACCGACATACATTGTGCTGACTCCTATGAAGTCGGCAGCGGAGATTGACCGGACGTTCGCGCAGGGAGCCAAGTTCGTGGAGGCCATGGGACCGGAAGGGATGAAGAAGCTCAACGAGCTATCTGCGTCGGCGATTGAATCGAGCGAAACGAACTTGTTCGCGTTCAATCCGCGCATGAGTTATGTGGGAGAAGACTGGGTGAAGGCAGACGCATTCTGGAAGGTCAAGGCAGCGAAGCCGGCGGCAGCCAGGAAGTCAGACGAAAAAACAAGCGCGAAGCCCTAAAGCCGTTTGGAACGGACGCGGGGATACCTAGCAGGGTCCCCGCATCGAGAGGTCGAGTTTAGTTAAATGCTATGTGCCAGCTTCAGATCGCGAGAAGCCGCGCGAAGAAGGAACGGTATCGCCGCAAGGCGACGCGAAAATCTTCGGTTGAAACATTTTCGCTGTGACCCCATTGCTGCTCGAGTTTTTGGCGCTCGCCGGCGAAGACTTCGGACAGGCGCTTGATGGTGGCGGAGACGAGCGCGTCGGCTTCTTGTACGGCCTTGCGGGGTTCGTCGACAAAACCCACCTGAATGCTGTCCCAACGGGCGCGCAGCTCATTGGCTTCGTTGGCCGCGAATAAGGCGGCCTTTTCCTCCTCCGGCGCGCGCACTACGGCGGTGCCGGTAGCCGGACCGCTCGCGACGCCGGCAGAGCGGGGTTCCACCGGTCGAGGAGCCATCGAGCGAGGATCGCCAGAGCGAGATTCCGCGGCTGGCGGAGTCACCGGGGTGGGGAACTCGCTATTGTTTCGAACCGGTTGCTGAGTGAATTTCTCCGAGTTTGGATCGGCGAATTTCGATTGGTCGATGTGTAGCTCTTCTTTGGCTTCTTCGATTCTGGGTTCTTCAATTCTAGATTGTTCAACTGGCGGGTCGCCGATTCGGTCGACTTCCGATTCGAGGTCCGGGCGTTCGGCGACCAGGTCTGGATCTTTGGCTCGGTCTTTGCGAAAGTATTCGGTCATTGAATCCCCCTTCGTTCAAGCATCTGAAGAACTGCATTTTGTCTGCTTCCAGCTATTAACCGCGACCCACGGCGCGGGCGCGGAGTGGGACCTGCTCCTCTTGCATCAATTCGTCAAATAAGGCGCGGTAGTGAACCATGGCCTTTCGGAGGTCTTCCGTGGTGGCTTTTTGTTGGGAATGGCGAATGGCGATCTCGTGTCCGGCGCGGTAATTCTCGACGACCGACGAATGGTCGACGGAAATTTCCAGAGCGCGGTTTTCGAAGTCGCTCGGGGGATAGCCGCGGGCCGCCATGACCGATTGCAGGAGCTGATCGGCTTCGGATAACGCCCTTGACGGATCATCCACGAAGGCGGCTTGAACGGCGCGCCAGGCTTGTTGGAAGCGATCGCGATCAGCGGCGATCAAGGGCCGCAGAGGATAGCGCCTAACGCGCTTTTCAACCTTCGCAAGTTCGGATTCAGCTTTGAATCTGTTGCCTATTTCCGTGACGGTGCGGTCATACTCAGGGCCGAATTGGGCACGGAGTTTATTGGTGCGGTTGCGCATAAAGAGCGCGACGACCGCAATTATCAAGGCAACTACGACAACCGCAATAACTGCAATTTGCGTTGGTGTCATTCGAGTAGCCTCTCCCGGCACGGTGACCTAAATTGCCTTGCTCTGGAATCGGCAATCGCCCGTAATACGGCATCGAGAAAGGCTGTATGCGCGCTTAGGTTCTTTCTTTAGGTGCCAGCGGATTGAACCGCGGATTGTCTCGAGCGCTCGCGGGTGTCGGCAACGAGGATGGCCGGTGCTCGCGCGTGACGGGGCAGTTCAGGCCTACTATTTTCTCAGGCTTTCAAGCCATGCGTCTAAAACTGGCAGGCTGCTTGGCTCAATGGCGGTAAAGGCGATTCCCATGCCCGAGTTAGGCCGCGAAAAAGCCACTTTTCCGCGAGCAACGAAGTTCACGCCAGCGTGCGAGATCCTCAGCCTGGCCTCGGTGCGTTCCGGGAAAGGAGTAACTGTCTCTACGAAGCACCCGAACAGACTTAGGTCTTTCGTAAGTCCTGAAATGTGCTTCTCAGACTGGATGTCAGTCAGTTCAATTCTGGCCGTGAACCGGTGACGGGTTGCGCGATGACGCTCGAAGTGAATCGGGGAACGACCTCAGCGTAATCGGATTCTATTCCAATCCGGACAGGTCGTCCACTTTGAAGGGTGTGCCTGTTTTTACTGTGGTTTTGGAGCGGCAGCGGCGCGCTTTTGCGCGGCGACGGTCCAGGGTGGGACGACGCCGTTGATGCGGGCGTACGCGATGATCTGACCGAGGTGCTCGTGTGCGTCGGCGACGAGAATGTAGACGACATCGCCGGAATTCGCTTCTGGGCCGAGCTTGGGCTGGGGCTTCGCGAATTCGGCGTTGGTCATATTGTTGATGGTGCCCCTGGTGAACTCCCAGGATTTATTGAGCTGGTCGATGACTTGAGCTTTGTCGGTTGTGGACGCTTCAAGGTTCTTGAGGTCCAAGCCCGGCGGCGGCGCGATGCCCATCAAAGCGAGAATGCCGTAGCGTTCACCGGCAACGTGGAGGAAGACGGCAGCAATGGAGCGGGTACCGTCAGCGGGGCGCCACGTGAATTTGTCGGCGGGAATCGCTTGCGCGAGAGTGACGAATTTCTGGTTCATCCCTTCGAGATCTTGCAGGGACTGTGGCTTCATATCGTAGCTAGGCGGAGTGGTGTCTTTCGCCTGGGCAGGCTGTGGTTGTTGCGTGGATTTCGCGGGACGCGCGGCCTGTGTTGAGCCAGCTGCGAGCAGAGAGCTGAAAGCCAAAACCAGAAGAAATGCGTTTCTCATTTCCGTTCTCCTTATCTCCTATCCCAACTAACGGACTCGCCTGGAAAAGGCAGACTGGTGCCGCGCGCCCAGCCAAGTTCGGCCCGTCCACTGCCCTTGACCACCGCTCTTGGTTTGCTTAGACGTAGCGTACTCAGAAAGGCGTCCCCGATTTATGAAAGCAAGGAAGGAATTTGATCGGAGATCAGCGCTGCCTTACGACTGGGACACACGAAGACCGCGATGGCTGAAGTTCGTCCCTGCGAAGCGTAAAGCAAGACCGCCGCTGCTGGCGAAACCGCGACCGCCTGAGCTACTGCGAGCGAACCGCTAGGTAGGGAGCCGATTGGGGCTCCCTTGGAGCGCGGGGTTTTAGGCTGCTACGGCCAGGTACTGCCACTCGCCGTCGACGGATTTCAGCTGATGGACTCTGCCGTCGTCGGCGTGGAGGAAATAACTGCCGTCCGGGATGCGCTGTGCACTGGCGGACTTTAGGGAACACTTTTCCCAGCGCGTGGGGCGAAGGCCGCGGCCGTGCTGGCGAAGTTCTGCCACTAAGTGGATACCGTAGTGCACTTTATACTCGACTCCGGTTGGCCGCGTCGGCACCAACCGGCCACTGCCATTCAAGTTTTTTTGGCTCATAATATTAAGTTTGATGCGGCAGCAACTAAAAATGATGCCGCGAAATCCTGGACCTTATGTGGACCTTAACTGAGTGCATCCAACCGCGAATAGTGCCTCAAAACGGCGTTAACCGCCACTAAAATTGCGGAGGGTCCGCGCTTGCGGACCCTCCTATCCAGCCGTCCCGCACGTCATCGGGAACGGGTTTGGAATCACGCACCACTTATGGATTGACCGTAACCAGAAGACGGACTTCGGGGTGAGTTACGTTAACCAGGTAGTACTGGCCGTCGATGAAGTCGACGTAGACGTAATCGTCGTAGCTCCACGCCGATGGCCACGGCTCGGCAAGGGCGAATCCAAAGCCGCCGTATTCAAAATGCTCGCCCCACCCACGTTCGAAGTGAAACCTGTGTTCGCGACCGAAGTTGGAGCGGAAGCGGTCGTCAGGAATGCGGCGAGTTGTGGTTCTGGTGGTCTCCTTCGTGGTCTCTCGCTCCTGGGTGCGATTCCCGTCACGATTGTCGGTCTGTTTTTCTCTGACGGTCTGTTTTTCCTTATCGGTTTGCTGCTGGTGCTTGGAGTCTTCTTGACGCCTTGTCTCTTCTTGTTTCTTGGTTTCTTCTTGTTTCCTAGGTTCCTCTTGTTTGGGTTTGTCCTCCGGCTGCTGTGCGAAAGCCGGGGCCCCGAGTAGCAAGCACATTGCTGCGGTGCTGATTGCAAGTTTCATGAGTGCCTCCGTAAAACTCCGGCTAAGTTAGTTCGAATCGAGCTGAGGGGGTATCCAGTGAAGCCTGTAAAAGTAATAGGGAAGACAAATCATTCGGAGGCGTCGGGAGGATCGAGGATTTCAGGAAGCTCTGGGAGTTCGCCGTGTGTGATGCCCCGAAGTTCCGCGCGGATGACCTCGGAAGAAAAACCCGCGGCTAGAAGGCTGCGGTACAGCGACGCAATTTTGCGCCGGTCGAGCGGGCCGCGAATGTGCGCCAGGCGGCGTTTCAGGCGGCTGCGGACGAGCGACGCTTCGTCGGTTTCGGCAAAGACTGCGTCCAACGCAGCTTCGATGTGGCGATCCGGGACGCCGCGACCGCGAAGTTCGCGGGCGATGCGGAACCTTCCCTGCCGGCGCAACTTCGCGTGGTTGCGGGCGTAATCGAGAGCGTAGCGGGCATCGTCGAGATAGTTGAGTTCGCGGAGACGGGCGATGAGCGGGGGTACGAGTTCTTTGTCGCCGGCGCGGCGCTCTAGATATTTGCGCATTTCATGAATCGAGTGGCTGCGGCGCATGAGGGCCCGGAGCGAGGAGGCGTAGAGCTCCTCGTTCGTCGAGAGTTTGCGAGGAGAGGAGCGAAAGGGCACGAAGAGAATTTAACCACAGATGAACACAGATAAACACTGATGGGACGGAAAGCAAAAATCGGGCTCAGAACCAGCGCCGGCAAAAGGCCAAGATGGACCCTAGCGGTTGCCAGTGCGCTCGAATTCGGTCATGGCGCGTTCCATTTCCTCGCGAGCGGAGTCTGCGGAGGAACGAATGCCCTGAACGCGGAGGCGGAAATCGTCGGGGTTCGACGCGCGCATGATGGCTTCTTCGAGCGAGATGAGATTGCGCGAATAGAGATCGAAGAGTGATTGATCGAACGTCTGCATGCCGTACTGGCTGGTGCCGGCGGCGATGGCGTCGCGGATCATGCGCGTTTTATCGGGATTGATGATGCAATCGCGGATGTAGCCGGTGGAGATCATGACCTCGACCGCGGGAACTCGACCGCCTTCCGACTTGCGGACCAGACGCTGGCTGACCACGGCTTTGAGAGTGGAAGCGAGCTGCAGGCGAATCTGTTTCTGCTCGGGCGGCGGAAAGACGGCGATGATGCGCTGAATGGTTTCGGTGGCGTCAAGAGTATGCAATGTTGAAAGCACCAAGTGCCCGGTTTCGGCCGCGAGCAGCGCAGTGGAGATTGTTTCGAGGTCGCGCATTTCGCCGACGAGCACGACGTCCGGGTCCTGACGCAAGGCGGCGCGGAGCGCGGTTGAAAACGAAGAGGTGTCGACTTCAACCTCGCGCTGGTTGATAAATCCTTTTTTGTCGCGATGCAAATACTCGATCGGGTCTTCAATGGTAATGATGTGCTCGGAGCGAAGCGAGTTGATGCGGTCGATCATGGCGGCGAGGGTGGTCGATTTACCAGAACCCGTGGTTCCGGTGCACAGAACAAGGCCCCGTTGCTCCTCGCAGATTTGGGTGAGGATGCGCGGAAGCTCGAGCTCTTCAATGGTGCGGATTTTTGTGGGAATGACGCGCAGGACCATTCCGACGTTGCCGCGCTGCTGAAATACGTTGACGCGGAAACGGCCCAGGCCAGCGACACCGTAGGCCATGTCGAGTTCCGCGGTTTCCTTGAATTTTTGTTTTTGCCGGTTGGTCATCATGCTGAAAGCCATGGACAGCATTTCTTCCGGCGTGATACGAGGCACGTCGTTCAGAGGATTGAGGAGACCGTCGACGCGCAGATATGGATGATTGCCGACTTTGAGATGCAAGTCGGAAGCTTTGCTTTCGACGGCGCGGCGGAGCAGATCGTCAATATTGATGGCCATAGCAAAAGCTCCCGATCAGAAGGCTTCAAACCAAGCTAGCATGCGGCCTGACGCGGGGCAATTGCCTGGAGCGGGCGAGTTTCTAGATAGGAAACCTGTACTCTCGGACACGGGCGACAGTCGGTGGCACAAGCAGCAGATTAGGAGCTCACGGGTTGGTCACGGAGGAAAATGCGATCGTAGAGGGCGCCGGCAAGAACGCCGCCAAGTAGCGGGCCGACCCAGTAGACAACCTGGTTCGCACCAATCAGGCGGTGCGATGCCAGGGCGGGGCCGAAGGCACGCGCCGGATTCATGGCGCCTCCCGTGAAGGGCCCGGCGAATAGAATGTCCATGGTGACGGTGAGGCCTATGGCGAAACCGGCGATCTTGGTGAATGCGCCCTTGGCGTCGGCGGCCGTCGCGAACACAACGAAGACCAAAAAGAAAGTAGTGACGGCTTCGAGCAACATGCCGTGCCAGCGGCCGAAATCGAAGGCGAGGTCGGGAGTGCCGAGTCCGGTGGGACGCATCGTGTCAGGCACGATTAGGAGCAATAGGTAGGCCGCTGCCGTGGCGCCCAGAAGCTGCGCGATCCAGTAGGAACCTGCCTGGATCGTGCTCAGGCGTTTGGTTACCCAGAAGCCAATGGTGACGGCGGGGTTCAGATGGCCACCTGAAATGTGACCGACGGCACTGACCATGATTCCAATCGCCAGACCGTGCGCCACCGCAATGCCCAGCAGTCCCAGGCCACCCTGGCCGGTGTTGTGGAGATAGTAATCAGCGCAAATGGAACCGACGCCGATAAAAATCAGCGTGAACGTGCCGATGAATTCCGCAATAAGTTTTTGCACCGTGTTGGACACGATCCCTCCGCGGGAGGCAACCGATCCGGACGGAATCAACTGCGTCCCGAATCGGGCGCGATTCTACTGGATTGAAGAAGGCCAGTCAAAGCATGCGGTACGGGGAGGCAGTCTGAACTGAAATGCCTTTGAAACGGTGAGGCACAAACAGCTAACGGAAACGCGGCGGAGCGGTCGAAGACCATTAGCGCTCCAACGAATGATTTGATTTTGCGGGAGGCCGGATGCGAAAAGCTGTTTGCGGACTTTTGCTCTTGAGTTTAGCGATTCTATACGCTACCGCGACGGGAGGAGCAGATGCAAACACGAAGGCCGCGAATTTTCGGCTTGATTCGCTGGATGGGCTGGAGGCGGTGGACGTCAAGCCGGAGGTTGCAACTTATCAGGGACGCCGCGCCGTGCAGCTTCACAATTCGAGTGAAGACAAGAGCGTCAATACGCCCGGTGAATCGCTCGCGATTCTGAGCGGATCAGTATTCAAAGACGGCACCGTCGAGGCGGAAATCGCGGGGGAGCCACGCTGGGGAGCTCCGCCCGATGCGCGGGGATTTATCGGTATCGCGTTTCGCGTCCAGGACCACGGCAAGCGGTTCGAGTGCTTCTACCTGCGCATGACGAACGGCCGCGCGGATGATCAGCTTCGCCGCAATCACTCGGCGCAGTACATTTCGGCGCCCGAATATCCGTGGGAACGTTTGCGAAAGGAAAATCCCGGAGTATACGAGTCGTACGTGGATATCGAGCCGGCTAAGTGGACGAAGATCAAAATCATCGTTGCCGGAACGAAAGCGCGGCTTTTCGTGAACGGCACAACGCGGCCTTGCCTGATCGTCAACGACTTGAAACTTGGAGAAGGCAGCGGGCAAGTGGCACTGTGGACGGGCGATGACACAGATGCCTATTTTTCGAATTTGAGAGTGAACTAAAAACGTAGGCGCGGACGATGTGCTACCTAGCGGAGACACCCGCGGGAACGTTGACCGCGGAGAACCAGCTGTGACGATCGGGCTTGCTGCCGCTTGTGATTGCGAAGAATTCGTCCTGGATGCGCTTGGTGATTGGGCCGCGAGCGCCGTCGCCCACGGTAATGCGGTCAATGGTGCGAATCGGGGTAATCTCCGCGGCAGTGCCGCAGAAGAAAACTTCGTTCGCGATGTAAAGCATTTCGCGCGGCAGAACTTGCTCGGCGACCGGAATGTTGAGATCGCGGCAGATGGCCATAACGGAGTGGCGGGTGATGCCGGGCAGCGCGCAGTTGGAAAGCGGCGGCGTAACGACCGCGCCGTCGATCACGGCGAAAACGTTTTCGCCCGAACCTTCGCTGACGCAGCCGTTCACATCGAGCGCGATCCCTTCGACGTAGCCGTTCGCCTTGGCTTCGAGGCGGATGAGTTGGGAGTTCATGTAGTTCGCTGCGGCCTTGGCCATTTGCGGCAAGGTGTCGGGTGCGGGACGCCTCCAGGAACTGATGCAAACATCCACGCCGTTGCGAAGCGCTTCTTCGCCGAGATACTTTCCCCATTCCCAGCAAGCGATGTAAGTGTCAATCGGGCAGCCAACTGGATCGACTCCAGCGGCGCCGTAGCCGCGCATTACGATCGGGCGTAGATAGCACGCATCTTTCTTGTTGGTGCGAACCGTATCGAGGCAGGCCTGATGAACTTCGTCGATCGTGAAGGGAATCTCCATGCGGTAGATGTGCGCGGAATTGAAGAGGCGCTGGATGTGATCGCGAAGCCGGAAAATGGCGGGGCCTTGTGCCGTGTTATAGCAGCGAATTCCTTCGAAGACCGCCGAGCCGTAACTGACGACGTGCGAGAGAACGTGAATCTTAGCATCGTCCCAGTGAATCAATTTCCCGTTGTGCCAGATCATTTCGGTCTTCGGAAAGGTCATCTGATGTCTCCGCGCTCACGAAAAATTCCGTGCACTATGAAAAGTATAGCACATGGGTTTCTATGGCAATGGTACGCGGCTGCGGATCGAGACAGCAGCGAAGACAAATTGGCCGCATAAATTCACGAGCAAAAGCTGACGGTCTATTCTTCGCGCAAGGCGACGAGCGGATCGACTTGTGTGGCGCGTCGCGCGGGAACCAAACATGCGATCAATGCAACGGACGCTAGCAGCGCGGGGATGACGGAATAGGTGATGGGGTCGAACGGTTTGACATTATAAAGCATGGTTTGCAGCAAGCGCGTAAGCATCGCAGCCCCGATCAACCCCGCAACAAGTCCAAATATGACCAAAATCATTCCCTCGCCCACCGTCATACGCAGAATGTCGAGCGGCTGCGCTCCTAGCGCCACTCGAATCCCGATTTCGTGCGTACGCTGGGTTACGGAGTACGCCATGACACCGTAGATTCCGAGAGCGGCCAGCAGGAGGGCGACGACGGCGAAGACACCGACAATTTCGAGCGCGAATCGCCGCTGAGCCATGGACCTCGCAACCACTTCATCCATGGTACGGATCGCATACACCGGGACGTTTGGATCGACGGACTGCACCTCGCGCCTGATCACGTCGCCGAGAGTTCCGGAGGACATCTTCGTGCGCACGTAGATCGTGAGTGCATAGTTGGGATTTTGATAAGACGATATATAGATGTGAGGAGCGGTTGGCATATCCAGTCCGTCGGTCTTGATATTTCCAACGACGCCGATGATTGTGCGCCACGGCGGAGCCTGCCCCGGAGGCGCGCCGCCGAATCGAATCCGCTTTCCCACCGGGTCTTCGCCCGGCCAATAACGGCGAGCCAGGGTGTCGTCGATCAGGAGAACCGGCTGCGCTTTTGTGTCGTCGCTCTCGGTGAAGGAACGCCCGGTAATAACCGGGACTTCCATGACGCGGAAAAAATTCGGATCCGCGGAGTCAAAATCGGCCGTCGGCGTACGCTGCGAGTCAGCAGGACGGCCTTCGATTTCGAACGGAAAGTTGTTACGTTGCGCGCTCAGCGAAACGGTGTCGCCGCCGATGACCGACGCCATTTCAACGCCCGGGAGAGCCGTGATTCGCCTTTCGACCTCTCGGAAAAACGCGGCTCGTTTCTCAGGCGGGCGGTACGGATCGGTGGTTGGATCGTTGGGGACGGGAATCCAAACATGAGTCGTCAGAACATTGTGCGGATTGAAGCCTGGGTTCGTCTGGAGCAACTCCCAGAAGCTGCGCAGGAGCAGTCCGGCGCCGACCAGCAGAACGAGAGAAAGGGCCACTTCCGACGCGACCAGGACTCGCGAGATCTTGGCCTGCCGGCGGCTCGAACCAGATCCCCGGCTGCCCTCTCGCAAGCTGGCGACTTGATCGGGGCTCGCGGCCTGTAATGCCGGAACGAGACCGAAAAGCACGCCGGTTAGAATTGAAATTAGGAATGCAAAAACCAATACGCCCCCACCGAAGCTGACTTCGCCTACGCGCGGCAAATCTGCGGGAGCAAGTGCCAACAAAGATTGTTTGAGCAATAGGACCGTGATCAGGGCTGCCGCTCCGGAGGCTGTAGATAGCAGTAGGCTCTCCGTCAGCAGCTGACGCATAAGTCGCCAGCGCCCCGCACCGAGTGCCAGTCGAATCGCAATCTCTCGCTGACGAGCGGCCGAGCGCGAGAGAAGCAAGTTTGCCAGGTTGACACAACCGATTAGAAGCACGAATCCAACTGCGCCGAACAACACGAGCAGTTCTGTACGGACTTTGCCGACCAGATCTTCCTGCACCGAAGCCAGCCGCGGTACCCATCCTGTCGCGGGCGGATAGTCGGTCGGAAACTGCCGTGCGAGAGACGCGTCAAAAGCCTCAAGTTGCGCTTGGGCTTGTGGGATCGTCAAACCAGGCTTCAAACGGGCGATGGCGCCGGGCAGGAACCTGGCGGCGCGTATGGGCTGGGGAGGAAACGGATTGGCCGCGTAACCGGCGGCGATAAAAGCCTCAACGTCAGTTTCGAGCGTCCTGCCGGGATGCCGAAAATTCGGCGGCAGCACGCCGATAACGGCATAAAGATCGTTATCAAGCCTGAGCTTCCTGCCAAGAATGTGCGGGTCGGCTCCGAACATGCGGCGCCACAGTCCGTCACTGATCACGATGACTTCGCTAAAGCCGGGGAGCGCATCCTGCTTCGTATAGATTCGGCCGAGCGCCGGATTGACCCCGAGAATCGTGAAGTAGTTCGGGCTGGTCGCCAGAGTTTCCACCCGTTCCGGGTGTTCACCACCGGTAATGTTCGCACTGATCGGCCAAACGACCGAAATATCGCTGAAGACTCCGGAGCGATCCTGGTAGTCAACCAGTTCAGGGACGGACATTCCGACATCGGGCACATTCGAGCCGCGGAGATCGTCGAATACGCGCACGAGCTGCTGAGGCTGCGGAAACGGAAGCGGATTCAGAAGCACTGCGTGGACCACGCTGTACGTGGCCACGTTTGCGCCAATGCCGAGGGCGAGCGTCAGAATCGCGACGGTGGTAAAGCCGGGAGTTTTGGCCAACATCCGGTAGGCGTAACGCAGGTCGCTCAGGAAGGAACTCATTTAATCCTCATCAGGCGCACACTGAAGTGACGGACGCGCGCACCCTTGCATAGTTTAAGACGATGGATTGTGCACGGCTGTTAGCAGCTAGTACGGCGGGAGTTGAAGATTTGCGAAGAACTGAGAGGCCGGGTCGAGTGTTCGGTAGCGAAATGAGCTGCCCAGGAGTGGGACGACTTCACGCTAGCGGCCTCGCGCCTGATCGCCTCGAAGGGTCATACAGGTGGACGAGCAACGGGCAATTAGCGCGCCTTCTTCGTTCGTGACGTCGCATTCGACAAGCCCGATCGTCTTGCCGCGTTTGACGATCTTTCCTACGGCGCGGAGCTTTTCAGTCCGCACAGGGCGCAGGAAGTTGATTTTCAGCTCTAGCGTAGTAAACGATTCGTCATCTTCGAGAGTGGAGTTGTAAGCAATGCCCATCGCCGCGTCGGCGACATCGCAGAGAATTCCCCCATGCAGGGTGCCCATGGGATTCCAATGCTTCTCCGTGGCTTCGAATTCCACTACGGCCTCGCCGGGCTCGATAGCTGTAAGGCGGAAGCCGACCAACTGGGCGACCGGAGGCGGGGGTATTTCGCCTTTTACAGACTTCGTAAGCCAATCCATCTTCTTGGACATTGTTGCTCGCCCCGCTTTTGTTAATTGTGATCGTCTCGAGTCTTCTCGTCCTGCGAAGGAACGGAAAAGCCTGAAATACGCCCCCAGGCGCTGGTGCGCCAGTTGTCTGTGACGGCTTGCGACAGAATCCACGGCGGAAGTTCCATATAAAGATATTTCGCGAGAGCTTGCAGGTAAGGCTCGTACATGTGGCGCAACTCCGCCAGTTTGCGATCGGCCTCGGGGGTATCCCGAAGATTGAGGCCCGCCTTCGCCAGTGATTCGCGCAAACGATGATGGTCGGCCGGTGACAGCCGTTGGGAGGTGGCGCCGTGCGGGGACGCGGAAAAAACCTGAGCCAGATCGGCGACGGCGTGCCGGCACATCGCGAACGTCAGCCGAGCCTGCCGAGCGCACGAACCTTCGGCGCCTGAAACGAGAAGTGCGGATGCGTCCAGGATAGACGCTAGTGCCCCCAACCAAGACTCGTTGTTGTGCTGCGAACGGAAATAGCTGACCGCAGGATACGAGATGTGGCTTTCGAGAATTTCCGCCGCGGCTCGTTCCCACTCGTGGAGAAGCTCCTGGAGTGCATCCATGCCGATGGTTCCCGCATGACGCCGGAGAAGCTCTCCGGCTGTGGGAGGGGAACCAGCGCGCGCGTCGAGAAGAACGATGTATGTCTCGCGGCGCGAAAAAGCCTGGTAGATAACGGGCAAATAGCTGAGGACCAACGCGAGAAAACCAAAGCCGAGCCCGCTTTCGACAACGGTGAGAATTCGTTCGGCGGTGGCGTGCGGCGTTACGTCTCCAATCCCAAGAGTGAAGAGCGTGGTGCCGCTCAGATAGAGGCACGTTTGGATGGAAGGATGTGTAGGATCGCCGCCGGAAGCGCCATAAAAGAGAAGGCCAAAACCCACGATCAGAGTCGCAGCCCATAACACGAACAACATCAGCAGCGAGAGAGGGCCGAAGATGCTCAGAAAACCTTCGCGCTGCTTCCCGCTCGGAAGGATGCTGGCAATTTTTCGCCAGGGAAACCAAGTACTGCGATAGTACGTACGCGTAAGCCGCCAGCGACGCGTGACGCGCCGAGGAAGGACGATTGTCTCAAACGCTTCCCAAAGTACGCCGGCGACAATCAGAAAGCCCAAAACCGCTGAAAGAATCATGCAGTCGGCTCCAGGCGTGCTTCCATCGTGATTTCGGCTTTGAAGAGCCGCGACACGGGACAATTCGCTTTGGCACTTGCGGCTGCGGATTCAAACGCAGAGGCCGATATTCCAGGAATCTTGGCTGCGACGTCCAAGTGGATCTTGGAAATCGTCCAGCCAGCCTCGAGCTTCTCAAGAGTGACGGCGGCGGTGGTACGCAGACTTTGCGGCGTGAAATTAATCGTGCCAAGTTGCGCCGAAAGAGCCATCGTGAAACACCCTGCATGCGCGGCTGCGATCAATTCTTCCGGATTGGTGCCTTTTTGATTCTCAAAGCGTGTGACGAAGGAATAGGGAGCATCGGTGAGCACGCCGCTTTGAGTCGAGATGGCCCCCTTGCCGTCTTTCAAAGCACCGTTCCAAACGGCTGTTGCGATTCTTTGCATTGCGACCCCCTTAGGAAGAAGTTTAAGAACGAATCATAGGACAGGAATCGTCGCGACGAAAGGTGCGACCGAAACGTCAGGGAATAAGTACGATCTTCCCGTACGCGCCGGGCTCCACAATTACTTCGTGCGCCCGCGGCGCTTCGGACAACGGTATCTCATGGCGAATGACGGGGCGCAGCGTTTCGTTTTCGAGTCCGGCGACCAGCGCTGCATGGGCGCTGGCAAGATCTTGTGGCGAGGCGTTCCAAAGCGACATCGTCAGGATGGAGCCATCTCGTCCCATCGCATCGCGTGGATTGATCTCGATGGTCCCGCGGCTGCCGATTACGACCACACGGCCACGTGGCGCGAGAATCGTAAGATCCCTTCCCAAATTTACGTTGGCAAGCATTTCGAGAATGACGTCGAAGCCGCGACCCCCGCTGAGCGTGAGCGCCTTTTCGAAATGATTGGGCGCTTTGTGATCGAGTACTTCATGGGCGCCTTCTTCGGTCGCGAGCTTTTTTCCGCGTTCGGTTCCGGCAGTACCGATGACGCGCAAGCCCGCGGCGCGCGCGAGTTGCACGGCGGCGATGCCGACGGCTCCACTCGCGCCATTCACTAGAAGCGTTTCGCCCGCTCGCGCACACGCGCGCTGAAACAATCCGCGGAAGGCGGTGCCGTATGGAACTCCCATGGCAGCGCCAGCCAGGAAAGAAGTTTTCGCCGGGAGGGGATGCACCGACACCTCTTCGCACAAAGCCTGCGCGGCGTACGTGCCGCTGACGCTTCCTGCCGTGTAAACACGGTCGCCGGATTTAAACTTCGTCACGCCGCTGCCAACAGATGCCACTACACCGGCACCGTCTGTGCCTGGTGTATACGGCAAAGATGGTTTGCGCGGATAAGTTCCCGCTCGCATATAAACATCCACAGGATTCACGCCGATTGCGTGTATTTGCACAAGGACCTGTCCCGCGCCCGGCTTCAGGTCAGGCACTTCTTCGAACTTCAGAACCTCAGGGCCGCCGAACGCCACCACGCGAATGGCCTTCATGGATTTTGCCTCCCAATATGCATCTCGCGCATTGGATGTGCGAGATGACGCGCTGGATTTAAAAGAACGGCAGAACCGACTCCGGGATTAGTGAGTTCCCGCCGAGCCCTGAGGTGACGCCATAACCTCGCGCATCTGGAGCGAGTGGAAGTCTTTCTGGATGCGTTCGAGGCGATCGGTGTAGATGTTCTCGTATGCACCGAACACTAGAAAGGGAATCATGACAGCGAGAACCCAGAACTTCACGTTCCCGGGAACCTTGGCCTCCGGCTCCCAGCGAAAAAGTCGACGCGAAATTTCAAACGCCACGAGCACGCCGATGGCGAGTGCTAAAACGTCCGTAAACGCTTCGTGATTTGTGATGAGGTTGTCGGCCGCGCCCTCGAGACCGGTAGCGAGATACGTGGCGGGCAGGAACAGCGAGCAGTGTTGAATCCACCCTGGCAGCTTGGCAAGCGGGACGGTCGCGCCGGAGAGGAAAATGAATCCCATCCATATCAGGTTATTGATCATCTGGGTTTCCTGCATGGTATTCGTCACGCTGGCGACGATCAGACCAAACGACGAGAACGCGAAAGAGCCGAAGGTCACCAGCACAAAAATTGCCCAGAGGTTGCCCCAGCTCGTCATGTGAAACGCGAAGCGGCAGACGATCATTTCGAATGCGACAGTGGGAAGCGTCATGAAATAGTTCGAAAGGATACTTGAAGCGAGCATTGGCCCTGCTCCCGCAGGCGACAGCCTGAAGCGTCTCAAGATGCCTTGCTCGCGAAAAGTGACCAACTGCACGCTCAATCCCCAAAAACTTCCCATCACCGTAAACGTGAGAATGGCTCCGAGAATGTAGGGAATCCAGGTGCGCGAGGACTGCCCGAACATCATGACCGCGCCGAAAAGAAAGAGCATAGGCATGATGAGGCTGAAGAAAAGAAATGCGCGGTTCCGCATCGCGAGCCGGATTCGAGCCTTCGTAAGCACCCATGTATTGTGCACTGAACAGCTCCTGTTTTTCGCCGGTTAATCCCGCAGACGGCGGCCGGTCAGCTCGATGAAAACATCTTCGAGCGACGGCGAAAACATTTCGAGGCTTTGCAATTCGTTGCTCTCCGCTTCGAGCTTCTTTACCAGCGCGACGATTGTTTGCGGAGGGCGGGTCGAATGGACTACATAGGTGCCATCGAATTCGCGACAATCGGCCACACCATCAAGATGCGCCAGCGCGCCATCAGTAAGCGGCTTCGCAAGGCGCACTTCGATACGAGTTGTTCCCGCCGATGAATGCTTGAGCTCGCGCGGTGTGCCCGTCGCGATCACGCGGCCCTGGTCGATTATGGCGACGCGGTCGCAGAGACGCTCCGCCTCTTCGATATAGTGGGTCGTCAACAAGACCGTCTTCCTGCTTCCCTTCAATTCCTCGATGATGTCATAGATTTCGCGGCGCACTTGCGGATCGAGGCCGGCTGTGGGTTCGTCTAGGAAGACAACGCGCGGCTCATTCACCAGAGCCATTGCCAATGCCAGCCGCTGCTTCTGTCCTCCGGAGAGCTGACTGTAAAAGGCGTCGCGCTTCTCGGTGAGCTGAAATCGCATCAGGAGATCGTCGGTGTTGGCGCGGCGGCGATAGAAATTCGCGAACAGATCGATGGCTTCTTTTACACGCAACTTGTCGGGCAGGGAAGTGGATTGAAGTACCGCGCCAATCAGTTCTTTGAATTCGCGGCCGCTTTTTTCCGGGTCCATGCCGCAGACGCGCGCAAGACCGCGATCCGGCGTACGCATGCCTTCGAGGATCTCGACGGTGGTCGTTTTGCCGGCGCCATTTGGTCCAAGCAAGCCAAAAACTTCTCCTTCTTCGACGTTGAAGCTCACACCACGCAACGCTTCGACGGCGTCGTAGTTTTTGTAGAGGCCTTCGACTTGTATGACCGGCTCGCCCACGAAATAGGTGTCCTCTCTTGGTTAGCTGGCGGAGTCGAGAAATCTTTCTATATCATAGTCGCACGGTCGCGCGAATCGGCGCCATTCTTAGCGCTTCCGCTTTGGTTTCTTGGCCGCTGGCTTTCGTTTAGTCGGTGACCAGTGGTAGAGCTTCATATCGAGTCGCGCGAAGTCGACAGTGACACCTTCTGTTGCGAGCAAACGCCGCTGGACGGATCCGTGAGGTTCTGGGATTGTCAAACGTCCACCCGCTCCTACTACCCGGTGCCAGGGTATCCCGCGTCCGTTAGGACAGGCGGCCATTGCATATCCAACGGCACGCGCTCCCCCCGGCAGCCGGAGCGCTTTGGCTAACTCCCCGTAGGTGGTCACGCGTCCCCGCGGGATCTTTTTCACCAGCCGATAGACCGGATCCCAGGACATCGCTTCTCCTCCCTCGGGGTCGAAATCTGAGGGTTCATTTGTATCACGACGACTGCGGAGTGCCAGAGGAGACCTCAACTATCATCGTCCCAGCGCGAGTTGGCGGCGAACGATGCGACGCAGCGCGAGTTCGCCGCATCTAAGGAAGTAGGTAAAGTTCTGCGTAGTTTTTCCAGCCTTGGAATTTCGTCCTCAAGACTATTAACCGATTCGAAGCAACTTTTCCGTAGCTGCAACATCGTACTATTGACGGGGTAGTGGACGGTTCTTACACTACGAATCGGTCTACCCTGAAAAGGAGGGTGTCGTGGCTTTTGTTCGGCGCAAAGGCAAGTCGTACTTTCTGGTGCACAACGTGCGCCGTCAGGGGAAGGTGCAGCAATTGCACCTTGCGCGGCTTGGGGAGCGACCGCGCATCACCGACGACGTTGTGAGAAAAGTATCGCGCAATCACCCCTTTCTCGACCTCGATTGGTCCAACCTGCGAGAGCAGGTGAATAGCCGGATCGAG
>Ga0073928_10003982_pt1 | contig 22466 bp, 21 predicted proteins | sample PaiPotPPA55metaG_FD_76969 | JGI IMG/M metagenome (GOLD analysis project Ga0073928, IMG submission 76969) | Iron sulfur acid spring bacterial and archeal communities from Banff, Canada, to study Microbial Dark Matter (Phase II) - Paint Pots PPA... ...
ATCGTCAGGAAGGGTGCCGTCTCGGTCAGCCCGTAGACCTGCGTCACCTCCCAGCCCAGGTAGCCTTCGAGGCGCTCGATGGTGGCGGCGGCCGGCGGCGCCCCGGCGGTGTCGACCTGCACGCCCTTCGGCACATCACCGCGCACCGACGAAGGGGCGTTGGCAAGGGCGATCAGCACCGTCGGCGCGGCGCAGAGCCAGCCGACGTGCTCGTTGCGGATGAGCTCGAAGACATGTGCGGGCTCGACCTTGGGCAGGCAGATGTGGGTGCCGCCGACCGCGGTGACTATCCAGACGAATGTCCACCCGTTGGCGTGGAACATCGGCAGCGTCCAGAGATAGCGGTCGTCCACCGTCATGTGCAGGTGGACCAGTGTCCCGACGACGTTTGCCCAGGCGTTGCGGTGCGTGATCATCACGCCCTTGGGCCGCGCGGTGGTGCCGCTCGTGTAGTTGAGGGACAGGAGGTCCGTCTCGCCGATTTCTGGTCGGCGGAAATCAGACCCGGACGTGGCGAGCAGCGACTCGTATTCCTTCCAGCCCTTGCGGCCGCCCGCGCTCCCGAGGCTGATGAAGTGCTCGACCTCGCCGAGCTGCCCGCGGATTCCGTCCACCACGTCGAGATAGTCAGGATGGACGCACAGCACCTTCGCACCCGCGTGCGAGGCGATGTAGACGAAGTCGTCCGCCGTCAGCCGGTAGTTGATGGGCACGAGCACGGCGCCGATCTGAGGGACGGCATAGAACGACTCGAGCTGCTCGTGCGTGTTGGGCGCGATGTACGCGACGCGGTCGCCCTGGCGCACGCCGAGCGCCTGGAGCGCCGCCGACCAGCGGTCGCACCGGCCGAAGAACTGCTCGTAGGTGAGGCGCAGGTCTCCGTCGACGACGGCCTCGCGTCCGCCGTACAGCTTGCGCGCCCGGCGGCCAAACTCGAGCGGCGTCAGCGGAGTCTCCATATCACCCTCCTAGGAATTCAGCATCAGCGCGAAGTCGGCCGTCTTGATCCCGCCGACGAAGGCGCTGTGTGGTCCAGGCTCCAGCTCCACAGACCGTTCATAGACGAACGCGTAAACGTTGTCCAGGTTCCAGTCGCCATAGCCCTGGATGCGCAAGCCGAAGCGCAGGCCCTCGTCCTTGCGGCCGCGCTGGAACAGGTCGGTGGCACGCGTGTAGATCGCTTTGAGGATGTCGAGCTGCATCGACAGCTCGGCGATCGTCTTCGCGTCACCTTCGGCCTCGACCAGCTGCTCGATCTGCCGTTCGAGGTCGGCGATCTCCTTCTGGTAGTCGTCCACGTCGACCCTCCTAGAAGAGTCTAGCCCGAGGCCCGGACGCAGAATCCCTCGACGGATCTTCGGCGCCCATGCGGCCGATCTGCGGGTTCAGCTCCTGCGCTGCTCGCTCACGCACCGCTGGTGCGCTCGCTCCGCTGCTCGTCGCTTCACCCGCATCTCGGCCACCTGGATCGCCGAATCTCTCGCCGAGGGCTCTGCGCCGGGCCTCGGACTTAGTGGATCAGGTAGTTCGACGCGACCGAGGCCGCGATCAGGATGGCGATGATGTTGATGACCTTGATCATCGGGTTGATGGCGGGACCTGCGGTGTCCTTGTTCGGGTCGCCGACCGTGTCGCCCGTGACCGAGGCCTTGTGCGCCTCCGAGCCCTTGCCGCCCAGGTGGCCCTCTTCGATGTACTTCTTGGCGTTGTCCCAAGCCGCGCCGCCGCTGGTCATCTGCAGGGCGAGGAACAGGCCGGTCACGATCGCGCCGAGCAGCATGCCTCCGAGGGCGCGCGGGCCGAGGATGAATCCGACCGCGATCGGTGCGACCACCGGGATGATGCCCGGCAGGATCATCTCGCGCTGCGCAGCGGCGGTCACGATCCGCACCGCGGTGCCGTAGTCCGGCTTGGCCGTGCCGGCCATGATGCCCGGGATCTCGCGGAACTGGCGCCGGACCTCCTCGACCACGAGGCCACCCGCGCGGCCGACCGCGAGCATGGCCAGCGAGCCGAACAGGAACGGCAGGATGCCGCCAAGGAACAGGCCGACGATCACGAGCGGGTCGGACAGCTCGAACGTCGTCGAGTGGCCGGCTCGCGCCAGCTCCTGCGTGTAGGACGAGAACAGCACGAGGGCGGCCAGCCCGGCCGAGCCGATGGCGTAGCCCTTGGTCACGGCCTTCGTCGTGTTTCCGACGGCGTCAAGCCGGTCGGTGATGGTCCGAATCTCTTCCGGCAGGTTCGCCATCTCGGCGATGCCGCCGGCGTTGTCCGTGATGGGCCCGTAGGAGTCGATGGCGACGACGATGCCCGTCATCGAGAGCATCGCGGTCGCAGCGACCGCGATCCCGTATAGACCCCCGAGGTCGTAGCTGATCAGGATGCCGATGCCGATCACGGTCACCGGCAGCGCCGTCGCCATCATGCCGATCGCCTGCCCAGCGATGATGTTCGTCGCGTGCCCGGTGACCGAGGCCTTGGCGATCAGATGCACCGGCCAGTACGCGGTCTCGGTGAAGTACTCGGTGATGGCGACGATCAGTACGGTGATCACGACCCCGACGAGGCCGGCCCAGAACAGGTTGTTCGGGTCGCTCACACCGCCGCCGGCCTTGAGGTAGCCGTTCGAGGTCATGTACTGCGTCACGAAGTAGAAGCCGACGATCGCAACGGCCACTGCGACCAGAAGCCCTGCGTACAGGGCGCCCATGATCCAGCGTGGGTTGAAGATGCGCACAAAGAACGTGCCGATGATCGAGCCGACGACACTGACCGCTCCGAGCAGGAGCGGGTAGATGACCCAGCCGATCTGATTCTTGAAGAGCAGTGAGCCCAGCAGGATGGCCGCGATCATGGTGACCGCGTACGTCTCGAACAGATCGGCAGCCATGCCGGCGCAGTCGCCCACGTTGTCGCCGACGTTGTCGGCGATGACCGCGGGGTTGCGCGGGTCGTCCTCAGGGATGCCCGCCTCCACCTTGCCGACCAGGTCGGCACCGACGTCTGCCGCCTTGGTGTAGATGCCACCGCCCAGCCTCGCGAACACCGAGACCAGGCTCGCGCCGAAGGCGAGGCCGACGAGCGCGTCGGGATCCTTGAAGACCAGGTATGCGGCGGAGACTCCGAGCAGGCCCAGGCCGACGACCATGAACCCGGTCACCGCGCCGCCTCGAAACGCGACCTGCAGCGCCCTGTTCAAGCCGCCGCGCGCAGCCTCGGCGGTACGCGAGTTGGCGCGCACCGCGATGTTCATGCCGACATAGCCGGCCGACGCGGAGAGCACGGCGCCCACGACGTAAAGGGCAGCCGTCTTCCAGCCGATGCTGAAACCGATGACGACGGCGATGACCACGCCGATGATCGCGATGACTGTGTACTGCCGGTTCAGGTAGGCCGACGCGCCCTCCTGGATGGCGGCGGCGATCTCCTGCATGCGCGCGTTACCCGGAGGCTGGCGCAGGACCATGAAGATCAGGACGATGGCGAACAGGACGGCGGCAAGGCCGCCGGCGACTGCGAAGAGGGCTGTGTTGGAGTCCATGCGCGGAGCGTTAGGTTAAAGGAAGCAGGGAGCGCGACGCGGAAGCCGGCTCGCGGCCGGGTCAGAAGTGTCTCCTAGAAAACCCTCCGCCGCCACCACACGGCGACGCCCGCCAGGACGATGAGGCCGGGCATCAGCACCGCCGTGATGAAGATGATCGTGCTCTGGTCCTGCTGCGTCAGCGCCAACGGCAAGGCGCGATCGGCCTTCGGCGGAACGGCGATCAGCGAGTCCTGTCCTGCCAGCCACTGAAAGGATCCAAGCGCGAGCTCGAGATTCGCGTCGCTGTTGTTGGGCGGCAGGGTTCCGTTCTCGGCGAACGACTGCGTGCCCACGATGACGATTCGGGTCTTGCTTGACGTGCCCGCCGCGCCCGCAGGCACGGCCCGCTCGACGGTCTCCAACATCGTGAAAGGCCCGGATGTGTCGCCGGGCTGCCGCGGCAGGCTCGAGCGGATGGCACCGATGGCGTACGCGCTATTGCTGCTAGACGCGATGCGCACGACGCTCGCTCCCGCCAGCGGCGTGCCGGTGATCGCTGTCGTGCGCGGGAAGAACGTCACGATCCCCTGGATGTCACCGGTGATTGGGGACTGCCCATAGGAGGTGACCGCCGGGATGGTCGGGTCCTGGGCTGAGGCGCGCGAAGGATCGGTCTCGACCACGAGCGCACCCGAAAAGCTCAGGCCGTAAGGCTGGAGCACGGCGTTCAGGGATGCGGTCGCCTTCGGGTCCTTGGCCCACGGCTCGGCCGCGATCAGCAGCCGGCCGCCGGCCGCCAGGTACGCATCGATTGCCTTCACGGTTTGAGCGGGCAGGGCCCTTGTCGCGTCCATGATCACCAGCTCGTCGCATTCAGCCGGAACCAGGGTCGTGCTCGCCAGCAGAAGATCCTCGTGGGCAAAGTTGTTCTTCTCGAGCGTGGCGGCCACGCCCGAGTAACCCGTGCTCTGGTTCGTGTCCGTAAGGTCTTTTTCGCCGTCCCCCACGCCCCAGCACACCATTGGCGTTCGGTCGGACTCGAGCTTCACGAGCGCGGACGTGAAATCCGACTCCGTCTGCGAGCTGGGAAGCAGGAGCTCGGTCTTGCCCTTGTAGTCGAGCACCACGGTGTTGACCAGGGTGATGCCGTAGCGCTTGACGTCCGCGGGGTCCTTGTCGGGGTCCGCGCTGCGGTACTTCACGTGCGAGCTCTGAGCCTGATAGAGCGCGACCAGGGCTTCGGCCGCCGACTGGCCGTTGCCCGCGCCAGGGTGGAACAGGCCGATGACCTGCAGGTCCGAGGTCAGCCGCCTGGCCACCAGGACGGACTGCGGAGCGAGCGTGTTGTTGCCGGCGCGGGTCATGTCCCACGTCTGCTCAGACTTCGAGGCCAGCACGTTGGCCGCGACCAGCAGACCCAGCACGACCGCGATGACCACGGCGCTCAGCGACCCGGCGCGGACTCGTCGCCTCACCGCCAGCGCCTCGCCGCAAGCACGCGCGTGGTCAGGAAAAGGGCGCCGAAGGTGAGGGTCACGAAGTAGACGATGTCGCGCACGGCCGCCTGCCCGAGGCTAAAGGCCTGGAAGCGGTTCCAGCCGCCGATGTATTCGAAGAACAGGTTGGCCGGCGGCGCGACGAAGAAGCCGATCACGTAGCCCGCGTACCAGATCATCAGCAGCAGTGCCATCGCGATGAAGAAGGCGACGATCTGGTTGCGCGTGAGGCTCGACGCGAGCACGCCGATGGCGATGGCCGCGGCGCCGACCAGCGCCAGGCCGACATAGGTGGAACCGATGAGGCCGAGGTCCAGGCCGCTGACGTAGACGCGGAGGATCACGACATAGACGATGGTGGTCGCGAGCAGCATCAAGTAGAAGGCGAAGGCCCCCGCCCACTTGCCGGCTGTCACCTCCCAGTCGCGCACCGGCGACGTAAGCAGCAGCTCGAGGGTCCCCTGCGCGCGCTCCTCGGCAAGCACGCGCATGGTGAGCAGCGGTACTAGCACGACCATCAGGAAGTTCGTGATCACGCCGAAGACTCCGTCCATGGTCGCCTGCTGCCCGGCCAGCACGGTGGCGATGAACCCGAACCCCGAGACGAGAAATGTGAACAGGCCGGCGACGACCCAACCGACGGGTGACACGAACAGCGCGACGAAGTCGCGGCGGGCGATGGCCGACACCCGGAGGAGGCCGGTCCGCGAGAGGGCGGCATGGATGTTGTCGGCAGGCGTGGGACCGGAGGCGGCGACCGGCGCCACCACGGTCCTTCGTTCGGTCTTCTTCGGCGCTCTCGCGGCGATCGGAGCAGTCCGGGCTTGCGGCCGGTTCGCCGCCGGCAAGGAGGCGGCCTTGGCCGCCCGCTTCGTGCGCTGCTTGACGCGTGCCTTGCGCCTGGCCGCTTTGCTCACGAGTCCTCTGTGGAGGTCAGCTGGAGGAACACGTCCTCGAGCGTCAGTGTCCGTTCCTGCACCTCGAGCAGCCCGAAGCCGCCCAGGATGATGGTGCGAGAGAGCTTCTCGCGCAGGTCCATCACGGCGGTCGTCACGATCACCCGCACCGCCGAATCGCCCTCGGCGGTGACCGTCACCTCGTCGATCCCGGCCACGCCCCTGACCGCCTCCTCGACCCCGGACGCTTCACCGCGCACCACCATCTCGACCTCGTGGCGGCGGCCACCGAGCCGCTGCGCGAGCATGCCCGGCGTACCGTCCGCCACGATTCGTCCCTCGTTGATGATCAGCACCCGCTCACAGGTGGCCTCGACCTCGGGCAGGATGTGGCTCGAGAGGATCACCGTGTGGCGGCGCCCGAGCTTCTTGATGAGGTCGCGTGTCTCACGCGTCTGCGCCGGGTCAAGCCCGGCCGTCGGCTCGTCGAGGATGAGGGCGTCCGGCTCGTGCACGATCGCCTGAGCCAGCCCAACGCGCTGCCGCAGGCCGCGCGAAAGGCGGCCTATCACCTCGCCGCGCCGCTCCTCCAGACCGCACGATTCCACGGCGTCATCCACTCGCGCCCGGCGCTTCGAGGGCGGCACCCCCCGCAGCTTGCACATCAGCTGGAGGAATCCGTCGACGCGCATCTCGTTGTACAGGGGTGTCGTTTCGGGCAGATATCCGATCCGCCGCCGCACGTCGAGCGACTGCCGAAAGACGTCGAAGCCGTCGACGGTGGCCGTGCCCGAAGACGCGCCGATGTAGCCGGTGAGGATGCGCATGGTCGTGGACTTGCCGGCTCCGTTCGGACCCAGGAAGCCGAGGATCTGGCCGCGGGGAACCGAGAAGCTCACGTCCTGGATGGCGGGGCGCTCGTCGTAGAACTTGGTGAGCCCCTGGACCTCGATCAAACCGGTGAGATTGTCTAGTAAATGAGATCGAATCGCGTCAGGCCACCAGCGGGCGGCTGCCACTCGACCTCCACGTTGTCGACACGGGCGTGGCGAGGGCCTTGCCGGGCTGCCCGCAGCAGGCGCTCGAGCTTCTTGCGGTCGCCCTCCGCCACCAGCTCGACTGCTCCGTCAGGTCGGTTGCGCACCCAGCCTTGAAGTCCCAGCGGCCTGGCGGCGTCTATGAGGAAGTACCGGAATCCCACGCCCTGCACGTCGCCACGAACTACAGCGTGAAGGCGCTCCACGTTCCGAGGGTTAGCCCTCCCCACCTTGGGGGGAGGTGGCGCCGCGCGCAAGCGCTGCGCCAGAGGGGGGGCCACGCGGCGCTGGTATGTTCTCGCCATGGCCTCCAGCATCGTCGCGATCGGAGACGAGCTGGTCGGCGGCTTCACCCTCGACACCAACTCGCACTGGCTCGCCGAGCGCCTTCGCCTGCTCGGATATCCCGTCAAGCGCGTCACCCAGATCCGCGACCGCCCGGCCGAGATCGCCGACCAGCTGCACCGCGAGCTCGCCGACGCCGACATCAAAGACGTCTTCTGCTGCGGCGGCCTCGGCCCGACCCCCGACGATCGCACCTTCGCCTCTCTCGCGGACGCCCTCGGGCGGCAGCTCATCATCTGGGAGGAGACGCGCGCCCGCATCGAGCGCCGCGTGCGGCGAATGCACGAGGCGGGCCTGCTCGACTCGCCCGAGCTGACGGAGGGCAACCTCCGCATGGCTCGCATCCCCGACCAGCCCGCGCATGTCTTCAAGAACCGTCGGGGGATGGCGCCTGGCGTCGTCTACGAGCAGGACGGCAAGCGGATCTTCGTGCTCCCGGGCGTGCCTCTCGAGATGAAGGGCATCTTCACCGAGGAGCTCGAGCCGGAGTTCCTGGCCGCCGGCTCGGCCGCCACTGTCCGCGAGCTGCGCTTCACCTTCGCGGTGGAAGCCAGGTTCTATCCGCTCATGCGCGAGCTGGAGGAGTCGTACCCGGACGTGTCCGTGGGCTCGTATCCGAACTTCGAGACCAAGGAGCTTGTGATTCGCTGCCTGGGCGCCGACAAAAAGCGCGTCGACGAGGTCATCGCCCTGGTGCGGCGCCGGACCCACGAGCTCGGCATGGCGGCCAACCCGGCCTAGAGGCGCCGCGCCTCTAGCTGGCCAGCTTTCGTTCCAGGAGTGAACGCTCGGCCGGGTTCTGGCACAGGTCGAGGGCGCGCAGCCTCGCCTCGCGAGCGAGTGCCGGCTCGCCGACCCGGTCCAGCAGCTCGGCGCGCGTCGAATGGAACAGGTGGTAGCCGGCCAGCTCGATGGCGAGGTCGTTCACCTCGCCGAGGGCGATCTCGGGTCCCACGAAGTGGCTCAACGCCACAGCACGGTTGAGGCGCACGACCGGGCTGTCGGCGAGGCGCTGCAGGGCGTCGTACAGGACCACGATCTGATGCCAGTCGGTGCGCTCCCAGGATGGAGCCTCGGCGTGCAGGGCCGCAATCGCAGCCTGCACCTGATAAGGACCGGTGCGCCTCATGGCGCCTGCTCGCTCGAGCAAAGCGACCGACTCAGTGATGGCCGGCCGGTCCCACAGGCCGCGGTCCTGGTCGGGCAGCAAGACCATCTCACCCGCGGCGTCGAATCGCGCCGCTGCCCGCGCGAGATGCAGCCTCATCAAGGCGAGCAACCCGAGCACCTCGGGCTGGTCGGGCAGAAGGCTGTCGACGAGTCGCGTGAGCCACAATGCGTCTTCGGCAAGGTCACGCCGCATCGCGACCTCGGCGCCGCGGCTCAGGTAGCCCTCGTTGAACATCAGGTAGAGGACCGCCAAAACGCCATCCAATCGGGCCTCAAGATCGGCACCCGCAGGGACCCGGTAGGGGATGCCCGCGTCGACGATCTTTCGCTTGGCGCGCACGATCCGCTGCGCGACGGTCGCCTCGGAAACCAGGAAGGCGGCCGCGATCTCTGGCGTCGTGAATCCGACGACCGCGCGCAGTGTGAGCGCTACCTGCGCCTCCTGGGCCAGGGCGGGGTGGCAGCACGTGAAGATGAGGCGCAGGCGGTCGTCAGCCTCGCCTGACTCAGGCGCCACGGGTGAGCGCTCCAGCAGGGCGAGCTCGTCGCGGTATCGCTTGTCGCGCCGCAGCAGGTCGATGGCGCGGCGCCGAGCCGCGGTCATCAACCACGCGCCCGGCTTATCGGGGATGCCCTGTTGCGGCCATGTCTCGAGGGCCGCCACCAGGCTGTCCTGGACCACCTCCTCGGCGAGGTTGAAGTCGCCGAGCATGCGGACCATCGCGGACGTCAGACGGCCTGCCTCGTCTCTAAAGACCGAGGCGACCGCCTCGCCGGTAGCGCCCTTACTCGTCAGCTCTCCCGTGGGTGCTCGACGATGGGCCGGATCTCGACGGGGCCCCCCGGCCATGCCTTGGCCAGCTCGAGCGCCTCGTCGAGGTCTTTGACCTCGATGAGGGCGAATCCGCCGATGACCTCTTTCGCCTCGATGAACGGCCCGTCGGTGACCGTGATCTTGCCGTTCTTGCGCGAGATCGTCGTGGCCGTGCTCGGGCCCTGGAGCTCCTCGCCGCCCACGACCTTGCCGGACTTCGTGTACTCCTCGAACCACTTGCCAGACTCGGCGTACGCGGCAAGGGCCTCTTCCCGCGCCTTGCCTTCCAGCTGATCAACCTGTTCCATCGTGCCGCCAAACAACAGGACGTACTTCATTCCACAGTCTCCAGAACGGGCGGTCTCTATGCCGCCCCATCTATACGACGAATGACGCAGCGGTGGAAAGACAGGTTTTACGAGCCGGTGAATTCGGGCTCCTGCTTCGCCAGGAAGGACATGATCCCGATCGCCGCGTCGGTGCTGAGCGAGGCGCGCGCGAAGTTTTCCGACTCGATCTCGAGCGCTTCGTGCAGCGGAAGGTCGTAACCGCGATGCACGGCGTCTTTGATCATGGCGATCGCGAACGTCGCCGCCTTGCTGAGCCTCGCCGCCAGCTCATCGACCGCTTCCTTGAAGTCGAGCGGCCGCACCGCACGGTCCACCCAACCGACCGCGGCCGCCTCGCTCGCTGTCAGTCTTGTGGACTCGATGAGGAAGCGCAACGCGCGAGCCTTGCCAATCAACCTCGGAAGGCGCTGCGTGCCGCCGGCGCCGGGAATGATCCCCAGCGATGACTCCGTCTGACCGATCCGCGAGCGATCGTCCTCGACCATGATCCGGTAGTCACAGCACAGCGTCAGCTCGCTCCCGCCCCCAACCGCGTGGCCGTTGATTGCGGCGATCACAGGCTTCGGGCAGCTCTCGATGGCGTTGAAATGCGCGTTCATGCGCTTCATGAAGGCGCCGATCTGGTCCGCCGCGTCCGGCGCGGTGCGGTCGATGGAGGCCATCGACGTCAGGTCCGCGCCGACGCTGAAGTACTTCTCATACGCGGAGGCGAGCACGACCACGCGCACAGACGGGTCGTCAGCGAGCTGCCCAAACGCGGCGCTCAGCTCCTGCATCAGGTCCTCCGCGATCGCGTTGTTGCCCTTCCGATGCATGACGACGCGGGCGATCGGGCCGTCGCGCTCGACGTCGACGAGCTCGCCCATCAGGCTGTGAACAGGGGGATGCCGCCGGCGACCTCGACGACCGCGCCTGTGATGTAGCCCGCCTCGTCAGAGGACAGGAACGCGATGGTGTTCGCGATGTCCTCGGGCTGCCCGAAACGCTTGAACACCGTGCGCTGCTTGAACCGCTCGTACATCGGGTTGTTGCCGGCGGCGGCCTTACCCGCCTCCGACTCGATGATGCCCGGCGCGATGGCGTTGGCAGTGATGTTGTGGCGGCCGCCCTCGAGCGCGGCGGTCTTGGCGAGACCGATCAACGCGGCTTTGGTGGCCGAGTAGCTGGCCTGGCCGAAGCCACCCAGCGTGCCCGCGACCGACGACATGAAGATGAGCCGCCCCCACTTGTTTTCGACCATGTAGGGCCAGACCTCTTTCGTGCAGTTGAACGCACCGGTGAGGTTGACACGGACGTCGCGGTCCCACAGCTCGTAGGACTGGTTGGGGATCTGCGCCGCGTGGTCGAGCGTGGCTGCGTTGTTGATGAGGATGTCGATCTTGCCGAACTGATCCTTTACCTGCTTGAAAACCTCGCGGATCTGATCGCGGTTGGTCACGTCCATCTTGATCGCGAGCGACTTGCGGCCCAGCTTGCGGATCTCTTCCGCGGTCTGGTTCGAATGAACCCAGCCCTGAGACACCGCGACCTGAGCGAGCATGCTGCCCTGCGCCTCAGCCGTCTTCTGCAGGTCGGGGTCGTCCTCGACCAGGACATCGGTGATGACCACGTCCGCGCCTTGCTTCGCGAGCGTGATCGCGTCCTGGCGGCCGAGCCCGCGTGACGCGCCTGTGACGACGGCAACTTTCCCTGTCAGGTCAAACATGCTTCGCCCCCGTGATCTATTTGAGTCTTATGGTCGCGCGCGAGCCGGCGATCGCGCGTGAGATCACCAGCCGCTGGATCTCCGCCGTGCCCTCCCAGATCTGATAGATCTTCGCGTCCCGAAACCACTTCTCGACTGGGTATTCCTTTATGTAGCCATAGCCGCCGAGCACCTGGATGGCGTCGGTCGTGACTTCCATTGCAACGTCCGCGGCAAAGCATTTCGCCATGGATCCCTCCGCGCGCTCGAAGGGCCGGCCCTGCGTGGCCATCCATCCAGCGCGCCAGATGAGCAGACGCGCGGCGTCGATCTTCATCGCCATGTCCGCGAGCTTGAAGCCGATCGCCTCGTGCTGCCAGATGGGCTTTCCAAACTGCTTGCGCTCTTGCGCGTAGTCGAGCGCGAACTCGTAGGCCGCTCGCGCGATGCCGAGTGCGCCCGCGCCCACGCCCGGCCGCGTCGCCTCCAGCGTCATGAGCGCGCCCAGCGCGCCCGGACCCGCGTTCTCAGCGTCGGGCTCGCCGCCCAGCCTGTGATCCAGTGGGATGTAGCAGTCCTCGAGGATGACCTGCGCCGTGTGGCTCGCGCGGACGCCGAGCTTCTGCTCCTTGCGCCCCATCTTCAGGCCGTGCGTGCCCTTGGGCACGAGGAATGAAGCGATGCCCGCGGGCCCCTTGCTCGGGTCGGTGTTGGCGTAGATCACGTGGTAGTCGGCGATCCCGCCGTTGGTGCAGAACTGCTTCGTTCCGTTCAGCACGTAGGCGTCGCTGACCCGGGTCGCGCGAGTCTTCATCGCCAGCGCGTCCGAGCCTGAGTCGGGCTCGGTCAGGCCAAGGCCTCCAAGCACGAGCCTGTCCGGGTTTGTGAACTCGGGCAGCCAGCGCTTCTTCTGCGCCTCCGTCCCGCTCGACTTGATGCCGGCCATCGCCAGGCCCATCGATTGGATGCACACGCCGATCCCGGCGCAACCCCACGACAGCTCCTCGTTCAGGATGAGCTCGGTAAGGAAGTCGAGGCCCTGCCCTCCGTACTCCTCCGGCAGGAAGCCCGCGGGGCTCAGCCCAAGCTTGTGAGCCTTCTTGACGACCTCGTAGGGAAACTCCTCCGTCTCGTCGAAATGCGCCGCTACCGGCCTGATCTCGTTTTCCGCGAACTCGTGGGCGAGGTCGCGGATCGCCTCCTGCTCCTCGGTCAGCGCGAAGTCAAGCGGCATACGGGCCACCCACATCGAACTCGGCCGCGCCCTTGGTCAGGATGTTGTCGCCGTGCTGGTTGGTGGCGCGGATCTGCAGCTTGCCCGGCCCGATCTCTTCGGCCGCGAAGGTGACCGTATCGCCAGGCTCGACCATGCCGGCGAACCGGCACGAGAGCCGGCGTAGCCGTGGCGCGCCACCAGCGGCCTTGCCGGCGACCACGGCGGCGATGCTCATCTGCAGCATCCCGTGGGCGATCACGCCCGGCAGCCCGACCGATTTGGCGAACTTCTCGTCAAGGTGGATCGGGTTCATGTCGCCGGAGGCGCGGGCGTAGGCCGCGATCTGCTCGACGCGGAATTCGACCTTCTGCTCCGTCATGAGCGGATCACGAAAAGCGCCCGTGACCAGCAGACTGGCGCGCCATCGGCAGTGCTGGTGTCGGTTTCGAGGGTGACGAAGCGCATCCCGCGCCGGCTGACGTCGGACGACACGCGAGCCCGCGAGGTCACCGTGTCGCCCACCGACGGGTGGCGCATCCATTCGAACTCCTGCTCGGCGTGGAGGAGCTTGCCGAAGTCGATCGCGGCCTCCTCGTCGCCGAACAGCTGCGGCGCGGTCACGCCCAGGGAGTACACGGCCGCGTAGGTCGGAGGCACGCCATCGGCGGGGTCTGCGCCGATTGCCCAGGCGAAGGCGGCCACGTGCTCGGGATCGAGCTCGACCGTCACCGGATCGTATTCCCGCCCTTCGATCGACATTGATCGAAGGAAACTCTAGACGCTGTGCTTGCCGGAGGCCTTACGCCCGGCCGGGCCGGAACCGCCCCGCCACGCGCTTCAACATCAGCGGACGCAACGATGTCCACGCCTCCATCACGGAGGCTCGTGTCGATTGGGCCATGTCGGGCGGCGCGTAGGCGGCCACGACGAAGCCGTTCGCCAGCGAACGGACGGCCGCCGCAGCCTCGGGGAATACGCGCGCCAAGCGCCGGCTGAGCTCCAGCGGCGTCTCGCCCGGCCGCATGTTGGCGCCGGCGAGCCTGGCCAGGACGAGCGTGCGTTTCCAGACGCCCATCACGGAGCGTGGACGCAGGTAGCGCGCCCCGAACGCGGCCAGAAGCAGGAGCAAGGCCAGAAGGATGCCGACGATCCGGGTCAGCGTGGTGGCGTCGGGGGCGTGGAAGCGAAAGCCTGACGGTCCGATCCCGCCGCCGGTCGTGTCCTGGTTGCCACCGAGCCGGCCCGGATTAGCCGTCACGGGAACGTTCGAGCCCGTCGTACCGGTGGGGGTGGTGCAGTTGCTGTCGACCAGGCAGGTGTTGGGACCAGGCGGCGTCCCGCGTGCGATCGTGAAGTAAGTGCCGTCGTTGGTCGGCTCGAAAGGGATCCAGCCGTAGCCGGGGAAGTAGCTCTCGACCCAGGTGTGCGCGTCCTGGCCGCGAACGACGTACCGGTGCTGCGCGGGGTCGTATGTGCCCGCGCCGAAGCCGTTGACCAGCCGGGTCGGAATGCCGAGAGAGCGCAGCATGTCGCCCATCGCGGCGGCGAAGTACTGGCAGTAGCCCTCGTGCGACTGGAACAGGAAATAGCCGAGCCGGTCAACTCCGGGCGGAGGCAACGTCACGTTAAGCCTGTAGCGGAACGTGCCGCCGCGAAGATAGTCCTGGATCGCCATCGCCTTGTCGTACGGATTTGTCATTCCGGCGGTCAGCGAGACGGCGAGGGCGTGGATGCGCTGCATGACGTCTGGTGGCCGGTAGCCCGTTGCCGGGAGCGCCATGTACGGCTGGAGCCACATCGGATAGTCGGTCCCCGCGGTGCGCAGCGCAGACTCAAGGACGTCGGGAAACGCGGACGTGATGTTGTAGTTCCCGTTGGAGCGCGGCGGCGTGAAGCTCGACAGCCGGTCGATGGTGAAGAGCTGGGGCGAACCGGACAAGGCGGGCGGTGCGCTCACCTCGCCTGCGATCGTGTTGCGGTCGGCTTTGTAGAGCTGGCCCGGATAGAACAGGATGTCGCCGTTGCCGCCGCCGGGCGGCGAGACCATGTTGACGCTGAACGTGGCCAGGGCCATGTTGCCGTAGGTCTCGGCGAAGGGGGGGAGGTCGCCCTTGTTGATGCGCTGGCGCAGGTCGACGCTCTGGTAGGTCCACGCGCCGTTGTCGGTGACCGTGTCGTTCACGCCGCGGAAGTACTTCGGCCCGGGATAGTTGCCGGCATACGTGTACGTGAAGACGATCGCCTTCGACTGGGTGAGGCTGCCACCAAGGACCACATCGGTGGAAAAGCCGGTGGTGCCCGCGCCAGTACCGGTGCCATTGCCAAGGTCCGGATGGTTGAGCTGTTGCTGCAGCTGGGCCCATCCGGAAAAGAGGCTCGACTCCATGTTCTGCGTGCGGTCGACCGTCGACAGGGGCGGCAGCATGATTGCGAGCACTATCAGCGCCGCGGTCGCGACCAGCCCGGTCTCCCAGAAATCCCACTTCGCGTCGCCGGTCAGCTTGACCCGCGCCTTCACGGCCCTGGCGATCGAGGCCGTGTAGTTCGTCCAGAGAAGGAGCGCAAAGGTGAGCACCAGGAACGCGAGCGTGTAGCTGTTCTGGTCCAGCGAGTTCAGCACGTTGGTCGCGAAGGCGGCGGCCCCTGGAATGAGGCCGGTCAGCGGCTGGCGCCAGCGCAGCACGCACCAGCTCAGCCAGGCGCCGGTCACCCACATCAACCACGTGATGACGAACAGGACGAAAGCGCTGTCGCCGAAAGCTTCCCCACTCTGGATGCGCAAGATCCACGCGTGGATCAGTGGCAGCCCGAGGAGCTCGGTTGGATACTCGCTTCGGAACGCGGGCGCGGCCATGACCCCGGCCACCACCGGGCCGAGCCCCATGCCCAGGCTCACGCACAACCACCACGGCAGAGGCGTCACCGCGAGCACGCCCATAAGCAATGCGCCGGCGATGGCCACCATCGGGGCGATCTCGATGCCGGGCACCCAGGCCGCTACGACGGTGGACTTGGCGATCGTCAGGATGAGCAGGAATGTGATCAGCGCCGACCACAAGGTGACCGCCGGGACCGCCGCGCGCGTCCTCCGCCAGGCCAGGCCGGGCGCTCTCCTAACCGATGCGTATTGCATCCCTGGTCCTCACCAGCCGAGCGAAGTCGTCGCCCTTCCGTACGACGTACAGGTCGACGTCCTGGCCGAGGTCGAAGCTCGGGTTGGTGTCCGGCCCACCGAAGCTCGCAGTGTCGAGGTAGAAGACGATCAGGGTGGTGCGGCGCCCGCGCACGGCCTGGAGCATCCTGATCCAGTCCGGCTCGGCGCTGGGCGTGATAACCGCGATCGCGCGCCTGGGCAGGCGGCGCATCCGGTCCCAGGCGAGGGCCTGCGACAGGGACGCGTGGCCGTCGGCCTGGGCTATCGCCAGGTAGTCGAGGATGAGCCGGTCCTGGCGCAGGGCGCGGTGGGGTTCGAGGAACGTGCCGCGGGCGTCGTTGGCGATGAGGCCGACCTGGCGGCCGCGGCTGTGTACCTGCGAGGCCATCGAGGCGGCGAGGCTGATGGCGTACTCGACGGTCGACTCCTCACCCTCGCCGAAATGGACCTTGCGGTCCAGGTCGAGAAGGATCCAGATGTCGGTGGTCAGCGGCTGCTCGAACGTCTTCGACATCAGGCGCCCGTGATGGGCGGAGAGCGGCCAGTGGATGCGGCCGAAGCTGTCACCGGTCGTGTAGTCACGAACGCCTCCGGTCTCGGGCGGGTAGTCGGCCCAGGCGCCGAAGCTCGGCGATGTGCCGATCTGCTGGGCGCTGGACGTGAGCAGGTCGGGGATCGGACGCACGCGCGGATATACGAGTACGGTCGTCCGCTCGCGCAGCCGCGTCTCGCGGCTGAAGAGCCCGAAGGGCTCTTGCACGCGCAGCAGTGTCGGCCCGAACGTCATCCAGCCGCGCTTGCGGTAGACGCCGCGCGCCTTCCAGGTGACGGACTCGCCGCCGACCGAGAGAACGCGACCAGGCTGGTATTCGGCGACCTGCCCGAGGTCGCGGACCTCGAGCCACGGTGACGGCACCCAGCCGGTCTTGCGAACCGTGAAGACTTCTTCGAACGGCTCCCCGACCGTCGGCGTGCCGGGATCCAGGCGTCGTGTGAATGCGATGCCGCGGATGACGAGCCGCGGCCACGCCCACGTGATGACGAACAGCAGGCAGAGCGCGTAGGCGAGCGCATAGCCGGGGCGAACCGCGGTGAGGTAGGTGAAAAGGAGAAGCAGGCCGAGGGCAAGCGCCAGGGCTACCTTGCTCATTGGTTGGTTCCCAGCATGTGACTCAGGCCGGGTTTATCCCGGCCGTCCCCCATGCGTTCATTCCTACCTACTCCATACGTGGCTCGCAGCTTCGCCGGAGGGGGTTCCACGGGGGAGGCCTGCCTCACCCGTGCTTTACCCGTCGTAAGCGAGCTGTGGAACGTGCTCCCGCTCGAGCAGCCCGGCCACCAGCTTCCCCGCGCTCTGGCCCTGCATCTCGGCGTTGGGCCTGAGGATGATCCTGTGCGCAAGCACCGGCTCGGCGAGGATCTTGATGTCGTCCGGGATGACGTAGGTCCGGCCCTGGAGCGCGGCAAATGCCTGGCTGGCGTGGAAGAGGTTCAGGGTCCCCCGGGTGCTGGCGCCAAGCGCGACCTCGGGGTTGCCCCGCGTCCGGCCCACCAGGCGCGCGATGTACTCGCGCAGCTCCGGCTTCACAAAGACCTCGCGCACCGCGCCCTGCGCGGCGTTGAGCTCGTTTGGTGAGACCACCGGCTGGAGCTCGAGCATCGGCGACTCGACCTTGTGCTGTCCGAGCAGGTCGGCCTCCTGCTTCTCGGAGAGGTAGCCCAGCCGGACCTTCATCAGGAACCGGTCGAGCTGCGCCTCGGGCAGCGGGAACGTGCCCGAGTACTCGACGGGGTTCTGCGTGGCCATGACCATGAACGGCTTCGGCAGGCTGTGCGTGTCGCCGTCGATCGTGACCTGGCGCTCCTCCATGGCCTCCAGCAGCGCCGACTGGGTCTTTGGGCTGGCCCGATTGATCTCGTCGGCGAGCACGATCTGCGCGAAGACCGGGCCCGGCCGGAACTCGAACTCGTTGATCTTCTGGTTGAAGGCACGCACGCCCGTGACGTCGGAGGGAAGCAGGTCAGGCGTGAACTGGATGCGCCGGAACGTGCAGTCGAGAGAGCGCGCGAGCGCCTTGGCAAGCATCGTCTTACCCACGCCGGGAACATCCTCGATGAGGAGGTGGCCTTCGCAGAGAAGCGTCACCAGGCAGAGCCGGACCTCGTCTTCCTTGTTGACGATGGCCCGGCTGACGTTCGACATGACGGCGTCGGAGACGCGGGACACGACGTCTGTCTGCATCAGGCGGCGGCCCTTCCCGGCTCGCCCCATCCCCTCCGGCCCCGCATGACCGGGATTATAGGTTCGGCCTTCCACCTCAAGGTCTTATACGTTCGGACCGCCCCCTTGGTTCCGCCAGGAGTTACCCAACGGGCTCCAGCGGCGTCATTCTCTTGAGACGGATGAAGCGCTGGGCCCTCGTTCTGGTCGTCGTCGCAGTCGCCTGCGGATCCGCAACCGCGCCTCTCGGCGCGCCCCTGACGATCGACCAGCTCAAATTCAAGGTCATCGATTCGGTCGGGACGCCTGCGTTCTGCGACCCGGACTACTACCCGTTGGCCCGAGCGGGGGGCGAGCAGGCAAGCGCCATCGCGCAGTACCCGCAGATCAGGGCCGACACCGAGCTGTACTCGGCGATCGTCCAGCACGAGCATCTACTCGGCGGGGAGCTCGACGACGCGCAGAAGCTGACGCTCTATCGCGCGTTCAAGAAGCTGCGAGCCCTGACGCTGACGCCATCCGGGTCGGGATATTCGTTCTCGTATACCGTCGCCACGACCTTCGAAATGACGACCGGGACCGTGCGCACCGACGGCTTGGTCAGCGTCACCTCGACCACGCCAGGCGGAAGGCCCAACTGCCCCATCTGCCTGGCCGCATCGACGCTGATCGCCACGCCGCTCGGGCCGCTCGTGGTCACGAGCCTGGCGCCCGGCATGCTGGTCTGGACGGAATCCGCCGCCGGCGCGCGCATCGCCGTTCTAGTGCTGGACGTCGGCAGCACGCAGGTGCCGCCCGGCCACCTGATGGTTCACCTTCGGCTGGCGGACGGACGCGAGCTGTGGGCGTCGCCCGGCCATCGCACCGCCGACGGCCGGCAGCTGGGCGCGCTCGCGACCGGGGACGTGGTCGACGGAGCGCGCGTCACCTTGTGGGAGCTGGTCCCATACGACGGAGGCCGCACCTACGACCTGCTGCCGGCGGGCCCGACCGGCACGTACTGGGCGGACGGAATCCTGCTGGCCTCGACGCTCAGTAGGCGAAGCTGAAGGCCTCCGTGTAGCCCGTCAAGTCCACCTGCCAGGCGACGCAGCTCGGCCATGCCTTGGCGGCTCCCACCGTGATTGACCAGTAGGTCGAGCCGTTGGGGCCCTTGGCCGCAGACCCCGTCGGGCGGTGGCTCATGTCAAGAAGAATCTCGACGCGCTGCTGGCCGGCAACTCCACGAACGGTGTCGGTGCCCACGACAAGGCCCGTTGCGTACTGCCCGACGAAGACCAGGGACGCGCCTGTGTGCATATCCCGGGCACGGATGAGCATCAGGCCGGTAGCTGTCGAATCAGTCGCGCCGATGAGAATAAAGTAGGTGCCCCACGCCGTCTGAACTGGTCCCGTCCCCAATCTGGGGTCGCCATGAAAAGTTCCGGATCCGTAGACGCCGGCCGAGTCCTTTGGCCCGTCGGGGCACACCGCACCGGTCTGCAGCAGAGGCTGCTGCCATGGTCGCGCCTCGAGATCCGCAATCTGCTGTGCCCTCGTCAGCCCACCGGCGGGAGTGGAATGAGTTGCGTTCCAGTCCTGCACCAGCTTCCCGCCGATCAGCGCGCCGACGACCAGCGCGATCAGCATCATGACCGCAACCAAAGTCAGCGGGGCCTTGAGTCGAAACACGATTCCTTCCCTCCGTCGGCGAGCTCGGCCGCCGACCATGACCGCATCGACCACGCGATCCGACAGCCCGAACATGGACGGCTCGAGCTCGTCGAACGCAGCGTGAAGATCCCTACGCAGACTCACCGCATTGCCTCCTCGAGGTCGACGCCAGGGCGCAGCCGCTTGATGGCGCGATACAACCTCGCCCGCGTGGCGCCCACCGAGCTCCCGACAATCGCCGACACCTCGTCGAGCGGCATGTCGAGGTAGAAATACAGAACGACCACCAGCCTGTCGTCATGGCCTAATCCGGCGACCGCCTGTCTCAGGTCGGAGCCGCGCACGACTCGCTCTTCCGCTGAAACGACGCTCAGGTGCTCAGGCACGCCCAGGCTCACGACCGAGGTCCACGCCCGCCGTCGAGCGTTGCGGCACTTGTTGGCGACCACGCCGAGAAACCACGGACGCAGACGGCCCTGGTCCTGCACCTTCGCGATCTTCCTCCAGGCCGTGAAAGACGCCTCCTGAACCGCGTCTTCGGCGGCCTGAGCGTCGTGCAGCATGGCCAGGGCGAGGCGAAAGCCCGGCTCGATCAGGGGTCGCAACAGGTCAGCGAACTCGCGATCGGTCTCCGATCTGTCGCTTGAAGATTTGATGTCGGCCACCCGCTGCATGTCTCACCTATACCTGTCGCGTGCGGGGCGGTTTGTTGCAGTCCTGGGGGCTAGGAGACTTCTTCCTCTTCCACCAGGCGCAGGTGGCTGCTGATGTTCAGTCCGAGGTTGCGCGCGAAGAATCCGGCCACGCGCTCGACGTAGAGTGGCCGGTCGGCGAAGTAGGCGCCCGTGTGCGGCGCGCCCTGCACGATCCAGATCTCGCGTGGTCCGCGGTACGCGTCGTACAGGCGCCGGGTGTGGTTCACCGAGGTCAGGTCGTCGGCGCCGCCGTGTATGAAGAAAAGCGGTCGCGGCTCGAGCGAGCTCAGCACCGCCAGCGGGTTGCAGTCGGCCAGCCGGCTGCCGCTCCGCACGCGCAGCATCAAACCCGCGAGCCACACGAACGGGGTTCCAGGCAGGCGCGCCCGCCGTCGAACGTTTTCGATCAATAGCGAGCGAAGGTCGCTGAAAGGGCTGTCCAGCACCAGCGCCTCGAGGCCCGGCTCACCCGCCGCGCCGAGCAGCGAGACGACCGCGCCCATCGAGTAGCCGAGCAGGCCGATGCGCGCCTGCGGGATGCGCTTGCGCGCGAAGGCGATGACGGCCTGGAGCTCGAGCACCTCCTTGATCCCGAAGGTGATCGGCGCGCGGTCGCTGCCGGACATGCCGCGATATGAGTAGAGGATGACGTTGAAGCCCTTGCGCCAGAGCGCGACCGAGATCCCCAGCGCGCCCTGCCGCTGTCCCTTGTGGCCGCCCGAGACGATGACGGTCTGGGGCGAGCCCGGCTGCCGGAAGTACCACGCGCCGAACGAGATGGCATCGGCCGTCACGAGCTCGACATCCTCGTAGTCGGCCTGGAACTCGTACGGCGTGAATGAGAAGTCGTCGAGATAAAAGGGCCGCGCGGGGACGAATGCCTTCACGTAAACGACATATGCGAGGATCACGTAAATCGCGATCAACGCGAGCGCAACCAGGGCGGCGTACGGCATCAGGGTGGCTATCGAGACTTTACGGCTTGGCCGCCTTGGCCGCTCGGCCCTCCCTGCCTTCCTCGTAGCGCGCCAGCACGAACAGCAGGAGGCTGAGCCGGTTGAGCCACCTGCCGACCTCGGGGTTGCCCAGGCCGGGCTGGCGCTCGAGCGTCAGCCACCGGCGTTCGGCGCGCCGGGCGACCGTGCGAGCAAGGTCCAGGGCGCCGGAGGCGGGGGTCAGCCCAGGCAGCACGAACTGGTCGGGCATTGTGAACTCGCCCTCCAGCTCCGCCACCAGCTCCTCCAGCCGCCCCACTCCCTCGGCGGTCATGGTCGCGTAGGCTCTCGCCGAGCCTGGGCTCGTCCCCAGCTCGGCGCCAATGGCGTAGAGCCCGCGCTGCAGCTCCTCGCAGATCTCCTTCACGCGGGCGTCATTCGAGAGCGCCTTGGCGAGGCCGAGCGCGCTGGACGCCTCGTCGACGGTGCCGTAGGCCTCGACGCGGGCGTCATCCTTGGGCAGCCGGCCGCCACCGAGCAGGCCGGTGGATCCGTCGTCCCCGCCACCGGTCAGCTGGAGCATCTTTTTCTTACGAGGCATCGGCCCTACACAAAAATGCGGCTGAGGTCGTAGAGCTCCTTCGGGACCTTGCGCGTCTCGGCGACCACGGCGGAGATGGGCACGACCTGAACGCCTCCGTCCTTGCGGATCGGGATGAGCCCGCTCTTGCCCTCCGAGATCAGGTCGGCGGCGGCGGCCCCGAGGCGCGTGGCCCACATGCGGTCGACCGCTGATGGCGATCCGCCTCGCTGCAGGTGCCCCAGCACCGTGACGCGCGTCTCGAAGCCGGTCGCGCTCTCGACCTGCGTCGCCAGCAGGTCGCCGATCCCGCGCTTGGCCAGCCGGACGTGGCCGAAGGCATCCTTCTCCGCCTGGCCGCCGGCCTCCCGATCCAGCTCTGGGATGTGCGCGCCCTCTGCGACCACGATGATGCTGAACAGCTTGCCGTCGCCCCGCCGCCGGTACAGGTGCGCGGTCACCTCGGTGAGACTGACCGTGAACTCGGGGATGATGATCAGGTCGGCGCCGCCGGCGATGCCTCCCACCAGGGCGACCCACCCGGTGTCCCGGCCCATGACCTCCACGACCATGACGCGGTGATGCGCCGAGGCGGTGGTGTGCAGGCGGTCGAGCGCCTCAGTCACCACGGAGACGGCGGTGTCGAAGCCGATGCAGAACTCGGTGACCGCGAGGTCGTTGTCTATCGTCTTCG
>Ga0073928_10003984_pt1 | contig 22461 bp, 21 predicted proteins | sample PaiPotPPA55metaG_FD_76969 | JGI IMG/M metagenome (GOLD analysis project Ga0073928, IMG submission 76969) | Iron sulfur acid spring bacterial and archeal communities from Banff, Canada, to study Microbial Dark Matter (Phase II) - Paint Pots PPA... ...
CTTCCGCGATTCGTCGCGCTTGCTTCCGTACGAGCGTCGCAATCTCACGTTCGAGGTTCCGGACCCCGGCCTCTCGCGTGTAGTGCGTGATCACGTCGCGAAGCCCTTCGTCGGTGAAGTCGATTTGCTCGCCGAGCGTGATGCCGTGCTCCTTCGTCTGGCGCGGGATCAGGAACTTCTTGGCGATGTTGATCTTCTCTTCCTCGGTGTAACCCGCAAGTTCGAGAATCTCCATTCGATCGCGCAAAGGTTCCGGAATCGGATCCATCCAGTTCGCGGTGGCAACAAACAACACTTTCGAGAGATCGAACGGCACGTCGAGGTAGTGATCGCGGAACGTCGAATTCTGTTCCGGGTCGAGCACTTCCATCAACGCCGCCGCCGGGTCACCCCGGAAGTCGCGCCCGAGCTTATCCACTTCGTCCAGCATGAAGACCGGATCGAGCGTCTCGGCGCGGCGAATTCCCTGAATGATCTGACCGGGCAGAGCGCCGATGTACGTCCGGCGGTGTCCGCGGATTTCAGCCTCGTCGTGCATTCCACCCAGCGAGATGCGGACGAACTTCCGTCCCATCGCGCGAGCGATCGACTTGCCGAGCGACGTCTTGCCCACTCCCGGAGGCCCGACGAAGCAGAGGATCGGACCCTTCATTCCCGGTTGCAGCTTCTTCACCGCCAGATAATCCAGAATGCGCTCTTTGATCTTTTCGAGGTCGTAATGATCCTCGTCCAGAATCTGTTGCGCTTTCAGGATGTCGATTTCCGTCTCCCCCGTGCCGGACGTCTTGTTCCATGGCAGCGACGTCATCCATTCCAGGTACGTTCGCGAAACCATGTATTCCGCCGAAGCCGGAGTCATCTTCGCGAGTCTCTTCAGCTCGCGTTCGCACTCCTTCTTCGCCTCAGGCGACATGCCGGACTCTTCCATCTTCTTTCGAAGCTCTTCGAGTTCCACTTGCCCGTCGTCTGATTCGCCCAGCTCCTTCTGAATCGCCTTCATCTGCTCGCGCAGCAAAAACTCGCGCTGGCTTTGGTTCACCGATTCCTGCACCTGCTCGTGAATCTTGTTCCGCAGCTCCAGCACTTCCTTCTCTTTCGACAACTCGTTGATCAGCGTCTCCAGCCGCTTGCGAACGCTGAACGTCTCCAGTAGCTCCTGACGAACCATCGTGTTCAATGACGGCAGGTTCGCCGCGATGAAGTCAGCCAGGCGTCCCGGATCGTCGATATTCATCACTTCGGTTTGCAAATCATCCGAAAGCTGCGGTGAACGAGCCACCACTTCTCGAAACAATTCTTGTACGTTCCGTCCGAGCGCCGTCAGCTCCGCGTCTCGCTGGTTTTCCAGGTCCGGTTGCCGCTCGATCTTGGCTCGCAAGAACGGCTTCAGCCCCACTACTTCGATCACACGGATTCGCTCGAGCCCCTCAAGGAACGCAACCACGTTCCCATTGGGCATCCGAACCATCTTGTGGACCTTCGCCAGCGTGCCCACGGTGTGAATGTCAGCACCCGTCGGCGTCTCTACCCGAGGGTCCAATTGCGCCACCACGGCTAGCAGCTTCTCCGGCCCCTGCAGCGATTCCAGCAGGGCTAGCGAACTCTCCCGGCCAACGGGCAGCGGCATTACCGCGCCCGGAAACAGCACGGTATCCCGCACTGGCAGGACGGCCAATTCCTCCGGTATGACTCTCGCTTCCTTTGTCACGGTATCCCCCTAAAACTCAAAGAACAAAGACAACCCCTCGACATGCCTAATCGGCTGCCTAAGACCTTAGATGCAGCTCGAATGTAAAAAGAAGTGTAAATCTTTCGGTCTGTCCTATCAGGAAACGTGAGTCTATCATACTTAAGTATTTGCGCGCAAACAGAACCCCTGAATCATGCCTCCTAGACGCCAGTATAACGCTTTTCCGTGCAATACATTAGCCAGCTTTAGGATCGCGCGGAAAAGCCGCCTCCACCAAGTGAGCCGCCTCTTCACGGCTCGAGATCCTGCCATCGAGCTGGGCCTCTTCCACCTCATCCAGGATCGTCTTGAAAAGGGGTCCTGGCTCGAACCCCATCTCCTTAAGGTCGTCCCCAGTCAGCAGCCTCGGCGGCCTCACCTTCTCGGGCGGCGTCTCGGCGAGGAACCTCCGGACAAACTCATAGTTCTCGAGATTCCGATGACTCGACAGGCAATCCAGCCGGTGCAGCTCCAGATGCTCGTCAAACCGGTTCAAACGAACAAACCTCTTCAGGGTCGAAGCTTTCATCTGCGGTACGTCTTTGAAGCGAAGATGGTTTGCCACCAGCGCGGCGATCTGCTCCGTATCGTCGTTCGAGAATCGCAGCCGCCTGCAAATCTCCTCGGCCATTTTTGTCCCTACCTCCACATGTTCGTCGAAACGGATGCGCGTTCCCGGCCCCGCAGCCGGTTTGAACGTCGGAGGCTTGCCCACATCGTGAAGCAACACCCCCCATGCGAGCGTCGGTGAACACCCCGCCTTCAGTCCCTCCAGCATGAGCAGCGTGTGCACCCACACGTCTCCTTCCGGGTGAAATTGCGGGGGCTGTTCCACGCCCTTCATGTTGGCGATTTCTGGCAGGACCTCAGGGAGCAATCCGCTTTCATCGAGTAGCTCGAATCCCCGCCGTGCCGCGCCTTCGGTGAGCAGCTTCGTGAGCTCGTCGCGAATTCGCTCGGCCGACACCCGATTCACTTGCCCCGCCAGCTTCACGATGGCCATGAACGTCGCAGCTTCAACCGCGTAGTGAAAGCGCGCGGCGAAACGCACCGCGCGAATCATCCGCAACTTGTCTTCGCGAAACCGCTCCTCCGGCCGCCCGATCGCTCGGATGATTCCGGCTCGAAGGTCCTCGCGCCCGCCCACGAAATCGAGCACCTCGTTCGTCTCGGGGTCGAGCAGCAGGGCATTGATCGTGAAATCGCGGCGCCGAACGTCTTCCTGCGGCGTTTTCGAATACTCCACGCGGTCCGGGTGACGTCCATCGGAGTAGCCGATATCCGAGCGAAACGTCGCCACCTCCACTTGCGCCGCGTCGTCCGTCACGATGACGACGCCGAACTGCGCGCCCACGTCCAGGCTGCGCGGAAAAAGTTCCTGAACTCGCTCGGGAATCGCATCCGTCGCGACGTCGTAGTCTGCCGGCTCCCGCTTGAGCAGAATGTCGCGCACGCATCCGCCCACCAGATAGGCCTGATGACCATTGCTGCGCAGAATGCGGCAGATTTGATTGGCCAGTTCCCGCGCGTCCATGGCGCGATTATGCGGGAAACGCGCGGCCGTTGGAAGTTGGGTGGTGGGTCAGTTTCGATCGGAGGCGAGGCCTGTTACGAGCGGCTTGTCGAAGAGCGTCAAGTGGCGGGTGCGCGCAAACGCTACATAGCAGAGAAGGCGGAGAAAAAGCATAACAAGCGAGCAGAGAACGCTGCTATGTATTTGGTATCAGGGGCTGCGCGATGATCTCTACGCGATCAGGAAGGTCGAGAATAATCCGCTTCGTGCCCCCTTCGCGGCTAGGTTTGCCAATCAGCCTGTAGACGTAGGTAATCGTAATCCTGGTTGGTTTTGATATAGGGCAAAAAGTCCACTGTCGAACGTTTCCCTCCGAGACACGCGTGAGTATTTCTTGATCGCCCGTTCCTTTTGCTTCCAACACCTTCCCTGTCACTCCGATTTCTACATCAACCTTGGCAGTACCTTCCAGCCCTGACAATTGACCACCTGAATTGTACTGAGCGGTACTTGCAATCGCTGGATAAACGGGAGGGACTAAGGATTGAACAGAAACTTGTGTGGAAACTTGCCCTCGAGGGCCGGTCGAGATGGTCAAACCAAGTACAACAAAGAGAATGGCAGCTCTCATGGTGACGACCCCCTTTTATTTGAAACTACTTATCGTCTGATTGCAGTTCGCTTGAATTGCTTTGTCGTTTACGCGTCCTATTTTAGTAGCGTTTGGGACATTGTGGTGCTGGAAATTGGCCTTTCCGAGACCGTGTGCGAAACTGCCGTATAATTCCTTTCCGTGTCCACCTCAGCCATCCCTCCTGCTGACGCCGAGCGCAAAGGGCGCCGCCGCCTGCGTTCGTTCTGGGCCCGCGTCACCGAAGGGCTCGAGCTCCAGCAGCTCTGGGGGCAATTCGTCGCGGAAGCAAAGTCAAGTTACAGCCTCTATTCGAAGGACGTCGATTGGGAAGAGATCCAACGGGAAAAAAGCAAACTGAAGCGGTTCGTGTTCGGAGCCTGGGGTCTCTTTCAGGCGATGCTGATGAAGCTCTCGCCCGCTCGGCGCGTGCTTCTGCTGGTTGCCATCGTCCTGCTGACGTTCCAGGTGGGGTCTCACTCGGGTGAGGGCCACAATGAAGTCAACTTCAACCTGGGAGGACTTGGCGCGCTGATTCTGTTCGTTCTGCTGGCGCTTGAACTGGCCGACCGCGTGACGATGAAGCGCGACCTCGAAATCGCGCGCGAAATTCAGCAATGGCTGGTGCCCGATCACGCCCCTGTCGTTTCGGGAATGGACATCGCGTTTGCCACGCGGCCGCAGAACACCGTCGCCGGCGATTACTACGACGCGTTCCTTCGGCCGACGTTGCCTCACGATTCCGCCACCCCGCCGTTGCTGGTGGTCGTTGCGGACGTGGCGGGCAAGAGCGTTCCAGCGGCTCTCTTGATGGCCACGTTTCAGGCAGGTTTGCGAGCGCTTTCGGCCACGCCGGAATCGCTCGACGAAATTGTCGTCGGGCTCGATCGCTACGCCCGCGCGCACAGCCTCGAGGGCCGCCGCTTCACCACCGCTTTCCTCGCCGAGATCAATCCTGAAACGGGCGAGATGCGCTATGTCAACGCCGGTCACAACAGTCCGATCCTTCGCCGCGTCACGGGCCAAATCGAACGGTTGGAGACTGGCGGTCCGCCGTTCGGCGTTCCGCTTTTCGCCGAGCACGAACCCGCGTACCCCTCGGCGCGCGTTCAGCTCAACCGCGGCGACCTGCTCGTCATCTTCACGGACGGCGTGATCGAAGCAGTCAATGACCGCGGTGAGGAATTTGGCGAGGCGCGGCTTATCCCTGGCGTTCAATCAGCGCCGAACGAAAGCGCCTCGGAGACATTGAAGCGCGTCATGACCCAAGTGAACACCTTCGTTGGCTACGCCCGCCAGCACGACGACATCACTTGCCTCGTCCTTCGCGTGACGACGTAACTTCTAATCCCGATCGTCCCGATCTCCGAGCGAACCTCCGAATTGCACCTTCGAGAATCCGAATTTGTCGCGCAGCCGGTCCGTCGCGTGCGCCAGGCGCTCCAGCTTCTCGCGCCGCCCGGGATCGAGAAGATCAAGCTGCCCCGGAGCTCCGGAAAAATTCGATAGCGCCACGCCCACCAGCCGGAGCATCTCGCGCCCATCCCAGGTGTAATTGAAAAGCGCGCGAATCACCGCCAAAAGCGCGCCATCCAGATCGCTTGGCCCGGTTAACGTTTCGGCGCGCGTAATCGTTTTGAATTTCGTGCTGCGCAGTGTGAGCGTTACGGTTCGCGCGTGGAGTCCCGCATCGCGCAGCCGTTTCGTTGCCTTCTGGCACAAATAGCTCAGCGTCGACTCGAGTTCTTCCCGATCGTTCGTATCGTGCCCGAACGTCCGGTTGTGCGAAATCGACTTCGGCTCCGCATCGATGAAAAACTCGTACGAATCGATCCCGCGCGCTTTGCGGTACAGCGCCGTGCCCCACTTCCCGAACGCTGCTTCGAGCCGCTCGAGCGAAACGGCGTGCAACTGCGCAAGCGTTTCGATTCCGAGCCGCTTCAGAGCTTCTTCCGTCACCTTGCCGATTCCGGGAATTCTGCGCGTCGCAAGCGGCGCCAGAAAAGCGGCTTCGCTTCCGGCCGGCACCCACACGAGCCCGCGCGGCTTGGCCTGCTCGCTCGCCACTTTCGCCACCAGGCGCGTCGCGGCCAGTCCGCCCGAACAAGGCAAGCTTGTTGTTGCCGTGATTTCCTTCAGCAGCTTGTGACACGCCGCGAGCGCTGGGCCGCTCACGCGCTCCGTGCCCGTCAGATCGAGGTACGCCTCGTCGATCGACGCCATCTCGACGATCGGCGAATACTTCGCCAGAATCGCGGCCACGCGATCGCTCCATTGCCCGTACAGCTCATGGTGGCTATCGAGAAAGATGGCTTGAGGGCAAAGCTTTGCCGCGGTGCGCAGCGCCATCGCCGAATGCACGCCGAATCGCCGCGCTTCGTAGCTCGCCGATGTAACCACGCCGCGCTGGTCGCGCTGTCCGCCGACTACCACCGCCTTGCCCTTCAGTTCCGGCCGCGCCAGAAGTTCCACCGACACGAAGAACGCATCCATATCGACGTGCAGGATTGACGCGCAGGCATCGGTGCGAACCACCGGCTCGCCGCCGCGATTCGCATCGCGCTTCGCGCGGTATTGCGCCAGCTTCGGCATAGAAGGGCACCAACGGTGCGAATATACCCCAGCTTGGCCGAAGGCGAAAGAAATACGAAACTGAAACGCGTCGCCGGCTAACCCAGGTGATGGATCAGCAGCCGATCATTGGTTCACTGGTCTACAAGGACAAAGCGAGCGAATGCGCTATCTCCACCTTCAATTTCTCCACCGCTTGCTTGTTGCCTTGTTTCCATTCGCGGAAAGCAGGCCAGAATCTGAATTTCTGTGCCAAGCGAAACGGGCGGAACACTACGATGAGTGGATTAAATGCCTTACGCCCACCGAAGAACCTGAACGCTAGAACGCGCAGCGACCACCTCTTCCACCTATTGCGCTCCGACCAATTGAGCACCACCGCCCTGCTCTCCACTAAAGGCAGCATTTCGGTGAGCATGTAGTCTCTCCAAACGGGACTATCCGAATAGACAAAAAGAATATCCTTACCGCGCGTGAGCCAAAATGACCAAATGACAAGATATAGAAGCAAATATGTGAGTGGAACCAGAATCGCTAGCAGCAACAGAAGGAAGAATATGGGGGGCAACAGAATCGGGGATAAGAGAACTACCAGCACGGTGAGCGGCCAGTTTGTTTTTGCGTTCTTCACCTTTCGATTCCCACCCAGACGAGATGATAGGTCCGAACATGAACTGCCGCTAGCATAACAGTCTATATAAGGCTTTTGCCAATTTCGCGCTTAACCTATAGTAAACGCGGTTATCGGAACTAATCCTTTACGGCGAGCTACGCTCGCTCGGCAGCTATGACGCGAGGGATTCCGGCGAGGTCGTTCGTGACTTTGACGTGAGTCCAGCCAAGCTCCGCTTTCAAGAGCCCCTCGACGTGCGCTGCGGAGTTGTAGCCCAGTTCAAGCGCGAGAATCCCGCCGCGACGCAGGAGCGAACCCGCCTGCTCAATCAGCCGCGAGTAAATCTCGACGCCGGTCGGCCCGCCGAAAAGCGCGGCGTCCGGTTCGTGGTCGCGCACCTCGCGTTGTAGTTGCCCCGCATCGTCGCGAGCCACATACGGCGGATTACTAACGATGAGATCGAATGATGTAGCGCCATTGCCGCTAGGTTTTTCTCCGTAGGGGCACGGCATGCTTGCCGCGCCGCCTTCTGGCGGGCCGTGCCCGCTGTCCGCAACGCCACACAGCAAATCGCAATTGACGAAATGAACGCGATCGGAAGCGCCGTGCCGCGCCGCATTGCGCTGAGCCACCTCAAGCGCCGCCGCCGAAATGTCCGCGGCAAAGATTTCAGCGCGCGGCAGTTCCCGCGCAAGCGCCACGGCGATGCAGCCGGACCCAGTGCCCACATCGGCGACGCGCAGCAGCTCACCAGCACGCCAATCGGTCTCGGTGCCGCGCGTGCGAAGCCGTTCCAGCGCGACTTCAATCACGTGTTCCGTCTCGGGGCGGGGAATCAGCACCGCCCGGTTCACCTCGAACTCCAGTCCCCAAAATTCCTGCTTGCCCGTGAGGTATTGTGTCGGCTCGCCAGCCGCGCGCCGCGAAATCAGCGCGAAATACTTCTCCGCAACAGCCGCCTCAAGCGGCGTTTCCGGATACGAGTAGAGCCACGTGCGGTCGCGCCCGAGCGCGTGCATCAGCAGCAACTCAGCCGCAAGCGCATCGGAGGGAACATTCGCCGCGCGCAGCCGCGCGATTCCCTCCTTCAGCGCCGTGCGAACGTCGGCGGTGCGCGGTGTCGTGATGCTGCGCGTTTCAGGCATTTGTCGAAGGCGGCAATGTCACGCCGCGTCCAGTTCGTCGTTGAGCCGCTCTGCCTCGAAATGGGTCATCAACGCATCCACCATGGGACCAAGCTTCCCATCCATCACCTGATCGAGCTGATGCGACGTGAAATTGATGCGATGGTCGCTGACGCGATTCTGCGGAAAATTGTACGTGCGAATCTTCTCAGACCGGTCGCCCGTCTTGATCTGCCCGCGTCGCTCGGCCGCGATTTGCGCGTGCTGCTTTTCCTGCTCCATCTCGTACAAACGCGCGCGCAAAACGCGCATGGCCTTCGCGCGATTCTTGATTTGCGATTTTTCGTCCTGCTGCGAGACCACAAGGCCGCTCGGAATGTGCGTGATACGCACCGCCGAGTACGTCGTGTTCACCGACTGCCCGCCCGGCCCTGACGAGCAGAACGTGTCGATCCGCAGGTCCTTCGCCTCGATCTTGATGTCGATCTCGTCCGCCTCGGGCAACACGGCCACCGTCGCCGCCGACGTGTGAATGCGCCCTTGTTGTTCCGTCGCCGGCACGCGCTGCACGCGATGCACGCCGCTTTCGTATTTCAGCTTCGAATACACCTTGTTCCCCTGAATCGCCGCGACGATTTCCTTCACACCGCCGATCGACGACGCCGAACTTTCCAGCACCTCCACGCGCCAGCCCTGCGACTCCGCGTAGCGCGAGTACATTCGGAAGAGTTCGCCCGCGAAGAGCGACGCTTCGTCGCCGCCCGTGCCCGCGCGAATTTCCACGATCACGTTTTTCTCGTCGTTCGGGTCCCGCGGCAGCAGCAGCACTTTCAGCTCGCGCTCCACGGTTTCGCGCCGGGCCTCGAGTTCCTTCGCTTCATCGAAAGCCATCTGCTTCATTTCGGGATCGTCCGCCGCCTCCGCCAGCAGTTGCTTCGCGCCCTCGAGCGCCTTCGCGATTTCCTTCCACTCGCGGTATTTCGCCACCATCTCGCCCAGCTCCGAGTGCTGTTTCGCGAGCTTCTGGTACCGCCCGGAATCCGAGTGAACTTCCGGCGACGAAATCTCCTGCGTCATCTCGTCGTAGCGCGATTCAATCTGGTTCAGTTTTTCGTACAGCGTCAAATTCGCCATGGCAGAAACCTCGCAAAAGCAGAAAAATCGAAAAGGAAAAGCGGCAAACGGAAACAACTCAACGGCAGCATCGCCCGGTGCGGGCGGAAGAGGAATCGCTAATAAAACGAAGCAAACATCCACATATAGAGTAGCGTCAATCCGAAAACCAGTCAAACGCCGCGGCCCGTCTTGGTCCGTGCGATCGATAGTGTTGAGGCCAACCCGTGACTTTACTCTTGACAGATGGTAATATACATCTCTACTTGGTCTGGTACTGAAATGCACCACGGAGGAGGTTTTTCAAAATGCAGAATGCAAGGCACTTCAACGAGCAAATCTGCAAGCTGTTCCATGGTGCTTGGGGATGGGGGCAACTATGAAAGCAGCAGCTCCGACCAACACCAAGGTTGCCGACGAAGTATGGATCGCTGCGGCTTTGCTTCATCGCGAACATCCCGAGCGGCCCGATTTTTCCATTGAAGAAATCGTTGAGCGCGCCGCCAAGGAATCCCTCGCCCCGACTCATCGACCGGGCGTCTACGTCCATGTGGTCCAGCACTGCGTCGCGAACCGCGCACCGAACCCGGGCCGCTATCGAATGCTATTCGAAACATTCCCCGGAAAACGGCGCTTGTTTCGCAAGGGCGATTCGTACCATCCAGCGCGAGAAGGCGCGAAGATCACACCGAATCTCGAGGACATCCCGCATGGATACGCTGGTCTGCTGAGTTGGTATCGCGATTGGTCATCGGAACGAGAGAAGTCGGCTGCGAGGAAAGATCCCCTGCTGGTCCTTGCGGGTTCGGGAGCGCACCTCTGGTCCGATGAACCCGGTGACGCATACGTGCGGCGATTGCGCGAAGGCTGGGAATGAGCCGCGTTTTTTGGGACACCAACCTTTTCATCTATCTGTTCGAGGGCCACGGCGCGCTCAACACTCGCGTGGTGAAGCTGCGGCAAGCGATGCTGGAGCGCGGCGACCTGCTTGTGACGTCCGCTCTGACGTTGGGCGAGATTCTCGTCAAGCCCGTGGAGCACAAGAACACGGACCTCGCCACGAAGTACGAGGGAGCCGTGACCGCGACATCCCTGCTAATCGCCTTCGACGCCCGCGCTGCAAGAATCTACGCCTCGATCCGGAGCGACCGATCGATTCGCGCGCCGGATGCTATTCAACTCGCTTGCGCGGCTGCCGCGGGCGTCGACCTTTTCATCACGAACGACGAGCGGCTCAGCACCAAGCGCGTCGATGGCATCCAGTTCATCGTGTCGCTCACACGCGCGCCTTTGTGACACGTTATCCGCAAGCAGGGACTAGCGCCTTTGCGGCTCGGCGCGTGCTGTACTACGATGAGCCTCACGATGACCGACGCGGCAGCCCCCAGCTCAAAAAACGGCGCAGGCGCGGGCGACATGCTGTGGGGCTTCTGGTATCCCGCGCTGCGCAGCCACCAGGTGCACCACCGCAAACTCGCGCGCGCCATGCTGCTCGAAGTTCCGCTCGTCATCGGGCGCGACGCCGCCGGAAAACCGTTCGCGCTTCGCGACGTGTGCCCGCATCGCGCGTTCCCGCTCTCGTTCGGCCAATTCGACGGCGCGAACGTCGAGTGCGCCTATCACGGCTGGCAATTCGACGCGCACACCGGCCAGTGCCGGCACATCCCGTCGCTCACCGCCGATTCGAAACTCAAATGCGAGCGAATTTACGCCGGCAGCTTCCCCTGCGCCGAGCGCGACGGCTACGTGCAAGTCTTCATGACCGACCCCGCAGGCGCTGCAGCCGACACGCCCACCGAGCCTCCGCCCGAGCTGCCCACCTTCAGCCCGCGCTACCAGATCGCGCGCCTCGCGGCCGACCTGCCCTGCACCGTCGACCACGGCATCATCGGCCTGATGGACCCGGCGCACGGCCCCTTCGTGCATCAAGCCTGGTGGTGGCGCTCGCGCCGCAGCATCCGCGAAAAGTCAAAGCAGTTCGAGCCCATCCCCAACGGCTTTCGCATGAGCCCGCACGCGCCCTCCGCCAACAGCGCGCCGTACAAAATCCTGAAACTCATCACCGGCGAACCGGCCACCACCACCATCGACTTCGTTCTCCCGAACCAGCGCTTCGAACAAATCCGCGCCGGCCGCTACTGGCTTTCGAGCCGCACCACCGTCACTCCCGTCCGCCGCGATCTTTGCCGCCTCGACTTCGTCGCCGCCTGGAACATTCTTCCCTGGTTTCCCATCGTGTCGTTCATCATCCGCGTGCTCGGCCCGCGCTTCATTCGCCAGGATACCGAAGTCATCAAGAAGCAGGCGCTCGGGCTGAAGTACGAAGACCGCATGATGCTGGTCGACGACGCCGACCGCCAGGCCCGCTGGTACTTCGACCTGAAAGCCGCCTACCTCGAGTCGCAACGCACCGGCGCGCCGCTTCACCATCCGATGTCGGGCCCGGTCACCCTCCGCTGGCGGTCGTGATCGGACCCCCCGCGCCCTCCTGCAACGCCCCGCCAGGGCGCGTCCCAGAACCGCCACAAAAAAACACTGGACATTGGCCATTAAAAGTGCGACACTCTACTTGCGTTTGTTGCTCTTGTAAAACCTTTAGATTCGTTGAAGGGGCTGCAGGTCTACACTTGCAGCCCCGTTTTTTTTGCGGCTGGAGGCGGCGAGCAGCACAAATAGCCTAAACAAAGAGGGTTCGGGGTTACCCTGAGCCTTAAAAAGGAAGTATAAGTGAAAGAACAAGGAACAGTGAAGTGGTTCAATGCTAGCAAGGGCTTCGGATTCATCCAGCGCCAGTCCGGCGAAGATGTTTTCGTCCATTTCTCCGCAATTCAGGGAGATGGATACAAGTCGCTGAACGAAGGCCAAGCGGTTGAATTCGAGGTCACGACGGGCCCCAAGGGCCTGCAGGCATCGAACGTCGCCAGCCTGTAGTTCGAAGTAGTTTAACGGGGCGGGCCCGCCATCGGCGGGCTCGCCCATTTTACGCACCACGCAGTTTTCGTTTCTCATAAAGGAGACTCCGTGAAAGCTCTCCAAGAAGGCGCATACATCAAGCACTTCCAATATGGTCTGGGCGTCGTCACTGAATCCGACTCCGACCGCACCTCCATCGATTTCGATCTCCACGGCCCGAAGAAGTTCGTCACCAGCATCATGGTCGTCGAGCCCGCCGAGGGGACGCCACCCAAGCGGCGCACCAAGCGACGCAAGAAAGTGGTCGTCGCCGCTGCCACCGCACCGGCTGTGGGCGCGAAGTGACCCAAAACAATATCATCGTGCAATTCGTCGGATTCGAGGTGAAAACGCTCGTCCGCGAATACACTTTCACAGTCCGCGAACCAGAAAACGTGGTCCGCGAGTTTACGCTGACAATTACGAACGAAGCCTTCAACGGCCGCCGCGTCCGTTACCAGGACGCGCCCGACGTCTGCTCGCTCAAGCTCCGCCGCGAGCTGGCCACCTATGAGAATCATCCGCCCGGCACGCATTACCGCATCACCGACGCGGACCTCGAGGATTATCGCACCACGCATTCTCCTCGATCTTCGAAACACAGGTTTAGCCGTAAGACCGAGCAGGACTTTTAGCCAGGAGGGCGGGGTTCTGACCTCGCGCATCAGTTGGTAGGTCTTGGGGCGGAAGGGCGGGGTTTCAACCCCGCCGCAAGAGTTTGATTTCTTCGGGGGTTTTAACCCCTGAAGCCAGGTAGAGGAATCAACATGAAGAATCTGTTTATCGGTAATTTGAGTTTTCAAACCACCGAAAGCGACCTGCGCGCCCTGTTCGAACCATTCGGCCAGATCACGCGGGTCCACCTCGCCACCGACCGGGAAACCGGCCGCGCGCGCGGTTTCGGTTTTATCGAGATGGCCAACGACGCCGAAGCGGCCAAAGCCATTGCGGCTCTCGACGGCAAGGATCTCGGCGGGCGCAACATCAAGGTCAATGAAGCGCGCCCGAAAGAACGCTCCGCCGGCCCGCCGCGTGGCAATAGCGGTGGCGGAGGCGGCGGCCGTGGTCGCGGTCCCAGCTTCTCGAACGAGAATTACACCGAGGCTGCCCGTCAGCCCCGCGAACCCCGCTGGTAGCTTTGGGGTGGAAGGGCGGGGTTTCAACCCCGCCGTAAGGCGTATGATTCTTTCAGGGGTTTTAACCCCTGAGGCCAGGTCATTAGGGTGGAAGCCCCGGAATTTAGGGGCAGGGTCGCAGGGTTTGTACTTGCCTGTCCGCCGTGGCGGGCAAACCCTGACCTGAATTAGAATGAGCGCTCCAGCGCTCCGGGAACGAGCCTTCGATTTTAGATCGGGCGCTTTAGCGCTGGGCTCTATCCCCTGTTGAAGGCAAGAGTCGTTAAAGATTCCGGCTCTTCGCCAAATTATTAAAAAGGAGATCCTGTGGCTAGAATCACCTTTCAGAAGCGCCAAAAAGAAATGAAGCGGCTCGAAAAAGCGCGCGAAAAAGCCGAGCGCCGCGAGCAGCGCAAGGCCGAAAAGCGTCCGGGCGAAGGCGCCCCCATCGAAGGCAACTCCCTCGAAGGCACCGACCTCTCTTTCCATTACGACGACACCGAGGCCCCGCAAGAGTAGCCGGTAAGATTCGCATTTGTAGGGGCGGTTCGCGAACCGCCCGCCGCGCCTGCCTGCCCGCCATCCTGCTGGGCGTGTCATCCCGAACCCGGTTGCGCTCCTTGCAAACGGGGGTGAGGGATCTGCTTTTCCCGCCGCGCTTGCGCTTGCCCGCCATCTCGTTGGGCGTGCGGGGCCCGCCTGCCCTGAGCGTAGCCGAAGGGAGCGAGCGTTTCCGCTGACGCGCGCCGCTCGCCTGCCGCAACAGTTCTGGGAAAACGGACCTGCTTCAATCCAGACCGTTGCCTCCTTTGCTACAATCAGAGCGTTCCATAACACGGTCGTCGCCTTGCTCACGGCCGGATGCCAACCGCAGGGATCAATTGTTTGTCACGCAAACTCAACATTGACGCGATGCACCGGCGCCACTGGGCGCTGACACCGGCAATCGCGGAAGCGTATCGTGAAGCCGCAGCTGTGTGTCTGAGCCGCCATCACTCTTCACCCGTAGAAATTACCTTGTCCGATAACGGCTCTGAATCGCTTGGAGAGTTGGCTTGGGCGGCGCCGGATTCGCGCGTCCTCGGTGCTTGGGCGAACGAGATTGACGCGACCGAGGCCGGCGCGTACTGCTGTGTCATCGCCGGAGTCGAGTCACTTCGCGGTCTGTTTGCCGTGAGCAGGGCGGAAACGGGCACAGGAGCAGACTACTACATCGGGCCGGAGAACTCCGGGCGCGATGACCTTGAGAATTGCCTGCGTCTCGAAGTGTCTGGCCTCAGCGACGGGACCGACAGGGATGTCGGCCGCCGACTCCTCGAGAAGACCCAGCAATTGCGTCGAGGCAATGGCAACCTACCCGCTCTGGCAGGCGTGGTCGGGTTTTCGGCCAAGCGCTTAATGGTGGAAGACGTTCTGGAGGACTTGTGAGCTGGAACGAACACCATTCACTAAGTGAACATTTTGCCATCGAGGCTGAAATGGCGAGGCGGATGGGCGAAACGTCACGAGCCGAGGACCTCTACAGGCAGGCCGCTGGTCAGGAAACGGCCGCGTTGAACGCCCTGGGGGGAGATAGCCAGCGAACGCGAGGAATAACGGCGGTGAGTGCCGTCGCCCTATGGTACAAAGGCCGCGGTTATTCGGCTGCCGAACAGTTAGCCCATTACTGTTTCGCGGCCGGACGGCTCCCGCAATTCGCGACGGCCCAGCTTCGGGAGTTGCTAGAACTTATTTGGGCTGCCGAGGCTGCGGAGAAGGCGGGCATCAGATTCGTAACTGGCGACGTCCTCGTTTCGGTGAGAGGAGGGCAAGTAATTCACGGCGGCGCTCCTCTTGATCTCATCGTTCAAAAGGTCGAGGGCATCCAGACGGTGCTATTCCGTACCGTCGAGATGCTGCTTGCCCGTCCCTTTCGGAAGCGAGGCGGCCCCCCCACGGATATTCAGTCGATGTTTCGCCCTTGGCTGTTTCAGGCGCCCGTCGGCAGTTACCAGTTCGCTGTCCGAATGGAAGAACCGAAGCAAACGGAGCTCTGGGATATTGGCCGACCCAGGGTGGAGAGCGTGACGGAAACCTTTTTCAAGGTTCTGGGCGCGACTTCCACGAACCTAGAGGAACTTTCGGCCGTGGTTCCCGACACGCAGTACCGTGCGGCCTTCCTGAATCTGTCGCGCAACCTAGCCCCGACCGGGAAGACATTCGATCGACTCGAAGTACGCGATGCGAGTGCGCCAAAGAGCCCAACTGTCACATTTGTCTCGGCGGCGAGGCAGGACTTGAACGCTGCCCTTCGAAAGCTGAGACCCCGCGCCTCGGCGGGCGAGGGGGAGCAAGTAGTCATCCGCGGCGTTCTCCGAGGGGTCCAGCTGGACAAAGATTGGCTGGAAGTCACGGCGCCTGATCCACCTTTCGGCCAAGCGGAGCATATCCGCATCGATGAGGCTGGCGATGTCCTTGACGATGTGGTAGGTCCGATGGTTAACAAGAAAGTGGTGGTAACGGCGGTCCACCGTGGGTCCAAGATCCTGTACCGCGACATTGAACTCGAGGAATGAGATTTTCGGCGTCGCCCAGAGGTCAAAGAATCCTGGGGGCACTCCCTGTCGTTCAACCCTCACCGCCTACGGAGTCGCCTTTTTGTGGGCGTCTATAACCGCAGCTAAGCGCGTGAGGATGTCTGCAAATCCGCGGAAATCTACGTTGTGTGCGTTCTTCTCGATGTACTCTGAAAAGATGTGCTTCCCAAAATGGGCTGCAGGGTTAAACCCTTCTTTGCGGGGGTTAAAGGTCTTACCGCTTAGCCTCACGTTTCTGGTTTGCTTCGTGAAGCAGTCCTCGATCACTGACTCCTGTTGGCGCTTCTTGAGGGGCGTTGCAATCAGATAAAGATTGCCCGCGATGTGCACGAATGGCTCCTTCCCGGTAGGCCGTTGCTTCGCAAATTGAGATGCCACGCTGTAAATCGGCCTCGACGCTTTGTCGTTGTCGACCAGCAAAACAGTTGGCTGCTGCCCGCCTGGAGCCCTGAACTTAGCCAAAAGTTTGACGTAATATGGAATAAAGTTCTTAAAGTCACCGGTGCCGCCATTCAACTGGAGGATGCGCCCGGTACTCGTGTCTTGATACCTGAAAAGGCGCACGTTTAGCGTCACCGCTTTCTGTTGTGAAACGGTCGCCAAGCTCGGATAGGCACTCGCCAAGCTTTCTATCGCGTGGCGGAGATACACATTGTCTGTCTTTCCTTCACAAAGGACGACCGGCGCTGGCGCGGAGTAGAACTCCTTGAAAGCGAGGAAACGGCGGAACAAGTTCTCCTTGGAACTAATGCCCCAGTTGCGGCTTCGACCATGAGGCTGTGCGAGGTTCAGGTTATGACGGTCAACCCTGTCAATGTGACCGAGCATGCCGTGCAGCTGAGCCAGCGTCCCTTCCTTTTTTGCAGGTATAAGCGTACCGAGAGCATCGCGAACCGTGGTGGTGAGCTCAAATTTCCCTGTTATGAACAGGCGGTGCGCCATTGCGCGAACGGTGCGCCTGTATTCGCTGCGAATATTTACCTTGCTGTTTACGACCAGCCCTGTGACATCTTGGCGGGAATTGCGGTATTGCATCCGAGTCTTCTCAGCATTGATACCAAAGCCAGCTCGCGTCACAATTTCCTGAAGCACTTCGCCTACTTCCCACCTATGGTTCTCACCCTCGACTGGCCTGGCGAGGCTGGGCGGGAACTGTGGCTTGTTGGTCGAAAAGGTGATGTCGTCCGCGTACCGTGAGTAAATACAGCCAGTATCGAACGCAAGCTTCCCAAGGTGAATATCCAGCACGTTGCCGATCAAGTTGGAAATGACGGGAGAGCATGGGCTCCCTTGAGGTAACGAGTTCTCATGGCAGGCAATTTGGGCGAGTACGGTCGCCGCGTCCTTATGCAGCGCGAAGTTTCTGTCCTTCAGGAAAAAACCACGAACCCGTCCAAAATTAATGGTTCCAAAGAAGTCTTTGAGGTCGATGTTTAGAACATATCTTCGTCTGCGATGTTTGGTCGCGTTGGTGATGATCGAGCGATCGCGCTTGAAGCCGTGTGCTAAATCATCTTTTCGGTTGTGAGCTTTGTTGATTTCGGCGACGCAGTCCTGAAGGAGATCAGAAAGGCGCCGCTGAAGCAACATGAGATCGGCAGAAGGAGCGTCGATTTTGCGGGATCCACCACGCCTTTTCAGAATTTCAAAAGACCGATATTTGGCTTGGGGAGACTTCTTATACAAAATGTAGGCCAGGGCCCTGGCCTTAAATCCAAGAAGGTTTGCGACGCCCCTCAAAGAAACCGCCGATTGGAGGGACTGAAGTGAGGACATATTCGACAGGCCTTAAGAATGTGCCTGCAGTCACTCTTATGCGATCGCGCACATGGCGCATAATACGGTGAACGCACAGTGGCGCAACAGCAAAGCATCTAACGTTGTTGTCACTTGTCGCGAAGCGCGACAGAAGATCTGGCTGCAGGCGGGTCCGAGTCTAGCATACTCAATCGCTGGCGGCCCACCCCTGGGCCGGAGGTGCCCCGTTTCGCGTAGTCGGCCCCCCCTTTTAATCTTCGGGTGCGAAGGGTCAGTCGTACTTCTCGCACTTGCGCTGGGGCTGACGCATCCAACCCCAACCAAAAAACTGCGGTACTGGGTCTTGCAAATTTGTGTTTACTATGATATAAAGAGCCATCCATTAAAAATAGAATAATCAATTTGTGCGCCTGGGTGTTTCAGGCTCGCGGGACGGGTTTCAGGGTTTGTCCCGACGCTTCGGGATGCCTGCCCGCCATCTTGTTGGGCGGGTGTGTCGGTGCGAAGGAGGACGAAGACGTGAGGACGAAAGGCGAACAAAAAGCCAATCGGTACACTTTGCAAACGGAAATCGCCGCAACCCCAACAAAACAAACGGTCGGCACCCGCGTCAATCGGTACACCCCGCGCTGTCATCCCGAGCGAGGCGCCGCTCAGCCGACGAGGGACCTCTCTTCTGTTTCGCTTCCTCGCCCCTCGCTTTACTTTCTCCCCACGCCCGAAATCCTAATAACCAATCCGCGATTAGAAATCGACGCAAATGACTGAAAACACTCACCAGCCACTACCTCTAATAACCGTAGGGGCGGGGGGGTATATTTTCCCCCGACGAAACCAAGGCGAATTAGCGACGACGGCGAAGAACAAGCAAAAGGCGAAGAAAAAGCCTTGGCCGCCGTGGCGGCTAATCGCAACAACCCCACATTCAAAATTCGCTGCAACTTTCTCACAACAAACGAGAAGACATTTTCTAACCGCAACAAAAACACCTCTTTCGCTTTGCCGCACTTTCGCCCCTGGCGCGCTTGCCCGCCATCTTGTTGGGTGGGCCGAAGCCTTCGGCGAAGGGGCTCGCCCCTGCCACCAAGGCCCTGCCCCAAAGTTGTACTTACGTCCAGTTGTACCGGAATGGAACAGAGGCTCATCATGGGCTTGCCCCTCTCTCTCAATCGACACAGGACGAATTTGGGCGCGGCGCTCCCCCGCCGCGCCCGGGCATGGGGAGGTCACATGAAATTGCGACGCGCTTTGGGTTTGGCTTCGGGTCAGGCTTTGGATCGGGCTTTGGATCTGATTTTGGAGGGGGCGCCGGCGTTGGCGCTGCTGACGGTGCTGGTGATGGCGTTCGTATGGCCGTCAGCCGCGTTCGCGGACGGCGCTGCCGTGAAGTGCGCGCCGAACGAAGAGCGCGCGTGGCTGTACGACTCGGTGACGAGCTTCAACGTGGAGGCCAAACTGAAGTGCGGCGAGAACGTCGAGGTGATCGGGCAGGAAAATGGTTACGTGAAAGTTCGCACGGCGAACGGGACCGAAGGCTACCTCCCGGCGGGCAACCTGCCCAAAATTCCCGCCGCCCCTGATATGCCTGGCACCGACGCGAAGCCTGCAGAACCTCAATCGCTGGCGAGCCTCGCGCGCGCCGCAGCCGCGCGTCGAGCAAGCGCCGCATCTGCCCCCGCAGCTTCCGCCGCGCCGGTGGCTGCGCCGAACGCAGTTCCAAGCAGCGCAGTGGCCAGCGTGGCCGCCGCTCCCGTGGCGGCAACTCCAGTGGCGGCAGCACCGGTGGCGGCAGCTCCCGTGACAGTAGCGAAGATGGTGGCGCCTGCTGCCGCAACCCCGGCTGCTCCGAGCGCCGCTCCTGCGCCCCAACCTAAAACTTCAGTGACTGCTGCGCCCGTTGCTGCGCAGCCTGCCACCCTAACGGTTTCGAGCACGACGGCAAGCCCAGCGGCTGCGATTCCCGCGACCGCGAACCCGGCTGCCGCCGCTGCGTCGCACGCAAAAGCGAAGGCAGCGTCAAAACCGGCGACAACGACGACTACTGTGACGACGAGCGCGAAGACTCCTCCAGTGAATGCTCCAGCGCCCGCGAATCCGCCTGCGCCGGCCGCGCCGCGTCCTGCCACGACCGCGCCTCTGCACGTTGCCGCAGCGACGCCGGCTCCGAAGACGCCGAGCGCGCAGCCAGCGGCGGCAGTGGCGGACATATACGTGGGCGGGACGAATTCACCTACCACCATGGCAAAGGGCGCGCCGAAAGCGGCCTCGAATGCGCCGATGGTGCGCACCGTCTCGCAAACCTCGGAGGACGATGACGACTCGTACCTCACTCGCCCGAAGAACGAGAGCGAGGATCCTTCCTGCCAGACGTACTTTTCAGGCTACGGGCTGTCGCCGGGCCAGTTCAAATGGCTGGTGGAAAATCGCGTGAAGAAATATCCGAGCATCTGCCCCGCGGCGTCGCCCGCGATGGTGGACTACGTGATCATCTTCACGCACGACGTGGACTTCTTCAATTACACGATGCCGGCGCCGGTTCACTACGAGGCGGGCGGATTTTCGGATTGGACGCCGATCCTGCAGTACGACATGTCGGTGGTGTCGCACAGCGATGTGGACAAGAGCAAGCGCGAGTACGTTTGGGTGTTCCACGTGAAGCGCGGGGCGTACGATCCGAATAAATTCTCGCCGCACCGGCGGTTCCAGTACACGAAGATCGAAGGGAAGTATTCGAAGACCGTCGAGGATGCGTTCGAGTTCATCGGAAGCCAGGGCGCGGAGCGGTGACGCGACGCGCGACGCGCGCGAAAATTTCGCGCGGCCGGTTGCGTGTCTGCGCTTAGCGCAATCGGCCTAAGTCGAACGTGGCTTCGATCTTTTGCCCGTCGGGCGTGAGTACATCGATATCGACGGGATCGGATTCGATTTTCTCGGGATCGTACTCGAGTTCGATCCTGGCGCCGGTGACCCACGGCGTTCCGAAATCTGCGTACGCGTACATGGGCCCGCCTCGGCGGTTTCTGGCCGGAATTTCCTTTTTGTCCTGAATGAATTGCACCTTGAAGTCGTTCCAGAAATCGGGCACCCACAGATAGGGGTTTGGGCCGGTGGTCTCAGGTATCGGCGAATAGCTGGGCGTCAAGACGATGTCCACGTGCACTCGAAGCGGCAGCGGCTTTCCCTGAAACTCCTCGACGGCGCTGGGAGCGTGATAATTCAAGGTGGCTTGACTGTGTCGCGCCACCTGCGTGAACGGCGTCTCGAGGCCGATTTCCTCGACGTAAGGTCCGGTCTTCGGAACCGGGAAGCGATGTGCGTATTTCGAGAGGTAGTCGGCGGTTTGCTCGTCGTTGCGGTTGCCGAGGAAATAGGCGTCGCGAATGGCGGTCGAGCTGAGCGGGTACTCGAATGCCGCGGCGGTGATGGCGATGCCGAGCGCCAAAGCGAGAACGAGAATTGCGGACGCGAGAGCGCGCTTGGTCATGGGGCACCTCTTCTTAACGGTTTAGATGCTCGGCCGCGGCCCCGCGAGTACAGGAGTATTTCCTATTGCGCCTATTTCACAACGCTGCTGAGGAATGGGTAGTGCTCGGCGGCGGCCATGAAGAACAGCATCGGGAACGATAGCCAGAACGCCACGCGCGAAGCGTTATAAGCCCACAGCGCGAGGCGCGCGGCTTCGGCCGGCATCGGCGTGCCTTGCTCGATGCTGGCTCGCGTCCACGCAATCAGCCGCTTCTGGGCGCGCCACACGACGCCCCAGGCGTTGAGCAACATCAGCAGCCCGATGCCTCCGCCGACGCTGATCGAAAGGTGGCTGTTCGAGGATTGTGGGCTCGCGTTGAGATCGAGAACGAGCCACGACGCCGCCACCACGATGATCGTGATTGCAATTGCCCGCAGCCAGGAGTTGCCGAGGATTCCCTTGAGTGGAAGTTGCAACGGATAGATCAGCGCGTAAGCGACCATCCAAACGAGCAGCCACCAACCAAACCAGTGGAGCGTCAGCGATGGGTCGCCGGCGTTGTGCGCGTCGGCTGACAGGATGATGGAGTAATAGCGCAGGCCGACGATCACGGTAACGAGCGCGGACCAGCGGAACCACCACATCGCGCGCGTCATCAGCACGGGAAGGACCTTGGCTTGGACGGGCGCGTCGAGCTGTTTCATCGTCGCAAAGCCGACGAGATTGAAGAAGTAGAGCAGGCCGATCCAAATGATTCCCGAGACGAAATGGAGCCAGCGCAGGACGATCTGCTCGTTCGGAGCCGGGCCCTCGGGGAAACTGAAGTGCGGGCTGAGCGAGACGAAGCTCGCGACGAGATGCGATGGCGTGTGCATAAAAGGCATAAAACCTCCGCGATGCCAGGACGCGTGGCTACGCTATGCGAACGGAACAGACGATGTCAATCCGCAAGGGCGAGCTGGGCAAGCGCCCAACGCGCGTGCTCGGCGATGAGGGCGTCGTCGGAAGATGCGAGGCGGTCAAGCGTCGCGAGCGCGTGGCGGCGAGCCGGTGAATCGCGTGATAGCTCCGCGTTTCCGAGAGCGACGCACACGTTTCGAATCAGGCCTTTCCACTTGGCGCGCTTAACGGCGCTGCCGCGAAATAGTTCGCTGAACTCGCGTTGCGAAAGCGCGGCCAACGATTCCAGCTCGGGGGAAAGCAGAGAAACTCGATTCGCGGTCGCCTCGCGAGGCTGAAACTCCTTCGCCATTGTCGCGGGGGCCTTGCGGTTCCACGGGCAAACATCCTGGCAGATGTC
>Ga0073928_10003985_pt1 | contig 22458 bp, 18 predicted proteins | sample PaiPotPPA55metaG_FD_76969 | JGI IMG/M metagenome (GOLD analysis project Ga0073928, IMG submission 76969) | Iron sulfur acid spring bacterial and archeal communities from Banff, Canada, to study Microbial Dark Matter (Phase II) - Paint Pots PPA... ...
AGCGCCCGTCCGTGAGCCAGAGATGCGGCGCGCGGCCGCCGGGGCAGGCGGTCGGCACGTAGGTATTGACGGCATCGGGCGGCGGCGGCGTGCCGTCAGCGATGATGACCGGCGAGCCGTCGTAGCGCCCGCCGAAGGTGATGCCGGGGATGTTGAACTCGGCCCGGCATGGGCGTCGAGATAGGCGCCGGCCTCCCGACGGGCGGCGGCGCCTGCGGGCGTGTCGTCCTCGATCTCCGGCGCCGGCTGGAACAAGCCCAAGGAATCGGCGAATGCCTGAGCATGGCCCGTGTTGCGCACGGCCAAAGGCCGGCGTTCGATGGCGTAGGTATCGAGCAGCGCAGGCCCGCCTTGGCCCTTGATCACCGCCGCCAGCTTCCAGCCGAGATTGACGGCATCCTCGACCGCGGTGTTGTAGCCGAGCCCGCCGGTCGGCGTGAACAGATGCGCGGCATCGCCGCCGAGGAACACGCGGCCCCGCTGGAACCGGTCGGCGACCAGCGCATGCCCGGCCGTCCAGGTGTCGCGCGAGAGTATCTCGAGATCGACGCGCGCGCCGATCGCCGCCTGGATCATCGCCTCGGCATCATCAGGGGTGACGCGGCTCTCCTCTTCATTGGCGCGCAGCTGGGTGTGGAAGGCGAACTCGCCGCGCCCGTCCACCGCCGCCATGAGCGCGCGGCGGTCGCGGTTGATGGTGACGTTCATCCAGGCCGGCCCGTGCGGGACGACGCGGTAGAAATCCGGCACGCGCACATAGATCGCATACATGCGGCCGCCCATGAATTCGCGTACGATGCCGGTCTTGCCGGTGTAGCGGAAGCCCAGTTGCTGGCGCACCGCGCTGCGCGGGCCATCGGCGCCGACGAGATAGGCGCCGCGCAGGCTTGCCCGCGCGCCGTCAGGGACCCGCTCGAGCTCCGCCGTCACGTGACTGCCGTGATCCGCGAACCGAGCCATGCGCCAGCCGTAGTTGAGCGAGACGCTGGGCAGGCGCGCGGCGTGGCGTTGGAGGATGGCCTCGACGTATTTCTGCGATACCCGGTGCGGCAGCTCCGCCGCGCTCCACGAGCCCGAGAGCGTCGTCACGCTTTCCCGGGCGGCGCGCGACGACGGCAGCCGGAAGCGCGCCAGCTCATGTTTCGCAAAACGCGTGAAATAGGCGATGTCGGTCGGATGGTCGGGCGGCAGGCCGACCGCGCGCACCTCGTCGGCGAAGCCCAGCCGGCGGAAATGCTCCATCGTCCGGGCCTGGGTTGCGTTCGCCTGCGGGTTGAACGCCGTCCCCGGCTTGTCGTCGACCAGCACGGCGGCGACGCCGCGGCGGCCGAGCTCGTTGGCCAGCATCAGGCCGCACGGACCGCCGCCGACGATGATCACCGAGCATTCCTGTGGCGGCATGGACGGCATCATCAGGCATCCTCTCCGCCAGCGGCGGCGGCGGTCAAGGCCGCCGCATTTGACTTTCGCGGTGGCGCTCCCCTTATGATGAAGGGCCAGGCGGCCGGATGGCCGCTCCCCTCGCGGGGAGAGGAAAGTCCGGGCTCCATGGAAATGCGGTGCCGGGTAACGCCCGGCGGGGGCAACCCCAGGGAAAGTGCCACAGAAACACACCGCCAACCCCACCGCGCCCTCGGGCGCGCGGGCGGCAAGGGTGAAATGGTGCGGTAAGAGCGCACCGCGCTGCCGGCAACGGCGGCGGCAGGGCAAACCCCACCGGGAGCAAGACCAAGTAGGGATGGCAGGCCCCTTGCGGGCCGGGCGTGTTTCCGCGTCGCCATCCGGGTCGGTCGCGCGAGGCGTCCGGTAACGGGCGTCCCAGAGGAATGGCCATCCCCCGCCCTCGCGGGTGGGGACAGAACCCGGCTTACAGGCCGCCTGGCGCTTTTTACTTGTTCACTTGGGCGATTTCCCTTTTTTGACTGGGTGAGAACATTCACGGAAACCGGAACTTTACCGGAACAATGTTAACCCTTTGGGTTGGGTAGTCTCAACCGGTAGATGCCCAGGCGATGCTCAACCATAGCAGAACGATCACATGAGGGAGGCGCATTAATACCTTTGATCCCAAGGTTTTACTGCCGCTTCCCATTGACAACCCATAGAAGCCCATGATATCCCATGCAGTCCCAATCGAGAGGTGCCGCCGGGCGGGTGGAGTTCCTCGGCGTCTCGGGACGGTGAGGCGGCAGCTTGAAGCCAGAGCGTTGGGAGCGGGCATTTGGCGTTGTTCCTGTCCACATTCGTCAACAAGGTCGACAAGAAGGGCCGCGTCTCCGTCCCCGCGCCCTTCCGCACCGCGTTGGCGGGACAGAGCTTTTCCGGGATCGTCGCCTTCCGCTCGTTCAAGCTGCCGGCGATCGAGGGCAGCGGCATCGACCGCATGGAAGAGATGAGCGCCCGCATCGATGCGCTCGACGAGTTCTCCGAGGACCGCGACGCGCTGTCCTCGATCTTCGCCGATGCGGAGCAGCTGGCCTTCGACGGCGAGGGCCGCATCGTCCTGCCGCAGGCACTCTGCGAGCACGCCGGCATCGCCGAGAATGCCGCCTTCGTCGGCCTCGGCCGCACGTTTCAGATCTGGGAGCCGCAGCGCTTCGAGCAGCACCGCGACGAGCTGCGAGAGCGCGCCCGCCGCCAGGGCACCACCCTGCCGACGCGGCATCCCGACCGCGCCCTGCCGGAGCGCGAGCCGCGATGACGCACGCCCCGGCCATCGCCGACTTCGCCCACGCCCCGGTATTGCTGCAGGAGGCGGTCTCCGCCCTCGCCCCGCGCGACGACGGCGTCTACGTCGATGGCACCTTCGGCGCCGGCGGCTACAGCCGCGCCTTCCTCTCGGCGGCGCGCTGCCGCGTCATCGGCATCGACCGCGATCCGCGCGCGGTCGAGGGCGGCGGCGCGCTGGCGCGCGAGCATCCCGGCCGCTTCACCGTGCTCGAAGGCCGCTTCGGCGAGATGGAGACGCTGCTGGCGACGCTCGGCATCAGCGCCGTCGCCGGCATCGCCCTCGATCTCGGCGTCTCCTCGCCGCAGCTCGACGACCCGGCCCGCGGCTTCTCCTTCCGCGCCGACGGCCCGCTCGACATGCGCATGGGCCGCGACGGCGCCAGCGCCGCCGATCTCGTCAACACGCTGCCGGAGACCGCCCTCGCCAATCTCATCTATATCTATGGCGAGGAGCGCTTCTCCCGCCGCGTCGCCCGCGCCATCGTCGCCGCGCGCAAGACGGCGCCGCTCACGCGCACCAACGAGCTGGCGCAGATCGTCCGCGCCGTCGTGCCGACCAGCGGCGGCATCGATCCCGCCACCCGCACCTTCCAGGCCCTGCGCATGGAAGTGAATGACGAGCCGGGTGAGCTCGAGCGCGCGCTGGCCGCGGCCGAGCGCCTGCTGGCGCCCGGCGGCCGCCTCGCCATCGTCTCCTTCCATTCGCTTGAGGACCGCAAGGTCAAGGAATTCCTGCGCCAGCGCAGCGAAGCGCCGCCGCAGGGCTCGCGCCATCGCCCCGCCGCGCCGGCGCGCGCGCCGAGCTTCCGCCTGCTGACGCGCAAGCCGGTGACGCCCGGCGCCGCCGAGCTCGCGCGCAATCCGCGCGCGCGCTCGGCCCGGCTGCGTGCGGCCGAGCGCACCGTGGCGCCGCCATGGGAGCAAGCGGCATGATCCGCCTCGGCACCGCCATCTGGCTGCTGCTGGTCGCCGCCAGCGGCTACGCCATGTTCCAGATCAAATACGCGGTGGTGAAGCTCGAGGATGAGCTCACGCGCATCAACCGCCAGATCGTGGCCAGCCGCGAGTCGACCCGCGTGCTCGGCGCCGAGTGGAGCTTCCTCAACCAGCCCGACCGTCTCGACCGGTTGGCCAAGCGCTATCTCAGCCTCCGGCCGATCGCCACCGCGCAGCTTGGGGCCATCGATACTTTACCGCGGCGTTCCCCAGTACCTTCCGCTGCGGTCGCGGTCGCGGCGCCGCTGCCGGCATCCTCCCGGCCGGCAGCGGCGTCGTGGCTTGCCAGTGTCCCGTCCGAGGTTCCGCAATGAAGCAGCTCCCGCTCGACGACAATCCGTGCCGTCCGCGCCATTTCAAGCCGGCGCCCTGCGCGCCGGCAGGCCCGCAAGGTCCGGCGCAGCAGTCGCTCGAGACGAGCCACACCCGCCTCATCATCACCGGCGCGCTGTTCTGTCTCGCCTTCCTGGTGATCGGCGCTCGCCTCGTCGAGGTCGCCGGGCTGAAGAGCGGCGGGCCGCGCCTCGCCCGCAACCATGTCGCCGAGCACCTCGAGACCAGCCGCGCCGACATCACCGACCGCAACGGCGTGCTGCTCGCGACCACGCTGGTCACGCCCTCGCTCTTCGCCAATCCTAAGCAGATCCAGGATCCCCATGGCGTCGCCAGGAAGCTCGTCGGCGCGCTGCCGGATCTCGACGAAAGCGAGGTCTACGCCAAGCTGGCCGGCGACAAGAGCTTCGTCTGGATCAAGCGGCAGCTGACGCCGCGCCAGGAGCTCGCCGTCAACAGGCTCGGCATCCCCGGCCTTCAGTTCCAGGACGAGGAGCGCCGCATCTATCCCAAGGGGAACCTCGCCGCCCACGTCGTCGGCTACACCGGCATCGACAACAAGGGCCTCGCCGGCATGGAGCGCGGCCTCGACGAGGTCCTGCGCGACCATCAGGGGCCGGTGGCGCTGTCGATCGATGTGCGGCTGCAATACATCCTGCGCGACGAGATCGCGCGGCAGATGGCCGATTTCAGCGCCGCCGGCGGCATGGGCCTGATCATGGACGTCAACACCGGCGAGGTCCTGGCGCTGGTGTCGCTGCCCGATTTCGATCCCAACAATCCCGGCACGGCGACGCCGGAGACGACGTTCAACCGGGCGACGCTCGGCATCTACGAGATGGGCTCGACCTTCAAGATCTTTAACACGGCGATGGCGCTCGAGACGCACACGGCGACCCTCGCCAGCAGCTACGACGCGACGCAGCCGCTGCGCATCGGCCGCTTCACCATCCACGACGACCATCCGCAGCGCCGCTGGCTCACCGTGCCGGAGATCTTCCAGTATTCCTCGAATATCGGCTCGGCGCGGATGGCGGTCGAGGCGGGAACCGAGCAGCAGAAGCAGTTCCTGGCGCGGCTCGGCCTGCTCAAGGCGCCCGCCTTCGAGCTGCCGGAGATCGGCGCGCCCCTGGTGCCCTCGCCCTGGCGCGAGATCAACACCATGACCGTCGCCTATGGCCACGGCATCTCCGTGAGCCCGCTGCAGATGGCGACGGCGGCCAGCGCCGTGGTTAATGGCGGCGTGCTGCACCGCGCCACGCTGATCAAGCATCCGGTGGGCTACGCGCCCTTGGGCCAGCAAGTGCTCTCGGCCAAGACCTCGGAGGATATGCGCCGCCTGCTGCGCCTCGTCGTCGAGCAGGGCACCGGCAAGCTCGCCAGCGCGCCCGGCTACCTCGTCGGCGGCAAGACCGGCACGGCCGAGAAGGTCGCCGGCGCGCGCTACGACCACAAGCAGCTGCTTTCCTCCTTCGTCGGCGCCTTTCCCATCACCGAGCCGCGCTATCTCGTGATGATCAGCGTCGACGAGCCGCACGGCAACAGACAGTCGGCCGGCTTCGCCACCGGCGGCTGGGCGGCCGCGCCGGGCGTCAGCCGGGTCGTGCAGCGCATGGCGCCGCTTATGGGAATTCAACCGTTGGACGAACAATCGCCCGAAATTCGCCGTTCTTTGATGGTGGATTCACTGACCCCTCAGGGGCGGAAAATTGCGGCTAACTGACCTCATGGACGGCACTCAAGGTCCTCTCACCCTTACGCCGCCCGGCGATCTCGACATCCGCGGCCTGACCGCCGATTCGCGCGATGTCAGGCCCGGCTTCCTGTTCGCGGCGCTGCCCGGCAGCCGTGTCGACGGCCGCGGCTTCGTCGACGACGCCGTGGCGCGCGGCGCCGTCGCCGTGCTCACCGACGATCCCTCGCGCTTCGCCGCGCTGACGCAGCGCGCGCCGCCGGTGCGCGTCATCTTCGATGCCAACCCGCGACGCCGGCTGGCGCGCATGGCGTCGCGCTTCTACGCGCCGCAGCCGGAGATGCTGGTCGCCGTCACCGGCACCAACGGCAAGACCTCGGTCACGGTGTTCACGCGGCAGATCTGGCAGCGTCTCGGCCGGCGCGCCGCGAGCCTCGGCACCATCGGCATCGTCGGCCCCGATTTCGAGCATCCGGGCGCGCTCACCACGCCCGACCCGGTCGCGCTGCACCGCGAGCTGCAGATGCTCGCGCGGGGCGGCATCGACCATGTCGCGCTTGAGGCGTCGAGCCACGGCCTCGACCAGTTCCGCCTCGACGGCCTCGACCTCAGCGCCGCGGCCTTCACCAATCTGACCCGCGACCATCTCGACTATCACAAAAGCATGGACGCCTATTTCGACGCCAAGGCGCGGCTTTTCACCGAGCTGCTGCCGCCCGACGCCAGCGCGGTGCTCAACCTCGACGTCGCCGAGGGCCGGCGCCTCGCCGCGCTCTGCCGCCAGCGCGGACAGAGCGTCATCGGGTTCGGCACGGCGGCGGACGCCGATCTGCGGCTCGAGGCCGCGCGGCCCCTGGACGCGGGCCAGGAGCTGCGGCTTCGGGTATTTGGTGAGACGCATGAGCTCATCCTTCCGCTTGTCGGCGCCTTCCAGGCGAGCAATGCGCTCGCGGCGCTCGGCCTCGCCATCGCCACCGGCGCGCCGGTCGAGCAGGCAGTCGACGCGCTGCCGGGGCTGGCCGGCGTGCCCGGCCGTCTGCAGCATGTCGCCACCCATCCCAACGGCGCGCCGGTGATCGTCGACTACGCGCATACGCCCGATGCGCTCGAGACCGTGCTCACGGCGCTGCGCGCGCATTGCCGCGGCCGGCTCGTCGTCGTCTTCGGCTGCGGCGGCGACCGCGACGCCGGCAAGCGGCCGCAGATGGGGGCCATCGCCGAGCGCCTGGCCGATCGCGTCATCATCACCGACGACAACCCGCGCAGCGAGGATCCGGCGGCGATCCGCCGCGCCATCCGCGCCGCCGCGCCCAAGGCCGAGGAAGTCGGCGACCGCGCCGCCGCCATCCGCCGCGGCCTGGCACTGTTGGCGCCGGGCGACTTGCTGCTGCTGGCCGGTAAGGGACACGAGCGCGGCCAGATCGTCGCCGGCGTGACGCATCCCTTCGACGATGCCGTGGTCGCGCGCGGCGCCGTCGCCGAGCTGGGCGGGGGACACGCATGACGGCGCTGTGGGCCGCCGCCGAAGCCGCCGCCGCCACCGGCGGCCGCAGCACGCGCGCGTGGAGCGCGCGCGGCGTCTCGATCGACAGCCGCACGGTGGCGCCGGGCGATCTCTTCGTCGCCCTCGCCGGGCCCAAATTCGACGGCCATGATTACGTCGCCGCCGCGCTCGAGCGAGGCGCCGCCGCGGCGCTGGTCGCGCGCGTGCCCGCCGGCGTCGCCGCCGACGCCCCTCTGCTGCTCGTCGCCGACACGATGGCCGCGCTCGAGGATCTCGGCCGCGCCGCGCGCCGGCGCAGCGCCGCCGCGATCGTCGGCGTCACCGGCAGCGTCGGCAAGACCGGCACCAAGGAGGCGCTGAAGCGCGCCTTCGAGCGCCAGGCCATGAGCTACGCCTCGGCCGGCAGCCTCAACAACCAGTGGGGGGTGCCGCTGTCGCTGGCGCGCATGCCGCGCGAGACGGCTTATGGCGTGTTCGAGATGGGCATGAACCACCCCGGCGAGATCGACGCGCTGAGCCGGCTGGTGCGCCCCCACGTCGCCGTCATCACCACGATCGAGCCGGCGCATCTCGGATTCTTTACCTCGGTCGAGGCCATCGCCGACGCCAAGGCGGAGATCTTCGAAGGCATGGAGCCGGCCGGCGCCGCCGTGCTGAACCGCGACAACGCGCATTTCGCGCGCCTCGCCGCCGCCGCGAAGGCGCGCGGCCTCATCCGCATCATCGGCTTCGGCAGCCATGCCGATGCCACCGTCAAGCTCATCGACAGCCATCTCTACGCCACCGCGAGCGCGGTGACCGCGTCGGTGATGGGCGAGATCGTCGATTACTGCATCGCCATTCCCGGACGGCACTGGGTGATGAACAGCCTTGCCGTGCTCGGCGCGGTCAAGGCCGCCGGCGGCGATGTCGGCGCGGCGGCGGCGGCCATGTCCTCGCTGGCGCCGCTCGACGGCCGCGGCCGCCGCCACATGATCGAGGTCGCCGGCGGCACGGCAGAGCTCATCGACGAGAGCTACAATGCGAGTCCGGCGTCGATGCGCGCGGCCTTCGCCGTGCTCGGCGCCGCGGAGCCGAAGCGCGGCGGCCGGCGCATCGCCGTGCTCGGCGACATGCTCGAGCTCGGCGACGAGTCGGCGCGCCTCCATGCCGAGCTGGCGCAGCCGCTTGCCGAGGCCGGCGTCGCGCTCGTCTTCACCGTCGGCGCCAACATGCGCGCGCTCGACGACGCGCTGCCCAAGAAGATGCGCGGCGGCCATGCCGCGACTTCCGCCGAGATGGCGGAGACGGTCGCCCGGCTGGCGCGGCCCGGCGATGTCATTGCCGTCAAAGGCTCGTTCGGCAGCCGCATGGCGGAAATCGTGAAGCGTCTCCTCGCCGTCCAGCCGGCGGCCGACGCCCTCAAGGGTTAGGTCGGCATGCTGTTTCATCTCCTCTTCCCGCTGGCCGATCAGTTCAGCCCGTTCAATCTCTTCCGCTATCTCACCTTCCGCTCCGGCGGGGCCATGGTGACGGCGCTGCTGATCAGCTTCCTGTTCGGGCCGCGCGTCATCGCCTGGCTCAAGTCGAAGCAGCTCGAAGGGCAACCGATCCGCCTCGACGGGCCGGAGGGGCATCTGGTGCGCAAGAAGGGCACGCCCACCATGGGCGGCGTTCTCATCCTGCTCGCGCTCATCGTCTCGACGCTGCTGTGGGCCGATCTCGGCGACGGCTATGTCTGGGTCACGCTGTTCGTCACCGCCGGCTTCGGCGGGATCGGCTTCTTCGACGACTACAAGAAGCTGACGCGCCGCTCCTCCTCCGGCCTATCGAGCCGCGGCAAGCTCGCGGCGCAAGCGGCGATCAGCGCCATCGCCGCGGTCGCCATCATCTATCTGACGCGCGATCCGGCGATCAGGACGGCGCTCGCCGTGCCTTTCTTCAAGAATGTGCTGGTCGAGCTCGGCTGGTTCTTCGTGGCGGTGGCGGTCTTCGTCATCACCGGCGCGTCCAACGCCGTCAACCTCACCGACGGGCTCGACGGCCTCGCCATCGTCCCGACCATGATCGCCGCCGGCTCCTTCGCGCTCATCGCCTATCTCTCGGGCAATGCCAACTTCGCCAACTACCTGCAGATCCATTACGTCCCTGGCGCCGGCGAGCTCGCGGTGTTCTGCGCCGCGCTGATCGGCTCCGGACTGGGCTTCCTCTGGTACAACGCGCCGCCGGCCATGGTCTTCATGGGCGACACCGGCTCGCTCTCCCTCGGCGGCGCCATCGGCGTCATCAGCGTCATCACCAAGCACGAGCTGGTGCTCGCCATCATCGGCGGGCTCTTCGTGCTGGAGACGGTGTCGGTCATCGTCCAGGTGGCGAGCTTCAAGCTCACCGGCAAGCGCGTCTTCCGCATGGCGCCGCTGCACCATCATTTCGAGAAGAAAGGCTGGCAGGAGCCGACCATCGTCATCCGCTTCTGGATCATCGCCTCGATCCTGGCGATCGCCGGGCTCTCCACCCTGAAGCTGCGGTAGAGGGGCATGATCGACGTGGCGACGTTCCGGGACGAGAAGGTGGCCGTCATGGGCCTCGCCCGCTCCGGCCTCGTCGCGGCCCAGGCGCTGCAGCGCGGCGGCGCCCGCGTCATGGCCTGGGACGACGCCGCCGCCAAGCGCGATGCGGCGGCGGCGGCGGGGGTGCCGATCGTCGATCTCGCCGCCGGCGACCTTGCCGGCATCGCCGCGCTCATCCTCTCGCCGGGCATCCCGCACACCTATCCAAAGCCCAATCCCGTCGCCGCCCGCGCCCGCGCCGCCGGCGCCAAGATCATCGGCGACATCGAGCTGCTCGCGCAGAGCTGCCCCAAGGCGCGCTATGTCGGCATCACCGGCACCAACGGCAAATCGACGACGACCTCGCTGATCGGCCACATCGTCGCGCAGGCCGGTCGCAAGGTGGCGGTCGGCGGCAATCTCGGCACGCCCGCGCTGTCGCTCGCGCCCCTCGGCGCCGACGGCATCTATGTCCTGGAGATGAGCTCCTATCAGCTCGAGCTGACGGAGAGCCTGACCTTCGACGTCGCCCTCTTGCTCAACATCACGCCGGACCATCTCGACCGCCACGGCGGCATGGACGGCTACATCGCCGCCAAGCGCCGCATCTTCGCGCGCCAGAAAAGGCCGCAGACGGCGGTCGTCGGCATCGACGACGACCTCAGCCGCGGCATCGCCGGCGCGCTCGCCGGCGCCGGCGCGCAGCTTGTGGTGCCGATCTCGGCCGAGACCCGCGCGCGCGGCGGCGTCTATGTCGAGGAGGGCTGGCTCATCGACGATTTGGAGGGCGCCGCCCGGCGCGTGCTCGAGCTGCGCCGCGCCGCGCGGCTCCCCGGCCGGCACAACTGGCAGAACGCCGCCGCGGCCTACGCCGCGACGCGCGCGCTCGGCATCGACGCATCCGCCGTCATCGCCGGCATCACCAGCTTCGCCGGCCTCGCCCATCGCCAGGAGCTCGTCGCCACCATCGACGACGTCGCCTATGTCAACGACTCGAAGGCGACCAACGCCGACGCGACCGCCAAGGCGCTCGCCTGCTACGACGCGATCTACTGGATCGCCGGCGGTCTCGCCAAGGAAGGCGGCATCCTCTCGCTGGCGCCATTCTTCCCGCGCATCCGCCACGCCTTCCTCATCGGCAAGGCGACCGAGGAATTCGCGGCGACGCTGGAGGGCCGCGTGCCCCTCAGCCGCTGCGGCGAGCTCGGCCGCGCGCTCGCCGCCGCGCGCGACGCGGCGCTCACCCAGCGTCGGCCGGGCGCGGTGGTGCTGCTGTCGCCGGCCTGCGCCTCCTTCGACCAGTTCGCCAATTTCGAGGAGCGCGGCGACGTCTTCCGCCGCCTCGTCGAGGCGCTGCCGGGGACGCGCGCATGAGTTTCGCCCGCACCGACCAGAGCGCGGTCGCCCAATGGTGGTGGACCGTCGACCGCTGGACGCTCGCGGCGCTCGCCATGCTCATCGGCTTCGGCGCGCTGCTGGTGATGGCGGCGAGCCCGATGGTGGCGGCGCGCATCCACGCCGGCGGACCCGGCCATGTCGACACGCTGTTCTTCGCCAAGCGCTATTTCGCCGTGCTGCCGGCGGCGATCGCCGCCATGTTCGTGGCGTCCTTGCAGAGCCCGCGCACGGTGCGGCGCATCGCTCTCGCCGGCTTCGTCGTGTCGCTGGCCCTCCTCGCCTACACGCTCGTCGGCGGCGTCGAGATCAAGGGCGCGCGGCGCTGGATCGTGCTTCCCGGCCTGTCGCTGCAGCCGTCGGAATTCGTCAAGCCGACCTTCGCCGTGGTCTCCGCCTGGCTCTTCGCGCAGTACCGGCTGCACGAGCGCTTTCCCGGGCAGTGGATCGCCATCGCGCTCTACGCGCTGGTGGTTTGGCTCCTCATCAAGCAGCCCGATTTCGGCATGGCCGCGGTGGTGTCGGCGGTGTGGTTCACGCAGTTCTTCCTCGCCGGCCTGCGCCTCGTCTGGGTCGCGCTCGGCACGGCGACGGGCATCGGCGGGCTGGTCGCCGCCTATTTCGCCCTGCCGCATGTGGCGAGCCGCATCGACCGCTTCCTCGATCCCGCCAGCGGCGACAGCTATCAGGTCGACCGCTCGATGGATGCCTTCATGAATGGCGGCTGGTGGGGACGCGGGCCGGGCGAAGGCACGGTGAAGGAATATCTGCCCGACGCGCATGCCGATTTCGTCTTCGCCGTGGCCGGCGAGGAGCTTGGGCTCATCACCTGCCTCGTCATCGTCGCCCTCTTCGCCTTCATCGTTCTGCGCGGCTTCTCGCGGCTGCTGCAGGAGAGCAACCTCTTCGTCGTGCTCGCCGCGACCGGGCTCCTCGTGCAGTTCGGCCTGCAGGCCATCGTCAACATGGCATCGAGCCTGCAGCTCATGCCGACCAAGGGCATGACCTTGCCCTTCCTCTCCTATGGCGGCTCGTCGCTCCTGGCGCTCGGCCTCGGCATGGGCATGGCGCTGGCGCTGACGCGGCGCCGCTACGGCGGGGTCGAGACATGAGGCGCGATGCGCTTGTCGCCCTGGCGGCCGGCGGGGCCGGCGGCCATATGTTCCCGGCGGAAGCCTTGGCGCGCGAGCTGCTGACGCGCGGCTGCCGCGTCGCGCTCGTCACCGACCGGCGCGGCCAGGCCTGGGGCGACCGGGTCCCCGGCGTCGAGCTGCACCGCATCCGCGCCGGCCGCTTCGGCGCGGGCGTCATGAGCAAGGTGGTCGGCTTCGCCGAGCTGGCCCTCGGCACCATCGAAGCCGGCCGCCTGCTGCGCCGGCTCGCGCCGGCAATCGCGGTCGGCTTCGGCGGCTACCCCTCGGTGCCGACCATGCTGGCGGCGGCGCAGCTCAGCGTCCCGACGCTGCTCCACGAGCAGAATGCGATCCTCGGCCGCGCCAACCGGCTGCTTGCGCCGCGCGTCCGGCGCATCGCCACCTCCTTCCCCGACGTGAGCGCCGTGCGCCCCGCCGACCGCGCCCGCCTGGTCGAGACCGGCAATCCCGTGCGCCCGGCGGTCACCGCGCTACGCGGGACACCCTACCCGGCGCTCGCCGCCAACGCGCCGTTTCACGTGCTCGTCCTCGGCGGCAGCCAGGGCGCGCGGGTGCTGAGCGAAGCGATCCCGGCCGCCTGCGCCCGCCTGCCCGAGCCCTTGCGCCGGCGGCTGCGCCTGGCGCAGCAGGCGCGGCCCGAGGATATCGAGGCGGTGCGGCGCGCCCATGCCGCGAGCGGCGTCGCCGCCGAGCTCGCAACCTTCTTCGACGACGTGCCGGCGCGGCTCGCGCGCGCGCAGCTGGTGATCTCGCGATCGGGCGCCTCGACCGTGGCGGAGCTCGCCATGATCGGCCGGCCGGCGATCCTGGTGCCCTATCTGCACGCCGCCGACGATCACCAGACCGCCAACGCGCGCGCGCTCGAGCAAGCCGGCGGCGCCTGGGTCATGGCGCATGCCGAATTCACGCCGGACGCGCTGGCCGTGCGGCTCGCGCAGCTCATAGCCGCGCCGGAGACGCTCGCCCGCGCCGCCGCCGCCGCGCATGCGCTCGGCCGGCCCTACGCGGCGCGCGCGCTCGCCGACCTCGTCATCGCCACGATCGAGGGGCGCAACGGCCATCCGGCGCCGCTCGCCCGGGAGAATGCCGCATGAGAGCCATCCCGCTCGACATCGGCACGCTCCATTTCGTCGGCATCGGCGGCATCGGCATGAGCGGCATCGCCGAGATCCTGCACAATCTCGGCTACCAGGTGCAGGGCAGCGACGTCGCCGACAGCGCCAACGTGCAGCGGCTGCGCGCGCTCGGCATCCGCGTGCAGATCGGCCACCGCGCCGAGAACCTCGGCGACGCCAAGGTGGTGGTCGTCTCCTCCGCGGTGAAGAAGGACAATCCCGAGGTCGCGGCGGCGCGCGCGCGCCTCCTGCCGGTGGTGCGCCGCGCCGAGATGCTGGGCGAGCTGATGCGCCTCAAATGGGCGATCGCCGTCGCCGGCACGCACGGCAAGACGACGACAACCTCGATGGTCGGCGCGCTGCTCGACGCGGCGCAGCTCGATCCCACCGTGATCAACGGCGGCATCATCAACGCCTACGGCACGAACGCGCGACTCGGCGCGGGAGATTGGATGGTCGTCGAGGCCGATGAGAGCGACGGCACCTTCGTGAAGCTGCCGGCAACCATCGCCATCGTTACGAACATCGATCCCGAACATCTTGATTTCTATGGCACGTTCGATGCGGTGCAGCAGGCCTTCGAAATCTTCGTCGGCAACATTCCCTTTTACGGCTGCGCCGCTTTGTGTATCGATCATCCTGTCGTTCAGGGATTGATTCCAAAACTGTCGGAGCGGCGCATCGTCACCTACGGCATGAGTCCGCAGGCGGATATCCGCGCGGTCAACATCGACATCGGCCCGAGCGGCGCGCGTTACGACGTCGTCGTCGCCGACCGGCTGCACGACACGAGCCGCACCATCGCCGGCATCACGCTGCCGATGTATGGCCAGCACAATGTGCAGAACTCGCTCGCCGCCATCGCCGTCGCCGAGGAGATGGGGCTGGGCGACGATGTGGTGCGCACCGCCTTCGCCGGCTTCAAGGGCGTCAAGCGCCGCTTCACCAAGACCGGCGAATCGCAGGGCGTCACGGTGATCGACGATTACGGCCATCATCCCGTCGAGATCGCCGCGGTGCTGCGCGCCGCGCGCGGCGCGACCTCCGGCAGCATCATCGCCGTGGTGCAGCCGCACCGCTACACGCGCCTCCACGATCTCTTCGCCGAGTTCTGCACCTGCTTCAACGACGCCGATGCGGTGCTGGTGGCCGATGTCTACGCCGCCGGCGAGCCGCCGATCGAAGGCGTCAACCGCGACGCGCTCGTCGCCGGCTTGCTCGCGCGCGGCCACCGCAACGCGCAGGCGCTGCCCGCGCCCGGCCAGCTCGCGGCGATGGTGCGCGCGATGGCGAAGCCCGGCGATTTCGTCGTCTGCCTCGGCGCCGGCTCGATCACCAATTGGGCGCACAGCCTGCCGGGCGAGCTCGACAAGCTTGGCGGCGGAGGCGCCTCATGATGGCGGCGCGGCGGGCGAGCGACCGATTGATCGAGCGCCTGCCGCCGGTGCGCGGCCGCCTCACCGAGAACGTGCCGCTCGCACCCATCACCTGGTTCCGCGCCGGCGGCGCCGCCGAGATCATGTTCCGCCCCGCCGATGTCGACGACCTCGCCGGCTTTCTCGCGCGCAAGCCCGCCGACGTGCCCGTCACGGTCATCGGCGTCGCCTCGAACCTGCTCGTGCGCGATGGCGGCGTCGACGGCGTGGTGATCCGCCTGGGTCGCGGCTTCGTCGACATCCGCATCGACGGCGCGACCGTCGAGGCCGGCGCCGGCGCGCTCGACCTCAACGTCGCGCTGGCTTGCCGCGAGGCAGGCGTCGCCGGCCTCGAATTCATGAGCGGCATCCCCGGCACGGTCGGCGGCGGCTTGCGCATGAACGCCGGCGCCTATGGCCGCGAGTTCAAGGATGTGCTGCGCCAGGCCATGGCGCTCGATGGCGCCGGCAACAAGCATGTGCTGCCCTTGGCGGCGCTCGGCCTTTCCTATCGCCACAGCGGCGTCGCCGAGGATTGGATCCTCGTCCAGGCGGTGTTCGCCGGCGGGCCCGGCGATGCCGCCGCGATCGGCCGCCGCATGGGCGAGATCCAGGCGGCCCGCGAGTCGTCGCAGCCGATTCGCGCGCGCACAGGTGGCTCGACCTTCGCCAATCCGCCGGGCCACAAGGCCTGGGAGCTGATCGACCGCGCCGGCTGCCGCGGCCTCGCGCGCGGCGGCGCCATGGTCTCGGAGAAGCACGCCAATTTCCTCATCAACACCGGCACCGCCACCGCCGCCGATCTCGAAGGCCTCGGCGAGGACGTGCGCCGCCGCGTGCGCGAGACCTGCGGCGTCACGCTCGAGTGGGAGATCCGCCGCATCGGCCGGCCGGCGGAGGGCGCGCCATGAGCCACAGCGTCGCCGTGCTGATGGGCGGCTGGTCCTCCGAGCGCGAGGTCTCGCTGGTGAGCGGGCGCGGCTGCGCCGACGCGCTGGCCTCGCTCGGCTACGACGTGCGCCGCATCGACGTGACGCGCGACCTCGACGCGCTCGTCGCCGCGCTCCTGCCGCGGCCTGACGCCGTCTTCAACGCGCTGCACGGCACCGGCGGCGAGGACGGCACGATCCAGGGCGTGCTCGAATGCCTGCGCGTCCCCTACACGCATTCGGGCGTGCTCGCCTCCGCCGTCGCCATGCACAAGCCGACCGCCAACGCCGTCTTCGCCGCGGCGGGCCTGCCGGTCCCCGGCGGCAAGGTGTTGTCGCGCGAAGCGCTCGCCGCCGGCGATCCGCTGCCGCGGCCTTTCGTCGTCAAGCCGCCCAGCGAAGGATCGAGCGTCGGCGTGCGCATCGTGCGCGTCAATGACAATTCCTGGGCCGAGGAGGCGCGGGCCTGGGCCTACCCGGATGCGCTGGCCGAGCCTTTCATTCCCGGGCGCGAGCTCACCGTGGCGGTGATGGGCGAGCGCGCCCTGGGCGTGCTCGAGATCCGCCCCAACAACACCACCATGTACGACTACACGGCGAAATACGCGCCCGGCGGCAGCACGCACCTCATGCCGGCGCCGATCCACCCGCGCGCCTACGAGCAGGCGCTCGACATCAGCCTGCGCGCGCATCGCGCGCTCGGCTGCCGCGGCGTGAGCCGCGCCGACCTGCGCTACGACGACACCAAGGGCGAGCCCGGCCGCCTGGTGCTGCTCGAAGTGAACACCCAGCCGGGCATGACGCCGACCTCGCTGGTCCCCGACATCGCCAAGCACGCCGGGATCGACTTCGCCCAGCTGGTGCGCTGGATGGTGGAGAACGCGGCATGCGACTCCTGAGGCGCCGCGACGACGCGCCGGCTGCGCGCCAGCGCCAGGCCCGGCCCTGGTCGCGCCGCACCATCCTCCTGAGCTCGGGCGCCGCCGCGCTCGCCGCCTTGGCCCTCACCGGTTTCGTGCTGCAGCGCACCGGCGTGATCGCGCGGGGCGTCGTCGCCGTCGAGCAGCGCGTCTTCGCCTGGACCGCGGAGCGCGGACTCGCCATCGGCAATGTGCAGGTCGAGGGCCGCGGGCGCGCCAGCCGCGCGGCCGTGCTGAGCGCCGTCGCCGTGGCGCGCGGCATGCCGCTTCTCGCCGTCGATCCGGCGCAGGCGAAGCAGCGGCTTGAGGCGGTGCCGTGGATACGCTCGGCCTCGGTGGAGCGGCGCTTCCCCGACACGCTCCACATTCGTCTCGTCGAGCGCCAGCCCCTCGCCTTCTGGCAGCGCCACGGCAAGCTCGTGCTGATCGACCGCGACGGTGTGGTGATCCCGACCGAGCGGCTCGACAGCTTCCGCAGCCTGATCGTGCTCGTCGGCCCCGACGCGCCCGGCCACGCCGCAGCGCTCCTCGACATGCTCGCGACCGAGCCCGATCTCGCCGCCCACGTCGCCGCCGCCGTGCGCGTCGGCGGCCGCCGCTGGAACCTGCAGCTCGACAGCAACGTCGAAATCGCCCTGCCCGAGGACGATCCGACCGCGGGCTGGCGCCGCCTGGCGCAGCTCGAGCGCAGCGACGGCATTCTCGAGCGCGAGATCCAGGCGGTCGACCTGCGCCTGCCCGATCGCCTGGTCGTCCGCACCGCGACCGAGCCGCAGAAGCCGAAGAGCAAAAAGGCCCGGCAGCCGGGGAAGGCGACATGAAGAAGCTTTCCGCCCGCCCGCGCAGCACCGTCGGCATCATCGACATCGGCACCAGCAAGGTGTGCTGCTTCATCGCCCGCCGCATCGGCAACGAGCCGCACATCATCGGCATCGGCCACCAGGTGTCGCGCGGCGTGCGCAACGGCGTCATCGTCGACATCGAGGCGGCCAGCCACGCGATCCTCAACGCCATCCACGCCGCCGAGCAGATGGCCGGCGAGACGCTGGGCGAGATCGTCGCCAACCTCTCCGGCGGCTTCGCCGGCTCGCGCATCTACAAGGCCGAGATCAACCTGAACGGCCGCGAAGTCACCGACAGCGACATGCGCCGCGTGCTCGATCAGGGCCACCTGATGAAAGAGCCGCCCGACCGCGAGGTCATCCACTCGATCCCCGTGGGCTTCTCGATCGACGCCAGCCGCGGCATCCGCGACCCGCGCGGCATGTATGGCCAGCGGCTCGGCGTCAACATGCATGTGGTGGCGGCCTCGGCCGGGGCGGTGCGCAACCTCGCCCATTGCATCGGCCGCTGCCATCTCGAGATCGCCGCGCTGGTGGTGAGCCCCTACGCCGCCGGACTCGCCTGCCTGGTCGAGGACGAGAGCGACCTCGGCGTCACCGTCATCGACATGGGCGGGGGCACGACCAGCATCGCCGTGTTCTACGACGGCAACCTCGTCTTCACCGACAGCGTGCCGGTGGGCGGCGGCCATGTCACCAACGACATCGCGCGCGGCCTGTCGACGCCGATCGCCCATGCCGAGCGCATGAAGACGCTGTACGGCAGCGCCATCGCCTCCGCCGCCGACGAGCGCGAGCTCATCACCGTGCCGCAGGTCGGCGAGGAGGATGAGAGCCAGGCCAATCACGTGCCGCGCTCCCTCCTCGTCGGCATCATCTCGCCGCGGCTCGAGGAGACCTTCGAGATGGTGCGCGACCGGCTCGACTCATCGGGCTTCGACAAGATCGCCGGGCGCCGGGTCGTGCTGACCGGCGGCGCCTGCCAGCTGCCGGGCACGCGCGAGCTCGCCGCGCTCATCCTCGACAAGCAGATCCGAATCGGCCGTCCCTTGCGCATCGAGGGGCTGGCCGAGGCGACCGGCGGACCGGCCTTCTCGACCTCGGCCGGCCTGATCCATTTCGCCCTTTCCGAGCGCGCGGAGACGCCGCGCCGCGGCCGCGCGCTCACCGAGGAGCCGGGCGGAGTCTTCGTCCGCTTCGGTCATTGGATCCGAGAGAACTTCTAGGGAGAGAAACCGCCCGAACAGGCGCAACGAGCAGGACCACCACACCCGAAGGACGAAGAGCATGCCGAGCATTTGGCGGAGGATAGGATGACCATCAATCTGAGCATTCCCAAGGAAGAGCAAGATCTGAAGCCGCGCATCACCGTGGTCGGCGTCGGCGGCGCCGGCGGCAATGCGGTCAACAACATGATCCGCTCCAACCTCATCGGCTGCGAGTTCGTGGTGTGCAACACCGACGCGCAGGCGATGAAGCAGGGCGTCGCCGAGCGCCGCATCCAGCTCGGCGTCACCGTGACGCGCGGCCTCGGCGCCGGGTCGCGGCCCGATGTCGGCCGCATCGCCGCCGAGGAGACGCTCGAGGAGATCATGGCCTCGCTCGAGGGCTCCAACATGGTGTTCATCACCGCCGGGATGGGCGGCGGCACCGGCACCGGCGCGGCGCCGGTCATCGCCCGGGCGGCGCGCGAGGCCGGCATCCTGACCGTCGGCGTCGTGACCAAGCCGTTCCATTTCGAGGGCACGCACCGCATGCGGCTTGCCGAGGCCGGCATCATCGAGCTGCAGAAATTCGTCGACACGCTGATCATCATCCCCAACCAGAACCTGTTCCGCGTCGCCAACGAGCGCACCACCTTCGCCGACGCCTTCAAGATGGCCGACGACGTGCTGCATTCGGGCGTGCGCGGCGTCACCGACCTCATGGTGATGCCCGGCCTCATCAACCTCGACTTCGCCGACATCCGCGCCGTGATGAGCGAGATGGGCAAGGCGATGATGGGCACCGGCGAGGCCGAGGGCGACCGGCGCGCCATCGACGCCGCCGAGGCGGCGATCTCGAACCCGCTGCTCGAGGACGTGTCGATGAAGGGGGCGCGCGGCGTCCTCATCAACATCACCGGCGGCCCGGACATGACGCTGTTCGAGGTCGACGAGGCGGCAAACCGCATCCGCGAGGAGGTCGATCCCGAGGCCAACATCATCTTCGGCTCGACCTTCGACGACAAGCTCGCCGGCCGCATGCGCATCTCCGTCGTCGCCACCGGCATCGACGCCGAGGCGCTGGCGCAGGCGAAGCATGTGATCCAGCTGGTGAGCGATCGCGGCCGCACCAATAATGGCTTGGCATCGGCCGAGACGGCAACGGCCCCGGCGCCGCTCCCCGCCCCCGCCGTGGCGGCCGAGCCGGCACCGGCGCAGGCCGACGCGATCGAGACCGCGGCGGTCAAGGGCGGCGCCTTCATCGCCCCACGCCCGGTCGAGGTCGCCGGCGCGCGGCCGATGGCCGTCACCCGTCCCGCCGTCGCGCCCGACGCTTTCGCCGCCGCGGCGATGGAAAATGGTGGGCGCGTGGCGCAGAAGCCGAAGGGCCGCGGCCCGAGCCTGTTCGAGCGCGTCACCGGCGTCACCCGCCGCGGCATCGGTGAGCCCGAGCCGGCCAGCCGCGCCGCGCCGATGCCGACGGCGCAGGCGCGTCTCGGCGCGCTCGACCCGGCGGACCGGCTGCGCCCGTCGAAGGAGGAGGACGTGCTCGACATTCCCGCCTTCCTGCGCCGCCAAGCCAACTGAAAGCGCACGCGCCGGCATGACCCGCGACTCGTCTTGGACGGTCGCGGGACATGCCGGCGCATGTCGTTTCGGTGGTGATACTTTCTTAAGCTAAGTTACTGATCTGTAAACGGTTTCGCCGTAATAAACTGTAACAAAGAGTGATTTGTGTGCACTGCACACTGGTTATAGTTTACGGCCCGTCCCAAGAGGGGACAGCATCTTGAGAAGTGGGTTGCCAATGGACGACTTGGGGATCGCCCTGCAGAAAACCCTGAAATCTGCGATTCATTGTCGCGGTGTCGCGCTCCATTCCGGGGCACGCGTGGCCATGACGCTGCATCCGGCCGCGCCGGACACCGGCATCGTCTTCCGCCGCAGCGACCGTGCCGGCGCCGAGATCAAGGCCGACTGGCGCAACGCGGTCGAGCAGGCGCTGTGCACGCGTCTCGACAATGGCGAGGGCTTGTCGGTCGCCACCATCGAGCATCTGATGGCGGCGCTGGCCGGCCTCGAGATCGACAACGCGCTGATCGAGCTCGACGGGCCCGAAGTGCCGGTGATGGACGGCAGCGCTGCGCCGTTCGTCTTCCTGCTCGAATGCGCCGGCGTCATCGAGCAGGACGCGCCGCGCCGCGCCATCAAGGTGCTGAAGCCGGTCACCGTCGGCGAGGACGGCAAGACCGCCTCGCTCGCGCCCGATGACGGCTTCTCCATGAGCTTCGCCATCGACTTCGCCAGTGGCGCGATCAGCCGCCAGGACATCACCATCGCCGTCGACCCCGAGAGCTTCAAGAGCGACATCAGCCGCGCCCGCACCTTCGGCTTCCTGCACGAAGTCGACCAGATGCACGCCGCCGGGCTGGCGCGCGGCGGCTCGCTCGACAACGCCGTGGTCATCAATGGCGACCGCGTGCTCAATCGCGAGGGCCTGCGCTATGTCGACGAGTTCGTGCGCCACAAGGTGCTCGACGCGCTGGGCGACCTCTATCTCGCCGGCGCGCCGGTGATCGGCCATTTCCGCGGCGTGCGGTCCGGCCACGCGCTGAACCGCCGCCTGCTCGAGGCGCTGTTCGCCGATTCATCCGCCTGGTGCTTCAGCGCCATGGTCCGCCGCGTGCCCGAGCCGGTGGTGTGGGAAGAGCAGCCGCAACGCGCCCGCGCCTGAGGCGCAATCCTTTCTGCCAGGATGGCCGTTCGCTTCAATGCCGTGTTATAAGGGCGCGGCACCGCCTCGCAGCGGTGCGGCGCCTCTAGCTGGACTTGATCATGGCTCCTGGATTCTATTTTCGATGGGGTTTCCTTGCCGGCGCGCTGTTGCTCGCCGCCTGCGCCGGCAATAAGGACACCTACGTCGAGAAGCCGGTCGAGGATCTCTACAACAGCGCCATGGACCAGCTGCTCGACCACGCCTACGACAAGGCGGCGAAGTCTTTCGACGAGGTCGAGCGCCAGCATCCCTATTCGGTGTGGGCGACCAAGGCGCAGCTCATGTCCGCCTATGCGCTCTACCAGGGCGCCAAGTATGACGAGTCGGTCGTCGCCGCCGACCGCTTCATCCAGCTTCACCCGGGCCATCGCGACGTCGCCTATGCTTATTACCTGAAGGCGCTCGACTATTATGTGCAGATCGCCGATGTCGCGCGCGATCAGCGGGCGACCGAAAAGGCGATGACGTCGTTGGGCGAGGTGGTGCGCCGCTTCCCGGACAGCCGGTATGCCCGCGACGCGCGGCTCAAGATCGATCTGGCGCGCGACCATCTCGCCGGCAAGGAGATGGAGATCGGCCGCTGGTACGAGCGGGAGCGCCTCTATCTCGCCGCTATCAACCGCTTCCAGCGAGTCATCGCCGACTATCAGACGACGACGCATGTGCCGGAGGCGCTGCATCGCCTGACCGAGTGCTATATGTCGCTCGGCCTCACCGAGGAAGCACAGAAGACCGCGTCGGTGCTCGGCTACAATTATCCCGGCAGCGCCTGGTACGGCGACAGCTACGCGCTCTTCAAGACGCGGCAGCCGACCGCGGTCGCCGAGGGCAGCACCGACGAGACGCCAGCTCCGGCTCCGAGCAAGAGCGCCAGCGGAAGCTGGTTCGGCCGCGTCTTCGATTCGGTGACCTCGATCTTCTAG
>Ga0073928_10003986_pt1 | contig 22458 bp, 25 predicted proteins | sample PaiPotPPA55metaG_FD_76969 | JGI IMG/M metagenome (GOLD analysis project Ga0073928, IMG submission 76969) | Iron sulfur acid spring bacterial and archeal communities from Banff, Canada, to study Microbial Dark Matter (Phase II) - Paint Pots PPA... ...
CAATCGTTTGCCAAAAGAAGTGGAGCTGGCATTGTTTCGCGTACTGCAAGAATCGTTGACGAACGTTCACAGGCACGCGAGCGCCAAGTCTATAGAAATTGTTCTGACCTGCGCCGACGGACAAGTAGTCCTGTGCGTGATCGATGATGGCAAAGGGATCTCCCCGGAGGTGGTTACGCGCTTTCGCTCCGGGCTGGCTTCTGGCGTGGGTCTCGCGGGGATGCGGGAACGTTTGGCGGAGTTGGACGGCACACTGGAAGTTGAGCGCCGCTCCCGTGGCACGGTGGTTCGAGCCACAATCCCGGTTGTCGAGTGTATGACCGAAGCCAAGCCCTTGGAGACCAGCAGTCTGAGATTCGCTACGACTCCGAGTATCCTACTTTCGCGCTTACGCGCTGTATGCCACTAACGGCCGTGTACGGGCGAGCACTTCGAGCCGCCGTCGCGAGCGGGTTCGCGCTCTGAAGACCCGCGATTTCACTGTCTCTACCGTGATGCCCATGGCCCGTGCGAGTTCGCGATTCGTCCACCCTTCAGCTTTCTGCAGCACGAAGGTATGGCGAAGCGAAGGATTCAAACATTGCAGCGCTTTACTGGCCAGCTCGCGATTGATGTATTCGCGTTCGTGGTTCTGGCGCTGGTCTTCAATCTCCGGATAATTTGCGAATGTCCCACCGACTTGCCCCGTCTCCGACGAATTCACAAACCGTTCTGGCTTATGGCGGCGCAATTTCATGAGTGCTTCGTTGATGGTGATGCGAAAAAGCCAGGTAGAAAATTGCGACTGGCCCTCGAAGCGGCTGATGTTGTAATAAGCCTTCACCAAAACGTTTTGTACGTTGTCCTCGGCGTCTTCGCGGTTCTTCAGCATGCGAAGCGACACGCCATAAATTTTCCCGGAATGCTTTTCCACCAATTCAGTGAAGGCTTCGTGGTTTCCACGCCGCGCCATGGCGATCAGTTTGTCTTCCGAAGATAAGACTTCGTTTTTCATGTCTGCAGGCTCCTCGAACAACCCCTAAAATTTGTGATTCACTCTCGGCCAGGGGGGACGTCAGAAGTTACGAGAGCAGGGACTTCTCCGCTTTGCGTGCCGGAGCTTATGTTGAAGGTAGGGGCTGGCGTGCGAATGAACAATACAGAGGAACGTGTACCCAGCCGCTAAGAATTTTGTAGGCTAACGAACAGTACCGCTTGTGTTAGACCGCTAAAGTTAAGAGTGAACCATGCGATTTAAAAGCAAAAGGGCGGAGATTCTCCGCCCTCGCTCCATTCCGGGACTGGCTGTCCGTTATTTACTTCTGCAGATGAGGTGATGTGTGTTGCAGCGTGGAAACCAGCTCACGCCCTTCTTCGGGAGTGTCTCTCTTTCCTTCCTCCACGATCTCCGCGGCAGTTACGCCCTTGCCGTACAGCTTTTCATTGGCTCCGCCATCAGCCCGCAAAGTCGAGCCTTCCAGCGACACACCAGCGAACGCTCCGCGAGAACGAGAATAGCTGAGCATCTCCGCTCGCAGCGTTACATCCGATTCCGCCGAAGCAGTTCGGCCCTTGGGTCCCGCCGCTATGCTGGCGTCGCCCCCGAGCTTTACCTTGCTGTGGAGCATGCTGCTCAATCCGCGATCATTCATCACCAGAATTACGAAGTCGGTCGCTTGTCCACCGATCTGGAGACCCACACTACCACCTTCCAGCGCCATCATCGCCGGCGCGCCCCAGGGTCCGCTGAAGTCTTTGCCTCTGCGGCACACCATCACGCCGCGGCCATAGCTTCCACCTACCACGAACGCAGCCTTAACCACAGATGGCAACACCACTACGCAGCGCGCCTTGTCCACAACGTCTTGCGGAATATTGTCGGGGACGTCCAGGATCTCTTTCATTACTTTGCCGGCGTTCGCCAGCCGTTCTCTTTCCTCTTTTTCACTGGCCGGTCTCGCCACTGCGAGCGTTGAGAATGCCAGCATTGCTGCCATTGCAAAGGTCCATTTTTTCATCTTTGTTTCCTCCATTAAATTGAATTGTTACTTGCCGCGCCCGAGGGCTAAAACCGCCACTCCGCTAATCACCGCAATGATGCCAATTACGGGGGGAACCGGAATCGTCCGATGTTCTTCCTTGGTTGCTTGTATCGGACCAATGTCGAGCACCTTCTTGTGCGTCGTGTAAGTAAAACCTTGATACACCAGCGCGATAATGCCAATCGCGATCAGGGCTATGCCAAGGAGCATTCTCGCGTTCATCTAGCATGTCTTCCGTTAGTGCCGCGCATCGTGATACCTCGCAACTTACGCCCAGCGCCGCTCCTCACACGTGTACCTTGGAGTTTCAATATAAGTTATTGGAGAGTCCCGTTACCTTGTACGTGATATGCGACTAAGGCTCCATACCTATAACCCTTTAGGGCGGGCGAATGCATCGTGTAGCAATTTACGCTGCCTGAGTGGGTTGGTCAGCGGTCAAAGAAGTGCCAATCTTTGTGCCGTTAAAAACCTACAAGAGGTGGCCACCGCACATAAACCAAATGCTGTATTTCCCGATTACCGGCGGTGTGGTCTGCTTAGGTGGTGCCTTGCTGTTTTGATTTAATCAATCACAGAACCAAATAGGGAGGCTTCAATGAACTGGGATCAAATCGAAGGCAAATGGAAGCAGTATGCAGGCAAAGCTAAGACCAAGTGGGGCAAACTAACGGATAACGATCTGCAGATGCTGAGCGGGAAAAGAGACCAGCTGGTCGGGTTGGTCCAGGAACGCTATGGCATTGCCAAAGATGAAGCTGAACGGCAAGTGAATGATTGGGGCAATTCTTTTTCGGACGACAACGCCGCGCAGCGCGACGAAAATGTTCGGCGCGACAAGAGCCGCGGCGCTGGTTCGGTTTAATTATTTTATATTTTGTTACAGGGTGTCTGTAGGAGAAGTCCATCAAGCTGGCCCGAGTTTCGGGCCAGCTTTTTTTGTGCCGTAAGTCTTCACTCGGAGTTCACGGCCAGCGATTCACTAGCCTTCCTCTATAACATTTCCAAAGTGCTTGCTAAACTCCAATCGCGTTCCGCAAGCGTGCCATGAATATTTTCAATGCGCTCGGGTCCGTTCTGGGTACCGGATATTCTTCCGGTTTGAATCTCTACGCCACGATCCTCACCCTGGGGCTTCTGCAGCGGTATGGCTTTATTCATTTGTCAAAATCGCTCCAGATTCTTTCGCACCCACTGGTTTTGGGAATTGCGGCGGTGCTTTATTTCGTCGAATTCTTTGCCGACAAGGTGCCGTATATCGACACCCTGTGGGATGCCATTCATACATTCATTCGCCCGCCAGCAGCAGCGCTGCTTGCTTATGCCTCGGTCGGCGATGTATCGCCGGAATGGCGCTGGGCTGCCGCATTGCTTGCGGGTGGTGTTGCGCTCACCTCGCACAGCGCGAAAGCCTCGACTCGCGCAGCGGTAAACACCAGCCCCGAGCCGTTCAGTAATTGGATTTTAAGTTTTGGCGAAGATTTGCTAGCCGTGTGGCTTACCTGGATGGCTAGCGCGCATCCGCTGGCCACGGCTATCGTGGTGGGCGCGCTATTGATTCTGTCTGCTTTTCTGATCTTCCATTTATTTAGGTTTGCGCGTCGCGCGTTTCGTCGATTGTCCACGGCCTGATCGGCGCAGTTTACTTTCAGTTTTTACTTCAGATAAATTGCCAGCCAGTCGAGAAAAGTTTTGTACCAGAATTGCGAATTCTGCGGCTTCAGTACCCAGTGGCCTTCGTCCGGGAAAATTACTAACTTGGATGGGACGCCTTGCCGTTGCAACGTATTGAAAAATTCCAATGACTGCGTGTACGGCACGCGAAAATCATTTTCGCCGGCGATCAGCAGCGTCGGCGTTTTGTATTTTCCCAATTCGCCGGCGAATGTGGAGGCCGACCACTTCTTGTAGCTTTCCGGATTGCTCCATGGGGTTCCCTGCATATCATGCTCGATAAACCACAGTTCTTCGGTAGCGTACATGGAGACTTGATCGTAAACACCCGCGTGGCTGATGATGGCTTTGAAGCGCCCCGAGTGCGTGGCGATCCAGTCGGCCATAAATCCGCCGTAGGAACCCCCCGCGGCGGCCATACGCGAGCCATCAATAAATTTATTATGGGTCAGCGCGTAATCCACGCCCTTCATCACGTCGACATAGGGTTGGCCGCCCCAATCATTGGTGATTTCATCGGTGAATTTCTGGCCGTAACCGGTTGACCCCTGGCGGTTGATCATCAGCGTTACGTAACCCGCGGCGGAAAATATCTGCTCGTTCCATCTGTAGCCCCAGGCATTCGACCACATCGTTTGTGGCCCGCCGTGCAGCAGCACCAGCAGCGGATACTTTTTCGCGGCGTCAAATTTCGGCGGTCGAACAAGCATCGCTTGCACGCGCGAGCCGCCGGCTCCTTCAAACCAGAAAGTTTCCGGCGCATTCATATCGAGCTTGGCCAGCAAAGCGTCATTATGATGCGTCAGTTGCTGGGGATTCGAAGCGTTGCCCGCCGCTACGAACACCTCCGCCGGCATCGTCAGGGTGGTGCGGTCGAACGCCATCTTTCCATCGCGGCTGATCGAGACGGCGGTGTTGAAGCCTTCAGCCACAACTCTCTTGGGTTCCGCTGTGCCGCTCGCGTCGAGCGCATAAATTGGCGAAAGCGTTTCGTTTTCGGCGGTGAAGTAAATTGTCTTGCTATCCGGTGACCACGCCAGGCCTTCCGCGCTGCGATCGAATTTCTCGGTTAGATTCTGAATTTTTTCCGTGTGCCGGTCGTAGCGCATGACCCGCCACCGGTCAGCCTCATATCCTGGGGTGAACTGCGCGTGGTACGCGATGTAATTCCCATCCGGCGAATACACCGGGTTCCCGTCGAATGCCGGGTTTGTGGTGATTTTTTTCGGTTCGCCGCCGCTGACCGGCACAATAAACAGTTCTCCATTGGTGCTCAGCGCTTCCACCTTGTCAGGTACTGCCGTATAACAAATCTCTTTTCCGTCCGGCGAAAAATTTATATCGTCCGCGCTGCCGCGTTCATCGGGAGGCACGTCGTAATTTGCACCGGTGGTCAAATCCCGCGGCGTTCCACTTCCATCCGCTGGCGCAACGAACAAATGACTGCGCTTTCCTTCCGACCAGTGCGTCCAATGACGATATAAAAGCTGCTCGTAGGCTCGGGCCTTCACTTTGGTTTTTTCTTTTTCCGCGTCGCGTGCACGGTTGCAGCTATCGTCATTGCAATCCACGTAAACCGGTGACGTAAAGGCAATCGTCGTTCCGTCTGGCGACCATTTCACTAAATCCGCGCCGCCGGCCGTATGAGTAATCGCATGGCTTTCGCCCCCTTCCATGGACAGCAGGTACACTTGGGAATTTCCTTCGCGCGAAGAAATAAATGCCAGCGACTTGCTATCCGGCGACCATGCCGGAGCGGAATCGTGGCCGCTCTGCGTCAGTTGTATTGCCGCGCCGCCGGTTGCAGGCACTACCCAGATATTGCTGGCGTTGCGGTTGGCATCCATGTCGGGAGTGGCCACGGAATAAGCTATCCATTTGCCATCGGGCGAAATTGTGGGGCTCGCGACGCGATGCATACTTCTTAGATCGTCAAAAGTGATCGGGCGTTTATCGGTGGCATCTTGCGCGAACGTGGCAAGACACGCCCCGCAACACACCATGGCCACAAATCCGCACCGCAGCGCCGACAGTTTCATGCGTTCTCCTTATAAGTCACTTAGAAATATATTCTACAGGGCTTCGGATGGTGTCACGATTTAATGCTCGATGCCAAGACATAGGTGACTTATGCCTTCGTTTAGGCGCGGCGCACGGCGTAACGGGAAAGTCCGATGTGTGGGCTGAAGCGAACGTCTGCCGGTTTTATCGGCTTAATGCGGATCATTTTTTCAACGGCATGCCCACCGCCCAAATGTAACCGTCGGGATCTTCGAGAATTACGTCGCGCCAGCCGTGCGGAAAATCCGCCACCGGTTGCAGAATGACCGCGCCGGCGGCCTCCGCGCGCTTTTGCAGTGCGTCGGGATCAATGCCCATCACGCGAAGCTCTGCTCCGCTGCCGCGTTTTCCTGCGCCTTGCAGCCGCGTATACAAGGGATGATGGTCGTAGGTATGGTCGGCGTGCAACATGAACTCCGCTCCATTCAGAACCATCGCCGCGAAATCGGCATCGCTATAACGGACTGTAGCTCCCAGCACCTGTTGGTAAAAAGAAAGCGATCTCGATAAATCTCGCACCAGCAGGTTTACCGAAAATTTCGGCAGAGTTCGGCCATATTCGTCGGCCGGCATCCAGGCATCGCCAGTACGCGTCATGGTCATACGCAGATCCCTCCGCAGTTCGTGAGCACGCGAACAAGAAATCCTCTCACGCTGGCGCCCATAGAAGTTCTACGCGAGAACTCATGACCTGAAGAAACAGTCTCTCCAATTTGGACTATGCCCCTGACTGAGGAGTCGCGTCCTTATTGCGCACCAGCAGCCAGTTGAGCGCCGCAATTGCGATGACGCCGAGGACGATGGACAAATTGTTGAGCGGCGTTTGCATAAACAACGCCACACAAAACGCCAGTGTCAATATCGCGATGAGAGGACCACCGCGCACGCGAAACGCATCAGCGTGCGGGCGTTTTTTTCGCAATACCAGCAGCGCCACGGCAAATGAAGCATAGGTCAGCAACCTGGCCACCGCGGAAAGAGTAATATTCCATCGAAAGTTTCCCGCCAGTGTAAAGCCCAGCAGCAAAACCGTGTAAACGAGAATGGACACATGCGGAGTGCGAAATCTCGGATGCACAGCCGCAAAAAATTGGGGAAAATCTCCGCGCGCCGCCAATGCGAATGTCAATCGCGGGGTGTGCAGCATATTGGCGCCCAAATATCCGTAGATGGACACCAGCGCGCCGCAGGCAATCGCTGCCGCAGCCCCGTTCCCGAAAATGTGACGCGCCGATTCCGCAAGCGGACGCTCGGTTCCAGAAGGGTTGGCCAGCGTGCCGTTGATCACCGCCTGCACCAAGGTGTAAATCGCGGTGACCAGCGCGAGCGCATAAAATAACGCCGCGGCAGAGTCTTTGCGCGGGTCGCGCGTTTCTCCTGAGGCGAAAAAGACCGCTTCAAATCCGCCGTAAGCGAAGACCAGCACCAGAACTGCGCCAAGCCAATCCTGAAGGGTGACCGTGTGGGTCAGCGGCGCCGCCACGACCTGGCCGTGCGTGATTAACCATGCAAGTCCGGCGCCAATAAAAATCAGCAAAAGAAATATTTTTATACTGGTCAGGAAATCGCTGACGCGAGTGGCCGATCGCACTCCGCGATAATTGATTACCGCCAATATTCCGATTAACGCGGACAGAATCGTCACGCGATAGACGGGCTGCACCGCGCGTGGGATAAACTCCCCAAGATAAGTGGCAAAAAGATTGGCGGTGCCAGAGGCCGCCGCGAGTCGCGATAACCACGTCATCCAGGCGATTTGAATTCCCCAGAATCTTCCGAGCGCCGTCCGCGCGTAAAGATACGGGCCGCCTGTTTCGCTGAATTGCGAGGCGACTTCGCTCAGGCACGCGGCCACAAGAGCGATGCCCGCGGCCGCCACCAAGTACGCGAGGGGAGCATACTTTCCCAAGCCGCCTGCCACGACCCTGGGCAAACCAAAAACACCGCCGCCGATCACGGAATTTACAATTAACGCCGCCAGGCTCCAGCGGCCGATGGTGCGAACCAAACCGCTGCCAGACTCTGCCGCCAATGACGCTCCATCGATACAATTTTTGTAATTAAGCGAGGCGCTAAATCTTTCGTTCGCCAAAAACGCCGCCAGCGTAGCACAACTACTCATATCGCTCGCGTGTTCGTCGCATCCCGAGCTATGTCCCGAATTCTGTCTGTTACAATTCCGTACCAATCCACCATGCCGAGCGACTCCAGCATCTTCCCGCGAAATTTTCGAAAGGATTATCCCGTAGCTGTCCGCGGGGAAGGCTGCTGGATCATTTCCTCGGATGGACGGCGCTTTCTTGATGCTGCTGGCCAAGCTGCAGTGGTCAACATCGGGCACGGCGTGGCCGAGATTGGCCGAGCGATGGCGGAACAGTCCTCGCAGATCGCGTTCGCGCATACTTCGCAATTCCATTCTGCTCCGGCGGAGAAGTTGGCCGCACGTCTCTTACAACTTGCGCCCGCAAATTTTCAGAATGGCGGCCGCGTTTACTTCACGTCCGGCGGCTCGGAAGCCACCGAAACGGCGATCAAGCTTGCGCGGCAATATCATCTGGAATACGGCGAGCCGCAGCGGTACGGGGTGATTTCGCGGCAACAGAGCTACCACGGCAGCACACTCGGCGCGATGTCTGTAAGCGGTAATTTCACCCGCCGCGCTCCTTATCAACCATTGCTCCCCGAATGGGGGCACGTCTCCGAATGCTTCGCATATCACCATGCCGGCAATTTAAAGGACGAGTATTACGGACTGGCTTGCGCGAACGATCTGGACAAATTTCTGCGCGGGCCACTCGGCAGTTCGTCAGCGGCATTTATTTTTGAGCCGGTGGTTGGCGCGACTCTTGGCGCGGCTGTGCCGAGTGCTAGCTACGTCGAGCGGGTTGGAGAAATTTGCCGTGAAAATAAAATTCTGCTAGTCGCCGATGAAATAATGTCGGGAATGGGACGCACCGCAAAGCCCTTCGCCATTCAACACTGGAATGCTGCACCTGACATGATTCTGGTGGGGAAGGGAATCGCCAGCGGTTACGCGCCACTTGGTGCCGTCCTAGTCTCCGCCCGCGTCGTCGAAACATTCGAACGCGGTTCTGGAATCTTTCAGCACGGGTTCACTTATCAGGCGCATCCTGTCTGCAGCGCGGCCGGCAATGCGGTACTTGACTACCTGGAAGCCCACAATTTGTTCGAAGGCGTCGCTTCAACTTCAGAAATTTTATTCGCCGATCTGGAGTCTTTGCGATCGCATCCGAATGTGGGCGATATACGGGGGATGGGCTTACTGATCGGTGTCGAATTCGTGAGGGACAAAACGTCGCGCGAACCATTTGCGCCATCGCAAAATATTGCCGAACGCATTCGTCAGGCTGCTCTGGAAGAAAATGTGCTCACGTATCCTACGCAAGGATGCGTCGATGGGCTGCGCGGCGATCACATCCTTCTGGCCCCCCCATTTATTTTGAACGCCGAAGAATCCGCGCTCATTGCGCTTGGAATTAAATCTGCACTGGGAAAAGTATTTCCATCTTAATTTGAGAATTTGTGCTCAGCCATTGGTCAAATTTGTCTGGAATCTTTCTTCTCTTTCGCCGGGCGTTGTGTAGACTTCCTCGCACATGACTTCGGAGCGGCAAAATCGGGATGTGGTCGTTAATCTCTTCACCGGCGCTGACGTTGCGGAAATTCTTCGTGGGCGCGGATGGATCGCGGGCGAAGAGTTTTCTTCAGAGTTGCAGGCATGGTGCGAACGTGCGGCGGGCATGCTGGGATCGCACGTAGCCGATCGCGCGGCATTGGGCGAATTGCTCGATTTGATCTTCCACTATGACGCGAAGAAGGTGCTACAGCGAGTGGAAAGCCATGCGGTGCTGGCGCGTTATGGGGCCAGGGAGGCAGTGCGGCGGCTGGCTTTGTTGCTGCTGGACGGTGACGCGCTGGATTCGGAACGATTCAAGGAAATAATCACCATCATGAAAGAGGGTTCGGACTTGCGGAGCCGGGATTTGTTTCATCCAATTCGGCTGGCGTTGGCCGGACGGGCGGGCGAGGGAGAACTGGATCGCGTGATTTTGCTGATTGATGAAGCTGCGGCGTTGCCTTGTGCTGTGCCGGTGAAACCTGCGCGCGCGCGGATACTGGAGTTTTGTGCTGCGCTGGATTAAAAATGGCGAGCTGTGAATTTTGATTAATCTTTTCTATAGGCTGGCTGCTTCATGAGTCCTCTAATTGACCGGTTGACGGGAATTAACGCGGTGCGTGAAGCGCTGCAAGCGGGGAGCGCGATAGATCGCGTGGTGATTGCGCGCGGGCGGCAGGACACGCGCACGGAAGAAATTGTGCAACTGGCGCGCGGGCGCGGGATCCCGGTGCGATTTGAGGATCGCGGACAAATCGATCGGCTGGCCAATACCAAGGATCATCAGGGAGTGGTTGCGCTGGCCGCGGCGCGGGCGGCGGGATCGCTTGAAGATATTCTGGCGCACGCGAAAGCCGGGGGACACGGCGGGTTAATTGTTTTACTCGATGGAGTGGAAGATCCGCATAACCTGGGCGCCATAATACGCACGGCATTGGCGGCGGGCGCGCAGGGAGTGGTGATACCGGAGCGGCGTGCGGTGGGCTTGACGGACACGGTGGCACGCGCGTCGGCGGGGGCGTTGGCGTACTTACCGATTGCGAGGGTTACGAACCTGGCGCGCGCGATGGAAGAGTTGAAGGAAGCGGGTTACTGGCTTGTTGGGCTCGACGAGACCGCCGATAAAACGTATACACAAGTGGATTACACCTCGCCGGTGGGAATTGTTTTGGGCGGAGAAGGCAAAGGCTTGCATGAGTTGACGCGCAAGCGTTGCGATTTTGTGGTTTCGCTGCCGACTAGCGGGCCGGTGAAATCGCTGAATGTGTCGGTGGCGGCGGGTGTGGTTTTGTTTGAGGCTTTGCGGCAGCGAGCGGGCAAAACGAAATAGAAAAAGTCACAGCCCATGAAGCTGTCGCTGATTGCGTAAGCATTTCAAAGAAACAGCGCACGGGCTACGGCGTTTGCACGTGCCTGCACAGATCAATATGTGAATTCAGGTGGCCTTGCGCGGACGCGGCGAAGCAGGGAAATTATTTGTCGTATTGAATCAGGGAAAAGACGTCGAGGCCGGGGAGTTTGGAGCGGCCATTCAGGAAGGTCAGCTCAACGGCGAAGGCCAAGCCTCCTACTTTGCCGCCCAATTGCTGAATGAGTTTGGCGGTGGCCGCGGCGGTGCCGCCGGTGGCTAGCAAATCGTCGCAGATGATGACGCGATCGCCGGGTTTGATGGCGTCTTCATGGATCTCGAGGGTGTCGGTGCCGTATTCCAAAGCGTAAGAGACGCTGGCGCATTTGGCGGGGAGTTTTTTAGGTTTGCGCACGGGAACGAAGCCGGCGTTGAGGCGATAGGCCAGTGCGGGAGCAAAAATAAAGCCGCGAGCTTCGATGCCGGCGACGACGTCGATGGTGTGGCCATGGTAGTGTTCGCACAAGCGATCGATCAGGGTGTGAAAGCCGCGCTTATCTTTCAGCAGCGTAGTCAAGTCGTAGAACAGGATTCCCGGTTTCGGATAATCGGGCACTTCGCGAATAAGCTTTTTTAATTCGTCCATCCAAAGGCTCCTATTGTCGCTCGAGTCTAATGAGGTAAGGCGGCAGTTCGCGACTCTATCGTTCAATCGCCGTGGCCAATCACAAATACCTGGTCGTACTGGGGATCGGGTGAAGCAACTTCTTCACGGACTTCGGTGACGCTGGAAAAGCGCGGGCCACGTTCTAGCAGGGTGCGCAATTCGCGAAGCTGCTGCGGGGTGCCGATTACATACACCTCCACGCGGCCATCGCGCAGGTTTTTTACGTAGCCGCCAACTTTTATCTTGGCTGCGGCGCGCTGCGTGAAGTAGCGGTAGCCAACGCCCTGGACAGTGCCGGAGATCAAATACTTTCTAGCTTGTTTCGGCTCGGTCACGAATCAAAAAATTGTAACAGAGGGGAGGCTGATGCGAAAAAGTGGGGTGTTGTGATTAACGAACAGGCCGGGCAAAGTAGCGCCCACCCTAAAAATCGAGGATGGGGCACCCTTCGCGAAAGAACAGCGCAGCATGGACTTGACTTTGGTGCGATGCTATGTTGGTCTAGGCCTTGATTAAAATAACCTGAACGGACTTTGCGAAGGCGGAATGCGAAAACCTGAACAACGGGATTTGTTTCCGGGGGCGCTGGAGATGATGATTCTGCGCACGCTGAGGAGACAGCCTTTGCATGGCTACGCGCTCGCGAAACACATCAAGCGGGTGTCTAATGATTTGCTGCAAATTGAAGAAGGGTCGCTTTATCCGGCGTTGCAGCGGCTCCTCAAAGTGGAGCTGGTAAAGGCGGAATGGGGGATTTCTTCCACCAACCGGTGGGTGCGGATCTACAAGCTGACTGCAGCGGGGTCGAAACACCTGCAGCGCGAGATTTCAAGATTCGAGCAGATGTTTGAAGGCATTACGCGCGTACTGGCTGCGATAAAGTCATGAACTGGTTTGCACAGTGGTTTTCTCGGCGCAGGATTTACAGCGATCTTTCGGCGGAGATTCAGGAACACCTGCACGAGAGGACGGAGGAGCTGATCGCCGAGGGCATGGCCAAAAAAGATGCTGAGGCCGCGGCGCGCCGTGAATTTGGAAACGTGATGTTGGTTGCACAGGACATCCGGGAAGTGTGGCGATGGCGATCGATTGAGAATTTTGCGATCGATGTGCGCTACGGACTGCGTTCACTACGGCGTTCCCCAGGTTTTACGATCATGGTGGTGCTGACACTGGCGCTGGGCATCGGGGCGAATAGCGCGATATTCAGCGTGATCAACGCGGTACTGCTGAGGCCGTTGCCGTTTCCCAATGCGTCACAACTTGCGGATCTTTGTGCGCGCAGCACGCTGTTTGATTTCGAGCATCTAGGCGTATCGTTGCCGGACATCGCGGATATCCGTGCCAGCGGCGCTTCATTTTCCAATCTGTCTCCTTATCAATTGTCTTCGAAGGAGATGAGCGGGGACGGTGAGCCGGGGCGAATCGAAGGGGCCGAAATTTCGGAAGATTTTTTTCCAGACCTGGGCGTCAAGCCAGTGCTGGGGCGGACATTTGTCTCTTCGGATATGCAGCCGCGGAGCTACACTGTGATTTTGAGCCACTCTTTGTGGCGCGACAGATTTGGCGGCAATGCAAACGCGATCGGAAAAACACTGCGGCTCGATGGCGAGACATATACGGCGATAGGCGTGATGCCGGATTTGTCGAGCACGGACTTCGCGACCGATCGCAAGGTATGGACGCCTTTTATACCGACGCAAGAGCAACTCACATCGCGGCAGAATCACGACTTCAACGTTCTCGCGCGTCTGAAGCCGCACACTGACATTACGCAGGCACAGAAGGAACTCGATGCCATCGCGTCGCGGCTGGCAACCGCTTACCCGGGCGCGGACAAGGGTTGGAGTTTTCGCGCCACTCCGTTAAGAAGATATTTGTTAGGGGACGCGCGGAAGCCATTGCTGGTTCTTTTCTGTTCCGTAGGATTTGTGCTGCTAATTGCCTGCGCGAATGTAAGCAACTTATTTTTGTCACGAGGCTGGGCGCGACGCCGCGAGTTCGCGATTCGCACCGCGATTGGCGCTACGCGCGGAGCGTTGCTCCGCCAACTGGCGGTGGAAAGCGTGCTGGTGGCGTTGTTGGGAGGAGCGTGCGCATTTTTCATGGCCCTTTGGACGGTGCGAGGAATACGCGCGATTCTTCCGCCGGAAATTCCGCGCGTCCAAGATATTCGCATTGACAGCGAGGTGGTCTGGTTTACGTTGGGAGCGTCATTGCTGGCCGCGTTGCTATCGGGTTTCGTGCCGGCATTGTTGAGTTCGCGGCAAGACGTGAGCGTGGCCATAAAAGAGGGCGGCAGGGGTGCTGGCCCTGGCACAGGACATAATTTCTTGCGTCAGATGTTGGTGATTGTAGAAGTGGCGCTCGCGATTGTTTTACTGATTGGCGCAACGCTGGCGATACAAAGTTTTGCTCGGATGCTGCGGGTCGATCCAGGGTTCCGTCCCGACCATTTGATCACCATGCGAATGGATTTCCCGGAGTTTCGTTTTGCCAACGTGGAACAGTCGACTCGCTTCGTCCGAGAGGTGCTGGAAAGTTCGCGTGCGATTCCGGGAGTGGTAGCGGCATCAGCCGGATTAGTGTTCCCGTTGGGAGATTCCGTGGCGGAAACGACATTCGAAACGGAGCAGTCCGTCGACGATACAAAATCCGGCCAGCGAATGGCTCGCAATAACCGGATTGAGCCGGATTTTTTCCGCACGTTGGGGATTCCGCTGCTTGCCGGCCGGGATTTCAACACCGATGATCGAAAAGAAAAATCTCCAGTGTTTATTGTGAACGACTCGTTTGCGCGCAAAGTCTTCGGCTCGCTCGATGTGGTTGGTAAACGGCTCTCCGCACGACGAGAAGCGAACCGACCGGTGTGGGGAGAAATTGTGGGCGTGGTGGGGAATGTGCGGGAGCTCGATCCTGGAGCAGAGCCTAAACCCGAAATTTACTCACCATTCATTCAAACTCCACGCGCTTCGGGAGTATTTCTGATATTTCGCACCAAGCCGGACCCGCTGGCGACCGTTGCGGCGATAGAAGATCGCATATGGACACTGGATAAAGACCGACCGGTAACGTCAATAAAAACGATTGAGAAGCAGATGGAGGAGAATACCGGGGCACCGAGATCGCAAAGCGTTTTGTTGGGAATTTTTGGCGGACTGGGCTTCGCGCTGGCGATAGTAGGAGTTTACGGGGTGATGTCGTACGTGGTTTCTCAGCAGACGCGCGAGATTGGGATTCGCATGGCGCTGGGCGCGGACCGTGAGAAAGTGCTTCGCATGGTGATTGTCCACGGGCTCAAACTGACGCTGACCGGGGTGGCGATTGGAGTGGGAGTCTCGCTGGCGCTGACGCGGTTCATGCGCAGCCAGCTTCTCGGCGTTAGCGCAACCGATCCGGTCACGTTTGGCGTTGTGGCGATATTGCTGATTGGTGGTGGCGGTCGCGGCATGCTTGATTCCGGCGCAGCGGGCGATGCGCGTCGATCCGATGGTGGCGTTGCGTTATGAATGAGATGATGAAGCGGCATTTCGCCGTATCGTGCGCATCTAAGCGGGCATGAAATTATTACAGCGATTTTTGGTGCATTTAGTTGCCGTGGCGGTGCCATTCGGCGTCGCGGCGAAGGGCTTGCGGGCCCAGGAAGGTCCGCAGGGGCCGATGGAGGCGCCGGCGGAGCATCATGTCAGCCGGATTGGCACGGAGCCTGAGCCGCCGGCGCCGCCTTCGTTGCCGGTGGAAGAAATTATTCGGCGGTTTTCACAGAAGGAAGATGAATATCTGAAATCGCGCCCGAACTATGGATTTCGCAAAAGTGTGCGCATACAGGAATTTGGCCCTGATGGCGGGGCTATTGGGGAGTTTTTGCGGGTCACGGAATATCAGAAGTTGGCGGACGGTCGAGTGGCGATGCGCGCCATCGAAAAACCGCAATCGACGTTGCAGGGAGTCTATCTTGCTCCGGAGGATTTGGATGCGCTGGATCGCATCCCTGCGTATCCATTGACCAGCGGGCAACTGGCGAAGTACGACTTGAAGTTTATCGGGCGCGAGTTAGTAGACGAAGTGGACTGCTACATTTTTCAGGTCAAACCGAAAGCGGTGGAGCGAGCCAAGGCGTATTTCGAAGGCGTGGTGTGGGTGGATGCACAATACCTGGAAGTGGTGAAGACTTATGGGAAGTGGGTGACGGAGCAGGGCGACACGCGCGGAATCGCGCAATTGCCGTTCTCGTTGTTTGAGACTTATCGCGAAAATGTGGACGGGAAATACTGGTTTCCGAATTATTTGCGATCTGACGATACGTTGCACACCAAAGAAGGCGACATTCCGGTGCGGCTGGTGATCAAGTGGATGGATTTTAAGCCTGCGGGCGCAGCCCAGAGCGTGACCAAGCCGGCGCCGAGTCCGTCTGGCGGTGCACCGCCGGCGTCTCCACCTGGCACCGCTCCTGCGCCGCCAACCACCGCCGCGCCGCCACGTGCCGCACCAAACGGCCCACCGAAGCAATAATAATCGCCATCCTGAAACTCTCCGTTAGGACCCTAGTTGCTTTAGAGCTGCGGGTAAGTCCGCGAGGGAATTTAGAAGCAGGTCCGGCTTGGCGGCGCGCAAGCGTTTTTCGGTGGGGAAGGGACCGAGAACACCGATGACCCGCACGTGCGCGCTTTTGGCCATTTGGACGTCTTCCGGTGAATCACCTACGTAAACGCACTGCGCGGCTGCCAGGCCGATGCATTTAAGGGCGAAATTCAGGGGACCGGGGTGGGGCTTTTTGTGCTCCGTGTCACCACTGCATACGCGGGCATGAAAAGACTTGCTGAGGCGAAATTCGCGGAGCTGGCGAAGAACGCGGTCGCGGTCCCCGCTGGTCACCAGACCAAGCTTGTGGCGGCGGCCCAGGGTGGTGAGAACCTTGCGAGCACCGGGGATTAGCTTAGGCCGGAAGCCTGAATAATGCTTACGCCAGGCAGCGTCCGCGGCATCCCAATGGTGCTTGGGGAGGCCTGCGGCACGGTAGACGTCGTACCAGTTGGGAGAGTAATGCTGAGAGAGTTCTTCTAAACCCCAGGCAACGCCCAGTTCGCCAAACATGGCGAGGTAAGCGGAGGAATCGGCGTGGAAAGAATCGAGTAAAGTGCCATCCCAATCAAAGAGAACGCCTTTGATTTGGTTTTTCGTTTCGTTTTTCTTGGCGGGGGACATGAGGCATCAAGATCACAGAGCCGGGGGGTAAAGTCAAAGTAGCCGGCACCTAAAAACTTTAAACGGGCACAAGGTTGACTACGCAGCAAGTGCAGGCAAGGTGAGTTGCGTGTGAGAAAAGGTAAGGTGCGGCAGGTTGCGCCGGGTGTTTAGGCGCCCAGGAAGCGGGAAGGGATGAAGTCGTCGCGGTCGAAGGAGACATCATCAAAATTTGCGGCGATGCCAAACCAGCCCGGCATGGCCGCGTGATGAATGCGGCGCACATGGGCGTTGCTGGCCATGACCACGTTGCCTTGGCCAAGAGGGCGGCTTACCAGGACTATTTGCAATCCGATGGCGGCGTTCATGGGAAGTTGCTTGGGGCATAGAAAATAGACGCCGGTGGAACTAATATCGCGGGTGACCAGAGTGACCGGGAACTCCTCAACGATCCCGTCGACGCTGTGAAGCTTTAATGGCAGCTTGAGGCTGGCGCGGGGGTATTCGCGATGCTCCGGATGCACGCCGACGGCGTGAGTTGGTACGCGAATAAAGCGTCGCGGCAACTCAGCGGGAAGTAAAGACTTGCAGCAGAGTGCTGGGCCAGTTGTGGCGGCAGGCTCAGTGGGTTGCGTTAACGGTGCAACTGAAAGTGCGAGATTGGTAGCGCTCATCTCTCCCTCAGACTTCAGAGACGCTGCTAATTGCCTAGCCGACCGATTTAAGTGATGGTTATCCACAGGCTTAATATCGGGTCGCTAAGATGCCACCGCACAGGGTATGAGTCAACCAGCAGAAATTTCGGCGGTTGTCCTAAGCTGAAACACTTAGTAATAGTACTCGATTCGCTGACCGAATGCGGATAGACGGAGACACGGCGGGGATGTTGAAATACGTGACAGCTCTGGGAACCAATATGGTGCTGGACGCCGAGCTGGCGGCACAGATACTTGTAGAGGTAGACCCTACGGAATGGCTCCCACCTGCACTGAAATTGAACGTCCAATCACACCACTCGAATCTTTACGCGCGAAACCGGCGCGCTGGGTGCCGCTAGCTTTCGCGGCTGTTTATATCTTGTGGGGATCGACGTTCCTCGGAATACGGATCGCCATTGAGACGATTCCTCCGCTAGCGATGGCGGCGATGCGGCACTCGCTGGTGGGGCTGATTCTGTACCCAATTTTGCGGGTCAAGACGGGAATACGGCCTACGGCCGCGCATTGGTGGACTGCCGCGGTGACGGGTGTGTCGCTACTATGCATCAGCAACGGGGGGCTGAGCTGGGCAGAACAACGGGTGCCTTCGGGAATCGCGGCGCTGCTGGTGGCGACAATCTCGCTGTGGCTGGTAATTTTGGATTGGCTCAGGCCGCGAGGTACGCGTCCGGGTCCGCGCGTGATTGTGGGACTGGTGCTGGGATTCGTGGGGATGGCGCTGCTGGTGGGGCCGACGAAGCTGGGAGGGGCGCGGCGGATTGACCTGGTGGGGACGGGCGTGCTGGTGGTTGCCTCTTTTGTATGGGCCTGCGCGTCGTTGTATTCCAAACAGCGGAGTATGCCGGCGTCGCCGCTGCTGGTGGTGGCGATGCAAAGCCTGGCGGGTGCTGCGGCGCTGTGGATTGCCGCGGTAGTTTCGGGGGAATTTCGTGCGGTCCATGTGGCGGCGATTTCGGGGCGCTCGTGGATGGCGCTGATTTACCTGGTTGTGTTTGGGTCGGGGATGGGGTTTACGGCTTACCTGTATATTCTTAAAAATAGTACGGCTTCGAAAGTGGCGACGTATGCTTTTGTCAATCCAGTTGTGGCGCTTTTTCTGGGCTGGATGCTAGCTGGGGAGACCATCACGACGCGGACGGCGATTGCGGCGGCGGTGATACTTACGGCGGTGGTGCTGGTCATTAGCGCGCCGCGGACTCAGGTGGCTGAAATCGGGGATGATTGAGCGAAAATTTGCAGCACGTTTAGTGAGCCGCGAGTTTATCGAAGGTGTTCAACGTAATACAGCACGACAAACGCCAGAACTAAGGCAACCGCAGGAAATGCTAATGGACGCACGGCGCGCAGGCCCTGCTTCCAATCCGCAGTGACAAGAAAAATTGCGATCGAGAGTGCGGTGGCCACCATTGACAGCTGAAAGATATGCGCCGCGGCGCCTTCATCGGGTTCGGGCGGTTGAGGCGCATGAATAAAGCCGCTAAAAATGGTAAGCAAAGCTAAAAGAGACAGGACGAATATGACTTTGGCGCTGATGCGGTTGATTTGCTGAGCTGTCATGAGGTCGGTTCCTTTCTCGCTAGAAAGTACTTTGCACTATAAAGCTAAATAGCTGTACGGATCAAGCGGTAAGAATCACAGGCCGATGGGACTTTGCTGCGCGTTAGCGGATAGCTTTGTTTTTCGGGGTAAGTTAGTTTTGAGGAGTGCAATATGAATAATGCGATGGGACAAGCAATAAGGGCGGGGTCGAAGATAACTGCGAACGCGGCGGAACAGTATTGGCGCGCTACCTTGGCGCGGGACGCGCGGGCGGATGGCACGTTCATTCTGGGCGTGCTTTCGACGAGGATTTATTGCCGGCCATCGTGCCCGGCGCGGCGGCCGTTGCGGCGGAACGTGGTTTTCTTTGGCACCGGCGAGGAAGCGGAGAAGCAAGGGTTTCGTCCGTGTTTGCGCTGCAAGCCTAATGAGAAATCTGGAGCGCTGCGGCTGGTGGAACGCGCTGCGCGAGAATTAGCGGGCGACGAGGAAGATATTTTGCGTGTTGCTACGCTGGCGGGAAAATTGGCTGTTACGCCGTCGGCGTTGCGCCGCGCTTTTCAACACGTTACGGGGCTGGCGCCGCGGGATTTGGCGGACGCGCTGCGGTTGAATCGGTTCAAGAGTTTGTTGCGTGCCGGGAAAAATATTACGGACGCGCTGTATGAAACGGGTTATGGGTCTTCGAGCCGCGTTTATGAACGGAGCGATGCGCAGTTGGGGATGACGCCAGCGGCTTATCAAAAGGGAGGAAAGGGCATGAAGCTTGCGTACACGATTGCGAAATCACCGATGGGAAAAGTTCTGGTGGCGGCTACGGAAAAAGGTGTTTCCGCGGTTTACCTAGGCGAGGCGGAGCGGGAATTGATTGGTGAACTGCGAGAAGAATATCCGCAAGCGCAGATTGCGCCCGCGACGGAATCGTACCAGCGATGGGTGGGCGAGATTGTGCGACAGATCGAGGGCAAGCCATCTAGCCTGGAGCTGCCGTTGGATGTGCAGGGAACGGCTTTTCAGCGGCGGGTGTGGCAGGAGCTACAGCGCATCCCGCGGGGCACGACGCGTACTTATACGCAGGTGGCGCAAGCGCTGGGACAGCCCAGGGCGGTGCGCGCTGTGGCCAGAGCATGCGCGACCAATCCGGTTTCGATTGTTGTGCCGTGTCACCGGGTGATTCGGGGGGATGGGAATCTGGCGGGTTATCGATGGGGACTCTCGCGTAAAGAGCAGTTGTTGAGCGCGGAGCGCGCGGGCGGAAAAAAATCGCAGGACAATTGAAGTTGCTGCGTGAAGGCTGCGGCGTGACAATCGCGCGAGACGGGGTTAGCGCTACACGTTAAGGCTACGAGCGGGGTTTGGTGCGCGTGACGCCCTTGGGCCAATCCGGTTTGAATTGGTTGTCGCCGATTTTGAGGTTCTTCATAACGTTGGTGTAGTGGAAAATCAAGTAGTCCGCGGAACCGGACTCAAAAAACTTTTGCTGAATGGGCAGCCAAGAAGATTCGTCGATCCACATCTGGATTTTGGCGATTTGCTTGCGCATCTGGTCGGACTTTGGGGTTAGCTCGATCTGCACGGTTTTCTTGTTGTCCAGTTCGGTTTCGCCAATCACATTAACTTCGTAACTCTTCCTCACGTTGTCGCTTTTGGTGCCGAAACCAAGCAAGACATACTGATCGACCATCTCGCGATTTTTGCCCAGGTCATATTCCTCGACGCGATTGATTTTGGGGGTGAAGACGAAGAGAGAATCGCCGGTGCGAAGGATGGTGCGGCGGTCGGGTTTGAAGAATTCGATGCGCATTTTTTCATCGCGACGCACCAAGAGTTTGCCGGTTTCCGTGGAAGTGTCTTTCACTACGTCGGTGTATTTAATGTGCTCGATGTCGGCGGTGAGAGTATGAAAATCCCGAGCGGATTTATCCATCATGGCCAGCACGCTGTCGGTAGTCCATTGCGTGCCTTGAGCGCCGGACGCCGGCGTGAAAATAACGGTAAAGGTCGCCAACAGAAACAGGAAAAGCAAAGAAAAACGTGTCAATCGAGGCCCCTATGTGGTGACGCTAACCCTTATTGTTTTGCGCATCCTAGCATAACAAAGAGATGCGTGGAGAGGTTGCGGCGTTTCACGGGATGCCGGCGATGAGGAGGGCTGAGCATCGGTTGGGCCGCCCCTCCTTGAACCGTTGTGCCACGCTCCCCTGGAACACGAGCACGCTACATTCCAGGTTTGTTTTTGCGCAACCTTTTAGTTGCGTATTTAGTTCTGCGGTTGTTAATATGCAACCTGGAGGTTGCACATGAGCAGCGATCGGATCGAGAAAAAAGTTTTGCTTCATGCTCCGCTGAAGCGGGTATGGACTGCGCTGGCTGATTCCACGGAGTTCGGAATCTGGTTCGGGATGAAGTTCGATGGGCGGTTCACGCCGGGAGCGGTGATGCGCGGAGTGATCGTGCCTACGAAGGTGAATGAAGAGGTGGCCAAGGCGCAGCAGAAATACGAGGGCTTGCCAGTGGAGATCACCATAGAAAAGATGGAGCCCGAGCGGCTGTTTTCCTTTCGGTGGCATCCGTATGCAATTGAGCGGGGCGTGGACTACTCAACGGAGCCGACCACACTGATTGAGTTCGTTCTGGAGGAAATGAAGGATGGAGTGCTGTTGACGGTCACGGAGTCGGGGTTTGCTCAGATTCCGCTGGCGCGGCGAGTCAAGGCCTTCACCGCGAATGAGCAAGGATGGGGCATGGTCCTGAAGCTTATCGAGGAATATTTTGTCCGCGCGAAATAAGTCGAAGAATGCCGAGCAACCCAGACAGTCTGCAGCGATCTTCGCGGCGTTGGGCGATGAAACCCGGCTGCTGTTGATTTCACGGCTCTGCAATGATGGGCCGATATCCATCACCCGGCTGACAAATGGCACAAACGTTACGCGACAAGCGATCACCAAACATTTGGAAGTAATGTGGAAGGCGGGGTTGGTGCGGAACACAAGACGCGGGCGAGAAAGAATCTGGCGATTGGAAGAGCGGCGGCTTAAAGAAGCGCGGCATTGCCTGGAAATTATTTCAAAACACTGGGATGACGCGCTGGGGCGGCTGCAGAAATTCGTCGAAGAGTGAGGTTAGCGGCGGATTTCGACGCGATAGGCGATGGCGGTGCCTTGTTCGTCGCGTTCCGGTTCGATTTTGAGGATAGAAAAATTGCCTTTCTGCAGGTCGGGCAAGGCGTCTTTCAAAGCGTTGTGCAGGTCATTTTGCAAGGCGAGTTTGGTGGGCGGGGCGAGAACGCGAGTGTCAACGCGATAGGTCTGGCGATTGCCATCCTGGGAGAGGAGCAACACCTGGCCTGGAGCGGCGGGAACGCCGCTGGGGGGCTGGTCGTGGAACCAATGGCGGGGAGTGAGCAGAGCGAAAATCAGGATGACGGCAACGGCGATGTCGTACTGCCAAGTGCCGCGTTCGTAAGACCAGAAAAATGTGCGGGCAAGAATTTGTCCGAGGCTGGCCATGCTAATCCGCTGGAATGCCGTCGACGATGACGCCATCACGCATGTGCACCACGCGATCGAAATAGACGACGGCTTCGGGGTTGTGGGTGATCATGACGA
>Ga0073928_10003989_pt1 | contig 22456 bp, 22 predicted proteins | sample PaiPotPPA55metaG_FD_76969 | JGI IMG/M metagenome (GOLD analysis project Ga0073928, IMG submission 76969) | Iron sulfur acid spring bacterial and archeal communities from Banff, Canada, to study Microbial Dark Matter (Phase II) - Paint Pots PPA... ...
ACTGGGATGGCATGGCCTCTTTCGGAAATCGCTTTCTGATTTCGCTGACAGCCGTTTTTGTTTTTGGGCTGGCGTTGCTATTCGAACGCTTCGGCCGTTATTTCCATGACGGCACGCGGGCGTTTGTGGCCGCCGCTGGATTGGTAATTTTGTTGTCGCTGTGGAATGCGGGATTCATTTTTCAGTGGGGCGAGCACTTGCTGCCGGTGCGCGGAGAAATTTCCTTTCGGGAAATGATACACAACCAATTTTTTGTCGTGCCGCGGGAACTCGGGACGCACATGCGCGCCTATCTTTTCAAGCGGAAAGAGGAGATGCGCAAGATCGAAGACCGGGACATACAACAGATGCAGAACGCTGCTCCGCCATGAGAACTACGACCGCGCTGGTCTTATTTATTTCGGAAGAGTGAAGCGAACGCTCCTGTCGAATGGCGCATCTCTGGTAACCTAAAGAGAGACGGTGGAGGGTGTTTTCCGCTTCTTTAGAACGTCAAATGCTGCTGCGTGATTTGAGTTTTAGTGGCCGTTTGTTTAACGAAATTGATGGGCGAGTTTTAAAAGCAAACACGAATTGGGATCGTTAATCCGACAAATATGGCTTCCGTTACGACACCGCAGCCGGTAGTTACACCGCTGCCAGCCGCAGTTCATGCGCCGGCGACGGTGCGGATTGGGCCACCGCACGGATGGCTGGACCTGCGGCTTGCCGAGGTGTGGGAATATCGAGAACTGTTGTACTTTTTTGTGTGGCGCGACATCAAGATCCGCTACAAGCAGACAGTCGTCGGTGTGCTTTGGGTGGTTTTGCAGCCCTTGCTGACCATGGGCGTCTTTACGCTTTTTTTTGGCCGGTTGGCCAAGCTGCCTTCCGAAGGCTTGCCGTATCCGGTTTTTTATTTCGCGGCGCTGGTGCCGTGGGCTTATTTCTCCACGTCGTTAAGCACTTGCACGGGCGTGCTGGTCGCCAATCAGCACGTCATCACCAAAGTTTATTTCCCGCGGCTGGTGTTGCCGTTCGCGGCAGTGTGTACCGCGCTGTTGGATTCGGCGATTGGGTTTGTGGTGATGATAATCATTACGCTGGCGTACGGATACCGGCCGGGGCCGGCGATATTGCTGATACCGCTATTCGTGCTGCTAGCGCAGATGACGGCGCTGGCCGTGGGGTTGTGGACTTGCGCGCTCAACGCGCTGTACCGGGACATAACCGCCATCGTGCCCTTCGTCATCCAATTTTTGATGTTGGCCTCGCCGGTGGCATATTCCAGCACGCTGGTGCCGCCGCGTTGGCGCGCGCTCTACCATTTGAATCCCATGGCTGACGTGATTGATGGGTTTCGCTGGAGCGTTACCGGGCGCGGGCACGCTCCGGGCGCGATGACATTTGTAGCTGCAGGAGTGGTGGCCCTGGTTCTGGTCGGCGGGCTGATATTTTTTCAGCGCGTGGAGGGTACGGTTGTCGATCGCGTCTAGCGCGCTCGCCGCGGCTGTGGTTTGCGACGCTTCGCGATATGGCCAACATGGCTCTGGGCGGCGTGGATTCCGCGGCACCACGTTCGCGTCGCCGCATCTTCGCGCTAACATCTTTGTTTACAGGTAAAATAAGGGAGACATGTCTGACATTGTAATTCGGGCCGAAGGGCTCGGTAAACGCTATCGCCGCGGCCTAACCGGCCCGCCGGAAACGCTGCGTGACGCGCTCACGCGCTTCATTGGCTCGCCTTTGGCGGCCATGCTCCGCCCCACGCAGGAATATTTCTGGGCGCTGCGCGATGTGGGGCTGGAAGTCCGCCACGGCGAAGTGCTGGGCCTGATTGGGCGCAACGGCGCGGGCAAAACCACCTTGCTCAAAATTTTGTCGCGTATCACCCGGCCGACCACCGGCTGGGCGGAAATTCACGGGCGCGTGCGCAGCCTCCTTGAAGTGGGCACCGGTTTCCACGGCGAACTTTCCGGACGCGAAAACACTTACCTCAGCGGCTCAATTCTGGGAATGAGCAAGAGGGAGATTGATCGCAAATTCGATGAAATCGTGGCTTTCGCGGAAGTCGACAAATTTATTGATACTCCGGTGAAGCATTATTCCAGCGGGATGTACGTGCGCCTGGCTTTCGCAGTGGCCGCGCACCTGGAGCCCGAAATTTTGCTGGTCGATGAAGTGCTGGCCGTGGGTGACATCAATTTCCAGAAAAAATGTTTGGGCAAAATGGGGGACGTAGCGAAGGCTGGACGCACCATTGTCCTCGTCAGTCATCAACTGACCCCAATACGGCGACTATGCCACCGTGCGATATGGATGGAAAACGGCGCCCTGAGGCAGAGTGGGCCTACAGCCGATGTAGTTAACGCGTACGAAGCGAATGCCAGAAATGACGAATTTGTTGACGAAGTCAGGTCGAATATCGGCCAAGCCAAGTTTCTCCGGTGGGAAATCGAAGGATCTAACGATGAACAACTAAATGTTCTGGATTGGGATGGTGAGGTTAGGCTGAAGTTCGTTCTTAAAGTGAACGAAGCTTTGAGAAACGTTCATCACGGACTCGCTCTCTATAATCAGGCTCGGCAAGTCGTTTGGGGTAACAGCATTGACGGTCTGAACTTAGACCCCGGCACTCACGAACTCATTTGTTCAATTCCATCGTTACCGCTGCGTCCGGGGGTCTACAACTGGCGGGCCAGCATTTATGATAATGGAGAACGCGTAGATGATTGGGATTGCATGCCTCCGATGTTCGTTTCAACTCTTCCACAAACGCATAACTATGACGAATTTGCTGGACTATTGAATATCGCGTCAAAATTCACCAACAAACAATCAGCCACGCAGCGGATGACCAAATCTTAGTCGTCCTACGGTCTATGGATCTCCTTAAACTAATGCCGAGTTGGCCGAAACGTAAGGCGCGAACCTTTATAGAGCGGCGAGGATTCAAGAAGGCGTTTGATCGTGCGACGGTTGACACGATATGGGTCGACGTCGGCGCGCATTTGGGTCAATTCACGCTGGACGCCGCCCTGCGGAATCCAAGGCTGTTAGTTTTTGCTTTCGAGCCCAATTGGGCCTTGGCACGGCAGATTATGGGTCGTGCAGCTAACTTTGTGGTCTTGCCGATGGCCATTTCCGACAGAAATGGCTCTGCGGATTTCTTCGTAAACTCTTGCGATGGATCGAGCTCGCTTGTTGAGATGGAAGAGTCGGGGAAAGCACATTGGGGAGATCTCGATCTGAAGGTTAAATCGAGAGTCGTGGTACCGACTATGAGGCTCGACACATTCATGAACCTATCCGATTTACCAAAAATTGATTACCTGAAGGTAGACGCCGAAGGAGTGGATCTCAAAGTCATACAATCGGCTGGAAAGCGATTGAGAGATATCCGGACGATTAAGCTTGAGGTGGATGTTGCTCCCGACCGGTTATACCAAGGCGCACCGAGCCGCGATGAAGTGATCGAATTTATGTTAAAAAGCGGCTTTGTGCTCGTTGACAGCGAGTTACAGAATCAAGATCGTCAGCAGAATCTTACCTTCTCCAGGACGAACTAGATCGAGAGCCCAGGTATGACATCACTAATCAAACGTTGGGGTCGCCCGGTAGCATTGCCGTTCCTCCACTGGTGGCAATGGTTCTACGACTACTCGAGAGGAAAGCTACGCGAATATCTTGAGGCAAACCAGACTGTGCCGGATGAAGCAGTAATTCTCCAAGATATTCACGGCATCCGTTTTGTTCTCTATCCTTTCGATAAATTAAATCGACAAAATCTGGTCCGGCGCACTGCCGATGTCAAAGAACTTCAAATCATTCCAAGCCTAGTGCAATCAGGGGACACCGCGATCGACATAGGCGCCAACGCAGGTTTGTATGCGGTCCTGTTGAGCCGCCTATGCGGACAAACTGGACACGTATGGGCTTTTGAGCCAGTTCCGGACACTTATTGGCGACTGCGGGAAACACTTGTGCTAAATCGTTGTGAAAATGTTGTTCCAGTGCAGTCAGCAATATGCGAGGCGCCAGGTTGCGTAAAGATGAATCTCTTTGAACAACAATTTGCCGAGTGGAACAGTTTGGCTGGCATGTCGATGCACGCAGCAGACGGAACGCAGATCTTCCCACGTCAATCGGTTGATGTCGTCGCCAACTCGTTGGACAGTTTTTGCGAAGAAGAACATATCGACCACATTAACTTCTTGAAGGTGGATGTTGAGGGATTCGAACTGGCCGTGTTCCGCGGTGCGCAACGTCTACTTAGAGATCATCGGATAGATTACATTTGTTTCGAAATTTCAAGAGAGCCGCTGAAAAACGCAGGTGTTGAAAGCCGAATGGTTTTTGAAGCGTTGGAGCTCCACGGATATCGGACTTATCGGTTTGACCAGAACCTTGCGAAATTTCAGGGACCCATCGAAGACACTTCGGCGCTATGGGAGAATTTTTTCGCGACTTGGAAGAACATCGGCCCTCTAGATGGCAGATCAGGAAATAACTGTTCAATTCAGGAAACCTGCTCGGCGGAAAGTACAAAGTGAAGCCCAGTGTTACAGCGTTGATTGATACATATAACCACGAGCGGTATATCGAGCAAGCGATCGTAAGCGTAATTGAGCAGGGATTATCTAGTTCGGAGTTGGAAATTGTCGTGGTGGACGATGGATCGACGGATAACACCGCGTCAATCATTCAAAAATTCGTTCCGCGGGTAAGGCATCTGCGCAAGAAAAACGGCGGTCAAGCTTCGGCTTTCAACGCAGGTTTTGAGCAGGCCCGGGGCGAGTGTGTAGCCCTGCTTGATGGTGACGACTGGTGGGCCAAGGGGAAACTGGCAGCCACGATTGACGCGCTGGAAAACAACCCGGAAGTCGGCGCGGTGAGCCACGCCTATTACGAGGTCCGCGAAAAGGAAAATCAGACTCGGATTTTGGGGCCTTCGGAAACGGAAGTTTTGCGTTTGGATACACCGCAAGCAGCTAGGCTGGCGCGCGAGCACTGGCATTTTTTGCTACCGTGCGCACTGACAGTGCGGAAGAACGTCATAGAAAAGTTTATACCCATTCCAGAAAGCCTCGTCTTTTCCGCTGACGGGCCGATAGCCACGGCCGCAATGGCAATGGGTGTCCAAGTTCTACCTCAGCCCTTGTCTTACTATAGAGTTCACGGCGCGAACTTGAATGCGGTTGACGAGCAGGATAGAGCCAAAACATGCCGGAGACTGGAGATGGGTGCGGCGATGGCCGATGCCGTGTATCCGATGCTCCTAAGGATGGGCGTGGATCGAGAGTGTGTAGCAGAATTGGTTGATCCGCTGTTCATATATACGAACCAATCGCTCGTGCGATCCTTTGGTGGTGGCAGGTTGAGAAATTTCAGGACGGAAATGCGAATTTTTCGTTCGCAGTTCAAAAATCCCAGATTCGGATATCTTCTTTATAAGTACCTTGTAGTTGCGCCGTCGACACTGCTTCTGAATCCACGTACATTTTTCCAATTGCGTGAATGGGTTGGGCGTCAAGACTTGCGAGGATTTCGCGAGTGGGCTCGACGGAACAAAAGTAAAGCCAAGATCGGAGACGATCCTGCACCTCACGGATGACGAAGTTCATGCCGAAAGTCAGCGTTGTCATTCCCAATTATAACCACGCGCGGTTCCTCCGGCAGCGGATTGATACGGTGCTGCAGCAGACGTATCAGGATTTTGAAGTAATTCTGATGGATGACTGTTCGACGGACGACAGCCGCTCGATTATCTCGGAATACGCGAATGACCCGCGAGTAAGAATCGATCTCAACGACAGGAATTCTGGCAGCACCTTCAAACAATGGAATAAGGGCCTGGGATTGGCGAAGGGGGAATACGTCTGGATCGCCGAGTCGGACGACTATGCGCACGAGCGGTTGGTGGAACGCTTAATCGGCCGTTTATTAGCGGATTCAAAAACGGTATTTGCTTATTGCCGGTCATTGGAAATTAGCGAAGATCAGAAAACAGATTTCGCGGATGCTTATCTGTCCAGTCTGGACCCTGACAGATGGACTAAGGATTTCCATGTCGACGGGCGTGAAGAATGTCAGACCTGGTTCGTACAAACCAACCCGGTGCCGAATGCTAGTGCAGTTCTTTTTCGCAGGAAAACCTACGAGCGGGTTGGCGGAGCTGATGAAAGCCTCCGACTCTGCGGGGATTGGAAATTATGGGCCGCGATGGCTATGGAAGGCTCGGTGGCTTATCTCGGAGAAGCTCTTAATTATCACCGGCGGCACGATGCAACTATACGCAGTGAAGCCACGCGATTGGGCCTGAACGTGTCGGAGGCCCTCGGAGTTATTCGTTGGATTTTGGATCGAGTAAAACCAACGCGAACGGTCGCGAACAGCATGCGGGATTACACGGCAATTTATTGGGTTCCGGCGGTGCTCAATCGCCGTATTCCTCATGTCCGAAGACGGGCGATCCTACACGACGCTATGGCTATTGATCCGCATGCCCTTCGACGCCTAATTCGTCCTGGTTTGGCGGCGCTTCGCTTTAGGATTGGCTCGGAGCTGCGAGTGCTACGGCAACGTTTTGAAGGCCGGGCGTTTTAAACCGATGCGCTCGAGGCGATTGGTGGCGGTGGTGACGCCGGTTGCCCGGTTTCCCCTAACAGCAGACGAAGAAACCTCCGTTCGCCATCTACGAAAGTATCTCGGCGGGTTTGATCGCTACATGATTGGGCCGCGAAGTTTGCCTAAGGAGTTCTCCGATTTCAAGTTGAAGCGGTTTCCAGAGCGGTACTTTACCGGGGTGTACGAGTACAACCGGCTGCTACTGACAGAGAAGTTTTACCGGGCGTTCGCGGCGTATGAATACATTTTGATTTATCAGCTGGATTGCCTGGTGTTTGGTGCGAATCTGGAGGAATGGTGCCGCAAGGATTGGGACTATGTCGGAGCACCGTGGCTCAAAAATATGGCGAATCCCGACGAGGGCTTTGCGGCCGCGGGCAATGGAGGATTTTCATTGCGGCGCGTGCGCAGCGCGCTGGCAGTGTTCCGCTCGAGGCGACCGGTAGAGGACCCGGAGATGCGCGGAGCTGATCCGGGGACTTTGAGGTTCGTTTATGAGCGGCTGGGAGCGGAATCGCGGGTGGCACGTTTTATTCGGCGAACGAAAACGTGGCTGCATCGACATGGTTATAAGAACAATGTGCCCAGGCGGGCTGGGCATCTTGCGGACCTGAATTACCACGAAGATTATTTCTGGGCCTATGAGGCTGGGCGGTACGTGGAGGATTTTCGCATTCCGGGACCGAGCGAGGCGCTGGATTTTTCCTTTGAGACCGCGCCGCGGTATTGCCTGGCGGCGAACTTCGGGAGGATGCCGTTCGGGTGTCATGCCTGGACCAAGTACGATCGGGCATTTTGGGAACCATTTTTGCTTGCTCCGTCCGATTGATGTGACGGGCTGGAAGTGGCGATATTCGGGTAGTGGTCGGTATCCGCGGTAAGTCAGCAAAATGATTTTGAGCAATCAATTTGTCAGTTTTCGATAAAGATGATTTGGATTTGTATCGATCAGTTCGTAGCGACCTGTTTCGAGGATTTCAGGCATCAGATTGCGCACTCCAAACATTTCAATCGTAGAGTCGTCAAATAATAGGAATCCGCCCACCTCCAACACAGCATCACAATTTAGAAAGTCCTTTTTCACGGCTTCGTAGGTGTGAGCTCCGTCGATATAGCAGAAACTGATCGATCCACCTAACGTCACCGGTCTTCCAAAAACGTCCTGAGTTGTTGTGTTTTTGTTCCACGCGTTGAAGAACTCATCCGATGTCGCCTCTATAGTAAACGGCAGGTCGTTGCTGCTAAACATTTTCGCATTACGTATGAATGAGTCACGAACAAATGTTCTATATTCAGAAAAACTAATTGGCGAAATTCCGACATTGTCCGCGTCTTTTTTGCTCTTTTCGAACTCCCATTTATCGCAGGTGATTAGCCTATTGGAAACTCCGTATTTTCTCTTGTAATGTGTCAACAAATTCGTCGATAACCCACAGAACGTACCGATCTCGAGCAGAGGAGAGCCACTCGGCAAACGCTGCATTGCGTAATCCATCAAATACAGGTTCCCCCTGTCTAACATCCCGGCATTTGCAAAGCATAGCCACTCGACGAACTCATCGCTTATATTTTTCACTGGTTGTGGGGCGCTAATCACGAATGCGGCCTTAAGGAAAAGGCGAGAGAGTAAATGTTTTACCGACGGCATTCTCGTTATGGTCTCCGATAGGACCACGCTAGAGGAACATCAAAGGCTGTGCAAGGACCTTTTTGGCTTACCTTCTACCCGATCCGGTGACAATGGTAATCTAGGAGTCAGAACAGATATACGTGATCACTTTTTTTACCACCGCCAAGCCGTTTCAAGACCACAACGGCATTATTCAGCGAAATGCATTGAAAAGCTGGATGCTGTTGGACCGCGACGTGGAAATTATTTTGTTTGGAGAAGATGCCGGGGCGGCGGAAATTGCACAGGAATTAGGGCTTCACCATGAACCGGTGGTGCAGCGCAACGCGTTCGGGACGATACGTATCGACTATATGTTCGCCCGGGCACAAGAGTTGGCGCGCCACGATGTGGTTTGCTATTCGAACTGCGACATAATTTTCCTGCCAGATTTCTGCACGGCGATCCAGCGGATCAAATCGGTTCACCCGCAGTTTCTCGCGACGGGGCGGCGCTGGAACATGGACATCAGCAGCCCTATTGATTTTTCCGCTCCGAACTGGCAAGAGGAATTGAAGCGCAAGACACTACGCACAAAAAGTCAGCAAACCAAATGGTTCATAGATTACTTTGTATTCTCACGCGGCTTTTTTGAGAATGACATTCCACCTCTGGCAGTTGGACGAATTTATTGGGACAACTGGGTGTTGTGGAGAGCATGCCACTCCGGAAAACCAGTTGTGAATGTCTCGCCGGTAGTTATGGCTGTTCACCAGAATCATGACTATCGCCACCACCCTCAGGGGCGTGAGGGGGTGTACGGCGGCGAGGAAGCTGCCCGCAATCTAGAGTTGGCCGGGGGATGGAGCCGTTTGCACACCATCTCGGACGCTATGCTAATACTTGGGCCTAAACGTCTAAGGCGCAACTCAAAATATTACTGGCACTTTCTAGTTTATCGAGTGTGTAGCCCCGTATGGTTCGCGGCGCTTGGACTAACCAGACCGGTGCGTACCTTTCTGGGGTTGCGATCCAAGGCTGTGAGGCGTGCACGGGAAAAGCCATGACTAGCCCCGTGCCCTCGTGCAAGGAAAAACCGCTGGTCACGGCGCTGATAGATACATACAACTACGGGCATTTCGTGGAAGAGGCGATTGAGAGTGTGCTGGCGCAGGATTACCCAAGTGAACGCGTCGAGGTGCTAGTTGTCGATGACGGATCGATGGACGACACCGCCGAACGGGTGAAGAAATATGGAACGCGAATCCAGTATCTGCTGAAACCGAACGGTGGGCAGGGATCGGCATTCAATTATGGATTTGAGAGGGCCAAAGGGGACATCATCGCGTTTTTGGATGCCGATGATTATTGGCTGCCGAGCAAATTGTCACGCGTTGTCCGGTCGTTTGAAGAGCATCCCGGAGTGGGGCTGGTATATCACCGGCGAAGGGAGTTGAACTCGGCGACAGGGGAATTCGGCGAAGGGGATTTTTCACAATGCTCAGGATTTTTGCCCGAAAACTTGAAAGAATTGCTTGATTATCGGGTGCTGCCGACCTCCTCACTGGCCTTTAGCCGGGATGTTTTGAAGCGAATGATGCCGATGCCGGAATGGATCAAGCTGCAAGCCGATGCTTATATCGCGCTGTTGGTCGTATTCCTGGCGCCGGTGGAGGCGATATCCGAAGATCTTTGTGTATACAGAATTCACGGAAGTAATCTCTTTGCGACGGATGTTCGCAATGGCGGACAACCAGAAAAGCATCTCCGAATGCGCGGTGCCATTTTCGATGCGGCGAAAACATGGCTGCGTGATCATCAATTCGATTTAAACAGGAAAGACATCTGGACATTTTTCGAGCGGTTGTCATTATTTCTTGAGGTGGAGGAATTTGAATTCAAGAGGCCGACGCGGGCTGAGTTTTTGCGGTACATGACGCGATACACAAAGTTGTACTGGAATAGAGACGGCTGGCAATTGCGGATGATGAATAGTTTTAACACCCTGGCCGGGCCATTGATTGGATATGACAAATTCTCGGAATTGTACAAAACAGAAGTGCGCGCTATTGGATTCCTGCAACGCTTGAAATCCAAACATCCTTGAGGGCTGACATTACACTCCGACAAACAGATAAGAGAATTAGTCATGGACGTCTAGGCCTCGGTGCCTGTCGTTCATGAGCGCAGCGCTCAGCTTGTCGCCCGCAAAGCCCGTCGTGACGGTGCTTATCGATACGTTCAATTATGGGCATTTTATCGATGAGGCTATTCGCAGCGTGTTGGTGCAAGATTTTCCTGCGGAGCAAATGGAAATTATTGTGGTGGATGATGGGTCCACGGACGACACGCGCGAGCGCGTCGCGCAGCATGCCGAGCGCGTGCAATATTTCTACAAACCGAATGGAGGGCAGGCATCCGCATTTAACTTTGGGATTGCCAAAGCGCGCGGCGAATATGTAGCCCTTTTGGATGCCGATGATTACTGGCTGCCTTCTAAGCTGAGTAAAGTGGTACAGGCATTTCAAAGCAGGCCCGACATTAGTTTGGTCTATCATCGATTTCAAGAATTCAGGGCCGAGAGCTACGAATGGCGAGTAGGAGATTTCAATGCAGTGTCGGGATTTATTCCAGCCGACAAGAGAAGTGCGCTCCTGTTTACCGCGTGTCAGACGTCGGGTCTAACGTTTCGCACCGCGATGGTGCAGAAACTGCTTCCGCTCAATGAAAACATGACCATCCAGGCCGATGGACTGCTTGCCGCGCTGATCATTTTTCTGGGCCCGGTAGTGGCGATTGATGAGCCGTTGGCTGTTTATCGCATTCACGGATCAAATCTTTATTTTCATGGAAAGAATGGTATCGATTCCGTTCGGCAAGCGCGACGCATCGAAACCTTGAAGGTCATTTTGGAGGAGATGGACAAATGGCTCGCGCAATCGGGCTATAACTTGAATAACCCCGTAATACTTGCATTTCGGCGGCGATGGCAATCGTTGTACGAGACGGAGGAGTTTTTGCTTAAGGCACCCGGACGGACGCGTTTTTTCTGGCATTTGTTGCGCGCTACCCAGAACATGCGTCCATGTTTAAATCCGCGCATTCGCTTGGTGAATTGGATCAATACCATAGGCTCGCTGTTTGTGGGATACAACAATTATTCAAGCCTGGACCGCTGGAGAATAAAAATTAAACGCAAATTCGCGGAATGAGCTCCTATTTAAAGATACTGCCGCGGCACCGATCAGAATCACGAAAAGGAACACGATGCCTTCGTCGATTAAGCGATTCATCCACCATAGTCTTGAGAAACTTGGATATCGATTAGTGCGAATGGAGGGAAGACCTGGCGCGGAAGACGCGCTTTCTCTATTTTTCTCCTTGTTGAAGAGGCAAGGATTTGATCCGCGCCACATTATCGACGTTGGTGCAAACCACGGTAACTGGACCAGAACTGCGGTGCGGTTTTTCCCCGATGCGCAATATACATTAATCGAGCCGCAAGAATTTTTGAAGAAATGCATTAAAGACCTCGTGGACGATGGTTATAAAATCCGCTGGCTAACTGCCGGGGCAGGCGATGCCCCCGGGCAATTCGCATTTACGCTGGCTAGCCGTGATGATAGCAGCACATTCGATCTGACAGAAGAGGAAGCGAAGCGTGCCGGATTTCGCCAGGTTATGGTCGAGGTGAAAACGCTGAATGAAATTGCGCGCTCCGCGGGGTTGCCTCCAGATATGGTGAAGATCGATGCCGAAGGGCTGGACTTGAGGGTATTGGCGGGCGCTTCTGATCTATTTGCGTACACTGAGATATTCCTTGTGGAAGTAAATATTCGCGATACTTACAAAGAAAACGCTCCTGAGCCGGTCATAAAATTCATGAATGAGAAGGGATATCGTTTAGTGGAAATCACTGATATTAACCGCAGTCCCAAATATGGATTGCTATGGCTTTGCGAACTGGCGTTCCTGAAGAACAGCAGCACATTGTTGAGTTCGGTCGTATCTTACGAATAGATTCGTAAATGTTTGCGGTTTTGATAACTGCTAGGATCGTGTACGTTTTGGCATCCCCGTAACTTTTATCAGGATTTCGTTGTGCATGATCGCGGTGATACAAGTGTTGCTGGTATTAGGTGTAGCGGGCCGGCTCAGGCGGCCTGCAGCACTGTTAAGGATAATTTTGAGCAGCCTAATCGTGTAAAAGACTCAGCCGTATAAACCGGCTTTCGAGAAACATAGAAACATACGCAAGTACGTAGTTTCATAAAGCAAACTGCGTGTTAGCTCCATTTGATGTTCAGTGTCTTTTGAGTTCTGAAGGCCGTGCTGAGACTGATTCTGCTGGTGCTGCCTCTCGTGATTCCTGATTTCCAATTACCCACTCAGCGCCCGGTGGAAAGTCCACAGCGCGGAACCCCGATTGAAGATTCCCTTGCTTACGTAGTTCAAGTTCATTATTGAAATATGGCGTGCAAGGCAGCGGTGCATCCCAGCATTGATTACCTTGTGCTGGCACGCGCACTTCTAGGCCGGAATGAGTGTGCAGTATTCTGGTCTCGCAGTGAGGAAAAGGCGAAAACTCACGAATTTTGAAGACTTGGCGATATGAAGAGCTCCACAAACTACGGGGGTTAAGAGACCAAAATCCAAGACATAATGTGCTGATAACAAGAAGTTTTAATCGAACACCGCTTCTGTCTACGAGGGGAAAAAAACCGCAGCTACCCAAAGTAGCGGCAGTTCCCCAGATAGCGGCCTGACCAAATCGAGGATCTGGTGCAGCCAGAAACCAAAACGTGACTGCTCCGACTGAAGGCAGAAGAAGCCACAAGCATTGTCGCAACTCACGCGAACGTTTCTGCGCGGAGCTCAACAGCAGTAACGCAGACCCACTGAGCACTATTAAGAATGGGACAGCAAAATTGACTCTATTTGAGCGAACATCTTCGAACCACGGCCGAACCCAATGCCAACCAAATGTTTGCGAAATGGGTGCATGTCTCATTCGAGACCATGCCCGAATGCCAAGAGCTACCATTTTTGTGGATTCTGCGGATACGCGCCAATCTACCGCCATCCCAAACCAGTGGTTTGGATAGAACGGATATCCGCTCAGGATGTAGCCTCGAGAAATCCAAGGAATGATTATTAGTGTGAATAGAACCAAGGAGGCAAAAATGGATCGCCGCCGCTCAACCACTGAATCCGACATAGCTAGAAGCATTACGATACAAATGACGAAACAAGAAGCCGCAAAAATGAATGTGGATAGCTTGAATACGATTGCCAGAGAAAATAAAACGCACGCGCTGACCATTCTTAGACGCATAATGTTGTGCGGAACAAATACGCTCGAGAGTGCCTGAAAAACGAAATAGGCACCTAACAAGCAGCAAATAGTGGATGGTAAGTCTGTGTTCGTTCCGACAAGCTCATCACGCTCGATCCAAGAAAATAAGGGGATCGTCAAGATCAAAAGGAACAAATCTGTTGGTATCAAATTCCCGCGCAACAAACGATGTATGGCGGCCAAAATCATAGCGGCCGCAACCGCCACAACCATCCCCCCCATAATTCTGTACGAAAACGTTCCCAGCCCTCCTTTGTAGAGAGCAGCGGTCCAGAGAAATAACGAGGAATTGAACCCCAGGCGACCGTGCAAGTTAGCAAGACCCGGAACGATGGGGTACGTTATTAACCAGTTGACCGTGCTCGCTCCATACAGCCCTGTGTCGTAGTGTAAGCAAGGGCCCGCTGATCTAATTGCCATCGATAGGATCACGGCGAGATAGCAACCCATTCCGAATGGCCCAATCGATCGAATGTGAAGCATAAAAAGATGGAACATTGCGGTACGCCTGGCCATTTCTAAAGAGCCAGCCAAAAAGAGAGGAAGGACGACGAAGAGATCAACAGGGCGAAAGAGTCCGTAAATTTCCAAGGTGGCGACGCTAATTCCGAGTCCCACAACAAATGCCTCAATCGGCAGCACCTCTAATTTGAGCCACGTAAGCGAGATGGCGCCCAGTCCGATTAGCACCAGTGCGCAGACTGTCCAAAAGAACAGGACGAAGAGAATTAAAGAAAAAAGAATCATCGGCAAGTCTGTCGAAGCGAAAAATGAATCTGCGTTGTCAGCTCTGGGTTCACGTGATTTTCAGCATTCGCCATGGCTTGGGGGGTCTTCCTATACAAAGCAAGGTTTCATTAAATTCGGTTACGGAGACATCCTAAAAATAAGTTGTATACCCGGAAGTGATACAATTGCCGGGAATTGCGATGCAGTAATTGGAATGCAGGCGCGCAATGTCAAACGAGCGGAAAGCTTCGATGGAAGTTATGCCTGGTCTCGCAGGAGCTCAAAGAGCTTATGGGAAATTCATCGCAGATCATAGAGCCGGCCCATCATGCAGCCTAAACGCACGATTGGATGCGCGCTTCCCAAATGGAAACCCTTTTTGCCTGCCAATTGCCAGAACCTCCTATGAAATCGGTGTCTTCCTGCCAGATTGTAGCATGGTCATTGCTAGGCGCCGTTTTTGGCGTGGTTGCATATCGTGCCTATGTGCAGCCCATTGCTCACGACGAGGCATTAAGTTTCGCTTCGTTTCTGGATGGCGGTGTAAACAAACTACTGCAATTCAATAGCGCTAATCACGTACTATTTACGTTAATTTCAAAAGTTTTTGTCAAAGTGTTTGGCGTAACTGAATTATCAATTCGAGCGCCAAATGTAATTGCGTCGGCCGTGTACCTTTCAGCTCTCTATCTTTTATGCCAGAAGATTTTCGGCGATGGCCTGTCGATGCTAATCACCTTGGCAATGCTTTGCTTGAATCCACAGATCATGGATTTCATGGTAGCTGCCCGGGGATACAGTCTTGGAATGGCATGCCTTTGCATCGCCATGTACTTCCTCTCGAGGATTGTAGCTCGTGCATGTACTGACCCTGACGACAAGAGAATGCTTTTGGAATGTTCTGTCGCGTCGGTTTTTCTAGCCCTCTCCGTCGCATCAAATCTGACGAACCTAATTCCTGCTTTTGGTCTGACAGTGTCTTTTTATGCGATTGCTATGCCGGGAGCAAGCCTCATCCACCTATCCGATCGCAAGCATAGGATGTTGGCGCGTCACTTTTTGGCCCCAGGTATGATAGTTGGTTTATTCATTCTTTGGCCGTTTCTAATTCAAGCTCGCCCGCAGCATTTTAGTATGGGGCTTCAAAAATGGTCCGAGTCTCTTCGCGATATTTTTAACTCATCTTTCCTGTACAAATGGACGGATGATATTTACGCATATAGCTTGGGCGCGATTCCGGCGTCACCCGGTAGTTGGCAAGAAAGGGTGTCGGATTGCGGAGTCTACATAATCCTGCCATTCTTATTTATTTCTGTTCTCGCAGGCGCCGCTCTCGCTCTCCGCCGTCCTTTCGAGCCTTTGAAACAGCAAAATGTCTACTGCCGTCTCTTTGGAGGCGCGGCAATTTGTACCGTCGTTTTGACGGCAATCCTTCATATGGTGGCAAACGTAAATTATCCCGTCGCTCGCACGTGTCTATATTTTATTCCGCTTTTTACTGTTGGGGGTATGTTATCAGCCAAGGAATTCTCTTCGCGTTTGTCGATTTGGCCTCTTAAGTTTGCGGGCTTGTTGTTGAGTTTAGTCATACTTTGTGACTACGCGGCTGCGCTGAATACAAAGTATTTTCGGTACAACGCCTACGATTCTATTTCGCGCACCATGTTCGAAGTAATCCTAAATGACGCCAGATCGCGTGCGTTATCGACGGTGCGAGTGGGGGGAACATGGTGGTACCAGCCGGAGATCGACTTCTATCGTCGACGCTATAAAGCAGATTCGATTTTGTCGTATGACATCAAAGATCCCTCCTTTTTTTGGCAGACCCCTAATTCGTTGACGCCACGGGATTATGATTATTTTGTATTTACCCCAGGGGGCGATCCAAACCTAGACGGCCCTCAAGTTCGAGTCATCTTTCACGACAAAGATGTAGGCGTTACCGTCATTAGGATCGCCTGGCTCTAAAGGCGGGAAAACGCGAGCAGCAAAGTTAACAGCTGACGAACGCAGCGTCAGCGCTCGGAACGCGGCCATGGCTCGATAGGCGAAGACAAAAAATAAGTAGTACCGCTATCCGGTCTAGGCAGCATTACCCTCGCCATCTTTCAGCTGTGTCGACGGCAGGTCGCGAGTTCAACTCTCGCCCTCGGCTCCATCTTTCTTGCAACTTCTTTAACATCAATCAGTTCAGCTTTCCATTTTCTGTATCGGCAGAAAACTTGGGAACACTTGGGAACACTTGGGAACAATATCTCGGCAACTTTGTCCACTGCGCGCTTTTGTGATTCCGGAATTGCATGCGCATAGATCATCGTTGTTCCGAGATTTGAATGCCCCAGAATCGCAAAAACATGAACCGTTGGTCAGAGCGGGGATGGCAGCTAGCTAGCGTCGTATGGTGTCATCAAACAGACGCTGCTAAATAGAGCTTCGTTCGGGCGCGACCTTCATTTCGGATACAAAGTAAATTGGGAACTCGAAGGAAGAACGGCTAAAGTACCGAAATCGGACAAGGTCAAGTTAGGGTTTATTCGGATGAAACGGTTGTCTTCAACGGTTTGGGAGAAGTCCAATTTGTGTCGACGAGTACAGGAACTGGTTCTCCATCGAGATCGATATGTGAAGGGAACTGGTCGCGATTTCCGCTTTCGACCCGCAATCGTAACGCACCTAAGTCGTCGTTATTCTCCAAACGAGTAACTCCCAACGCGTAGGGACCAGCATAGCCCCGAAGGACTTTGCGATGAACATCAGGTTTCGAAATCATGCTCGCGAGACGGTTTACATCCATATATCGCTCCAAGTTCAGTATAGCTCTGCACACAGTTACAGTGGAAGGGGCTAGACCGGCTTATGTACGCGAGCAACGATCTGAGTTCCGGTGCTAGTTAAACCAAGCGCCCAGAGGAAAACCGCAAAGTAGTCGGCAAGTGTCCCAAAGGCCGGGTGGCCAGCGTAGAAAGAGGAATAGGCGGTCACGAATACAACGATCCACACGATGAATTGGTACAACGCTGCCATACGCCGGATTTTCCGTCTAAGTTTGTCGAGTCTCGTAGGTTCTGCAGATGATGTTTGCACTGACCCCGCCTGGGCGTCGATCGCTCGAGCCTGGACTAATAGCGCATTGTTCAAATCTTGACGATAACGTGCAAGGTCTGCAGAAGTTTGCGCGTAGGGGATCGCGTCAATAGCTTTCGAAACAGCATCTAGTTTCTCGGAATTACCCGACCACTGCGCCTCAGCTGTTTGCAACGCTATCCACAGTAAATTCGCCGCCGCTGCAATCGTGGCGAACCTCTCGGCTTCAACCGTAACTTCTGCGGGAGGTCTTTCTGAATAGCCCTGCCAACCGGCTTGGAGCTCTCGTAGAGCTTCAGAAACCCATACGAACGCCTTGGGCGTATCGACATGTGTGTTCGTCCTCCGCACGTCGAGGTTATGAAGATGTTGACCGAGTGTCTTTTCGGAACTCTTAAGTGAGAGGTAAGCTTCGGCGCGCGCCAAGCCACCTGAAGCAAACCATGTGTCGAGGTAAGATGAGACGCAAAATCCCACCACAATTACCAACACGAATAAAGCAAAAGGGACACCATAGGCGGCCAACGGTCCCCGGCTTTGTATAGTCAACGGAATCTGTTTATCAATCGAGTGGTTTGCGACAACTTGGAGTGTCCCGGTGTATGTACCGGCGAATAGTGGAACGGGTAAGTTGAAGTCGAGTCCCGTAAATTGCCCGGGAGTAAGGTTTTCCACGATTTCTAATGGGGTCATCTGCAGATTGCGATGGTTAGGAGCATCCGTAAGAACGGATGTTGTTATATCGATCGAGTTGATTGAGGACCTGCCAGTATTCCGCACGAACAGTCTGTAACTTGGAGTAAGGGTCCCACCGATCGCAGTGTTTATCACAGCTGTAGCTGGCACTGTGTCTAGAGCGATAGTGGCATCATCTTGGACTTTCACCTTGATCGACGCCGGTGAAGACGTCTTCTCCGAATCGAATAAAAGCAAAGTTGCCTCGTATGGTGTCCCAGGGTCGACGAACTGGGTGGTTTCTACTGAGAGTTTCATTGCAAAAACATTTTCTGCAATTACAACCGGTTTCTCCATGCGAAAATCGGCGAGCGGAATTGAATTAACTTTCCCGACTGCGTCCGTCAGCACAATTTTGACCGGCAGGTTCGCCCCGGCAACCTTCGAGAAGTACAGGACCTCACTACCCTTTCCGTTTGCGAGATGCACAATGGGGTCCGACGGCGTCAATTTCGTGTAAGAGTCAGCCCGCATCTTATCCGGGACCAGATGAATTGCGGTGAGGACAAAGGCCAAAGTACAAATGAGCCGCATAACGCGAAGCCTCCGGGCCGAGAGTCGTGTTAGCCCTGAACCTAAGATTTCGTTCAGATCCTTTATTACGTATTTAGTATTATCGAAGAGTTGGTACCTCGTTTTGTACTTGACCCAGAAGGAATAGTCAACCTAAGCTTGCGCCGCAACGCGGCCGGGAAAGTAAGTTAAGTCGACGGCGTGCAAGAGGAAATTATGGCTCGGGCGAAAAGGTTAAAGAAAACGAAGAAAATAAAGAAAAACGTGACGCGAAAAACAGCCTCGCATCACGAGGTGCAAGACAAAGTTACGGCTCGATCAAAAGAAATCAAAAACAAATTGGCGCGAACCATCACAGCACGTCGCTCGGTCGAACTTCAAAATGGAGTTCCATTCGACACAGCATACCAACGTTTACGGGCGAGTGCAGAAATTGTGTTTCGGGACAAACGTGTTCGCTCCCTCGGCATTAGTAGGCATGGTGACTCATTTGGATACAGGGCGGTCCGGAACTCAGCCATGATTACCCCGGAAAGTGTTTTTCAGTATGAAACAAATCTAAGATTCGCCAACGACCTATTGAGTGTTCCGGTCACTTTTATTGATACTCCGCATGAGGTTGAGCATCACCTAAAGGTCCCTTACAGCGGGCCGGGTTCCCCAACGGCTGCCAGCTCCGTGCCTGAGCAAGGACGGGTGCGACCGTTGTGCACGGGACTGCAGATTCAAAATTACGATGACGACCTCCGCTCAGGCGTAATCAGCAAGGGGTACATCGTCGTCGGGACGCTCGGTTGTTTTGTGAAACTGGCCGATGGTTCAAGCGCTCTCTTGTCAAACAACCATGTAGTGGCAGCAGAGAATAGAGGGAAAAAAGGAAGTGACAGAATTCTTCAAGCCGGAGGCGGCGCATTTGTTTTAGGTGACCAGATAGGCGTGTTAAACGACTTCGTTGAATTGAAGCCAAGTCCACCAAACGCATCTGTCGTTACCGGAGATGTAGTATTCAATGACGTAGACGCGGGCGTCGTGACAATCTCAGATGGAACCCAATTTGGGCAGGGGTATCACTCTAGCCGTTCCATTTCCGCGTCTATGCGCGCAGCCCCACCAAATGTCGGTGATAAGGTTTTTAAAGTGGGGCGTACAACTGGCTTGACCTACGGGCATATCACGGATATCGCGACAATCGTCGGCCCGATTACTTACGATCCAGGGCCCTGTTGGTTCCAGGGGTCGATTACGGTAGAGGGCGATAATGGAACAATGTTTAGCGATAAGGGTGACTCCGGTTCAGTAATCGTTCGAACGAGCGGGGAAATATTGGGGTTGTTGTACGCAGGAAATGGACAACAGACGTATGCCTGCACAATCGAATCTGTCTTCAGAGCCTTGAATTGCAACCTGCCTTGAAGCCGTTCGGCCTGTGAAGAAACGCGCGGCGCCAATCGTCTAAAGTGTTCAGATCGCGGAGTTTTATTTCTTGTCTTATCTTTTTCGTAGCCCGGAAATATGTTGACAAATAATATGGATGCTACATACCATGGGCGTTATCCCATAGTTGGTAATTAGTTAAAAATGTGACAAAGGGGGAGTCGGTGATCGTTCGGATTGTTGTCCGATTGTGTTTATTACTATTTTCATTTCTTTCTTTCGAATCGTATTGCATTGCGCAAGACACCGGGAAAACGACGGTTTCCGTATTGAATAAAGCGGGACACAAGATAACTCAACTCGAAATAGAGCTACAGAATCCGCCGAATAACATGGAGCCCGTTACTGAACCCCGGCGGATTCGGATCGATGATCGCAGCAATGTACAGTTTTTTTTGAAAAATCTTAGCCCTTTGGACGTGTGTTCGCGTTCCTCCGGCACCCCGACCCCCACAGCAGAAACACCAGTTGCGGAATCCTTCGCAGCAACAATCGCCAAGTTGGGCGGTATCGGTATAGGGGGCGCTCTGGATTCAAACAGCAAACTGAGTGCGAATCTTCAGATTGAGAATCATGTTGAAGTCGAGGGTTTTGATAAAGATCATAAGGTTGTGAAAGGATGTAATTTAGTTGAAGATTCGGAATACAAAATCCTCCTGCATGTTTCAGAGAGGTTTTTTCGGCTGGCAAACGATCTCGTGGGAACTACGTCGAAGGGTGGAAAATGCAGAGGCGACCACAAGGACCAGATCGAGTTAGCATGTGAGATTGATTTAGCATCACGGGAAATGGCAGAGTATGCCGGGGCCGACTACCGGGGGAAACATCAGAGCAATTTTGATGTTGAAGGTAGTGCACTTCAGGAAGTTCGCGACGCTTACTCTGTGCCCCTAGAATCCATCGTATATGCCGGTAGACTTCAGGCAATGGTCGACGAAATGACGGCGTGGGCCCTTGATTTGCACAAGAAATACGATTATTCGGCTTCGACCTCCATTTCAGATTTAAGCGTTTCCGCCGCGCCTCCGACGATTCCAGGAGTGCTTACCGTATCGCCGACCAAGTTGTCGTTTGTTTCCGGCGGAAGTGTGACACAGATAGTGCAACTTGCCGCTGCAGGTAAAACGCGAACCTTCGTCGCCACTCCATCGACGGGATGGCTGCAATTGTCGAAAGCAGGTTCATCCCCGAGCAATAATATGTTAAAGGACGCGGTACCAGAAGCTGACACATAAGACGCTGGAAGGAGCTCAAACCTCTTTAAAGGCTGGTTATATCGCCCTTGTAAAAGTCGCAGATGACTTCAAAAGGCGAAAGAACCAAAGCATTGTTTATCAAAATGCGGATGGAGTCCTCGTTCAGGAATTTAATCTCGGCACCGACCGAAAGGTGACGTCCGCTGGCTACATTTCCTGCGTCAACGACATTGACGGAAAAACGCCAACTACAACAAACATAAATTACTCGCTTCTTTATCAGGATGTTCCGCATTGGTCGGCTTCGGTCGGATTGTTAACCAGCTTCTTGGAGAAGAAAGTTATCGGCATAGCGAATGTCAACACTCCTGGTAGTTCCCCGCCAGCCAACATGCAATTTTTCAAGATCACCGACCGCGCTCAAGTACAATTAATCCCAATGGCGTACGTTAACTACCGAATCGCACCTTACGCGTCCTCTCACTTTGGCCGAAATAAAGAAGACGAACTAGTTTGGACCACTCATCTAACCGGTGGCTTCGGGATCAACCCGAATACCGGAACGAACCAACCAGAATTCTTCTTTGGTTTGGCCGTGGGATTTAATCGTTTTATGTTGCATCCGGGAGTTCATTTTGGCCGCACTGAAAGTCTCGGGGGTGGGTACGTCCTTAATACGATTGTGCCAACTGGCGTGACTACGCCGCCCATTTCGTGGAGTTACCATCCGGCCTTTTCCATCGGTTTCAGCGTCCGGATTGCGCCGTATTAACCCAAAGTGAGGTGAGGGAAAAGACGTTTAGAACCAACAATCTGATATGGATGGAGTAAACGGTGAGTCGGGAAGTCACCCGTCACGGTGGCCACCGAAAGACTTTAGGTTTTGAAACTCCTGCGCGTAGACTTCGAGCTAGTGTTTGCGCTGACCCATTGAGCCCGTACGACTTATCGGGATTCAGATAATTGTAAGTTGGGCCGGGCATAGTCTTCACGGAGCCGGCTTCTCAAATCTTTGCACGTGACTTTGTACTGGAAACGGGAAATATTTACGACGAAGATTCTGATATGCAGCCCAGCCTGAAAGTCTGCTGCGCCATCGGTAATATATGTTGGACGGAAAGATGAGAGCTGGAACCAGTCTAAAGTAAGAAAACAAATGCTGCTGCATCGAGGCGTCGCTATGAAACACACGCA
>Ga0073928_10003990_pt1 | contig 22455 bp, 16 predicted proteins | sample PaiPotPPA55metaG_FD_76969 | JGI IMG/M metagenome (GOLD analysis project Ga0073928, IMG submission 76969) | Iron sulfur acid spring bacterial and archeal communities from Banff, Canada, to study Microbial Dark Matter (Phase II) - Paint Pots PPA... ...
CGGTCCTCACACAGCATAATGACAATGGCCGCACGGGGATGAATCTCAACGAAACCACCCTGAACGTCGGAAACGTCAACACCAATCAGTTCGGCTTGCTTTACGCGCGCTTCGTGGACGACCAGATTTACGCGCAGCCGCTGATCATGACCAATGTGAACGTCCTTGGCAGGGGCACACGCAACATCGTCTTAATCGCGACGGTCAATGACACGGTTTACGCATTCGATGCCGATGATCCCACGGCGACGGCGCCCTTGTGGACCAACAGCTTCATCAACCCGCCGAACATCATTCCGCCGGCCAACACGGATGAGAGCGCCATCGGGGCTTGCGGAGGCAATTATCAAGACTTCAGCGGCAACTTCGGCATCGTGGGCGCGCCCGTGATAGATCCAACGACAGGAACCATGTATTTGATTGCGCGCACCAAAGAATACGGCACCAATTTCGTCCAGCGTCTGCACGCATTGGACATCACCACCGGACTGGACCGGAGCAGCAGCCCCGTCGAAATCGCGGCGACCTATCCGGGGACTGGAAACGGCAACACCAATGGCGTCATCCCATTCGATTCGCTGCGACAAAACCAGCGCGCGGGACTGCTGCTGGTGAACGGAATTGTTTACATCGCCTGGACATCGCATTGCGATAATACGCCCTATCATGGCTGGGTGATGGCATATGATCCGAGCACGCTGGAGCAGTTGGCCGTGTTCAACGACACGCCGAATGGCGATCAGGGCGGGCTTTGGATGAGCAACCAGGGTCCGGCGGCGGACACCAACGGCAACGTGTATATCTCCACGGGCAATGGTGATTTTGATGGCGCCAGCAACTTCGGCGAGAGCTTTCTCAAGTTGACCCGTAGCGGCACCAACATCAACGTCGCGAGTTGGTTCGCGCCTTACAATTGGTCGGATCTGAACAATGGCGATCTTGATCTCGGTTCGGGAGGGGTGCTGTTGATTCCGGGCACGAGCCTGCTTTTCTCCGGCGGAAAGGGCGGGGTGGCTTACCTCGTGAACCGCGACAACATGGGCGGCGTCAGCTCCGCGACTGCGGACACGAACATCGTGCAGAGCTTCACGGTGACCACGGACGAAATCCATGGTGGGGCGGTTTGGTGGGATGGTCCGGGCGCATCTTACGGCTACATCTGGCCGTCGTCGGTTTACTTGCAGCAATATCAATTCGATCGCGCCGGCGGCATGTTCGTGCTGCCCGCCTTCGCTCAAAGCCCGACCCCGGCGCCCGGCGGCCAGCCCGGCGGCATCCTCGCCCTTTCGGCCAACGGCACGAACGCCGGCAGCGGGATTGTCTGGGCGGCGCATCAACTCAACGGCGACGCCAACCAGCAGGTGCTCCCGGGCATCCTGCACGCTTACAACGCGCAGAACGTCACGAATGAACTTTGGAACTCCGAGCAGAACAGCGCGCGGGATTCGGTCGGCAACTTCGCGAAGTTCGTCGCCCCCACCGTGGCGAACGGAAAGGTTTATCTCGCCACGTTTTCGGGGCAATTGGACGTTTACGGGTTGTTGCCGCTTCCCAGCCTGGCAGTGGCGCTTCTGGGCAGCCACGCCGTTCTGACGTGGACGACGAATACCTCAACGAGTTTCGTGTTGCAGGCCAATACGAACCTGAATGCGAACAACTGGTTTAATGTCACGAACGGTGTGACGATCAGCAATGGACTGCGCGAAGTGACCGTCCCGCTTTCCGGGAAGGCGACCTTCTATCGGCTGAAGCATTAATCAATTTTCTCGACTATCGCGCCGGTCTGTTGTGGGCTTGGTGCATGAGCATTTCGAGACGCAAGTTCGTCGCGCGCGCCGCGAGCGGCATTTTAGGCGCAACCGCCGTTTCCGTGGGAGAGTCCGCCGTTGCGTTGTATCCGGCGGGCGAGCTCCCGTTGATTGTTTCCACCTGGCCCTTTGGCAAAACGTCGAATGACGCCGCGCTAAAAGTTCTGCTGGAGGGCGAAAACATCCTGAACGCGGTCGAACAAGGCATTTGGGTGACGGAATCCGATGTCACTAATAAATCCGTTGGACTGAACGGAACGCCCAATGCCGCGGGCGTCGCGCAATTGGACGCCTGCATTATGTACGGACCAGGCCATAAGGCCGGCAGCGTCGCGGCGCTGGAGGGAATTCGGCATCCCATTTCCGCGGCGCGGCGCGTGATGGAGAGGACTTCGCACGTCATGCTCGTCGGCGAGGGGGCGAGAATGTTTGCGCTGAGCGAGGGCTTGGAATCGGTGGAGGTGAATTCGCGCGAGCTGCATGAGCGCTGGCAAAAACAGAGAACCACGCCGACTCCCAAAGGCCACGATACGATCGCCTTGCTCATCGTGGGGTCGAACGGCGACATCGCGGGAGGCTGCTCGACCAGCGGGCTGGCCGGCAAGTTGCCGGGGCGCGTCGGCGATTCGCCAATCATCGGGAGCGGTTTATACGTGGACAACGAGATCGGCGCGGCGGGCGCCACTGGTGTAGGAGAGAACGTCATGCGCTATTGCGCGTCGTTTCAGGTGGTGGAATTGATGCGACAGGGCCTGCATCCGCGCGAAGCCTGCCAGCGAGCCATCGATCGAATCGTCCGCTCGGAACCCAAAGGCAAAGACTTGAGCGTCAATCTAGTGGCATTGGATAAACGCGGCAGGCACGGGGCGGCGGGCACGGACGAGAAATTTCGTTATTCGGTCACGACGCGAAGCACTAGCGAGGTGTTGATCAATCCTTCCTTCGAGAAATGAGCCTTCATTCCTCGAAGCCTCGAAGACCCGCAGCTCGAGCGATCCAATTGGAGATCTGCACCGCCTCGGTGGAAGACTGCGTCAAAGCGGAACGCGGCGGCGCGGATCGGATCGAGCTCAACAGCGCCCTGATGTTGGGTGGACTCACTCCGTCGCTGGGCTCGTTGCGAGAGTCGCGCGCCGCGGTGCGGCTGCCGATCATCGCGATGATTCGTCCAAGGCCGGCGGGATTTTGTTACAGCCGCGCCGAATTCTCGGTGATGCAGCGCGACGCGGAGTTGGCCCTTTCCGAACATGCCGACGGGATCGCCTTCGGGATCCTGACGACGGCGGGCGCGGTGGACCACAAGCGCTGCCGGCTCATGGCAAAGCTCTGCTCCGGCCAGCAAGCGGTGTTTCATCGGGCGTTCGATGTCGTCAGAGACCCGCTGGCGGCCTTGGAGCAATTGATTGACATTGGCATTACCCGAGTGATGACCTCCGGCCAGGAAGCGAGCGCCTACAATGGCGCGGCCAATATCGCCGAGTATATTCGCCGCGCTAAGGGCCGAATCGAAATTCTTCCGGCAGGTGGAATCAATCGTTTCACGGTCGCGGACGTCGTCGAACGAACCGGCTGCGACCAGGTGCATGCATCCGTCGGCATGACCAGCAAGGATCGCTCGGCATCCAACCGGCCGCAAGTCTCCTTCGGCGGTGTCATCAAACAATCGGAAGTCGAGTTCACCGTCACGGATGCTGATGCCGTGCGAAAATTGCGGGGCGCATTGGCGCGGTGACGGTTCTTCCGAGATTCAGTCCGCGAGAACTTTCGCCACCTTTTTTGCCAGGGCAGGATCCGCCTGCATCGCGTCATGCGCAATCATCTTGCTGCGTTTTGAGAGGTCAGCTCGCAAGGTCGGCAGGTCGGCTTCGTGAAGCGGCACGGCGATGAGGCTGATGCTGCCCATTTCGTCCTTGGATTCTTCTCCCCACGACACGTGAATCGGAGGATTGGACGGATTGTGAGGATTCTCCGCCGAGTTGTCCCAATGGATCTCAGCCTCCAGCTTGGTTCCTGCGGGAAGCGGCACAAGTTCCTTGAAAAAATATCGGTCCTGCCAGGCGAAGTCCCAGTCTTTGATCAACAACAAGGTTTTCGATTCGCCTCCCGGCAGAGTCGCGGTCATTTTCAATTTCGTCGCGAGGTAATGCGCGTGCGCCCCGATGCCCACGCCATCCACCGCTATCGGCAGCGTATAGGAATCGCGAATGACAAAATCCTTTTCGCCTGCCGCAATATCCAGTCCGGAAAAGAGAGAGTAATGCGGCGGCATTTGGATGCGAGTGAGCGTTCGATCCGGGGCCTTTTTTGCGAAGTATAAACCGATGAGCGATTTCTCCGCCTCCGGTTTGCCGGTGGGATGAAAATGGTATTGGACCACGAGATCCGAACCTTTCGGCACCTGCAGCGCAAGTCCGTCGGGATAGAAATGCGGTTGGGCGCCGACCGCCCAGCCGCCAAGCGGGATGGAAGCGCCGCCGGCCCGCATGCCGCTGAACCCGGGCTCGCTTCCCTGCTGTGGCCTCTCATGAATGCGCCCGTCGCCATCGGCGAAGTAGAGAACATGATGCACCACGGCCCGCGCGGATGGACGCATGTCAATCGCCGCGATCCATTTGTCTTCGGTCAATCCCAGCGGAACGGCGATATTGCGATAAATATCCGGTCCGTCGGCGGCCACATGATACGCGGCGGGCATTTCGACGACCAGGTCCGGTTGGCCCAGCCGCCACCCGTTGGCGAACTTCGGCGGCTCTGGTTTCTCGGCGGCGTTTCCTTCAGGCATTCCCTGCGCCACCCAGGCCTGGATCAGGGCGATCTGGTCCGCCGTCAAGCGCCGTTCATCGCGATACGCATAGGAAGCCGGCTCTGCTTTCCACGGCGGCATGACGCCTGACGCGGTCACCTTGCCCATCGTTTTCGCCTTGCGCGCAACGTCATGATACGACAACAGCGAAAACGGCGCCGCCTCACCGGGACGATGGCACGTCGAACAGTTTTGATAAATGATCGGCGCGATCTCCCGGTTGAATGTCACCGGGGTTGTGTCCGGCACGGCTCGAGTTGCGACGGGCAGGACCAGCAGCACAGCGCCTGCAAAGCTCGCGAAACGCACGCGTTCGAAACCAGTTCGATGAGTCAATGCATTCATTGTATCAGACAGCCGATTGCTTTTGTTTCGGTCTTCTTCGGCGGCCTTCCCGCCGCAAGGGCATCCAGTGTTTCGATCAAGTCGTGCTTCGTCGCCGCGGGCCGCCTTTTTTCCAACGCCGCGTAACCATCATCGATGCGTCCACGATACAGTATCTTTCCTTTCTTTCCAACCACCACCGCTTCGGGTGTCACCGTGGCTTTGGCGAGTTTCACCAGAAGATGCTGCGTATCGAGCAGGATCGGCTCGTGCAGATCGAATTTCCTCGCGTGTTCTCTCGCTGTAGCCGGTGTCAGTTCGGGATCCACCTGCACGATATAGAAAGCGAAGTTGGTGTGATTGGCCGCAATGCGGTTCAACTCGGGCGCATAACTGTTGGATACCGGACAATCCTGCCAATAAAATATCAGGACCGACGCTATTTTGTCCCCCGGTTCGAGCGGCCGCCGCGGAAGGCCGTCCAAGTCGTCGAAGACCATGTTCGAAGACGGCTCCGGGCCGGCGAAGCAAAGCCCGGCAGTCAGGCAAAAGATGACGCAAAGAAACCACATTATGGCGCGCTGTAAATTTGTGACAGCGCTACGCGTCCAAAGTTGATCCTTTTGGACAACTTCGGCGAGTGCAAAAAAGAGGCGTTACGGGACAGTTCAAGCGCGTTTTTGGTAGCGCCCGCAAATGGCGGTCGGTAAGCTTTGGGACCAGATGCCGCCGCTCTCGCGCGAGGAAACCGCTGCTCCAAAGGGCAGTAAGATGCCGCCTGCGCCGGTGGATTGGGCTGCGGCCTTCACACCGGGGCGGCTCGCTGTGTTGATTGTCCTCCTGCTGCTGGTCGAGTATCCCGAGGTCATTCTTGGCAGTCATTCCTTTTTCAACAACGATTTTGGCCTGTTCACGTATCCCGTCGTCCGCTATCTGGGAACGAGTATTTGGCGGGGCGAGATTCCACTTTGGAACCCACTCAGCAATTGCGGCATTCCCTTTCTCGCGCAATGGAACACCACGGTTTGTTATCCACCAACGTGGTTGTGCCTGTTTTGCCCGCTGCCGTGGTCGCTCAATTATTTTTGTCTCGGCCATCTGGTGCTGGCCGGACTGGGCATGTATTGGCTGGCGCTGCGCTGGACGGCGGACCGTTTTGCGGCGAGCGTGGCCGGGCTGTCTTTCGCGCTCAATGGTTTGACGCTGGGCTGCCTCATTTGGACGAGCAATCTGGCCGCGCTGGCCTGGATGCCGCTGACGGTGCTCTGCGTCGAGCGGGGCTGGCGTGAGGGGGGGCGCAGGCTCCTCGTGGCGGCGCTGGTCGGGGCTTTGCAGATGCTTGCTGGCGCTCCGGAAATCATTTTTCTGACATGGCTGCTGCTGGGAACGATTTGGCTGGCTCAAGTCTGGCGGCGAACAGTTCCGCGGAGAGAATCTACTCTGCGCCTAATCGGGATCGTTGCCTTTATTTCCGGATTGGCCGCCGTCCAAGTCTTACCGTTCTTGGAATTGCTGCGATATTCGGACCGTGACGCGGGACAGAACTCGGGCGCCTGGTCCATGCCGACGTGGGGTTGGGCCAATTTCCTCGTGCCGCTCTTTCGGTGTTCGCGTTCGATACTGGGCCCCTATTTTCAAATCAATCAGCAGTGGATATCCTCATATTATCCCGGCATCGGCGTGGTGGCGCTGGCTGTGGTTGCCACGCGCCGGGCCAGGATGCCGCGCGTCTGGTGGTTGATCGCGGTGGCCCTGGGCGGAATGGTGTTGGCATTGGGCGAAAACAGTTTTCTATACGCCGCCGTCAAACGCATTTTCCCCGCGTTCGGCCTGGCGCGGTATCCCATCAAGTTCGTCGTGCCGACGCTTTTTGCGCTCCCTTTGCTGGCCGGCTTCGCTGTGGCCGGAACGAAACGCTTGCCAGGAAACGAATCCTCCTTGCGGACATGTCTGGTTTCGTCCGGAGCGATTTTGCTCGCTTTGCTGGTTTTCATTTCGGCTGCCGCGTGGTTGCTGCCCTTCGCGGGGGAGTCGTTAGCGGTAACCGCCGCGAATGCGGCCGGACGGGCCATTTTTTTGGCGCTGATTCTGGGTGCCCTGTTTCTGCAAACCAAATCCCCGGTTCCTTCGCGGCAACATTTGCTGGGACTCGGTGTTTTGTTGCTGTTGGGTCTGGACTGCCTGACCCATGCTCCGCGGCAAAATCCCACCTTGCCCGTCCGCGCTTACGGTCCTCTGGACTTGGGCATGTCCCGCCCGCCGAGGCTGGGGGAGTCCCGCGCGATGGTCAGCGCGCAAATGCAGGCCGTGCTCGCGCGTGCGGCGACGCCAGACCCCTTCAAGTATTACGTCAACCTGCGGCGGTCGCTCTTCGAGGATTGCAACCTGTCCGAGGACGTCCCCAAGGTGAACGGCTTTTTCTCGCTCCACTTGCGGGACGAAGCGGCGGTCGAGACGCTGCTCTATAGCACGACCAACATTCCAACTGGACTCGGCGATTTTCTGGGGGTTTCGCAAGTCTCATCCGCAACCGCATGGTTCGAATGGACTCCGCGCGAGAACTTCTTGCCGTGGGCGACGGCCGGGCAGCAGCCCATTTTTGCTGATGCCGCCGAGACATTGAAGGCAATGGCGGCTCCGGATTTCGATCCTCGGCGAACGGTCTTTCTGCCAAGCGAGGCGCGCGGATCTGTAGTTGCGATTGGCGCATCGAACGCAACCGTCACAGCGCATTACTCGCCGCATGAGATTCATTTGCAGATTACTACTCCCGCACCTGTTTTGGCGGTTGTAGCTCAATCGCTTTTCCCTGCCTGGAGAGCCTATATCGACGGGAAACCCGCCAGGATCTGGCGCGCAAACTACGCTTTCCAGGCGGTGGAAGTTCCCTCGGGCCGTCATGCGGTTCGCCTGGCTTACCAGGACCGATGGTTCGAATTGGGCGCGGCAATCTCCGGGCTGACGATGTTGGCCTGGATTGCCTCTTGTTTCCGTATGGGGCGATCACCCCATTCCAAGCTGTCGCCCTAATTCGGAAAACTTTCCCCGTTGCTAACATAAAACTCGAAAGGGGGCGAGTTGCTCGGTAGAAGAGCGGCCATAACCATGGGTCGCTCTTCTTTTTTGCACGCGAAGATTGTGGAGCCGGCGGTCAGGATCGAACTGACGACCCGCAGTTTACAAAACTGCTGCTCTGCCGCTGAGCTACGCCGGCGACATGTCTCAGCACATCATTCGTCCGAAGAACAACGGTGTCAAGAATCGTCGTTTGCGTGCTTCCACGCGCAATTTGGTTTCTGAAGACGAATCGGCCCTGGAAAGCCAAATGAATCACTTCCCAAGGCCGCGCCGATCACCGCGCGCGCGAGCGCACGCGGGTCTCGACAAACCGAAAAACCCCTATGTTTTTCGCATTCGGTGGTTCCTCCCTTATTTCTCGCCCTTTACCGTGGATTCCATGTCTTGAGCCATTTGCAGGTGCTGCTGCAAAGTCGGAAGCGTCTTTTCGACCCACGCGCGTAGGTCGGGATCGCTTATGTCTTTGGCGGCGCTTTCGAATTCACGAACGTCCTTCTTGTGTTCTTTCACCATCTCTTTGGCATAGGTCTTGTCGAACTCCGGGCCGGAGGATTTCTGCAATTCGTCAATCGTAGAACGCCCGCTGCGAGAAAGTGCCGGCGGGAGCGAGGCGCCCTTCCGTGACACAATCTGCGTTAGTTCGTCGTTGGCCTTGCTGTGGTCGGCGACCATATGGTTGCCGAAGCTGCGGACGGCCTCGCTGGAGCCTTTCTCCTTTGCCAGTTGGCCCAATTCCACTTCCTCCATCCCACCCCGCGCGGCCTTGACCGCGAAGCGGTAGTCACTTGCGGAGAGTTGTCCCCGCTGTGGCGTCGTGGTGGCTGTGTCGGGTTGAGCGCGCAATAGCGGTGTCCCGAGAAGGGCCACCAAACAGGCGAGCATCGTTGAATTAATCACGGTTTTTGCTTTCATAACTTTTTTTCCGTTGCTGGGAAGCCTTTCGGACAAACCATCGGGGCGTGACCGGACCTCCATCGATTTTTATTCGATTCAAGTCAAGATCGCCGCCATTCCTAAGTTCGGCTACGGGGAGAAAACCCCAATCCAGAGTCGGTACGACCCATTGATTTAGCTCCGAAGCGTGGCATTTTTTGAAATGGCAATGAGTAAAGGCGTCCGTGCAAGAGCCAAGCCCAAGGCGGCCACCTCTGATATTCTCGGCGGCTCTGCGCGGATAGTACGCGTGCCAGCCAAGCGGCGAAAGCATTACGAGCGGTTGACAGAATTGCTGGAACTCCTGGTTCAACGCCAGGCGGACCTGGCCCAAGCTGCGCGGGAGGAGTTGCCTTCTTACAGTATGCACATGGCCGACGCCGGAACGGACAGTTATGACCGCGGCTTTGCGCTTGGCATGCTCTCTTCCGAAGCGGACGCGGTTTTCGAAGTCGAAGAAGCTTTACGGCGGATTCGTGACGGAACTTACGGCATCTGCCAAGTGACCGGCAAGCCCATCGAGCCGGCCCGCCTGGAAGCGATTCCCTGGACTCGTTTTTCCGCCGTCGCGGAGAAGCAGCTTGAGCGCGAAGTCGCCATCAAGCACGCCCGCCTCAACCCCCGTCAAAGTGTCAAGGAGCTCGAATGCGCGGGGCCGTCCGAAGAGGAGGACTGACTCAGGATGTGCTTCCCATTGGGCGCATGGAGAGGTAATTATTCTTCGTGCCTGAACGGCCTGAACACACCTTTCGCAAAATGTCGCGCATCCGCGCCTCCGGCTCGGAAATCGAACGCAATCTCGGTCGCGCGCTCTGGCAAGCCGGCCTGCGCTATCGCAAACAATATCGTGTTCCTGGAAAGCCCGACTTTGCCCTGGTTTCGTCTCGCATCGCGATTTTCTGCGACAGCAATTTCTGGCATGGATACCGGTGGGGAACGCGAGTCCAAGCCGCTTTCAAACGTAATCGGAGCTTTTGGATTCTCAAAATCGAAGCCAATCGGCGGCGCGACCGGCGCGTGAACCGAAAGCTGCGCCGTCTCGGATGGGCGGTGTTTCGCTTCTGGGAACACCAAATCCGCAATTCTCATGAGGACTGCGTCTCCGCCGTGCTTCGAGCCAGGGAAGACGCACGGGATCGGACGCAAATCCGAAAGCCGAAGGCCGAAGGCCGAAAGAAGCCCGAAACCCGAAATCCGAAATCGACTTGTTTCGCATGCGCAAAGTCACGCCAGGGCGATGGATGATTCGGTTTTCGGCATTCGGATTTCCTTCGGTCTTCGGCCTTCGGAGTTCGGGTTTTGGCCGGGTTCGGCGGCCATTCTCCTCAAGACCCATTCCGCCATCGGCGGTGGCACAGCGTTTCCATACAAGCCGTATTGATCGTAAACGGGTACGCACGAGCAGTGGCCGTCCGGAAAGCCTTGCAGCCGCGCATATTCCACGTTCGTCAAGCGCCGATATATCTTCCCCACCTTGTAACGCTCGTAATGCCGGCTCGTTGTGGCCGTGAGCGTGGGAGCCAATCCACGTGTTCCAAATACCGTATAGCCCATCCGGGCGCCGCCATTTTGGTTGCTGATGATTTCCACGCCTTGGACGAATCGGTTGACCTCTTCGTTGCGGATCAGGCGAGGTTCCATGCTCCTGGTGAAATCGAACTGTTCTGGCACTTCGTCCTCGAGCACCTGCTCTAGCGCTACGCGAGGTTTTCCTTGCGAAAACCGAGTCAAATCCAGACTCACAAATTTGCCACTGCCAGCCATTCCCCAGCTTCCAAAGCGCTGGCCGTAATCATCGATGTCGTGCCATTGCTTTCGTTCATGAATGCGATCCAGATCGCTAAGATCGACGAAATCCTCGGGTGGAGCGAGATAAGCGCCGGCCTCGGAAGCCTCATCGCGCGCGCCCATAATGATGACTCGCTGGCGGTTCTGGGCCAACCCGAAATGCATCGCGTTCAGCAATCTCCATTCGACGCGGTAACCCAGTCCGGCCAGGGCCGAAAGAATCGTGGCGAAGTGGCAGCCTCGTTCCATCTGGAGCAGCCGTTTCACGTTCTCCAGGACGAAAAAGCGCGGTTTGCGCCGCTCGATTGTCTGCATCAGCGCCTGGAACAACGTCCCGCGAGGATCGCGCACCCCTTTTTTCTTGCCGGCGCTGCTGAAAGGCTGGCAGGGAAAGCCGCCCGTGAGAACGTCGTGCGGAGGCGCGGTCGCCAGAAAATCATTCACATCGCCTTCATGCAACGGACCTCGGAATCGCGTGCGATAGACCAGGCACGCTTTCGCGTCGATGTCATTTGCCCAGACTGTCTCCAGCCCCACTGCGTCCGCCGCGAGGCGGAACCCGCCGATGCCGCAGAAGAATTCGACGGTCGTTCGCATGGCCCGTTCAAGAGGGCAACTGCAACGGGCGGAAGTTGATGGACTTGGAATTGGTTTTGATGCGGAGCGAATCGAGGAGCTTGCGGCCCTCGAAATCGCCGCTGGAATAGGTATTCAGCCAAAGTCCGTCAGCGACGCGGGTGCGCGTCAGCGTATAGGCAAGTTTTTTCAGGCAACCCACCATGCCGCCGAGGAGGTCCACTTCAGAACCCAGGCGCAATTCGGCGCGGGCGATTTCGAATTCCTCGGCATCGATCCATATCGTGCCGGAAATCCGGTTCAAGAATCGATCGACCATATGGCGCGTGGGCGGCAAGGGCGTCTTCGGCCGAAAGGCGATCTGATAAGCGCGCCGGCCATCGACGGTAGCTTCATTGACCATGGTGAAATCATAGCGGGCAACCAACTCTGGCGTTAGGAAATTCTCGCGGTTATCTCCTTTGCCGCTTTTCGAGCCGCCGAGCAACTGGCGAAGATTGACTTCATTGTTTGCCTGCAGCTTCAAGTCGGCCGCGCCCGGTGGATGCCCGTTGACTTTGAGCAACCTCGCGCAGGTCGCTCCGTTCTGGAAAGCAACCTCGTAGAGCCGTTCCTTGCGTTCTTTGATGTTTCCCGCAGCGTCCAATTCCTCGGTAACGGTGACCTTGGTGTAGCTGAAGGCGGCCAAAGCCGCCCGCGTTGCCACGCGTTGCGAGCGGGCTACCGCCTTCTGGATGACGTCGTCCACCGCTGACGGGGTCTCTGCTCGTAATGACGACAGGCCCCAACCCGTGCCACCCAAAAGAAGCAAAACCGGCAAACCAAACCAAATTTTATCCAACCAAAGAGACTTCATCTCGTTTACATCATATGTGGGCCATAAGCTTGGAAGCAAGCCAGGAATTTCCTATCCATGGAGCGGAGTTGTCCTGTAATTTGTCCGTCATGCGATTGATCGGGCATCTGGACAACGAATCCTATGCGCGCACTTTTGCCGACTTTTTATATGTCCAAGGCATCGAGAGCCGGCTGGAGCATCAGAAAAGCGACGGCTGGGCCATTTGGGTTGTGGAAGAGGACCGAATCACCCAGGCGACCGACTTGTTGACGGCCTTTCGCAATGGTCCGGACGATCCCAAGTATCGGCGCGCGGTCAAGGACGCCGCGCCCTTGCGCGCGGAGGAGGAGAAGGGCGAGGTCGCTTACCGCAAAAGAGTGGTCGGCCGCCGGCACCTTTTCCGGCCGTTGACAGCGTATGGATTCGGCCCGCTGACTTTCCTATTGATTGCGGCCAGCGTGGTGACCTTCATCATTTCCAACTTCGGCACGAATAACGAGGCAATCCACAGCTTGTTCATCTCCGAGTTTGGCTCCGGCCTGCCGGAGATACGCGCCGGCCAGGTGTGGCGGTTGATCACTCCGATGTTCGTTCACTTCAGCCCCATGCACATCATCTTCAATATGTGGTGGTTGCGGGATCTGGGCAGCATGATCGAGGGCCGCCAAAGTTCGTTGCAGTTGTTGCTGCTCGTCGTCGTCATTGCGGCGTGCTCGAATCTCGCTCAATATTATTTCGGAGGGCCCGTGTTCGGCGGAATGTCCGGCGTCGTTTACGGTTTGTTCGGGTACATCTGGATTCGCGGCAAGTTCGACCCCGCCTCCGGCCTGTTTTTGCATCCGACCACGGTGACGATGATGATTATCTGGTTTTTTCTGTGTCTCACAAACCTCATTGGTCATGTGGCCAATGCTGCTCATGGCGCTGGTCTGGTCATTGGCATGGCCTGGGGCTATCTATCCAGCTTGCGCCACCACTGAATTCGCAGCGTTTTTGATGTATGCGCCGAACGCATCGGATCATTTTCTTTCTCATAGCCCTGCTGGCCATGGGAACTTTCGTCTTCGCCATCCTCGAAATCATCGGCGCGCTCCAGGGCAAAGGCCACTCGGCTCCGCCACGGTAACCGGCCCGGACCTGCTGCCTACGACCCTCCTGTTCCGCTTCCCTTTCCTTTCGGGTCTTCTGGCGCGTCCAAATCAACCTCCTCGAAATCCTTCCCGCTTTCTTTGAGAATTTTCCGTATGTGCGGCGCGATCCAGCGTTTGGTTTTGGCCTTCTGTTCCGTCGGCGGCAGACGATAGTGACCATTGCCATCCGTTTCGATGATCTTCTGGTCGAGCAGGCGTTGAATCGGGCGCTGCGCCCATCTGGGTTCCTCTTTGTACCGCCGCCTGCCCGAGGCGCGCCGGGAGATCTCGATCGGCGATACGAATTCGCCGGGACAGGTATTCAGATAATTCCAAATTTCTGCTTCATCCGAGTCCATGGTGACTATTTTGCGAACCAAACGGCATAAGTCGATAGCAAAGAATTTGGTTATGCGCGCTGGACGGGCCTTGCTCCGGTTGGCAGACTCGACGCAACGAAGCGTTTATGAAAGAACCATTGTCCCGCCGCAAATTCCTGGCCAAATCCGCTCTTGCCACCGGCCTCGCGCCGCTGGCTTTGACCAGCCTCACTTTGCCATTCATCCGCTCCGTCCGCGCCGGTGAACCCGGCCCGAACGACAAGGTGCGCCTCGGCTTGATCGGCTGCGGCGGAATGGGGCAGGGCGATTTGGAATGTTTCTTCCTGAATCCGGAGGTGGATTGTGCCGTGATTTGCGACGTGGACGACGCCCGCATCGCGAAGGGCCTCGAGATTTGCGATAAGAAGCGCGGCCAGAAGCCAGACACGGTCAAGGATTTTCGCCGGGTGCTCGACCGCAAGGACGTGGACCTGGTGCTCGTCGCCACGCCCGACCATTGGCACGCGTTGCCGACGGTAATGGCGTGCCAGTCGGGGAAGGACGTGTACGTCGAGAAGCCGCTGGCCAAGACCATCGACGAAGGCCGTGCGATGCTCGAAGCCAGCCGGAGGCACAATCGCGTCGTGCAAATGGGCTCGCAGTGGCGCAGTTGCCCGCACATCATCGAGGCCACCGAGCTCATCCGCTCCGGCAAACTAGGCAAGGTGAGCGTGGTGCGTGGGTGGACTTACCTCGATTGGCTTTCGAGTATCGGCAAACCTCCCGACGGGCCGCCGCCGCCCGGCGTGGATTACGACCGCTGGCTCGGACCCGCTCCGAAAAGACCGTTCAACCCCAACCGTTTTCATTTCAACTTCCGCTGGTTTTGGGATTACGCGGGCGGATTGATGACCGACTGGGGAGTGCATCTGCTCAACATGATGCTCATGGGGACGGGGAACGAAGCTCCCAAGACCGCTTGCTCCACTGGAGGCAAATTCGTTTTCGACGACAATTCCGAAACGCCCGACACGCAGGTGACCGTCTATCAATTCCCGGAGTATGTGCTCATCTGGGAGCACAAGGCCGGCCTGAACAACGGCTTGAACAACCGTTCATGGGGCGTGGAATGGAACGGCACGGAGGGCAGCATTATTCTCAACGACGAGGGCTGGGAAATCCGCGCCGAGCGCAAGGCGGCGAACCTCGATTCCCAAAAGAAACCGGGGAGCGGCGACCCGCGCCCCGCGCACGTGCGCAACTTCCTGGCCTGCGTCAAGTCTCGCCAGCAGCCTGCGCTCAACCTCGAGATTGGACACCACGTCTCGACCGTCGCGCATTTGGGCAACATCGCCTATCGCACCGGCCGGAAAATCAGTTGGGACGCTGCCGGCGAGAAAATCGTCGGCGATCACGAGGCGGACAAGCTGGTCGGCGTCGAGTACCGCAAGCCGTGGAAACTTCCTTACGCCAAGCGGGCATAGACGCGCGGAAAAGTTTTAGGATTGCGGTATGAGCCAGGCATAAAGCGCGACCACGAGTCCAATCAACACGGCCAGAATCACGCTGTGCTTGAGCGTGAAACGGAAGAGTTTCGCCTCGTCGGAACGCGGCAGGCCGGTTGCAGCCGCGGCCACGGCGATGCTCGAAAGGCTGATCATTTTGCCCATGACCCCGCCGCTGGAATTGGACGCCGCCATCAACGTCGGATCGAGTCCCAACCGGCTGGCTGTCACCACTTGCAGGTTGCCGAACAGCGCGTTTGCCGAGGTGTCGCTGCCGACCAGGAAGACGCCGAGCCAGCCGAGCAACGCGCTGAAGAACGGGAAAAGCCGTCCGGTCGCTGCAAATGCCAGACCCAAGGTGGCGGTTGCTCCGCAATAATTCATCAGAAAGGCGAGGGCCAGCACGGCGGCGATCGTCAAGATCGAAAGCGCCATCTGATGCAGCGCGGCGCATAGCATTTTGGCGAATTGCAGCAGCGTTACCTTGAGCACGAGTGCCGCCACGACGACGGCTAACATGCACGCGGTGCCCGATGCGGACATCCAGTTGAGTGCAAAGACAGCCCCGTAACTTGAAGGCCGCCGGACCACGGGTGGAACACGCTGCACCATGTTGTCCAAGCCTGGCCATGGAAACTTGACAGTCATTTTGTCCAGCGGTGACCTCACGGCAGCCAGCCCCCACAGGAAAACGAAAAACACCAACAGCAAGTAGGGCAGCCACGCGACGAGCATCTTCGAGCGCGTCCGAGAAATGGTTGGCACGGACGACTCGCCCGTTGCAGTCGGCGACCCGTCGACCGGAACCGACACTCCGGCCCAGACATAATCGTCTCTCGGTCTCCAGACTTTCAATAGGACTGCGAGCGAGGCCATCGCCGCGAGAGAACTCAGGATATCCGTGAGTTGTGGGCCGAGCAAATTGGAGACAAGCCACTGCGTCGATGCGAAGGCCGAGCCGCAAAGAATCACCGCCGGCAGCACGCCTTTGAGGGCAGGGAAGCCGCCCATGACGAAAACCAGGTAGGCGGGGATAAGTAGTGACACTGGCGCGCAGATGCGGCCCACCCAGGCGCTGAGGCCGCGCACCGGCAGGCCCGTGACGCCCGCCAGGGTAATCACCGGTATGCCAATCGAACCGAAGGCCACGGGTGCGGTGTTGGCCAGCAAGCAGATTGCGGCTGCATAAAATCGCGGGAAGCCGAGCCCCGCAAGCATCGCCGCCGCCACCGCCACGGGTGCGCCGAAGCCCGCGGCGCCTTCGAGGAGGGCGCCGAACACGAAAGCAATCACCAAAGCTTGAAGTCGCCGGTCCGCGGTCAGGCCGCCAATCGAATCTTTCAAAACTTCGAAGTTCCCACACTCCACCGTAAGCCGATGCAGCATGATGGCCCAGAAGAGGATCCAGGAGATCGGGAACAGACCGAAGGCTGCGCCGAAGCCAGCCGAGGCGAGCATTGTTTTCGTCGGCATCCGGTAAACCACCTGTGCCACGAGGCCAGCCGCGCCAAGCCCTGAAAGCGCCGCAACCCAAGCCGGCTTGCGCATCACACCCAGCAAAAGCAGCATTACGAAAATGGGCGCCGCCGCCGCGAGGGCGGAGAGGGGCAGACTCCCTCCCAGCGGTGTGTAATTCTGCTGCCACATGTGGTTCATCTCTGGCCAAAACCAAGCTGGCGGCCTGGTGGAATCCATGCTATGGGTTTCGGAGCCGTATGCAATCGTCCTTGCCCGCGAGACCCCAGCTTTTACTCCTTGCCTCGGTCCTTCTCGGCGCCGGCTTATCGCGCGCCGGCTTTGTGCCGATACCGCTGACCAGCGGCAGTTACAATCAGGACATGGTGGTCGAGGCCACGGCGCCGGCACCGGTGATCGCCGGTGGTTACACCACCGCCTCGATGGACAACGGCATCGCCAATACGGCGACGAGTTGGTATGAAAAGGGTTATGACATCGCAGCCCCCACGAGCGGCTTGCCGCCCGCTGGTTCGACTTTTACAAGCCAGAGCTCGTCCACCCATCAGTACACCATGGCCCCTAGTTACCGGTCCAACAACGCGGTGCTGCTCGATTCGACACTCACCAGCTCAACTTTGACGCTCACCGCGCCCGCCGCCTACAGCCAATTGTCTTTTCTGGAGAGCGGCGGAAATCACGGGGTCCTGTTCGCTTACACAGTCCATCACCTGGATGGGGGCGCCGAATCGGGCAGTGGCACGATCCCCGATTGGTTCAACAGCGGCAGTCCGGCCTGGACCGCCAATGGTCGTGTGGATGTCCAGGCGTTCACGTTCAGCAGCGTGAACGGCAACGACCCTTTGCTTTATTCGCTGGACGTGACGCTGACGAACACCAGCAGCCCGGTCACTTCGATTGCTTTCGCATACGTCTCGGGAGGCGGCCACGGCGCGATCATGGCGGTGAGCGGTTCGACGGGGGGCAACTTCAACCCGATCGCAGTGAGCGGCTACAATGAGGACATCGTCGTGGAGGCTACCGCAGGCCAGCCCGGTTCGCTGACTGGCGTGACCACGGCCACCATGGACACGGCGACGGTCAACACGGCCAACACGTGGTATGAGATGGGTTACGTTTCTACGGCGCCGACCACAGGACTGCCCCACGCCGGTTCGACCCTCACCAATCTCACCGCTCCCGACCATCTTTACAAGATGGCCCCGAGCTTCACGGCCAACAATGCCATCCTCCTGACCTCGAACGCTCCTTCCGCCACACTGACGCCATCGACCAGCGCCGCCTTCGCGGGTCTTTCGTTTCTGATGGCCTGCGGCAACGGCCCCGCGACGGTCGGCTGCTCGGTCCACCACGCCAACGGATTGGTGGAGAGCAATACGTTCAGCGTGCCCGACTGGTTTTTCGAATCGCCGGTTGCGCAGGTGGCCAACGGGCGTGTGGACGTGAGCAGCAAGACCGCCAACGATATTGGGATCGGAGCGCCCAGCCTTTATGCGGCGGATCTGCCGCTGTCGAACGGCTCGAGCCCAGTGACCAGCATTGTGCTCACCTGGGTAGCCGGGGGCAGCGGAGCCAACGCGGTCGTCTTTGCCGTCAGCGGCGGCTCTTCGAGCCTGGCATTGGCGCAGGACGATTTCAACGCGAACACGGAGGCGGCTGTCCAGACACTCCAGCAATGGTATAACGGCAGCGGCCTTTACGACACGACGGGATGGTGGAACGCGGCCAATTGCCTGGAGGCGGTGGAGAACGCCATCATCGCCAACAACGACCTCCAATACCTTGCCGTGCTGACGAACACGTTCAACTTGAATTCGTCGGGCAATTTCCTGAACAGTTATTATGACGACGAAGGCTGGTGGGCCAATGCCTGGATTCGCGCGTACGATGTGTCGGGCGACACCAACTTCCTGCACATGGCCAAGGTCATTTTCAGCGACCTGACCACCGGCTGGGACACCACCAGCGCCTGTCCCGGCGGAGTGTGGTGGAACAAAACGCACAGTTACAAGAATGCGATCCCGAATGAACTCTTTCTTCTCGCGGCGATACGCTTGCATCAACGGACTCCCGGCGACGGCGGCCCGGGCAGTTATTTTTACTGGGCCACGAATGAATGGAGCTGGTTCCAGGGGAGCGGCATGATTAATGCGCAGCACTTGGTCAACGACGGACTGACCACCAATTGCCTGAACAATGGCCAGACCACTTGGACTTACAACCAGGGCGTCATCATCGGCGGTTTGACGGACCTCTACAAGGTGACCGGCAACGTGTCATACCTGAATGATGCCACGGCCATCGCCAACGCCGCCACGACGACGCTGGTGGATGGCAGCGGTGTTCTCGTCGAACCGTGCGAGCCGGGTTGCGGAGGGGGAGACGCGCCGCAGTTCAAGGGCATTTTCCTTCGCTACCTTGCTTATCTCTACGATGTCACGCACACGCCGAATTATTACACGTTTCTATACAGAAATGCCCACGCGGTCTGGTTCAATGATCGAAACGTCTTCAACCAGCTTGGGTTGAGGTGGGACGGCCCTTTCGATACGGACGATGCGGCGCGGCAGAGTTCGGCGTTGATGCCGGTGAGCGCTCTGGCCGAGCCGATCACCGCCGGATTGTCCTTCGCAAAGGGCTCGGGCGATCCGGCCTTCAGCCATGCGCTGGGGGCGGCGGCAGGCACGCTCGGTTGGAGCACGGCGTCCAACTCCGGTCGGCCTGGTTTCCTGCAATCCGGCCCCTACGTTTGTTATCTGCCCACCGGGCCCCACGCCGTTCATTTCCAAATTTCGGTGGGCGCGTTGAGCAACTCCAGCGCGGCCCTCGCCGAACTCCAGGTGCGCGAGAGCAACACGGGGACCACGCTGGCCACCGAGAACCTGCCGTGGAGTGCGTTTGCCGAAGCGGACGTGCCGCAGGATTTCGCGCTGTTGTTTACGAATGCCGTCGCCGCCGATCCGCTCCAGTTCATGGTGTATTGGTATTATGCGGCAGGCGCTCCCACCTTCACGGTGATGGACGTGACGATCGACGGGCTGGTCAATTGGACCGCTGCAAATCTCACGCACGACATTGGCCGCCTCGACGGCCTGGGAGCCTGGGAAGCCGATCCGATCCGCGACCTGGCGTCCGGTTATCTGGCGCGCGGGCCCGGCGTCGGCCAGATCGCAACCGGCGATTATGTCGCGCAATTCGAATTGAAGGTCGACAATTTCAATTGGGACAACAATACAGTCGCGGAGATAGCGGTGTACGATATGGACGACAGCGTGGTTCTCGCCTCGCAAAATCTTTCGCGAGGTCAATTTACCGGCGCCCTCTATCAAACATTCGCGTTGAGCTTCAACGCTGTTGCCGGGAAGCATTATGATTTTCGGACATATTGGTATTGGAGCCCAACCGCGCCGCGCTTGACGCAACGCAGCGTCATGTTGAGGCCGGGACCGACGAGCTTCTTTACGCTGGCCCAGGCTACGAACGGCGGCATTGCGTTGAATTTGATCGGAGTGCCCGGCAGGACCTACACCGTTCAAGCGGCAGCCAGCATGGTAAATCCGCAATGGTCGGCGATAGGCACCGTAGCCGTGCCAGCATTCCTCGGGAGCGCCCAATTCATCGATACCGCGACTTCCTCGAATCGGTATTATCGCCTGAGTTACCCGTAACGCTCAAAATGGTTGCTAACGTTTCGCGTCCGCCGCGTTCGTTGCGCGCGCCTTTGCTTCAGCATCGTTGAGATTGCGCAACACCCGCTTTTTCAAATCGGCGTACATCTCATTGGTCACGGCATTGAGGTGCGCGCGCGCTTCGGCCAGTCGTCCGGCCCATTGAAATTTAATCCGCGCCAAATGGATGTATATGCCTTCGCGTTCGATTTCGTCATGAGCGATGTTCAATGCGTTGGTCCACGCGAGCAACGCTTCTTCCGTCCGATGAGGCTGGATGCCGTAGTACGTCTGCGCCACATCGGACGCGAGCGGAAAATCCTCGGGAGCTAACTTCGTGGCTTTGCGATAAAGTTCCAGAGCCTTGTCGAACACCTGTTGCTCGGTGATGCCATAGTACTCTTTGGCATCCGTGCGGAACAAATAGACCGTCGTGCCAAAGTTTTGATAGTAAACCGGCTCTAGCGGATTCAGCTCGACGGCTTTGGCATAATACTCGAAGGCCTTTTTTACCGGCCCATGGTGGCCGTAGATATTGGCGAGATTATTGTAAACCGCGGGATTGTTCGTATCCAAGGGCAACGCCTTTTCCAACTGCTCCTGAGCGCCGTCCTCATCGTGAATGTCCCCCAGGAAACTGGCGTAGGCCACTCGGGCGCGGACGTGGTCCGGATGCCGCTTGAGGAACGCTTCGTAGGCCTCACGCACCGGTTCGAATCGGTCGCGGATGTGCCGTGCCAATTCCACAGGTGACAATCCGGCGCCTTTGTCCGTAAACTTTTGGTTGTCCTGAATCAACTTGTCCGCCTCTTCCTGCGCGGCATCGTCGTCTGCCAGCAGCTTCTGATACTCTTTTTCGACCGGGTCGTTTGGGTCCGGCGCCGCGGCGGAAGCAGTCGACTTCGGTGCGGCAACATTCGTGCCTGCAACGAGTTGATTCGTGGCTAGAAACGTCCCCATCAACCCAATCAAAATTCTGTTCACGCGCACAAACTATCATCGGAATGCGAAAACCAAAGCGGGAAAGCAAGGGACGCAGACAACGTTGCTCTGGGGCCAGCGCCCTGACTCCAACTTGCTCATGTAATGTCCAGGCGAACTGTTTCGTGGTTGTGCCGCCTCGGAACACCTCGACGGGGCAATTCGCATCGAACGCCGGCCTAAAATGCGTTTTGCCTTCAGGGGTAAATTCCCCCATGCTGCGCGCGTGGACCCAGCACCGTTGACCGCTGTCGTGGTGGCTTTGATTTTTGCCGGGGCGAGCTTCTTTTTTGCGCTGGCGGAGACCTCCCTCTTTTCCCTGGGCCAATGGCAGGCGCGACAGTTGGCCGAGCGAGAACCGCGGGCCGGCGGCACCGTGATGCGGCTGCTGGCCGCGCCGCAGGATCTGCTGGCGACTATGGTTCTCGGCAACACTGTTGCCAGCGCCGCCATGCTGGCAGTCGCGCTGTGGATGGGGATTCAAGGCCGCTGGCCGCTGGCGGCGACCGTGGCGGGCCTCTTCGTTTTGATTCTCATCGGTTGTGAAGTGTTGCCCAAGACCATGGCGGTGCGGAGGCCGGACGAATGGGCGTTGCGCGTCGCCCGTCCACTCTCGCTGGTGCTGAAGTTCAGTTTGCCGCTGTGCCGGGTCGCCCAGAGAATCAACGCGGCTCTGCTCAAGGCACTGGCGCTCCATAGTGTTCAACAGCGCAGCGAAATCTCCGACAAGGATTACCAGGAGTTGTTGGAAATTGGATTTCAGCAAGGCACCCTGGCGCAATCGGAGAAGGAAATCATCCTCCAAATCATCAGCCTGGACCGGCGCACGGCCAGGGAAGTCATGAAGCCGCGATCGCAGATGGCGGCGGTGTCGGATGATTTGCCATTCGAGGAGATGGTCGCCGCCGCGCGCAAGCACAGGCATCGGCGGCTGCCTATGTATGACGAGACGCCCGATAACATCGTGGGCATTTTGAACACGCGCGCGCTGCTGCTCGATCCGCAATTGGATCTCGCGGACGCCATCGAGCTCCCTTCGTTCGTTCCGGAGACAATGAATCTCTTGCAATTGCTCAAGAGCCTGCAGCGTCAACAGCGCGGGCTGGCATCGTACTCGACGAATTCGGTGGCACCGCCGGCATCGTGACCACGGAGGACATCCTCGAGGAAATGATCGGGACGATTCGCGGCGAAGTCGAGTCGGAGGGTTTCGTCATGGAAAAGCAG
>Ga0073928_10003991_pt1 | contig 22451 bp, 14 predicted proteins | sample PaiPotPPA55metaG_FD_76969 | JGI IMG/M metagenome (GOLD analysis project Ga0073928, IMG submission 76969) | Iron sulfur acid spring bacterial and archeal communities from Banff, Canada, to study Microbial Dark Matter (Phase II) - Paint Pots PPA... ...
CACGCTCTGATCTTCCACGATGTACAACTGCACACGGTGCGTCCCGTCGTTCAGCAGGTCGCCGGGAATGCGGACCGTACTGCGGAACAGGCCCGCCGGGAATGGCCGGCCGTGCCAGAGCGGCTCCTCGAGCGGCGCGGTGTTGAAGACAGGCAGCCCTTCCTCGTTGGTGACTACCACGCTTAGGTTGAGGCACGTCTCGGGCGCCAAGTTCCAATACTCGAGCTGGACCAACAGCGCGGTGTGAGTGTCGATGATCCGGTCGGGCGCCCCCGTCTCCGGACGGACAGAAACACGTCGCAGACGAACCTTGTGATTGCCCGGGGCAGTTGCCGGTTCAGCCCAGTTCATGTCCCGTCGGGGCGAGAACGTGGTCTTGAGATACCGCGGCACAACATCGGCGGGCGCACCCTCGCTCACCACCCGGCCGCGCTCAAGCCACATGACGCGCCGGCACATAGTCTGCACGGCGGTCATGTTGTGGCTGACGAACAGGACGGTGCGGCCCTCCTGCTCGGCCACCTCGCTCATCTTGCCGAGGCATTTCTTCTGGAAGGCCGCGTCCCCCACCGCCAGCACCTCGTCCACGATCAGGATTTCCGGGTTGAGGTGGGCCGCGACGGCGAACGCCAGCCGGACGTACATCCCGGACGAGTAACGCTTCACCGGAGTGTCAAGAAACTGCTCGACCTCGGCAAAGTCGACGATGGCGTCAAAGTGGCGGCGGATCTCGCCGCGGCTCATTCCCAGGATCGAACCGTTCAAGTAGATATTCTCGCGCCCGGTCAACTCCGGATGGAACCCCGTGCCAACTTCCAGCAAGCTGCCAACCGGACCGTAGAGAACCACTTCACCGGAGGTGGGACCCGTGATTCGGCTCAGGATTTTCAACAACGTGCTCTTGCCGGCTCCGTTGCGGCCAATGATCCCGACGACCTCGCCCTGCCTGACCTCAAACGACACGTCTTGCAGTGCCCAGAACGTCTTCTGCCGCTGGCGTCTCAGCGGGTTTCGCACCCAATGGGCCATCGCCTCGCCCAGCGTCGTCGGACGGGCGGCAGCATGAGCAATAGTGTAGGCCTTGGAGAGCCCCCGCACGGCCAAGGCCAATTCGCCAGCATGGTCTGTCATCTACAGTTTCGGATCGGGTCAGGTCGATTTGCATCATAATCGGCTCCGGCCGCTTGTGCCAATGACCCGCAAGGCGGCGTTCGATGAACCTACCAGGCTGTATCATGCCGACATGGCCGCCAGCTATGTCGCTCCCCCGACGCGCCAGGCGCTCGGAGCAAACCGCGCGCCGTGACCCCCATACGCCGATAAATTCAATGGTCGGCCGTTGTTGCAGTCGATAAGAGCGGTGCGATCGATATCATAGATGACGGCCTGCTAATCTTCATCGGCAGCGCCCCGTCCAGCCGCCTCATGAAGCTCAGCGTCGTCATGATCACGTACAACCACGAGCGGTACATCCGCCACGCGTTGGACAGCGTGCTCATGCAGGAGGTCGATTTCGATTACGAGATCGTGGTGGGTGAGGACTGCTCCACCGACTGCACGCGCGGGATCCTCCTGGAATACAGCGAGAAATATCCCGGCAAATTCCGGCTCCTGCTGCGCGACCAGAACATGGGGGCCATTCCCAACTTCTTCTCAACGATCGAGACGTGCCGCAGCCAGTACGTCGCCCTGCTCGAGGGGGACGATTATTGGACCCATCCGCGGAAGCTGAGGACCCAGGTCGCGTTCCTCGACGCCCATCCTGATTACGCGGTGTGCTTTCACAACGTGCTCGGCCGATTTGAAACCGGCGGCAAGCCGGATTTTCACTACGTCCGCGCCGACCAGATGGAGACGATGGACCTCGAGGATCTGCTGCAGGAAAACGTCATCCCGACGTGCTCGGCGGTCTTCCGCGGTGCGTCGGCGCAGCCGTTCCCGGCCTGGGTCTACACTCTGAAAATGGGGGATTACCCGCTGCACATCCTCAATGCCCAGCGCGGAAAGATCGCCTACCTGAATGAGACCATGGCGGTGTACCGAATCCACGGGGGCGGGATCTGGACGGGCCTGGACTGGATCTCACGGCAGAAGGGAGATATCGAGTTGTTCGAGCATCTGGCGCGGAACCTGGACCCGAAGCATCGCCCAGCCGTACGCGTACACCTGGCCCGCAAGTACTGGCAACTGGGCGGCGAGTACGAGGTTCGTGGGGACCGGTCACTGGCTCGCCAGAACATATTTCGCAGCCTCAACACGCGGGTGTTCACCACCACCCCGAGCCTTCAGCACAAGCTCAAAGTTCTGACCCGGGTCTTCATGCCGTCCGCCTATGCCGTGGCCTCGCGGGCCTACCGCGGGCTCTGGCGGCGAAAAGCCTACCCTCCTTCTTACGTGGCGCCCGCGCCACGCCCGCGGATATCGGTGATTATCCCCGCATACAACGCACAGCGCTACCTTGCCGAGGCCGTCGAAAGCGTCTTGACCCAGACGTTCACTGACTTTGAGTGCGTCGTCGTGGATGATGGGTCGACCGACCGCACGCAGCCGATCCTGCACGAGCTGGGCCAGCGCGACGGGAGGCTGCGATCGATCCGGATCCCGCATGGCGGGATCGTCGAGGCGCTCAACGCGGGTGTAAACGAGGCCCGCGGCGACCTGATCGCCCGCATGGACGCCGACGACGTGTGCCTGCCGCGGCGGCTCGCCCGGCAGCTCCGCTACATGGACGACCATCCCGAGTGCGTCGCGCTCGGCACCGCGGTGATGCTGGTCGACCCGTACGGATCGACCCTGTGGGAAATCGGAGTCAAGCCGGAACACGAGCAGATCGACGCCGATTTGCTGAAGGGCAACGGGTGGGCGCTGTTTCACCCGACGGCCCTCCTCCGAAAGGCACCCATGCTTGCCGTCGGCGGATACCGGCCGGAATACCAGTGGTCCGAGGACATCGATTTGTTCCTGCGACTGGCCGAGGTCGGGCGATTGGCCAACCTGACCGAACCGCTGCTGCACTACCGCCAGCACTTTGCCAGCGTGAACCGCAATAAGGTCGAGCTGCAACTGCGGCGAAATGAGCGACTGCTGGCCGAGGCTTATCAGCGACGGGGCAGGCCGCTGCCGGCGGACTTCCGGCTCGATCCCCCTTTCCAACTTGCCCCCCGCGAGCAGATCCTGGCCTGGGGCCGCCGGGCCATCATCAATGGGAACCTCCGGGTCGCCAGGAAGCACGCGTTACAGGCACTTCGGGCCGGGCCGCTGCGTCAGGACTCCTGGAGTCTCGTCTACCACTCCGTCCGTCAGGCGGTGAGATTGAGGCTAAAGGCGATGATCGGATGAGAAGGTGAGCGTCACGCAGCTTCTGAAGCTCAACGAGTCGCTCGCCGGTCGGCGGCTTCTTGGTCTTCATCATGTCGATGAAGGCATCGAACAGATATGCCGCGTCATGCGGGCCCGGGCTCGCTTCGGGGTGGTATTGGACGCTGAAGACGGGCAGGTCACGATGGCGGAATCCTTCGACGGTCTGGTCGTTCAGGTTGATATGAGTGACCACCCCGCCGCGCGATTCGAGTGAGTTGCGATCGACGGCGAACCCGTGGTTCTGGCTGGTGATCTCCACCCGGCCGGTATCGAGGTTCTTGACCGGCTGGTTCGCCCCACGGTGGCCGAACTTGAGCTTGTACGTCGTCGCGCCAATGGCCCGGCCCAGGAGCTGGTGCCCCAGACATATACCGAAGATCGGGACCTTTCCCAGGATCCCCTGAATCGGCCTGACGGCGTAGTCCAACACTGCGGGGTCGCCGGGGCCATTGGAGATGAACAGCCCGTCAGGGCGATGCTCGAGGATCTCTTCCGCTGTCGCGTCCGGCGGCAGGGCCGTCACCTTCACGCCGCGCTCGATCAGGTGGCGGAGGATGTTCTGTTTTGCTCCGCAGTCGAGGGCGACCACGTGCAGCCCGTCGCCGCGCTCGACCGGACCTGACCTCCAATCGCCCTGGTCCTGCTCCCATTCGTAGGGCTCGCGAGGCTTGACCGCCTGCACCCAGTCGGCCCCGGCCATCTGGGCCGCGTGGCAGGCGCGCTCCACCAACTCCGCGTCGTCCACCGCTTCAGTCGAAAGAATGCCGCGCATCGCCCCGCTGATCCGCAGCCGCCGCGTGAGTGCGCGCGTGTCGATCCCCTCGATCCCGATGATCTGGTTTCGCGCCAGGTATTCCGCAAGGCCCATATCCGCGCGGTAGTTGGAATAGATGGGCGGCAGCTCCTTAATCACGAACCCGGCCACATGCGGCTGGCGGCTCTCCACGTCCTGGCGGTTGACGCCGTAGTTCCCAATCAGCGGGTAGGTCATCGTCACGATCTGACCTTTGTACGATGGGTCCGTCAGAATCTCCTGGTACCCGGTCATCGACGTGTTGAAGACGACTTCCCCTTCGGACGTGCCCGAGTGCCCGAACGCCCGCCCGGAGAACACGACGCCATCTTCCAAGGCCAGTTTCGCGACTCGGGTGCTGCTCATGATTGGCGGGATTATAGGGCGACGCGGGCGCCGACCTGATCGGATTTTTTGAATATGTCGAATGCATCGGCCGATAGTAGAGGCAGGCTGTGGGTCTCCGACCAATAGGTCGGGCAGCCTGTTCAGGGACCGGTGTTACGGCGAGCACCGGTTCCCCTTTTTTTGCGCTCTCCTTTCATTATCGCGGATCGCCCGGCATGGTAGCCGGCGGCTCCGGCGGCTTGTCGCGCAGCAATGCCGGTTCGATCCAGTCGAAGCTGTCCTGGGCGTAAGCAGCGCCACCGTCCACTTCGAGCGTCAGCTTTCTCGCTCCGTTCAGGTCCTGGATGATGACCGGCGACAGAACGCCGGCGCGCACGTCCATCTGCTCGTACACCACTTTGTCATCAAGCTTGATCCGCACCGTCACGTCGGCCAGGGTCGAGTCGCCGTCCACCGCGTAGCGCGTCCGCAGGCATGCATACTTGCCGTCCAAGGGCCAGGAGAGGCGGGAGTAGGCGTGCACGCCGATTCCGTGGGCGAAGGTGCGGTCCTTGAACACGATCGGGCGGTCGCCCCGCCAGGAGCGGTCCATATAAACGGCCGGCTCCCGCGGCGGGCCTATGAACGGCTGGTAGAGCGCCTCCGAAGGCTGCCGGGCCGAGAGCCAACTCACCGGCCCGTTCACTTGCTCGATGACCGCGACGTGCGCTAAAGCGATCTTGCGCTGGGCGCCGCGGCCGAGCGTCAGTGCGAGCACGTCGCCCTCCAGCTTGGCGTCGACACCGATTAGCGACGACCCGTCGTCCAGGCGAACGCGAAAGCCGCGCTGGGCGGCGGCGCCGCCGGGCGTTGCCGCGAAAACGATCGACGCGACCGAGGCGAGCGGCACCTCCGTGTTGCCGGACGAAGTCTGCACCGCGATCTTGTCGCCGCTCATCGACGCGATAATTCCGCGGACGATGTCGCCGTTGCTGAGGCTGACGACGTCCTCATGGCCCCGCTCGGCGGGCGCCGCCCTGCCGGGCGGGGTGATGCCGGAAAGTCGGCTGGTCGGGATTTCGACTTCACCGAGCGTGGGGTTCTTCCACACCAGCGATTCGGCCTTGAGTACGAGCGGCTCGCCGCCGAGCTGATCGCCCCCGGTCATATGCAGGATGAATCGGCCCGATGCCGGCGCGACGAGCAATGATCGCCGGATGTCGAGGAACCGGTCGATGGGGACGGTTCGCTCGTCCCCGCTCATCGACGTGACTTTGAGGGCCAAGGAGTCAAAAGACTTCAGGACCACCGGCTCGGCTTTGAAGTCGGCGGTGGTCAGCAGCCAGTTGTCCTGTGCCAAGCCGGCAGAACAGAGGCAAAGAACGACAATGGTCGTGAGAACACGTTGTGGCATGGGAATAGATTCTACGTCACCCCTCGGCATCGGGAGTCCGGCAATCGCCGATTACCTTGCTCCGCCGAATGCCCACAGTTTGCGGTCGGGCGCTTGAAGGATGATTAGCGCGTTGGCAGTGGCATAATCCTCAGAGAAATCGTCCCGCCAGGACCCATCGGGACGTTGCGCGGCCAGGACCTCCGCGCCTAACCTGTCGTACGCCTGGCGCTTGTCGTCGCCGCCAGACAGGAGCCACTGGCTCGCGTAGTACATCCCATAGTAATAGTGGCCCGCGTTGCGATCGCCTCGCCTCTCCTGGCGGAAGAACGGCAAAATGTAGTTGATGGCGCGGCTCACGTCGCCGTCGGATGGTTTTGCGCCGCCGTGGAGGATGACCGCGACAGCAGCCGCCGACCGCGGCAACCCGCTGCCGACGCCTTGACCGGCCATGTAGCTGAACCCACCGTCGGGGTTTTGACACTTGCGAATGTAAGCTGTCGCTGCGTCGATCGTTTTCCCGTTCACCTCAATCCCCGCGGACCTGGCGGCCAACAGTGCGTTCAACTCGCAGGCCGTCACGGAGATGTCAGCGTCGCGGCGCTGGGGCTGGTAGCGCCAGCCGCCCGCGTCGTTCTGGGTGTTCGACAGCAAGTCAACTGCCTTGCGGAGCGCCTTCAGCGCCGTGGCGTTCTTCTCCCTTATGCAGATCTCGGCCAGGAAAAGGGTGGCGTAGCCGTGGGCGTACATCGGGGGCTGACTTGCCGGGTCGGCGATCAGTCCCGTCTCGACAGACTGGCAAGACAGGATGTAGCGCAGGGCGACATCGAGCGTCTTAGCGTATGGGCCTTGCTCCGGAGTGCTGCCGGAGGCAAGGAACGCCAGGCCCGCCAACGAGGTGACGGCGACGTTGTTGGAAAACCCCGGGCTGGTGCCTTTGGCATACTCGCCCTGTTTGCCTTGCCGGCCGGCAAGCCAGTCAAGACCACGGCGAACGGCGTCGGTACGCTTCGCCGCAGCCGTGGGCGCGGGCCCCTCCGCGGCAACGAGTGTGATCGTGCAAAAGAGTAATGCCGCGGCGCCGGCGAGAAGGGTCGCTCCGCGCCCGATCGACGGTCGGCTTGTTATGCCTCGCATTGAGAACCTCCTGCCTCGGGTAATCGTTTTCCAGACGGCCTGACGGGCACACGGACGTGTGCCCGTACGTGTCACGCGGGCGAGAGGGAAAAGTTGCACGTGTCGTGGGATCGGTCTACCGTCCCCCGCCCGTGCTGGCGTCAAAAACAGGGAGATAGCGGTTGGGCATCTGGAGGATGATGAGGGCCATGGCGGTGGCGTAGTCCTCGGAGAAGTCGCCGTTCCAATGGTCGCCGATCTGGCTGCGGATCAGCTCATCGCGGATGGCGGGATAGAAGGTGGCCCAATACTCACCGCCGGCCAGGAACATGGCCTGGGTGGCGTAATAATACCCGTAGAAGTAATGCCCTTCGTTTCGCGGGCTGCCGCCCTGGCCCGGGGTAAACCGCTTAACGTAATCGAGGCCGCGTTTGAGTTGGTCGCCGTACTTGTCCCAGGCCCCCGAGTAGTAGAGGACGCAGCAGCCGGCGGCGGAGCGGGGGAAGCCGCTGCCGCTGTACCCGCCCTGCCCGGCCATGTAACTGAAACCCCCGTCCTGGTTCTGACAGCGCAGCACGTACTGGATCGCTTTGTCGCGGACCTCAGGCGAGACGTAGACGCCGGCTTCGTCGGCGCTGCGCAGGGCCATGACCTGACAGATAGTGACGGAGATATCGGCGTCGAGCGGGGCCGGCTGATAGCGCCAGCCGCCTTCGGGGTTTTGCGTCCGCTCGATCAGCTTGACCGCGCGCTGGAGCTTTTCCTTCACCGTGTCGTCGCCGGTCATTCCATAGATTTCGCCCAGAAACAGCGTGGCGAAGCCGTGGCCATACATGGGACCCTGACTGGCGTCGGAGGCGATCAGGCCGGAATCCTGGCAGCTCTCGAGGATGAAATCGAGGCAGCGCTGGGTTTCTTTGCCGTACTTTCCGCGGCCCGGCAGGTTGCCGGCCTCGAGAAAGGCCAGCCCGGCAAGCGCCGTCATCGCGACGTTGTTGGAGTACCCGAACGCCTGCATGCCGGAGAACCCGCCATTGTTGTTCTGCCGGCCGGCCAGCCATCCCAGCCCCTTATCGACGGCGGCCTTGCACTCGGCGGTGATCTCGTCGCCGCGCACCTGGTTGGGCCGCTGCACGACGGCCGGCCCCTCGGACTTCGTCGAGTCGCTGGCGGCCTGGTCCTGCGCGCGGCACGGGCGCACAGACAGCGCGGTTGTGAGGATCGTGCAGATGACCGCGGTGATGAGATCAGACGTTTTCATCGCTCGTTCGCCTTATCGCTGAGGCTCTTGAAATAATCCTCCACCATCTTCTGGTACTTGGGATTGACCTTCTCGCTGCCGCCTTCCAATATCGCATTGCGGTCGCGCGGGTGGAGCTTGGCCCACGCCTCGCGGATTTCCTTGATGTCCTGGCCCAGCTCCACCTGCGGATTGCCGCCCTGGGTAAAGGTGGAGTCCTGGGCGGGCGTGTTCCCAGCCTCCGCGTGTTGCTTGTTGCCCTTGGCCACCTGCTGCGGCCCCTGCTGTTGTCCCGGCTGGGGCTGCTGGCCGGCCTTGTCTCCCTTCTGAGGCTGACCCGATCCGGGCTTGGCCTGGGCCTGCTGGGCGCGGGCCTGCTCGATCAGGTCGTCCAGGTCTTTGAGAATGCGCTTTTGGATCTCCTGCGTGATCTTACCGGGGTCGTCGTTAAGCGCCAGACGCTGGCGGGAGCGGGCCATGCGGTCGCCGGTCAGCTTAATGCCGCCTACTGCCGGATCATCGCCGCCTTTCTGGTTCAGGAGTTGGTTCTCCAACTCCTGGTCCTCGACGTCTTCCTTCCTGGCCTCTTCCGGGAGTTGGTCGCGGTTGTCTGGCTCGGGACCTAATTTCACTTTGCCGGCGGTCGCCTTCTGGACCATCTTGTCCAGCAGGTCGCGTAGTTCACCCTGACGGCCGCCAAGATCCAGCAGCTTCTGCTTGTCCTTGACCTTCTCGGCGTCGATTTTCGTGGTGCTGTTGTTAACGGCGACCTGGAGCGCCTTGAGCAGCCGCAGCTCCGCCTCGCTGGGCATGCGCGCCTTGGACTGCCCGGACTTACCGCCCTTGCCGCGTTCGTTAAACTCCTTCTGCTTCGGCTTGACAGCCAGGCTCTCGATCATCGCCTTGATCTGTTCCTCGATCCGGACCTCCTCGGCTTGAGTGGGAGTGGAAGTGTCGGGCTTGGCCAGGTCGTCCTTCACCTCGCCCATGGTCTTGACGATGTCCTTGTTCGCCCAGACGTAGACGATGCTGTCGAGTTGTTGGAGTTGCTCGCCAATCTTGGTGGCGCGATCGGCCAAGCCGCCTTGTTCTCCGGGCAGTTGCCCGAGGCGGATGGCCACGGGCCGCGGCAGCTCGCCATTGTCCTTCGGCGTCGCGTCGATGTCCTGGATGTCCTTGCCGACCTTCTTCTGGTCTTCCAGAAGCTTCACGTAAGCCTGGCGGATCGACTCACGATCCTGGTCCTTGAGCTGGTCCTGCACCTTCTTGAGCGCCTCGTCCACCAGCTTGCGGGCGTCGCGAAGTGCGGCCAGGGCGTCTACCTGCGGCGGATCGTAGGCTTCCGCCAGCTTCTCGTTATTGAGGCTGACGATGGCCCGCTCCATGTGATCGGCGGCGACGGTCAACTTGGCCGCGGGCGCCGGGTCTGGAAGCTTTTCAGCCTTCTTACCCACGTCGCGGGTGTTTCGCTCGGTCACTCGCTGCGACGTGTCGAGCTCGCGGGTGCTGCGCGCGTCCTGCATTTCTTTCTCGTCGCGCTGGGAATCCGCCAGCAGCTCCTGCCGGTCGGCCATGTCCATCTTCTGGAGCTTCTGTCCGCCCTGGAGGAGCACATTGTCGAGATTGTGACCCGCTTGGCGGCGGATCAAATCACCCACGAGCTGCTGGATCTCGGCGAGCTGCGCCTGCAATTCCTGAAGCTTGCGCCGCTCAGCTTCCTTCAGCTTGGCGATGATCATCTCCAGCCCGATCTCCGCCTGTCGCTGCGCCTGCTGGGCCTGGGCCTGCTGGTTCTGCTGCATCGCCTGCGACGACTGGCTCTGCTTCCCCGAGACCTGCTGCTGGTTGCCGATCTGGGCGGCGTTCTTCATCGACTGGGCCGAGTTCGGATCGGACTTCTGCATCTGATCCGCTTTCTTGTTCATCTGGTCCAGCGCGTTCTGCGTTTGCTTAGCCAGGTTCTCCTGCTCCTCGGCGAGCTTCTTCAGCTCGTCCTGCTTCTCCTTGCTGAGTTCTTCAGGCTTCTTGCCCAACTCGTCTTTGGCGGCCTTGTTGAAATCCCGGCCGAGCCGCTCCTGGTGCTCCTTGATTTCCTGGATTTTCTGGCGGAACTCGCCCAACCCGTCGAAATTGCCGAGGCGGTCCATCGCCTGGCGAAGCTGGTCAGCGGCCTTCTGCTGACTGTCGGCCGCCTTGGCCATCGACGCATTGCGCTGCTGCGCCTCCTGATTCTGCCGCGCGCTGCTCGCCTTGGGATCGGTCTTCTGCTCTTTAGCGTCATTGATCCGGCTGGCCGCCTCCTTCATGGCGCCCTCGGCGGCTTCCTGAAGCTGCTTCTGCACCGACTCGGCCGTCTCTTGCAGTGACGGATCAGTCGCCTTGTTCTCCTTGATCGTGCGGGACAGCGCCTCGAGCTTCGCCGCCTCTTGTATGGTCTGCGAGGCGGTATTGCTCTGCTCGTTGGCGATCCGGTCGGCCTGCGTGCGGTCGGCCTCGTCGAACGCCGGCTTCTTGTCCGTGAGCTGCTTCAGCGCCTCGGTCTCAGTCTTGCTCCTGACCTGGCCCTGCTGAAGCTCCTTGATCCGGCTGTGGCTGGACTCGAACTGGGCCTGGACGATGTTATTGAACTGGTCGTGGCTGATGATGGTGATGCGGAGCTTGCCACTGGGCACCCAGTCGTGCTCCTGACCGTTCAGGCGGAAATTGTCCTTGACCTGGACGAAGTATTCGAGCACGTCGCCGGGCTTGAGATTGGCGTCCGCCAGTTTCTCCAGGTCCCACTTGTAGCCGAGTTCAAAGCGCTTGCGCTCCAGCGTGCCGCCGGCCTCCTGCCAGGAGGCAGCGGGGTCGACCGCGGCATTGGCCCCCACCAGGTCGATCACCCACCTGTTCTGGGCGGAGGTGGCTGCGGCCGCGGGCTGCGTCGACGGTTGGGTGGACGGCCCCTTCTCGCCCAGACGCTGAACGACGAGCTGCGCCCCCTCCACGCCATAGTCGTCCTCGGCCACGGCGCGAAGCATGAACTCGGCGTTGGGCGTGCGCTCCTGGCTGGTCCGAGGCTCTTCGATCTGGACGGTCGGGGGCTGGTCGGCCCGGACGATGAACTCGTACTCCGCGGCCCCCGCGTTGCGGAAACTGTCCGTGTCCGTCGCGTGCACGGAAAAGTGAAACGATTCACTCGCCGGAAAGCGGGCCACCGCAAGGTTGGCGGCCGGGCGGTCCCAACTGATCGGCGGCAGCTTCAACTTCGGGTTCGTCGGCACGAGTTCGACCGGCTTGTCCGTGGCCAGCGGCCTGTTGAAGTGCAGCTCGAGCGACACGTTGGAACCCAGGGCCATGACCGCCGGCCGCTCGGCCAGGTTCACCCGCGTCGCCCGCGGGGCGTGAACGTAATCCGGCGGAGTGATCTGGGCCTCGGCCAGCGACAGGTCCAGCCGCGGGACGATGGTGATCAACGGCAAAGTTTTGTCGTCGTCGCCAGCTTCGAGCTGCACCTGCATCGTGCCGGTGCTCTTTCCCTCGTCCAGTCGCGTGTCGAGGGCCGCGGCGTAGCTGGCATCGGAGGCCCGCTCCATCACTTGTTCCTGCCACGGCCCATTGTCGTAGCGGTAGCGGACCAGGACCCGCCGACTCGGCCGGTCCCCCTTGGTGAGCTTGAGGCGCACCAGGACCGGGTCTCCGACTGCGACGCGCTGCGGCACATTCCCTTCCATCGCGATCTGGACGCTCTTGGGCCACTGGGCGCCGGAGAGCGGGTGCAAAAGCCAGGACCCCGCGACGTGCCGGAAGCCGGGCCCCACGCCAACCGCCAGAACGATCAGCGCCGCAAGCGACGCGACGGCGCCGGCGGACGTGTACCAAACGGGCCGCGGATTGAGGATGGTCGCCAGGTTCGTCTGTTGGATCGCCTCGGCGGCCTGCCTAACGACCCGCTCCTTCATAACACGCGAGCCGGGGACGTCGGCACTCAGGAAGTTGACGGTGCTGCGGAGGGAGTCGCCGAAATTGGGGAAGCGCTCCTCGATCCATCCGGCCACGTCGCCGGGCGCATAGGTCTTGAGGGCCGGGCGCGCGACCCAGCGGACCAGACAGAGGAGGACGACGACGCCGGCGGCCAGGAGCAGCGCCAAGCGAGCGGGGCCCGGCAGTCCGCCGGGGAAGATCGCGGTTGCGTGTGCCGCCCAGTCAATGAAGACCGCCGCCACCAGCGCGGCCACCGCCGCGGCGATCAGCCGTCCGGTCCCCAGCGCCACCGCGTACGTCCGCACCTTCTGGCCGGTTGCGTGAAGTTTTTCCAGTAGCGCTGTCGGAGGCATGTCAATCTCCTTCGCAGACGTCGTTTGTCACTTGTCCTTTGTCCTTTGTTTCGCCGGTCGGATGTCCGCTGCCGGAGCCTCGGCAAAGGACCAAGGATCAAGGACCAATACGTTATAACATCCCATAAACCTTACGTAATACCCATTCGAGGGTGATAAGTAGCACGAAAATGACGAGCGGGGCCCATCCGTTCCACAGGGGGCTACTCTGCGGATCGGAGATGGTGCGTTCGACGCTGGGGATGGCAGCCAAAGCGGCCGGGGCGTCGGCCAGGCTCAGCACCTTCCCGCCGCCGGTGGCGGCGGCGAGCCGATTCAGCAGGGGACGGTTGACCGACACGTCCGCCGTCTCCAGCAGCGGCGCCCGCACAGACAGTTGCACGTCCTTTTGCCCCGCCGCCGAGGTCACATGCGCCGTGAAGTCGCCCTTCTGGTCCGCCACGAGGGTGGCGGTATACAAGTCAGGCTGACCTTCCTGCCGCTGAAGTTTCTGCTCGGCGACCACGGTCCCATCCTCCCGCTTGAGTTGGACGGGAATCTCCGCCGGAAGTTGCTGGAGGAAAGTCGGGTTGTAGACCCGATAAACGACGTGAATGGAATCGCCCAGGTCGTAGCTCTTGCGGTCGAGCTGCAGGTCATGCCCTCGGGAGCCGATTTTTTTGCCCCGGGCCAGAAACCGCAATTGCTGGACCCAGTAGGTATTGAAGACATTCTCCCCGGTGTAGTAGCGCCACCGCCACGAGTCGTCGATGGCGCTGAACAGCGTTCGGCCAATGCCGTAGCGGCCGACCACCATCAGCGGCGCCTTCTGTCCGTCCAGGCCGACGTCAAACGGATGCTCGGCGAAGGTCTGGGCGACGCTCTTGCGGGTGACGCCTCGGCAGTACCAGAACAGCGGCTGGATCTCGTCCCGGAGAAACTGCCTGGTGCGCTTTTCGTCCGGGAAGAAGCGGAAGATGGTGGACGCTTCGCCGCCGGGCGTCAGGATGGGACGCCATCCTTCGGCGATCGACTGGCTCGGGTCGTCCTGCTGGACGTGGCTGATGTTGACGGGCAGGACCGCCTCCAGCGGCGTGCCACGGTAGGCGATCGGCGCCCACCGGGGGCCGGCGACCATCCCGAACCCGCCCCCTCGCTTATTGACAAAGTCGGCGACGAGCTGGAGCTGCCGGTCGGTGAACTGCCGCGGGTCCACGTCCCCGAACACCACCACGTCGTAAGGCATCAACTGTTCCATGCTCTCGGGGAATGAGTTGATCGGGCCGGGGAACTCCTTGCCGCGATCGGCGCCGCTGTCGGGGACAGGTTTGTCCCCCTGCTGCACGAACCCGACATCCGCGCTGGTCAGGAGGCAAGAGATGTTCACGGTCGTGTCGCGGATCATCCCGTTCTTGAGATAGCGGTATTCCCATCGGGGGTAGCCGTCGACGTACAACACGTTGATCTTCGAGTCGACCACGTCCAGGGAGGTCGGCAGCTCATTGTTCTTATAGTCGCGCTCGCCGGGCTGCCTTTCAGCGACGACGCGGAAGTTGAGCGTGCCGATTTTGTCCGGCTTGAAGACGACCTCGGCATTGACCGGCGCCCCCTCGGCCGGCAGCTTGACCGTCGTCCTGGCCGGCCGGCCTTCGGCGTCGGCCAGGGGCGTCTCGCTGTCCTTTTCCTTCAGCGAGACAATGACTTCATGACCCGGCGGATACCCGTAACCGACGACGCTCGCCTTCACCGCGACAAGGTCGTCTTTGAAGGCGACATCCAGCGGCTCGACGCTGGTGAGGGCGATGTCGGGCGGCGTCTTGTCGCCCCCGACGGCGACGGGATAGATCCGCACGCGGCGGTCGGTCAGCGCCTTGACCGCCGCCTCGTCGGCAGAGCGCGGCGTCTCGCGGCCGTCAGTCAGCAGCACCACGCCCGCCAGCCGCTGGCCTTGCAGATCATCCATCACCGTTGTCAGGGAACTGACGACCTGTGTGTTCTGCCCGTCAGCCTTCAATGCGTTCAAAGCGGCGGCAAGTTGCGCGTTGTACTGCCGAAGAGCGGCGACATCCTCTTGTTTCTTCTGCCTTGGGCTCACTGCCGGCTGTGCCGGGCCGATGGGCACGGCGTTTTGGTCAAACCGATACACCCGCAGGCTGTGGACCTTCTCCAGATTGCTCAGCAGCGACTGGTTGGAGCGGGTGAACAGATCGATGGCGGCATGAAGTCGGGTGGGACCGTCAGTCCCGCTCACGTCCTTGGTCTCCATGCTCCCGGTGTCATCCAACACCACCGCCAGGACGGACGGCTCGGTCCGATCCTGCTGGTTTACCAATACAGGTCTGTTAAGCAGCGCCAGCACGAGCGCGACGAGGAGCACACGCAGGCCCCCCAGAAGGATGCGAGCCGGCCGCGACCGGCCGTCGCGGCGATAGACGTAGGCGATCAACGCCAGCGCCAAAAGCGCCAGCACCGTGTTCCATATCCACGCGTGGTGGCCAGGCCAGACTGGGTTGAACGTCACCGCTTTGGCGCCATCGCGGCTGAGGAAGCCCTTGTCCAGGCCCAGGAGCATTTCCAGGAAGCGTTTCATTAGTGCTTCACTTCCACTCGCCGCCAGTGGCCGAATCGCATGGCCATGAACGCCTCGGCCCCGAGCAGGAGCAGCACGGCCAGCATCAGGTTCCATCCCCAGTCGCGGCCGGCCTGGGCCGCCTGCGACTCGGTCGGCGGCTGGTCCCCTTCCAGGGCCATCTCGACATCGCCGAGGGCGTGTCGAACGGCCTGGTCGCCGATCGTCCGGATGTCGGCCTCTCCCCTGGGCACGTTCACCGCGATCGGCACTGTCGTGTTACCCAGCGACAGATCATAGCGGCCCGGCGCCGCCAGCGGCACGCTGCGATAGATGGTAGACGGGCCGACCGCCCCTCGCCCGCCGATCGTCTCGGCCTCGAGCACAACCGGCTTCTTATTGGGATCGAGCAGGCTCGGCGCCGCGGTCATGCGCACGTTCGCCGGGATCACCAGCGGCTGACCGACTTCCAGGTTCATCCAATAGGTCCCGGACTTGACCGAATGGGCCAATAGCTCCTGCATCAACTGCGGATACGCCAGGTGGGCCGGAAAATCGGTCCACTCGTCATTGGCGGTGGTCGAGACCCAAACGACCTGGCCCTGCCCCAGGGAGTGAATGGTGATGGCAGGGTCGCCGGACGCGGTCGGCTCCTGTTTGCCCGACTCCACGCCGCCAGGAACATATTTGAGGACCGGCGTCACCGGCGAGTTGGCCGGCACTTCTGCCTGCCAGTAGCTGCGGACGGAAACCAGGTCCAGCCCGCTGTCGTTCATCCCGCGGAAGTTCTCCAGGTTCTCGTTCTGAATCGCGTTCGGCTTGAAGTTGAACCGAAACGCCTGCTGGTCCGTGCCGGTTGTCATCAGCTTCACCAGTGCGCCGGGCATCAGTTTCCGGGGCAGCAGGATCGAGTTGTAATTCTCCTTGTCGATCTGATCGCCCATGAAGATCTCGAGGGTGCCCCCCTGCTCGACGAACTGTCGGAGGCGGTCGGCCTCCGGCCCGGTGAGCTGGCCCACGTCGGCAAGCACCACCGCCCGGTATTCGCTCAGCGCCCGGTTGCCCAGCTCGATGTCGCTGATCGGTTCGGTGATGAAGCTGCTGAGCGTCTTGACCTGCTGGTCGTGCGCCGGCGTGAGGGCGGCCTGAAGAGCGCTGCCCGAGCTGTCCGTCACTCCGGCGCCGCGCTTGCCTTCGACCAGCAGGACCTTCATGTCCGCCGCCACGTCTTCGACGTGGTAGCGCAGGTTGTCCAGCGGCAGGTGATCGCCGGGGGCATTCACCTCGACGGTAATCACGTGCGGCCCGCCGGTCGTGAACTGCGGCCGCCGCTCGCGCGTGAGAAGGTCACCGGTATATGGGTCGAGCTTGACCAATACCGTGTTGCCCAACGGCTGGTCGTCCACCTTCCACTGAACAGTGGCGTCCTGCGGCGGACCGAAGTTTCTAACCGTCGCGCGGAAGTCACTGTCGAACTTCGTCCGCACCAGCCCGCCCGCAGCCGAGACGTCCAGAACGGCGACATTCGATTGCTGGCGGCCTTCCGTCAGGTTGTAGTGCGTGATCTTGAAGACCTTCGCCAGCTCCGGCCCGAGCTGCTTGAGCGCCTGCGCCTGCGGCTCCCATGCGCTGCGGGTCGCATCACTGATGATGTACAGGTTCTTGTTCTGCTCCCGGGTCTCCTCCTGGCCCACCTTCAGCGCCAGCTTCAGCGCCTCAGGGAGGTCCGTGCCGCCGTACGACTGCTGCACGCGACTGACGGCATCCTTTGCCCGCTGACGGTCGTAGCCAATCTGGAAAACCGACTTGTCCGGACCGTCAAACTTCACCGGGGCGGCGGCGGTGATCAGCACGATCGACTCGCCGCCGGGAGCAAACTGGTCGATCAGTGCGGAGGCGATCTTCCTGGCCTGGTCCAGGTGCGTGCGGGCGCCGGGGCGGTCGGCCTGGTAAGCCATCGAGTAGCTGTTGTCCAGGACGAGCACATTGAGTCCGGTGCGGCCCGCGATCCGCCCGGCCAACGACGACCTCTCGCAACCCATCGGCCGGGCCAGTGCCAGCCCCAGCAGAAGGACCAGCAGGCAGCGCGTGGCCAGCAACAGCCACTGCTCGAATTCCAGCCGCCGCCGGTTCTTCCGCATGGCCCGAAGCAGGAAATCCATCGCCGCCCACGTCACGGTCTTGAACCGCCGGCGATTGAGCAAGTGGATGATGATCGGGATCGCGATCAGTCCCACCGCCACACCGGCCATTGCCCAGTTGACAAAGCCGAAGGCCAGAGGGCTTGCAACAGATTCAATCGACATCGTCAGTTCTCGATTGCCGATTGCCGAATGCCGAGTGCCGAATTAAATGATATTCGGCAATCGGCAATCGGCAATCGGAACTCACTTAATTGTCGCCGCCCGGGCGGCGAGGAACCCGCTGAGGGTCACGTCCAGCGCTTCGCCGCTGTTCATTCGCACATAGTCGATGTGCATCCCGCGGCAGGTCTTGCGCAGCTCGTCGGTAAACATCTCCAACTGCTGGAGATAGCCTTCCCGCAGGGCGCGCGGCTCGGTCAACAACTCGCCCAGTTGCTCCAGCCCCTTGAACAGCGTCGTATCCTCAAACGGGAAGGTGACTTCCGCCGGGTCGAGGATCTGGAACGCCATGACCTCATGCTTTTTGTACCGCAGGTGCCGCAGGCCCTTCTTGATGCTCTCCAGGTCGTCGAAGAAATCCGAGAGCATCACGATCAAGCTGCGGTGCGTCAGTTTCTCGGCAAGCTGGTCGAGGATTCGGCCGGTGTTGGTTTTCTTGAGCCGGGGGACCATCGTCAGGTCCTGAGTAATCAGCTTCCATTGGGCCGGGGCGTTGCTCGGCTTGATGTAATGCTTCAGGTCGTTGTCGAACACCGCCAGGCCCACCGAATCCTGCTGCTGGATCGCCATATAAGACAGCGACGCGGCGATGGCCGTGGCATGATCGTATTTGCTCCAGACCTCCTTACCGGACGTGATCGAGCTGAACGCCATCGACTCGCTGGCGTCCACCACGCATATCAGGTGGAGGTTGGTCTCCTCCTGGTACTGCTTGAGATAGATCTTGTCGGTCTTGCCGAAGACCTTCCAATCGACGTGCCGGATGTCATCTCCGGCCACGTATTGGCGGTGCTGGGCGAACTCCACCGAAATCCCCTGGTACGGGGAACGGTGCATGCCCGTCATCAGCCCCTCGACAATCAGCCGCGCCCGCAAATCCAGTGAGCTGATCCGGGCCAGCGTCCGCGGGTCGAGGTATTTGCGGTAGTCGGTCGCAGTCTCAGTCAAGCATCGCTCCCATGCGCAGGTGTATTGGCGTGCGGATATTGTCGGATCGTCACGATTGGGGCAGGTCACCTGTCCCGAGGGTTAGAATCATGCTCACGTTCAATAGGTCGGACCGATCCAGTTCTCCCTCGGCAACGTCCCACACAAGCCGTTGGCGCTCAGGGTGGTCCATCGCATCAAATGGATCCCAAACCACCACGAATCGGTAGCGATCCCCGCGAACGTGCTCGTGATCGACCTGAGCGCCTTGCAGGCGTCGTCTCAGTGCATCTGACAGCCGGGCCACAAAGGCGGGCTCGGCTAGAAGTCTCTCATCCATTGCTTCACCTCGCGAATCGTGTTCAGGAATCGTTCGCCCTCCTGGGCTTTCGCAAGCTTGGGGGAATAACGGGCGTACACGGTCCACTGCTCGCAGACCGCCCTGAATCTAGGCCAGACGGGGCGTCCGTCGACATCGGTAATCACGTTCAGCTTCTTCTCAACCTCCGGCAGGAAGCCCAACATGGCATCCAACTCATGGCTGAACGGCAGGCTATGTACCTCCCGGTCCGAGGGCGAGAGCTTTGCGAGATCGGTGGGTACCTGGAGATTCGGATGCCTCTCAAGTAGCAACGCTTTCAGAAGGCACTCGATCACAAAGCCGCCCATGTACATGGCGCCGTTCGTCCGCGCGTTCTCACCACTGTTCAGCAGGCACATCGCGTCGTTAAAGCGATATTCGGCGACGGCACGAAGCTGTCCGGGTGTGAGTCAGCGCTTGCCGAAGATGTCGCCGAGCGGGCCGGCCATGGGTTCATGCCGCCCCCGCGCCCTTCATCAGCTTCGCGGTCGTCTTGTCCAGCTCATCATACTGCTGTCGCGGAATGTATTCGATCAACTTCTTGACGATCGTGTCGCTCTTGATCCCCTCGGCCTCGGCGTTGAAGTTGGTCACGATCCGGTGCCGCAGCACCGGCAAGGCCACTTGCCGGATGTCTTCCGTGCTCACGTGGTATCGGCCCTTGAGCAAAGCCCGCGCCTTGCCGGCCAGGATCAGGTATTGGCTGGCCCGGGGGCCGGCGCCCCAGCCGACGTACTCGTTGACGAACTCGGGACAGTTGCCTTCAGTGCGGCGGGTGAGCCGCGAGAATTGCAACGCATAGCGAATGACGTGGTCCGCCACCGGCACCTTGCGCACGATCTCCTGAAGCTGCATGACCTCTTCGCCACCGAGCACCTGCCGGAGATGGGTGTCGCGACTCATTGTCGTCAGCCGCACGATCTGAAACTCCTCCTCCTCGCTGGGATACCCGACGTTGATGTTGAACATGAACCGGTCGAGTTGGGCTTCCGGCAGCGGGTAGGTGCCCTCCTGTTCGATCGGGTTCTGCGTCGCCAGCACGAAGAACGGCTGCGGGAGGCGGTGCAGCTTTCCGCCCGCCGTCACCTGGTGCTCCTGCATCGCCTCGAGCAGCGCCGCCTGTGTCTTGGGCGGCGTGCGGTTGATCTCGTCGGCCAAGATGACGTTGGCGAAGACCGGGCCCCGGACGAACCGCAGCACGCGGCCGCCGGTCGTCTTGTCCTCTTCGATTACCTCCGTGCCGGTTATGTCCGATGGCATCAGGTCGGGCGTGAACTGGATGCGATTGAAGCTCAGCCCCAGCGTCTTGGACAGCGTCGAGATGAGCAGCGTCTTGGCCAACCCCGGCACACCGACCAGAAGGGCATGGCCCCGACAAAATAGGGCGACGAGCAACTCCTCGATCACCGCCTCCTGGCCGACGATGACTTTGCCCAGCTCGCTCTTCATGTTGTGGTAGCCGCGCTGTAGCTTCTCGACCGACGCCAACTCATCAGCCGCCAGGTCAGTGGCCTGCGGCTGCACCAGATTCAGGTTCGACTCCATGAAACGACTCCTAGAATGGCAGTGGTGGGTACAGAGGAGTGCGGAACGGTCGCCGAATTCCCCGCTACCAACCGGGCATTTATATCACGAAAAGCGGCCCTATTCCATATAGTCCAGCCGCTGGCAAAAGTTTCACCGCAGGATGCCGAACAGATCATCCCCGCGGCAGATCGAACGCGGGAAGGCGGAAAAGTTGCATGCCCGAACTTCCGGAGGTCCAGACCGTCGTCGATACCCTCCGGCCCAAGGTGCTGGGCAGGACGATCGCCCGCGTCCGCCTCACCCGCCAGGACATCGTCACGCCGACCAGCTTCGACCTGGCGTCCGCCCTTACCGGACGAGTCATCGCGGCAACCGATCGGCGCGGCAAGCGGATCGTCTTCAGCCTCGACACCGGCGACCGCTTCTACATTCATCTTGGCATGACTGGGCGGTTGACCGTACAGGCCGCTGTCGAGCCGGCGCCGCCTCACACCCATCTCGTGCTGGAACTGAGTCAGATGGGTGACCAGATCCGATTCACCGACCCCCGCCGGTTCGGCGGGGTCTGGTGGCTCGGCCGCGCTCAATCGCCCGACGGCGACATGGGCCCCGAGCCCCTGCGCACGCGACCCCCGCAACTCGCCCGGCGGCTGGCCCAGACCACCCGCGCCATCAAAAACGCCCTGCTCGACCAGAAAGTGCTGGCCGGGCTCGGCAACATCTATGTCGATGAATCGCTGTTCGCCGCCGGCATCCACCCCCTCGCCCCGGCCAATTCTCTCTCGTCCAAACAGGTCGGCCGACTCAGCCGCGCCATCAAGTCCACCCTTCGCCGGGCGCTGCGTCACCGCGGCAGCACCTTCCGTGATTACCGCGACGCCGATGGCGCGCCCGGAGCGTTTCAGAAACTGCACCGCGTGTACGACCGCGAGGGACAACCCTGCCGCAAGTGCCGAACGCCGATCCAGCGAATAGTCCTCGGCAGCCGATCGACTCACTTTTGCCCCGGGTGCCAACCGCGGTCGCAAGTCTAATATCGATCACGGCTCGACCGCTTCTGGACCAGGGGCGAGCTGGCCCCGTCTAATGAAATATGAGGAACTCACGCGTGCCGTCGATGGATCGGGCCGAGGACGGGCTACTGATCACCGAAGATAAACAGCCGGCCCAGTGGCTGACGCCAAGCCTTAAGTTCGTACGGGGCCACACAGTTGGGAACGCGACGGGACGCGATACACGGCGTGACTCCCGACGGCGGTGTCCCCCACGATGCTCGAAAGCTCAGGGCACCGCCGCTCTGGTTGATGGCCACGCGTTGATCCTGAAGGCAGACGACATTGGGAATTCGGAGCTCAGCGGTCGCAGCTGCGAACGTGCAGCTCGGTAGCCGACGACACCATGAACGGAGGCCACCTATGACTGCGGGACATGTCTGGAAACACCTCTCGGCCCCCTCCTTCGGCGCGATAAACGCGCTCAGCGAGATGATCGAGCTGAACGAGTGGCGAAATCCCGGGTGGCTTACAAGCGTGCGAGATGGCTCAGATCTAGTCGTTGCCGGCGACTACGGCGGTGACCATCAGGGCGCGCTATACCGCGTGTATTCGATCTTGATAGCGGACTCTTCGAGTGGCGACGAGTGGGACGACGCGCGGACGAAGACCCGGCTGGAGGTTCTCCGCGACGGCCGCGAGATGGCATACAAGAAACTCAATGACGCTGTCCGCGCCCGGGCGTTGCCCCAATTTTTTAAAGATGGAAGCCTCCAACGTGGCATGCTACTGAATTTGCTCGTGCGGGCGGCTCTGCGGCCGTTCCAGCCCGACGCCGTAGAACCCGACTCCTTGGTCGTCGAGACTTCAGGTCTGCGGCCGCACACGCTTGACCGACTGAGCCTTGTTGCCCATATCGGCGGTATGCTGCTCTCGTGCGTGTCGAAGGAGGGACAGAATGTCCTTTGGGTCTCCGACCAAGATGAGATCGCGCCGAACCCGCAGCGCCATAGAATTGCGTCAAATGTCCTCGCTAATATCTCAAGCCATTATCTCCGGCATGACCTTAGTAACTATCTCAAAACGATTCTTCTGATATAATCCTGCGGCACTCAACCCAAAGGAGCCACGGATGGCTAAAAGGAAGCGAACGGTCAAGCCGCTGCCGACGATCTGGGAAGTCGACGA
>Ga0073928_10003992_pt1 | contig 22445 bp, 15 predicted proteins | sample PaiPotPPA55metaG_FD_76969 | JGI IMG/M metagenome (GOLD analysis project Ga0073928, IMG submission 76969) | Iron sulfur acid spring bacterial and archeal communities from Banff, Canada, to study Microbial Dark Matter (Phase II) - Paint Pots PPA... ...
CCGTTGAGCGCCGCGACTGCTTTCTCAGCTTCCGCGTCGTTGCCAATTTCCGCGAAGCCGAATCCGCGAGGCTGGCCGGTGAAGCGATCGCGCAGCAGGGTGAGTGAATCGGGTTGAACTCCAATTTCCGAAAATAAAGCAGCGACCTGCTCTTCCGTAGCCTTGAACGACAGATTGCCCACGTACAATTTCTTCACGGTCGTTCTCCTCGTCCCCTGACTATCGCCAGGGTGCAAATGCGAAGCTGAAGAGACAGGAACTCGGCTCGGACGGCCAGCTATGGTTCAGCCACTCCCAGCTGAAGCAAGCGCTCCAGCAGCTCAGGAGCATCTTGCGGCAAGTGCCTCTGGCAGTCAACCATCACCTACTGCGAAGAGCTTGATGCGTAGGACTCTGGATGACGCGGAAAAGTGGTAGGATTCGGCAGAATTTATTTGAGGGCAAGGTGCGAGCGGAGACAACATGCGCGGGATGATGATGGATTTTCCGCTGACGCTTCAACCAATTCTCGAACGCGCCGGGAAATTGTTTTCGACTATAGAGATTGTATCGCGGCTGCCGGACCGTTCGCTGAGACGCACAAAATACGGCGACATCTACCGGCGGTCGCGGCGGCTGGCACGCGCGCTTGAATTAGCTGGAATAACACCTGGCGACCGCGTGGCGACGCTGATGTGGAACCACTCCGTGCATCTGGAGGCTTATTTTGGAGTGCCCGTAGGCGGCGGCATTTTACACACTTTGAATTTGCGGCTTCATCCTGACGAGCTCGCCTACATTGTGAACCACGCGCGCGATCGCTATTTAATCGTAGACGATGTTCTGCTGCCGGTTTACGAATCCATCCGGGACAAGGTTCATTTCGAACGCGTGTTGGTAGTGCCGTTCGGTGGTCAAAAGATCGGGCGTTCCCACGAAAGTTACGAAGATTTTCTTTCGGCTGCGGATGATGACTTTGTATATCCGCGAGTGGAAGAAAATGACGCGGCGGTTATGTGTTTTACCTCCGGGACTACGGGGAAACCAAAGGGAGTGGTTTATTCCCATCGAGCTTTGGTCTTGCATAGCCTGGCGCAAGGTCTTACCGACAGCTTTAACGTGGGGCATCACGACGTTCTTTTACCGGCGTCCTCTATGTTTCATGCCAATGGCTGGGGAATACCGTTCACTGGAACTTTAGTGGGCGCGAAATTGGTTTTGCCCGGACCGTATGTAGATGCGGAAAGCTTGTTGGAACTGATAGAAAAAGAAAAAGTGACGCTAGCTTTTGCGGTGCCGACGGTTTGGCTGGGCGTGCTCGCGGCGCTGGAGAAACAGCCGGGACGCTGGAAAATGTCAAAGCCCGTGCGAATCATGTGCGGAGGAGCGGCGGTGCCAGAGTCACTTCTGCGCGGACTCGATGCTTTTGGATTTCACATCACGCATCTATGGGGCATGACTGAAACCGCGCCGATGGCTACTACTGCTCCGATTAAGTCCACGCTGGCCCATTGCACGGAAGATGAAAAATACAAAATTCGCGCCAAGCAAGGAATGCCCGCGCCGTTCGTGGAATTGCGTGTGATGGGCGCTCGCGGCGAAGCGCCTTGGGACGGGGTCACGCCCGGGGAGCTTGAAGTTCGCGGCCCCTGGATCGCGGCAAGTTATTTTGAGTCGCCGGAAACCGTAGATCGCTGGACGCGTGACGGATGGTTTCGCACGGGTGACGTAGCGACAATGGATGGGGAGGGCTACGTCCAAATTCTGGACCGTAGCAAGGATCTGGTGAAATCGGGAGGCGAATGGATTAGCTCCGTGGATCTGGAAAATGCATTGATGGGACACCCGAGCGTGCGGGAAGCGGCTGTGATCGGCGTTCCGCATCCTAAGTGGCAAGAGAGGCCGCTGGCTGTGATCGTGGTGAAAGAAGGGGCATCGGTGCAGCCGGAGGAGTTGCGCGAATTTCTGGCCAAGAACTTTGCGAAGTGGCAGTTGCCGGATGCGTTTGTATTCGCTGCGGAGATTCCGCGGACGTCGGTGGGAAAATTTCTTAAGACCAAGTTGCGCGAACAGTACGCAAATTGGAACTGGGATTCTTAACGGTTAAGAAACGTTCTCTCGGCACTGACCTACTCTGAATTTCTTGGCGCAACTACGTGCGGTAGCTTGCGTTAATACGCACGTATTCCGAGGTGAAATCGCACGTCCATACGCGGGCGACTCCTCGGCCAGCGTGCAGATTCACGACAACTAGTACATATTTCGCCAACATTTTGCGATGAGCGATGCGTTCGTCGAAGGAATGCTCACGACCTCGGCGGCATACGCGGATGCCCGCTAGTTGAATATCAACTTTGTCTGGATCGAATGGAATGCCGGCGCGCCCGGCGGCGGCGAGGATGCGGCCCCAATTAGGGTCGGCCCCGGCGAAGGCAGTCTTTACGAGTGGCGAGCGCGCGATGGTGCGAGCGATTGTGTTTGCTGCGCGATCCGAGGGTGCGCCGCGCACTTCGATTTCGATCACGCGTTGCGCGCCTTCGCCGTCGGCGACAATGGAACGCGCGAGAGAGTTGCACACGTTTCTGAGAGCTGCCAGAAAATTGCGGTAGTCACCATCTTGCCTTGTAATTTTCTTCGCACCACTTTCACCATTGGCGAGCAATGCGACGGTATCGTTCGTGGAAGTATCGCCATCGACGGTGATGGCGTTAAAAGTGCGTGCCACCACCACGCGGAGTGCTCTTGAAAGCAGCGGCGACGAGATAGCTGCGTCCGTGGCGAGAAATCCCAGCATGGTGGCCATGTTTGGAGCGATCATGCCGGAACCTTTGGCACATCCGAGGAGGCGAACCTGTTTTCCGCCGATGGGGAATTTTGCGGCCGCCCATTTCGGGCGAGTGTCGGTAGTCATGATGGCGCGGTTGAACTGTCCGAATGCAGCTGCTTCCGAACTGGAGCTGCGCACGAGTTGCGGTTCGGCACTGAGTATTTTCTCTACCCGCAGTGGAACACCGATTACTCCGGTGGAACACACTAAGACCTCGTGCGGACTGCAGCCCAGCAAGCCTGAAAGGTTTGCCGCGGTTTTGCGGGAAGCCGTAAGCCCTGGCGAGCCAGTGCAGCAATTCGCGTTTCCAGAATTGACTATGACGGCGCGGATTTTATGGCCCGCTTTTTGCAAGTGTTTGCGCGAGAGACGAACTGGAGCAGCTTGTACGCGATTTGTGGTGAACAGAGCGGCAGCAACGGCGGGTGGCTTACTTGTCAGCAAGGCGAGATCGAGACCCTTCTTTTTGAGCCCGCAAGCGGTGGCTGCGAAAGTGAAGCCACGAGGGATATCTCCGCTGGAAGGGCCTGACTTCATGCCGCGGACAGGGGAGTGACAGACTCACCCAGGACTGGCAGCGTTATGCGTTCAGGCAAGACGGTGGCGGTCACGGCGACGAGTTTGCACCAGCGGCATTTCGCACAAGTGCGACAGTCGCGCTCGACCTTCTCTATTAGCATTCTGCGCGGCGAAGCGATGAATCCTTGTCGCTCGAAAAATTCCGGGGCGTTCGTAACTGCAAAAACGCGTGCGATGCCTTTCTTGCGAGCTTCCTGCAGAGCAAAAGAAATGAGCTTCGCTCCCATGCCGCATCCGCGGACTTCGGGATCGACCGCAACTGAGCGAATCTCGGCGAGCTCGGCACTATATTTTTCGAGAGACAGACAGCCGACAAAGCGGTCGGAGTTCAACAAAACGAGAAAGTGACCAATGTTGCGTCGTATCTCTTCCTCGGAGCGTGACAGCAACAACCCCTGTCCGGAGTAATGCGCAATGAGGCCGTAGATAGCAGAAACATCCGACAGTTTTGCACGTCGCGCTCTCATAAATCGGCCTCGAGCCTTGCCAGGCGACGCTTGAATTCTTGCAGGGCTGATTGAACAGCGCCGGGAGCCGTTCCGCCAGGCAACGAGCGGCGAGCGAGGGCCGACTCTAAGGTCAATGCAGTGCCTAGATTTCGGTCGAACACAGGCGAGAATTCCTTTAAACGCTCGATGGACATTTCGCGGATCGATTTGCCTTCCAGCTCCGCGGCACGCAATACTTTGCCCACTAATTCATGAGCTTCCCGGAAGGGAACGCCAAAAGTGACCAGATAATCAGCTAGCTCAGTAGCGACCAGAGCTGGGTCCTGCGCCGCCTCCCGCAAACGATCTTCTCGGAATCGCGTGGCTGCTAGCGCGGCTGCGGCAATCCGCACCATTGCCAGGGCTTGATCGTGCGCCTGGAACAGATTTTCTTTGTCTTCCTGCAGATCACGCTGATAGCTGGATGGCAAGCCCTTCATAGTTGTGAACAGCGCGAGCAGGGCTCCATAGATGCGGCCAGTTTTACCGCGAATCAACTCCCAGCCGTCGGGATTCTTCTTTTGCGGCATCAGGCTGCTGCCGGTGGAGAACTCATCTGGCAGCTCGACAAATCCGAATTCAGGCGAAGCGAACAACACGAAATCTTCGGCGAGCCGCGAGAGATGCATGGCGAGAGTGGACAGCGCGAAGAGATATTCCAGGGCGAAGTCGCGGTCGCTCACTGCGTCCAAACTATTGGAGGAGATGGTCGAGAAACCGAGCTCGCGGGCCAAACTTTTCCGATCGAGCGGGAACGCGCAACCAGAGAGTGCGCCAGAACCGAGCGGACAAACATCTGCGCTTGCGGAGGCCGCAGCTACACGTTCAGCGTCGCGATGGAACGCCTCACCATGCGCGAGAAGCCAATGTGAAAGGAGCAATGGCTGCGCGTGCTGCATGTGTGTGGTGCCAGGCATGGGTACTTTCAAATTTCGCTCGGCTTGTGCAGCAATGGCGTGTTCCAGTGAAGCAATCGCACGCCGCGTTTCCCGTGCCGCGTCTTTTGCGTACATGCGAAATTCGGTGGCAACCATGTCATTCCTGCTGCGGCCGGTATGTAGCTTCGCGCCGAGAGCGCCAAGTTTTTCGATCAATGCGGTTTCGACAAAGTGATGAACGTCTTCAGCTTTTGAATCATTGAGCCAGGCGGCGTCGGATGTTGAACGTGCTTCAAGCGCGTCGAGCGCGGCAACGATCTGCTCGCCTTCTTCGTTGGTGAGAATTCCCGACCGCGCGATGGCGCGCGCCCAAGCTCGATCGAGCGCAAATTCCTGCGGCAGCAGGCGGCGATCGAATTTCCAAGAGCGTTCGAATTCGTAGAAGGACGCATCGGGACCGCGGTCGAACCGGCCTCCCCACATTTTCCGCTGGCTTGCGGCATCGCTCATCGTGCTTTCCCCTGGTGATGAGCCACCTGCGCTTTGGGCTGCGGCTCTTCTGGAACCGTGATGGGCAACGCAAAGAGGTTGATAAATCCCTCTGCATCTTTTGGGTTGTAGCCGGTCATGGTGAAGCTAGCGAGATTGGTGCGATAGAGCGAGTACGGCGAATGGCGCGATGCTACTGACACGTTGCCTTTACAAAGTGTGAGTGACACCGAGCCGGTAACGCGTCGCTGGGAACTGGTGAAAAACGCGTCGAGCGCTTCACGCAACGGCGTGAACCACATCCCGTAATAGACCATTTCCGCATAGCGCAACGAAAGAATCTGCTGGTAATGCGCGGTTTCGCGGTCGAGTGCGAGAGATTCAAGTTCGCGGTGGACGGCAACGAGCAAAGTTCCACCTGGCGTTTCGTAGGCTCCACGCGACTTGATGCCGACCAGGCGGTTTTCGACGATGTCCATGCGTCCCACTCCATTCGCGGCGGCGATTTCGTTCAACTGCGTGAGCAACGGGATGGCGTCAAGCTTTTTCCCATTCACCGAGATGGGCGTTCCGGCCTCGAATCCGATCTCAACTGTGGTGGGTTTCTCGGGCGCATTTGCCTGTGAAACCACCCATTGCCACATATTCTCATCGGGCGCGTTGGCGGGATCTTCCAAAACTCCACCTTCGTGGCTCAAATGCCAGATATTGCGATCGCGGCTATAGATATTTTTGGTTGTCTGCTCGACAGGCACGTTGTGTGCGCGAGCATAGGCGATAGCCTCTTCGCGCGACCCTATGTTCCATTCGCGCCACGGAGCGATGATCTGCAATTCAGGTGCTAGCGCTTTGGCAGCCAATTCGAAGCGAACCTGATCATTGCCTTTGCCGGTACAGCCATGCGCGACGGCATGCGCACCTATCTTTTTTGCAATTTCAACCTGGCGCTTTGCAAGCAAAGGCCGCGCGAAAGAAGTGCCAAGCAGATATTTGTGTTCGTAAACCGCGCCGGCGCGTAGGGTGGGCCAGATGTAGCCAGTGATGAATTCCTCGCGCAGATCTTCGACAAACACGGAACTTGCGCCGGTTGCGAGAGCTTTTTTGCGAGCGGCTTCCAAATCTTCCTGCTGGCCGAGGTCGCCGATCATGGCGATCACTTCGCAGGCGTAGTTTTCTTTCAGCCAGGGGATGATGATGGAGGTGTCTAGACCTCCTGAATACGCGAGCACCACTTTCTTCGGCAATTCGTTTCTCCTTGGACTAATTCAATAGTGTGAGGAGGATTGCTTTCTGCACATGCAGGCGATTTTCCGCCTGATCAAACACGATCGACCGCGGCGAGTCGATAACTTCCGCGCTGACTTCCGAACCGCGATGAGCGGGCAGGCAATGCATAAAAACGGCATCCGGCGCAGCCTGCGCAAAGAGCGCGTCATTCACCTGATATCCTGCGAACGCGGATTCGCGCGCACCCGATTCTTCTTCCTGCCCCATGCTGGTCCACACGTCGGTGTAAATTGCCTGCGCGTCGGCCACGGCTTCTTCCGGCAAGTTGCAAAGCTCGATTTTTCCACGTGTTTCGCGCGCTGTGCGTTTGGCTTCCGATACCACGGAGGGATCGGGATCGTAGCCTGCTGGATTTGCGATGCGTAGATGAGCTCCGGCACGCGCGGCGATAGTTAGCAGCGAATGGCAAACATTGTTGCCGTCGCCAACGTAGGCAAGCTTCAGTCCCCGCAGGCCGCTGAAACGCTCCTGCAGCGTGAAGAAATCGGAGAGAGCTTGGCAGGGATGGTAACGATCGGAAAGCGCGTTAATTACCGGAATGGAGGTGTTTTCAGCGAGAGCGTCAATCGATTCTTGCGTGAAAGTGCGCGCCACGATTCCTTGAACCCAGCGTTCGAGGTTTTTCGCCACGTCGGGAATCGATTCTCGCTGGCCGAGTTTCGTTTCGGTGTGGTCGAGAAAAACCGAAGAGCCGCCGAGGCTTGCGATGCCGACTTCGAATGTGACGCGCGTGCGCAGAGACGGCTTTTCGAAAATTAAAGCTAGGAACCGGCCGGCTAGCGCGCCACGATAGCGGTCGGGATGGGCTTTCACGTCCGCGGCGAGATGGAGAATTTCGCGCACCTGCGCGGGATTCCATTCCATCCCGGTTAAAAGATCGTTGGAGAATGTTAGAGGAGCGACTGCAGCATTCATAGTTGCCTCGAAGCAGCCGCAAAACCAGGCTGCTGCAGAATTGGGATACTTAGCTGGGGTCCTCTGGTGGCTGCGGAAGCCGGCATTTTTTTTGATACAGCGGATAGGGCGGATTCAAACTTCTTTAGGAATTCGGCAATGTCCCGTTTGCCAATGATGAAGGGAGGAAGGAGCCGCAGAATGTGGTCGTGCGTACAGTTGATGATCAATCTGCGGCGGAGCGCTTGCTGAACAATAGGAGCGCCATCACAGGTCAGATCGATTCCTAGCATCAGGCCTTCACCTCGCACTTCGCGGATGAAATTGAAACGTGTCGCGAGTTTTTCCAGGCCGGCGCGTAATTCAGCGCCACGCTCGCGCACGCGCAAGAGCAAGTCTTGGTCTTCTACTATTGTGAGAAATTCGAGTGCCGCAGCGCAGACCAGCGGGCCGCCGCCGAAAGTGGTGCCGTGGGCGCCAGGAGCGAATGCGGAAGCAAATTTATCGTTTGCGATAATTGCTCCCAGGGGAAGACCGGCAGCGAGAGGCTTGGCAACAACCGCGATGTCGGGCGACGAATAGAATTTCTGAAACGCGAAATATCGGCCCGTGCGGCCCAGGCCGCACTGTATTTCATCGGTGATCAGCGCAGCATCGTACTGAGTGGCAAGGGCGCGCGCGCGGGTCCAAAAAGATTCGCTGACGCTGAAAATGCCGCCTTCGCCTTGAATCGTCTCGAGTACGATGGCGCAAACCGAGTTGTCGAATTTGGATTCAAGATCGGCGATGTCGTTAAAGCGCACGAATTCGACTCCGGGAACGAGCGGCTCGAATGGCTCGCGATATTTAACTGGGTAAGTAATAGAGAGCGCGCCGAAGGTTCTGCCATGAAACGAATTCTCAAGGGCGAGGATTCGCGTTTTTCCTAGGTTCGCCGTCACCGCGCCATTCTTTCGTTGGGCGTGCGCGTTGGCACGCGCGAGCTTCAGAGCGCCTTCGATAGCCTCCGTGCCGCTGTTGGTGAAAAAAACACGGTCTAGACCGGACCAATGGGCTAGTTTTGTCGCGAGCGGGCCTTGATAGGCGTTATGGAAAAGATTCGAAAGGTGAATGGCGCGCGCAGCTTCCCGACGAATCACGCGCACAAGGCGCGGATGCGCGTGTCCTAGGGCGTTGACGGCAATGCCTCCCAGGAAATCGAGATACTCGCGCCCCGCTGCGTCGTACAGCAGGCATCCGCGCCCGCGGGTGAACACGATGGGCGGACGCTTGTATGTATTCATCAAATGTCGGGCTTCCTGAGCGCGAACCTGCCCGGCAGAGATGGATCTTCGGGACGAAATTCTCTTTTTCGCCATTTCTAGTGCACTGCTCCCTGAACGATTCTCGGGGCGGCGTGAATAGTGGGAAGAACGCGCGTACCGAGTCGGTGCGAGCCGTTCGCTGCAGTAAACAGGGAACGGGGAATTGTGCCTCCGACGATATGCACTTCGCCCACGCCGCCGGTCAAAGCGCGCTTCGCGGCTTCAAGCTTCAAAATCATTCCGCCTGACACCTTATTCCGGCGTATGAGATTTTCGATGTCACCACTGCGCACGGCGCGCAGAACTTTTTCTCCGTCGAGAACGCCGGCTACGTCAGTGAGAAAAACCAAACGGTCGGCCTGGATGAATTCCGCAGCGGCTGCTGCCATGTGATCGGCGTTGATGTTGTAGAGTTCTCCATCGGAGCCAAGTCCGAGGCACGATGCGACGGGGACGATCTTGGCGCGCCAAAGCGAGCGCAGAAAATCAACATTTACTTCCGTGAGGTAGCCGACGAATCCAAGGCTGCTTTCGCATTCACCGACTTGCATGGGCTCGGCCAGAAAGCATGCGCCATCTGAAGCGCTGATGCCCACGGCCGCTTGGCCCGCGAGCGTAATGGCTCCGGAGAGACGTTTATTCAACAAGCCGGCAAAAACCATTATGGCAGCGTCGCGTGTTTCGCGGTCAGTGACGCGCAGCCCGTTGACGAAATGGCTGGAAATACCCATCCGCTCCAGCGTGCCGGTGAAGATTTTTCCGCCGCCGTGAATCACGAGCATTTCATTTCCAGCGCGCGAGAGTTCGCCGATTTGTCGCGCGATCTTTTGCACGGTTTCCGCGCTCTCCAGCAAAGCGCCCGCAATTTTTATAACCAGTCTCATAGCAACCCCGCAGTTTCCGGATAACCAAACATCTCGTTCATGTTTTGAACTGCCTGCCCTGCGGCGCCTTTGCCCAGATTGTCCAGGCAAGAAATAATCACGAGGCGCTCGCCGGAAGGATCCACTGCGAATCCGATATCGCAGAAATTCGTGTGCTTCACGTGTTGCAGCTCGGGCAAACGGCCTGCGGGCAAGATTCGAACCATGGGCCGCTCCGCGTAGTAAGAGCGATAAAGGGCCTGGATGTCGTCCGCAGAACGCGCCGGAGTAAGCCAAATATGCAGAGTGGAGAGGATTCCGCGCTCTACCGGTAGCAGATGAGTGGTGAAAATGAAATCATCAACGGCGATGCCGACATGCTCGGCGATTTCCGGGGTGTGGCGGTGAGTGAACACGCCATAGGCGCGGAAATTTTCATTCACTTCGACGAAATGTGTCTCGCGCCTTGGCTCCTTGCCCGCGCCGCTTACACCAGACTTGCAATCGCACACCACGCCGCGGGACAAGTTGATCCATCCGGCTTCTGCGAGCGGCCGAAGGCCGAGAATCACAGAGGTTGCATAACAGCCCGGATTCGCGACGAGTCGCGCTTTCGGCAACGCGGCCGCGTAGAGCTCGGGCAAGCCATAGACTGCTTCGGAAAGTGTTTCCGGTTCAGCGGGCGAGAGCTTGTACCAATCGGCGAAAGTTTGTGGTTCGCGAAATCGCAATGCGCCGCTTAAATCGACGATGCGCAGCTCGGAGTTCTCGGCGAGAAGTTCGCGGAGTATTTCCAACGAAGCCTCGTGAGGAGTGGACAGAAAGACAAGTTGCGCTCCGCTTTTTGCGATCGCCTCGGCAGAAAGAGGCATGCAACGAGCTTCGCCCCAGCCGCGAAGCTGAGGGAAGATTTCGGCTAGGCAACGAACGTTCGCGTGCTCGCCTCGAACAAAAAATATTGGTTTTTCAATCTGAGGATGCCGCAGGAGCAGGCGGGCGAGTTCGAAACCCGCGTAGCCGGTTGCACCCACGACGGCGACTTTTGCCGTGTCGCTCATTGCAGCATTTCCTCGATTCGTTTCTGGACTGCTGCGCGAGCGCTGCGAGAAGGTGTGATGATCAGAACGGTATCGTCGCCTGCCAGCGTGCCGGCAACTTCTTTCCAGCGCTCCGCATCCAGGGCTGCGGCGATCGGCTGCGCTCCGCCAGGCGGAGTTTTCAGTACGAGCATGTTCTGTGCCGGACGCACATCGAGCAAAAACTCCTTCACCGCACGGGCCAACGCGGCAACCGGAGATGTTTCATCGCTTCCCGCAGTGGCAAGCGGCCTGTAACCATCGGCAGTTTTCACCAATCGGAGTTCGCGAATGTCACGCGAAAGCGTGGCCTGCGTAACACGCACGCCGAGGTGCACGAGCTGCCTGCGCAACTCATCCTGACTGGCAACCGGTGAGCCCGCGAGCAGCTTCAGAATTTGTCCTTGCCGAAATCTTTTGTGAGCGCCCATTCAACTTTATGCGAGATTATTCATTGCACTGCATAATCATACATTAAGGAGTCCGCGTGTCAACACTTGACGCTGAGAAATGTGGGAATGGATTTCCTTCGTATGGTCGAAAGCGGTCGGAGGCGGTTCTTGCTGGTTGTCCGAACTATTTCGAATGAGACGCGACGGAAAAAAATCACAAAGGTAATTCGGGCGAGCGCGTTACAATCCCCAGGCTAAAACTCCGTCGCGTTAATAAGAGTATGTGCATAGGTCGGAAGTATTTCGAAACGCAAGGCAATCGGGGAGGCCTTCGATGGAACGTTCAGGCGTGCTGTTCTTATTGTGTTCGATCTTGGCAGGCCTGTGCGGAGCGCAAGCAACTAAAGTCGTCGCGCCGGCCCCAATTGCGATCCATGCCGGGAAAGTACTGGATGTTCGCACAGGAAATTATTTTACCGACCAGATCATCTGGATCGAGGGCGAGCGGATCAAAGCCATCGGAAAGAGCGCGGAAATTTCGAGCCAAATCCCAGCGGGAGCCAAGACGATCGATCTTTCAAACGCGACGGTTCTCCCCGGGTTGATTGATTGCCATACGCATCTGACCTATACGCCGTACTTGTTGGGTCCGGCAGGCCTTCATATTTCGTACCCGCGAGAGGCGCTTATCGGTGCGCGCAACGCCCGCGTCACGCTGGAAGCCGGGTTCACGACAGTGCGCAATGTGGGTGCCGGCGGATATTCAGACATTGCTTTGCGAGACGCCATTAAGGCGGGAGATGTGCCGGGTCCTCGCATTCTCGCGTCCGGCCCACCTCTTAGTATCACCGGAGGCCACGGAGACCAAAATTTTCTAGCGCCTCAATATAGTTTTTCGAGCGATGGAGTAGCGAATGGCGTCGATGGCGTGACGGCGAAGGTGCGGGAGAACATAAAATACGGCGCCGATGTAATCAAATTTATGGCCACGGGCGGAGTGCTATCGGAAGGCGATAATCCGGAGCTGGCACAATATAGTCCCGAGGAAATGAAGGCAATTATAGATTCCGCGCACAGCTTGGGCCGTAAAGTAGCAGCACACGCGCACGGGGCGGTGGGAATCAAAAGCGCAGTCCTCGCCGGCGTGGATTCCATCGAGCACGGCAGTTACATAAATGAAGAGGACATTCAATTGATGAAGCAGCACGGGACATATTTGGTTCCAACCATTTATCTCGGCGATTGGCTGATGGAGAACCTTTCTACGCTCGGTCTCACGCCTAACATGATCGAGAAAGCAAAGATCGTGCTTCCTATCGCACATCAAAACATTGGCACAGCTTTCAAGGCAGGCGTGAAAGTAGCCTTTGGCACCGATGCCGCAGTTTATCCTCATGGCCTGAACGCGCGAGAGTTTGCAGTGATGGTCAAGCTAGGCTTGTCGCCCTTACAAAGTATTCAGGCCGCGACAGTAAATGCATCTGATTTGCTGGGATGGGCCGATCGTGTGGGCACGCTTGAAGCAGGGAAATTTGCGGATATTATCGCAGTAGATGGAGATCCACTCGCCGACGTACACGTTTTAGAGAATGTCCGGTTCGTGATGAAGGGCGGCGATGTGATCAAGAATCAGTAATTCAGGGTGCAATTACGGAAGGACTAGATGGCATAGTACTCTCATTATTTTTTTAGAATCATAGTGTTTCATTTCGAGAATGAGCCGCAGAGAATACCACGACAAAATTTGCCTGTTCAGCGAATGCACAACTGCTGGCATCCGAAGTAGGCGCAAACGGATGAGGCAGAAGTAGAACGAGCTTGCCTCTTATCCGGGTACTGCCCTACTGCACCCTCTGATTCCGCGGCATTTGTTACTACTCCTTGCTGGCAAACCGATTGCAGGTATGGCGGCAGTGTGGCGTGTGTCTTACAAGCGCCTTGATTGAGGAGAAAAACGTGAAGGCTCTCAAAAAGACTTACTGGGTACTACCATTGGTACTACTTGTTTCCTCTTCGTTATATGCGGGAAGTATCCCGGCGAAGGTCTACTTCAATGGTGGTTATGCATTCGCGGATAATGGCTTCGGAATTCCTCCTTATCAAGGAACTCTAAACGGACAAAGCGCGCTGTTCTATTGCGTCGATTTCAGTCACGAGATCTACGGGAATACGAGTTGGTCCGCCACTGTCACCGGTCTGAACGCTCCAATTGGAGCATTTGCCTCGACGCGGCTCGACAACAAGAGGACCTATTTGGAGATGGCCTGGCTGATTACTCAGATGAATGCTGCCTCCAATCAAACCGAGAAGGTTCCGTATCAATGGGCTATATGGAGCTTTTCGGGCGGCAACGACCCGTACCTGGGAAGTGATGCGCTAATCGGCGACGCTTTAGCGGCCGTGCTCGGTGGCTTCGGCGGAAAAGGCTGGGAGATACTCACGCCAACGGGGAGTTACGGACAAGAGTTTTTGGTTGCGGATCAAGATCCGCTGACTACTACAACTCCGGAACCTTCCGGCATGTTGCTATTCGGTACGGTAGTGTTGGGCATGGCCTTCGCGCTGCGCAAGAAGTGGCCCGCCCGTGATGCCAACGCAACACCGCCACCGCCAGCCTAAGCGCAGTGAACTCTAGCTCTTCGTTACCTTTCCAGCGGAAAACCGGTTTTTTTTCTCACAACTTTTAGTTTCCATCGTGCCATCCAGGACCGCGAAGCGCGCGGCCTGCTTTCGCGCCTGTTAATGTCCCACGTTCAAATTCGAGCTGGCCGTTCACGAAGACATAGTCCACGCCTTCCGATATTTTCGCAGGCTCTGAATAGGTAGCACGGTCAATGATCTTTTCCGGATCAAAGATAGTGATATCGGCATAGAAGCCGGTCTTGATCAGCCCGCGATCGACCAGGTGTTCGCGCTGAGCCGGCATCGATGTAATTTTTTGAATGGCCTGTTCCATCGAAATGAGGTGTTCGTCACGGACGTAGTGGCCAAGAAATCGCGGGAATGAGCCGAAGGAGCGAGGATGCGTGTGAGGCTCGAACAACGGCCCGTCGAGAGACTGCTCGCCGCTGTCGAGGCAGAGCGAAGTCCAGGGTTGTTTGAGAGCGTAGGTAAGATCCTGTTCACTCGCCATAAAATAGATTGCCCCAGTCTGAGCCTTATCCTCTTCGATAAAGTCGAACAACGCGTCGAGCTCCGGCTTGCCTTGAGATTTCGCCATTTGTGCCACGGTCATGCCGTCATACTTCTTTAGGCTGGGACTGACTACGCCCGAAATCATCACGCCGCCCCCGCCGCCGCAATCGAAATAGAGGTTCTCCCAGTCTGTATGTTCCACGGCCATTTCTTTCCTGACACGCTCGCGCATCTTTCCGTCGCGCAAGCGCTCAAGGAGTTTGTCCACGCCGCCTTCGGCGATCCAGGGCGGCAGCGAAGAAACTAGAGCCGTTGAGCCCGCCACGTAGGGGTATTGGTCAGCACGTATATCGAGACCAGCATCGCGCGCCGCCTGAATTTTCGCTGCTACGCGGGGCATAGTTCCCCATCGCGGCTTTCCGCTTACTTTCAGATGGAAGATTTCCACCGGCAAATTAGCTTGGCGGCCGATCCTAATTGCTTCGTCGAGCGCTTCCATTTCGCTAGCCCCTTCGCTACGCATATGCGAGGCATAGATACCGCCGTACTGCGAGGCTACTTGCGCCAGAGCTATCAGCTCATCTGTCTTTGCGTAATGGCCTGGCGGGTAAATCAGCGCGGTCGAGATTCCAAGTGCGCCGTCTTTCATTGCCTGGGCCACGAGCGCTTTCATCTGTTGGAGTTCGGCAGGTGTAGGGGCACGGTCATCGTCTCCGATCACTGCTTCGCGAACTTGCGCGGCGCCGATGTAAGTGCCCAGATTTATAGGCGTGCCGTCTTTTTCCAAGCGACGGAAATAGCCGTCGAGCGTGGTCCAGTCGATTGTGAGATGAAATTGGTCGAGGAAAGGCTTTAGCGACGTTAGGGTCTTTTCATTCTGCGGCGCAACCGATCCGCCTTCGCCCGTAATTTCCGTCGTGATTCCTTGTGAGAGCTTGCTGAGCGAGCGATTATCGATCAGCAACGACATTTCTGATTGGCCAAGCATGTCGATAAAACCTGGGGACACGATCATTCCGTTCGCGTCGATCACTCTTTTCGCTTGCGCATAGCTAAGTTGGCCGATTGCCTCGATGCGATCTCCGCGAATCCCGATATCAGCGGCGCACCAAGGGCCTCCACCGCCGTCCAGTATGTGTCCATTCTTAATGATCACGTCGAAGGAAGCGATCCCACCTGCAGGCGTGGAATAAATAGCGTTTGCGATTTCGCCGAGTGCCTGGCCGGCAATTTTCTGCGAAGCGTCCGGCAGGTCAATGGACATCGAAACACGGTTAACATACGCGGCAAAAGCCAGGTGCCGTCCGTCGGCGGTAGTCATATAGCCGGCAAGACCTTTTCCGTTGAGCATCAGTTTCTTATTTAAAGCATCGTAGGAAACATATGTGCCGGTCTTGGCGAACACGTGCCCAGCGGCCGGCGAGTTTACTTGGATATTCCAGAGGGTTCCGTCGCGTCCTAGAATCGGCAGCGACTTTTCGAATAGCTGAAAATCCTTTTGTTTGGCCATGTAGCCCAGATAGCGAACCATAAAATCCGGCGTGTAGTACGCGGATTGCGCGCCCCCCGCACCGTCTGCCTGCGAAGCCCCGCTTAGATCCAGACCGCCCTTCGTCAGGAAATCCCGTTCTAGATCGAATCCATCTTGATCGATGTCGTCGGTTTTGTGTCCGAGAACCGCGCCAAGAATAAACGGCGTCATGGTAGCGTGCAAATTTTGGCTGACTTTGAGGGTGACCTTTATTTCTTCGGAGAGCGGGGATGAAATGTGCTCGGCGACAACATTATCGGGCGTGTAGGTGGATGCAAGGCTTTTGAAGTCAACCTTTTCATCGAATGGAGAAAGCGTTGCGATGATTCCTTTTTCGCGTAACGCTTCCACGAAGGTTACTTGTGCGAACCGGCTGGGCTGAGGAACGGCATAGGTGTAAATAATCGGAACCCCGCCAGCTGGGAATTTTCCTGTAAGCGTCACGGTATGGGAGCCGTCGGCGTTGGCGATGTCGGTAGGTTTGATATCCGGTTTTGAGTTCGCCGGTCCGGTTGTGATCCTATTTACGAATGACACGTAGGCGCTTGCTGGCGAGATATTCAAGCCGACCGCAGCATCTTCGTGGTTTCCCTGTGAGACCGTCAGGTCCACGATGTTGTCGTTCACGGAAATCGGCGATACGATCACATTTGTTCCTAATTCCCGGTCGCCCTCTGGAAATAAGGTCGCATCCACGAGCACGCGGCCTTCCACTCGCTTTATTCCATGCGCAATCACCTGGGCTGCCAGTTCGCGAATTACCAACAGTGGATCGCCCGGCACGACTTTCGTATCGGGGCTGCCATCGTAAGAATGATCTTGGTTCGCAAAGCCGAGTGTACCGTCGGGCTGAATGCGGCCCGAGAGATTTGGATCGCCGCTGGCCACTAGAATCAAATCGCCATGCAGCGTACCATCCGTGCCGATCACGCCTGTGCGATAAACGCGAGTGTGGAAGCGGTAATCCGCGCCGAGAAGTTCGAGCGCAGTACCTTCGGTGAGCAGTTTCGTAGTCGAACCGGGTGTGAAGAGTTGCTGAGCGTGAAGCGCGTAGACGACTTTGTCATCGTCCAAGGAATAGACTTCAACACCGAAACTGGAATGCTTGTATTCCGGTCGACCGGTGATTTCGCGGACTTGAGCAGCGAGCGCGCTATCTTTTTGCGCCGTTGTTGCGCGCGGCCAACAGAACAAAGCGATGGCACACGCCGCTGTGAACATGCAAAACGCCAATTCCTTTTTATGATCCATTGTCGATGGCTAAAGTTCTTTCTTTAAGAGTTGATATTTCTTGCCGCCAAATCTGCAGGAGGTAATGGAAACCAAATAGGCCTTCATCGGCGTCAAGCCTACATCATGGGAGACCTCAATCAGGCGCTTAATAATTACAAGTGATGAGAGACTCAACAGCCGACGGTGGAATCTGCAGTACCTAGCTAGAGAGCGCCTTTTTCGAGTTTCAACGGGCCGACTTCGAAATATGGGGTGCGTTTCTAAAGTGCCGCCTGAACCGTCTTCAATCCGCCAAGCCTAACTACTGTTAGCCGGGCCTTATCACAAGTTACGGAGTTCTGAGTAATAAGGCGATTTATCGCCAACAACCCCCGACTACATCGCGCCTAGGTTGACTTGTTGTTGCCGAGCAGCCTAACATGCGCTGCTTAGCGTTCCTCGAGAATGATTGGGCAGACCATCTCGCACTATCGCATCGTGGAAAAACTTGGCGGCGGCGGAATGGGCGTCGTATACAAAGCCGAAGACGTCAAGCTGCATCGCTTTGTCGCGCTGAAGTTCCTTCCGGAAGGTCTCAGACCGGACCGGCTGTCGCTCGAACGATTCGAGCGCGAAGCGCAGTCCGCCTCGGCACTCGATCACCTGAACATATGTACGATTTATGAGATCAGCGAGCACGACGGGCACCCTTTCATCGCCATGCAGTATCTCGAGGGCCACACGCTGAAGCGCCTGATCAGCGGCAAGCCGCTTCCAGTGGAGGAGATCCTCGCGCTGGGAATTCAAATCGCGGACGCGCTCGAGGCCGCCCACGGTCAGGGGATCGTTCACCGGGACGTCAAGCCCGCGAACATCTTCGTTACCAAGCGTGGCCACGCCAAAATTCTGGATTTCGGGCTCGCGAAACTCGCGCCGGTAGCCGAGGCGGATGGAGTTTCGGCGATGCCCACCGTCACCCGCGACGATTTGCTCACCAGCCCGGGTTCTACAGTGGGCACAGTCGCGTACATGTCGCCGGAACAGGTGCGCGGCAAAGAGCTGGACGGACGAAGCGATCTCTTCTCGTTCGGAGTGGTGCTGTACGAGATGGCTACGGGCACGTTGCCGTTTCGCGGCGACACCTCGGGGGTGATCTTCGAAGCCATCTTGAATCGCGAGCCGGTGCCGGCTGTGCGGTTGAATCCGGATGCGCCTCCGAAACTGGAAGAAATTATCAATCGCGCGCTGGAGAAGGACCGCGAACTTCGTTACCAGCATGCTTCCGACCTGCGTGCGGACTTGCAGCGCCTGAAGCGAGACATGGACAGCGGCCGGACGCAGGCTGTCCCTGATACCGCAACGGCGTCCGCTTCTGCGGCGCAGATCCCTTCGGCGTCGAGTCAGCCGAGCGCATTGGTTGCTTGCTCGAGCGCCGTTGCACAGAGCGCGCTGTCTCGCGGCGCGCAAGCGCGTCCAGCGGCAGGCAAACGTGGATTGCTTATGCTCGCCGGGATCGCCATAACGGTTCTCTTGCTGTCGGCGGGCGCAATCTGGCTCGTGATGCGTTCTCACGACACGCGCTGGGCGCGCACGGTCGCCGTGCCGGAAATTTTGCGGCACGCAGACGAAGAAAATTTCTCGGAAGCCTTTGCTCTAGCCACTAAAGCCCAAAAATTCATCCCCGACGATCCGGAGCTCGCAAGAGTCTGGCCGCGGATCTCTTACCCCATCTCAATTGAGACGACCCCGCCTGGAGCGGATGTCTATCGAAGAACCTACGGCGATACAAACGCTCCCTGGGAATTCGTCGGGCGGACGCCGATTAAAGACGCTCGTGGGCCTCAGGGCTACTACGTTTGGAAAGTCGAGAAGCCAGGATTCGAAACAGTTTCCCGGACCACCCTCGGCATGTTCGGCCGGTGGGTACCATCTTCACCGGGCGATCCCAACCAGTTTGGATTCGTCGCACTCGACAAATCCGGAGAAATTCCTCCGGGCATGGTCAAGGTTTCGTTCCCGAAGAAATACCCGGGCACTCTCTTCATCCCGGGTTACGAGGCCCTGCCCGAGGTCGAGCTGAAGGATTTTTGGCTCGATCGGTATGAGGTGACCAATCGCCAATTCAAAGCCTTCGTGGACCAAGGCGGCTATCAGAAACGACAGTACTGGAAAGAAGAATTTCGCAAAGATGGAAAGGCGTTCGCCTGGGAACAAGCAATAGGGATGTTCCGCGATTCAGCCGGTCGTCCCGGGCCGAAGGACTGGATTCAAGGTGAGTACCCCAAAGGACAGGACGACTATCCGGTTACAGGCGTGAGCTGGTATGAAGCCGCTGCGTACGCGGAGTTCGCCGGCAAGCATCTGCCCACGCTCTATCACTGGAGCCGCGCCGCCGGCCCCACATCTTCCGCGAACATCGTGCCCGCCAGCAATTTCGGTGGCTCGGGCGTATTGCCCGTCGGAAGCAAACCAGACATGAGTCCCTGGGACAGTTACGATATGGCCGGAAACGTCAAAGAATGGGTGTGGAATGAAGCAAACGAAGGCAAGCGTTATGTCTTGGGGGGCGCCTGGGACGAACCGAACTATATGTTCGTGGACCCTGATGCTCAGTCCCCCTTCCTCCGCACTTCCAACATCGGTTTCCGGTGCATCAAGTACGTCGACTCGGAGCCGCTCCCGAGTATTGCGCTTGAAGCGATTCCTTCTCCGAGGCGCGATTTGTCAAAAGAAAAGCCGGCGCCGGACCAATTATTCCGCGCCTATCTCAGCATCTATTCCTACGATAAAGTTCCTCTGAATCCCACGGTCAAACATCTCGACAATCCGGATGAAGACTGGACAACGGAGAAAATCACCTACACCGCCGCATACGCAAATGAGAAAGCAATTACCTACCTGTTTCTTCCGAAGAAAGGCAGGCCGCCGTTTCAGACGGTACTTTTCTTTCCGGGATCGAACGCGCTTCTCATGCGCTCCTTCCGCTTCTACACGACTGCGTCTCTGGACGCGATTTTGAGAAGCGGTCGCGCCGTGCTTTACCCCATTTACAAAAGCACCTATGAACGCGGCGACGGCCTGGAATCGGATGACGAGAAAATGACCAGCACATGGCGAGACCACGTAATTATGTGGGAGAGAGATGCTTCCCGCGCCATCGACTATGCCGAGACGCGCCCAGAACTCGACCATCAAAAGATCGCTTTCTATGGTTACAGTTGGGGAGCGGTGATGGGAGGGCTGATTCCTGCGGTCGAGCCACGGATCAAGTTATGCATCCTGGCTCTGGGCGGGCTGGATTTCGGTCATACACTTCCGGAGGTTTATGTCGTGAACTTCCTCCCGCGCGTGAAGCAGCCGGCCCTGATGCTTAATGGCCGGTACGATTTCTTTTTTCCGGTGGATTCCTCTCAGGAGCCGTTCTACCGGCTGCTGGGTTCAAAGAAAGACGAGAAGAAACACTTGATCTACGACACCGGCCATAATATCCCACGCAACGAACTCATCAAGGAAATCCTGAACTGGCTGGACCTGTATTTGGGCCCGGTGAACTAGAGAAGCCACCGGAAGTTTTCGCACACCAAGCGGGCGACGAGGTATCGGTTGTCGCTAAGTAGATTCAATGAGATGGATGGTAGGCCCGTGCGGGCTCGAACCGCAGACCTCCACCGTGTCAAGGTAGGTTAGACCCTCATACTGCTTCCAATCAATTCACCTCATCATTGACCTGTTTTCACTTGAGTGAACCGGTAGAAATAGGTCAAAAGACAAATATGGACGTACCCGCTACGGAACCCGCTACGGGTTGCTCCGAGATCAAAGCAGTCATCTAGAGACAGGACTCAAATTTCCGAGAGTACAGCCCAATTGCAGGAATTCTCGACATTGTATGGGCGGTTTCAGGGGTGCCAGAAAACCAGACATAAATGCGCAGATACTTGTAGGTGGATGTTTTCTTCCTGGTTGGGGACGTTCGTACAGAGACTAAAATGCAATACGCAGAAGATTGTATCGCTCTTCTCTAAGCATCACGTAATACGCGCACCGTTTTTAATTCTCTTCGACGAGGACACCCCGGCGATCCAGACGGCAGGCATAATTTCCATAGTTTTTCCGGAATTTTGACCGAGACCATGGACTGCGGCAATCATACGCTGCGGTTGCGCCGTGATAGCGAAAGCCCACGAAAGTTCCTTGTCCGGTTATCCCGGTGAAGCATTGTCGAGTCAATGTATTGGATGGTGTTGCATCGACCGGTTGAGCTGGCACCACTAATCAGGGCTTACACTCAAGCCTCGACAATTTGCGAATGAACAGAAGAGTTGCTCCCCAGCGGATCAGGGAATTAGAAGAATAGATTGGTGACTCTTACTACACCGAGAACCCTAATCAATTGCGGGGTGTGTCATTCAGCACAGTTTTGGAGAGTGTCTTAATGACAAAAGTGGTCAGGAGACTTCGTAACGACACCATTGGACGGAATGGTGTAACCCAGATTGTCAGCCGCGCCGGTCAACCAGATTGATGAACCAGAATAGTGAGTGAGGGAGAATGTAATGATCAAACCTGTTAAGTCTGCTATGGGGTCCAATGGGAGCGATGGTGCCGTCACTATTGACAGTGTGGCGGACATCCTCGAACGTGAACTCCCAAATCTAATTGACGAATGGCTTGCCAGAGTCGAGCAGGAGCCGGACCTGACGAGCATCCCGCTGAGCTTTGAAGAGCGCACGGGTCATCTTCCTTATCTTCTGCATGATGTCATTAAGCGCTTGCGTATGGACGCAGGTACGAAAGCTCCGATTTCGAAGGCTGCGGCCGACCATGGGGACTTGCGGCGTAAGCAAGGCTATACAGTAGCCATGGCGGTAGAGGAGTCTCGTCTATTGCAGGTCAGCATCTTTACGACGCTGCACAGAAACGTGAGTCACCTGGAATTCAGCGCGCTCCTTCCCGACGTCGTGACGATCGCGGACGAAGTGGATGCGCAATTGAAGGAGCAGATGTTGTGTTTTATGGCCGCAGATGCTGCCGAAAAAGCCAAGGCCAAGTAACACGTTCTCGATGGATTAAACAAGATGCCAAGCCTAGGTCTTAGAACTGCAAAACAAACGAACACGAAGCAAAGCGACGAGTGTGTTTTGCTCATCGAGGCTGAGGCAGACGATGCAGCGAGAATTGTAAACGAATTGGGTTCGGCAACGGACGAACGGTTCAATGTGGAGTGGGTCCCCGAACTCTCGAGTGGTATCGAGCGGTTGCGTAACGGAGGAGTTGGGGCAGTCGTGCTTGATCTGACATTGCCCGATAGCCATGGCATCGAGACTTTCGACAAGATTTTTCAGGCCGCGCCTAGCGTGCCAATTTTGATCCTAAGCGGACCCGATGCGGAAGCAATGGCACGCCAAGCGGTAAAGCGCGGGGCCCAGGACTACCTGGTCAAAAATCAAGCGGATGGCTACCGGTTAAGGCGGGCGGTGCGCACGATGATGGATCGCCGTGCGACTAGCG
>Ga0073928_10003993_pt1 | contig 22444 bp, 19 predicted proteins | sample PaiPotPPA55metaG_FD_76969 | JGI IMG/M metagenome (GOLD analysis project Ga0073928, IMG submission 76969) | Iron sulfur acid spring bacterial and archeal communities from Banff, Canada, to study Microbial Dark Matter (Phase II) - Paint Pots PPA... ...
ATGGTGCTGCTCATCGACGAGCGCCCCGAGGAAGTGACCGATTTCCAGCGTTCCGTGAAGGCCGAAGTCGTCGCGTCCTCCAACGATCAGGATTTGGAAACGCACGTGCGGCTCTCGCGATTCATGATCGAGCGCTGCCGCCGCATGGTCGAATCGGGCAAGGACGTGTTCGTATTGCTCGACTCCATCACTCGCGTCGCCCGGGCGTACAACAGCGTCCACGGCGGCAGTGGCCGCACGATGACGGGCGGCGTCGACGCGCGCGCGCTGGAAATCCCCCGCAAGATGTTCGCCTCGGCCCGCAAAATCGAGGAAGGCGGCTCGTTGACGATTCTGGCGACCGCGCTGGTCGACACCGGCTCGCGCATGGATGAACTGATCTTTCAGGAATTCAAGGGCACCGGCAACATGGAGTTGATACTGGACCGCAAACTCTCGGATCGCCGGTTGTTTCCCGCAATCGATATTCCCAAGAGCGGCACGCGCAAGGAGGAGAAGCTGTTTCCAAAGCACCAAATCGAAGCCGTGCGCAAGTTGCGCCGCACCATGGTGGACCTCAATCCCGTCGAGGCCATGGAGACGCTGGTGGCCGCGCTCAAGAAGCACAAGACCAACGAGGAATTGCTGTCGAAACTGCTGTAGCGCGCGCGTAGAAACGCCTGGCGGGCAACGCCGTCTCCGCTCATGCCTTCCCGCTCCCGGTCCAAACCCGCGCCCGCCCGATCGCGTCCGCCGCTCCAGCGGATGTTGCAGATCCACCGCGTGATTCAATCGGGCGCCTATCCCACGGCGGCCGACTTGGCGCTTGGTTTGGAGGTAAGCCGCAAATCGGTCTATCGCGACCTTGAGTTCATGCGCGATCGGCTGGATCTGCCCCTCGAATGGAATGCGCATCACGGGGGCTACCATTACACCGCGGAAGTCAAAGACTTCCCCACGCTTCAAATGACCGAAGGCGAATTGGTGGCGCTGGTTGTGGCGGAAAAGGCGCTGCAGCAATACCCGGGCACCAGTTTCGAAAAACCCCTGTTAAGCGCCATCCAAAAGATGGAGCAATCCCTGCCCGACACCATTTCTCTCAGCCTTTCCGGCGTCGAGCAAAGCATTTCGTTCCGTACTCGGGCCGAGCCGATTCTGAATCTCGAAGTGTTCGATGCACTCGCCAAAGCAACGGCGGCGCGCCACCAGCTCGAACTGGCCTATCGCAAACCGGGCCAGCCACGAACCGAGCAGCGCCGCGTGGATCCCTACCATCTGGCGAACATCAATGGCGAATGGTTTCTCTTCGCTTACGATCACCTGCGCAAGGACATCCGCACCTTTGTTCCTGCCCGAATCAAATCCCTCCGGCGCACGGGCCGGACGTACGCGCGGCCACTGAAGTTCGACCTCGAAAAGCGCCTGCGCGACAGCTTCGGCGTCCATTCCGGCCATGGCGAATTCGAAGTGATCCTCCGATTTACGGATGAAGTGGCCGATTATATTCGCGAAAAGAAATGGCACGACTCGCAGCAATTGCGCGAGTTGCGGAGCGGGGGAGTCGAACTGCGCCTGAAGCTTTCCAGCCTCCCGGAAATCGAGCGTTGGGTACTAAGTTGGGGCGGAAATGCGGTCGTCGTCCGGCCCGCCGAATTGGTTCAATCTGTTCGTCGTTCGGCCAAGAAAATTTTGCGGGCTGCGTCCGGTGGTTCGAAGTCGGCGCATCTCGGCAGAAAACACGGTCGCCGGCAAGTTTCGGCTCAGGTAGCTTGATTTGCTCCGGTCGAACTCCGTCGGCACGAGGCTGCGGTCGCTGACTTGTCAATCAATTGATGGGCGGGCGCGGCGCGGGGGATTTTCGACGAGCGGCTTGCGCGGCATCTTTTCATCCGCCATCGCGGCGTCATACACGAACGCGGCGATGATGGTCGCGGCTTGTTCCAAGTCGTCCGCCTGGATGCGGTCAAAGACGTCTTCGTTGGAATGATGGCTGCGCGTCATGTAATCAAGCGGGTCCTGGAGAAATTCCAGGCCGGGCAAGCCGATGGTGTCGAAGGAAATGTGGTCGGTGCTGCCGGTGTTGGCGGATGTGAGGGTTTCCGCGCCGAGGTCGCGGAAGGGTTCGAGCCAGCGGCGGAAAATGGGGCGCAAGGCTTCGTTGCCTTGCAGGTAAGCGCCGCGGATTTTGCCGGCGCCGTTGTCGAGGTTGAAATAGACCGAAAGTTTGTCGTACTCGGGACCGCGCACGAGCTTGCGGACGGTTTCGGAGTTGGTCGAGGTGGTTTCACCGCTCCCGGCCTCCTTGCCCGGCTGCGCAGCGGCGACCTGGCGCGTCTCGTTGGTGAAATAGCCGAAGTGCTCCGCCACATAATTCTTGGAGCCGTACATTCCCTGCTCCTCGCCGCTCCACAGGCCGATGCGGATGGTGCGGCGCGGCTTGAGCTTGAGCGCCGTGATGATCCGCACGGCCTCCATGGTCGCCGCCACGCCCGCGCCGTTGTCGGTCGCGCCCGTGCCGGAATGCCAGGAATCCAGGTGCCCGCCGAGCATGACAATCTGATCTTTCAAGTCGGTGCCGGGAATGTCGGCAATCGTGTTATACGCCATCGGGTCGTCGTCGTTGAACTTCACCTTCAGGTTCACGGCCATTTTCAATTTCTCGCCCTGTTGAATCATCCGCGCCATCCGGTTGTAATCCTCGGCGGCGATGGTGATCTGCGGCGGAATCGCCGGGGCGTTGGTGGCCCAGGCGCGGATGGAGTTGGTGGCATCCGGGCCGAAACCCAAACCAGAGCCCGCGTTCGTCTCGCTCCCGGGCCGCGGCACCGACGCGGCGGCGACGAACACCGCGCTGCCGTCGCCGAGCGAACTTTCATTCACGACGAGCGCCGCGCCTTCGCGGGCCAGAAAGGGGAGGAACCGGCCCGGGAAATTTCGCTGGCGGCGGCCGGCGCCGCCCGGACCGCCTCGACCGTCGGATGGGGAATTCGTGCCGCCAAATTGATCTGGCGATTGAAAACGCGCGCGGCCGCCGCGCGGCTCGCCGGCGTTCGCCAGCGCGAGCAGATTCGTATCCGCCAATCGCGTGGCCATCGGCTCGAAACGCGCCTTCACCTCCCGCATGGGCCCGGTCAGGACGATGGCGCCTTTCAGTTTGCCCTTGAATTTCTCCAGGTCCGCGTTCGTGCGCGCGTCGAAATAAACCACGTCGGCGACCAACGGATAATCGAGACCGGGTGACCACGCATTGGGGCAAGCTCTCAAGTTGATCGACTGCGGTTCCACGACCTGCGCCGAGAACTCCTTGAGCGTCCAGCCCCGGCCGAACGGTCCCCAGGCTTCGAGGTGCGCGTTGGTCAGGCCCCAGCTCGCCAGTATATCGCGCGTCCATGCGTTGGCGCGCTTGAGATTCGGCGACCCCGTCAGCCGCGGCCCGATGACATCACTGAGATAACTCAGGTTCGTCATGGCTTGCGAATGGTTCATACCCTCGTCGCGGATGCGCGCGATAGCGTCGTTGTTGTTGTTCGATGCGGCGCTGTCCTGCGCGGCGGCAGGACCCGACCGGCTGAATATCAGCAGCGCAACGAGGACGGTGGCAATTGAGCAGCGAACGGGAAACTTTCTAGTTATTGGCGTCATGGTTCATTCTGATTTAAGCGTTGACCAACCGACAGAGACATTCCGGGCATTTGTTTGCCGACGCATACCTCAATCCGGGGCGCAGCATCGAGATTAACCTGGCCGGCGCCGCGAAATGCTGTCTTCCAGTTTACCAATCAAAAAATCCCTGGCAAATCATTTCGGGCGGGGTTCTTCAGCGGTGCGAATATCAGAGGCAGCTTGCGAACCTAATGGACGCCAAGGGTAACACAGCCGGCCTCTTCCGCCTTCGAATAGGCCTTGCATTTCGAAGGCGACTTAGGCACCATAAGCTGCATCCTGGATCGATTCATTTTATCACATTCGCCCCGAAGAATTATGAAAAAAGCCCTTCCCTGCTGCGTGTTGTTCGCTTCGGTCATTTCGTCCTTCGCGCAGAGCGGCACCAACCTCACGATAACCACCCAGCCACAGAGCCAGACAGTTCCAGCCGGCGGCACAGCTACGTTCAGCGTGGGCGTGTCCGGCACCGGCCCCTTCGGCTATCAATGGCAATTCGACGGCACTAATCTGAGCAATCCCGGCATCATAACTACTGTGGCGGGTGGCGGCAGCGGAGGTCTTGGCGATGGCGGGCCGGCCACCAATGGCAATTTGAATGTGCCTTCCGACGTTGCAGTGGATAATTCGGGCAACCTGTACATCGCGGACTATTACCACAGCCTCATCCGCAAAGTGGATACGAACGGCATCATCACGACGGTAGCGGGCGGTGGTTCTGGAGGTCTCGGCGATGGCGGCCCGGCTACCAATGCCACTTTGAGCACCGCTTATGCCGTCACGGTGGATGCTGTCGGGAGTTTGCTCATCGCGGATAGCGGCAATCACAGGATCCGAAAGGTGGACACCAACGGCATTATCTCGACGATTGCGGGCAATGGCGCGAACGGTTATTCCGGCGACGGCGGCCAGGCCACCAACGCCAGCCTGAGCTACCCGGACGGTGTGATCGTGGACGGATTTGGGAATATGTTCATCGGGGACTCTTCCAACAATCGCATCCGCGAAGTGAACTCGAATGGCATCATCACAACGTTCGCCGGCAATGGCACCGCAGCCTTTTCCGGTGATGGCGGCCCGGCGACCAATGCCAGCTTGAACAGTCCCACCTTCATGGCGCTGGACAGCTCCGGGCATCTTTTCTTTGCGGACTATTACAACAGCCGCATCCGCGTGGTGAACAGCAATGGCATTGTCACGACCGTGGCGGGCGGCGGCGGCGGAGGTCTGGGCGACGGCGGCGCAGCCACCAATGCCAGCTTGAATGCGCCGGATGGTCTGGCAGTGGACGGCTTCGGGAACCTGGTCATCGGGGACACTCTCCACAACCGCGTCCGCGAAGTGAACTCCAACGGCACCATTACGACTGCGGTCGGAGGTGGCGCTGGAGGTGGTCCTGATGGACTGGGTGACGGCGGCGCAGCCACCAGCGCGACTTTGAGCAATCCTATCGGCGTGGCCTTGGACGCCTCCGGCAACCTGTTCGTTGCCGATCAATATAACGGGCGCATTCGCAAAGTGACGTTTTCTTCGGGTCCGACGCTTACGATTAACAATGTCACTACGAACAATGCGGGCAATTACCAGGTGATCGTCAGCAATGCGTCGCAAAGTGTGACGAGTTCCGTCGCCGTTCTGCAGGTAAACAGCCTCATCATCGTCAACGGGCGCCTGGCCAGCGGGACGGTTTTCTCCGCCAACTCCGCGCAGGTCAGTTTTATCAACTTGTTCTCGGGCGGGTTTCTCTTCTACACGCTGGACGGCAGCACGCCCACCACCAGTTCGTCCATCTACTTCGGGCCATTCACGTTGACCAATAGTGCAGCCGTTCGAGTCCTCAATGTGAACTCCAATGATTCGCAAAGCGTTCTTTCGCCTCAAGTAAATGTTCGAATAGGGACGCAGCCCACGATAACAATGTCCCCTTCCAACACGGTCCTGGCCGCTGGCACGGCGCTCAACCTCACCGTCTCCGCCTCCGGCTCCGCCCCGTTCGCCTACCAGTGGTGGGACGGCTCAGGCGCCATCACCGGCGCCACCAACGCCAATTATTATGTCCTCTCCGTTGGACTCAGCGATTCCGGCAACTACTTCGCCGTGGTGTCCAATCCTTACGGGTCCGCGACCAGCGCCGTGGCCACGGTGACGGTCTATGGACCGGTCACGATCACCCAGCAGCCGACCAATCAAGTGGTGCCGTTCAAGGGAACGGCCTCGTTTACAGTTGCGGCGACCGGCTATCCCGCGCCGACTTATCAATGGTCGTTCGGCACCAACAGCCTGCCCGGCGCAACGTCCAACGTGTTGACCATCAGCAACGTGCAATTGACCAATCTGGGATCCTACTCGGTCTTGGTGAGCAACGCCGACAGCTCCCAACTCAGCGTCCCGGCCACCTTGAGCATGTCCCCGAGCATCGTCGCGCCCTTCACCGGGGCCGCCGTCATCTGGGGCCGCAGCGTTACGTTATCCGTTGGCGCCATTGGCTCCCCGCCCTTGAGCTATCAGTGGTTCCAAAACGGGTCGGCCATCCTGGGCGCCACCAATTCGGCCTACAGCCTGTCCAGCGTCCAGTTCACCAACGGCGGACTTTACAGCGTGGTGGTCAGCAGCCCCTTCGGCAGCGTGACCAATACACCGGCGCTGTTGGTAGTCAATCCGGCCGGCACTAGCATCGGCCTCTATGCCGGCATCACTCTCACCGGCTCGGCCGGCTACACCTACACGATCCAATACACGACCGACCTCACAGCCACCAACGCCTGGATAACCCTGACCAACCTGACCTTGAATCAACCCATCGAATTGTGGGTGGACACCAGCACGAACGCGCTGGCCACTCCGCGCCGCTACTACCAGGTGCTCCCGGGGCAGTAAGGGACTGATTCAAAGAAACCCGAAGAAATTCATAACTCCAGTAAACGAGAAATCGGGGATGCGTAGCAGGGGGGAGGGAGTTGGGGGAGTGGTATCAAGGCGCGCGCCTCGTGCTCAGGCGAGATGCCGGGCCTGGCGCCGAGGAAGAGTGGCGCGTGCTTGCTGCGGACTGGCGGCCACCTCGGTGGCGGCAAGAAAATCCTTCAGGCACGCCGGTTTGTCGCGGCGTCCACCCCGTTGATAATCGCGCCAGAGCGACTCGGCGAGAGGCCGGGGATCGAGCTTCGATTCGCGGGTTAGAAATTCGAAGAGCAGCCCCAGCAAGCGGACCAAGGCGATGCCATCGGTTCGGCCGACGCGCGCATGGAGCCAATCGCACCACCGCATGAACGCATGAAAGGGCGAGGATTCGCAGGAACTCCAGAGCAGCGGCGCGCTCTCCACGAAATTGCCGCTGTTGCCGACCAGATCCCAATAACGGGAAAAGCGACGCAGTCTTTGCATCGTGCCAAAATCGATGAGGCGGTTTTGCAGAATCTCGTAAGGCGGATGCGGATTATAGATCATCTGCCAATCGGAATCGTGGCGCACGATGGGTGTGCCGCGCAGCCGTTTGAGAATGCCGACTTGAATCTCCTGCGGCCCCAGGGCCACCAGCCGATCGAAGCCCGCGCCGAAACTCTCCAGCGTCTCTCCCGGCAGGCCGGCGATCAAATCGGCATGGAGATGGGCGCCGGTTTCGCGGCGCAGAAAGCGGAGGTTTTCCTCGAGGCGGGAATAATTCTGCCGGCGCTGGATTCGCGCGCCGACCTCTTCGTCGAAGGTCTGGATGCCGATTTCGAATTGGAGGGCGCCGGGCGGGAATTCGGCGATCACCTCGCGCAACGCGCTGGGCAGCCGATCAGGGACCATCTCGAAATGAAAGAAATGTCCGGGGCGATGACGGGCGAGGAAAAATTCCAAAATCGCGCGGCCCACGCTGGTGTTGAGGTTGAAAGTGCGGTCCACGAATTTGAACTGTTTCACGCCGCGATCGAGCAGCCGCTGCAAATGGTCGAGCAAGGCCGGCAAAGGGACCTGTCGCACGGGAATATCCAGCGAGGAGAGGCAAAACTCGCACGTGAAGGGGCATCCCCGCGACGCTTCGACGTAGATGACGCGGTGCGCCACATCCTCGGCTGTGTAGAGTGGATATGGCAGTTCGAGCCGGGAAAAGTCCGGGAGCTCGGCAGGGATGATTTTCGAGCCGGGCCGCTCGCCGTTCAGAATCTGTTGGCAGACTTCGGCGAATTTCAAATCGGCTTCTCCCGGGATGACGAAATCAGCGAGCTCTACGATGGGCTGATCCTCGATTTCATAACTCACTTCCGGTCCGCCGAGGATGATGGCGATGTCGGGCCGGAGGCGTTTGAGGGCGGCAACGAGTTCGGTGGCAGGCGCGACGTTCCAAATATAAATGCCCAGGCCGATGATTTTCGGGTCCCGGGCAAGAAGGATTTCCGCGATATCTATGGGCCGCTGGCTGATGTCGAATTCAAGGATCTCGGCCGAGGACTGCAAATGCCCTAGGTTTGCCCGCAGATAGCGCAGACCAAACGCGGCGTGGATGTACTTCGCGTTGAGCGTGCTGAGGACAATAGCAGGCATATCCGCCGTGGCGGCTCAGCCTTCGTATTTCTTGATCTTGTAGTGGCCGCTCTCGTTTTGTTCGAGCCATTCCTGGTTGACGAGCGAAGACAGCGGCGCATCAGCCCAGTGAGGGTCTTCATCAAACAGCTTGCGGTTCACTGCTTTGCGCGCAATTTCCCGGCGCGCCACAAATTCATTCGGACTGCCCTTGAGGAAATCAATGATCTTGGATTCTTCATATGTCATGCCTGAGGAGCAGGTCAGAAAAATAGCCCGCCGTCAAGATTGCATCCTGAACCGCGGGCGCTTGCAGGGCTTTCCGAATTTCCTGCCTGGCGACGCGTCAAAAAATCCACAGTTCGATCACTGGGCCAAAGTAATTTTGGTCGCGGTGAATTCCTTCTTGCCGTCGACGGTTTTTACCGTGCCGATGGCAGTCACCTTCTTGGCCTCCTTGCACACGTTTTTGTGGAACTCCTTGCTCACGTCATTATCGGCGAGGTAATAGCTGACGGTTTTCCCGTTCTTACCTTCGGCCTGAATGACGGTTTGGCATTCGGAGGATTCCTTGAGCGCGCACTTGGCGCACTTGGCTTCTCCGGTGATCGTCTTTTCTTTGTCCGAGGCGAAGGCGGGGGTGGCGAGCGCCAGCAGGAGACAGCCTACTACTCCGGTGAGGAACAATGATGCTTTTCTCATATATTGTTTGTTGGGTTGAATTATACCGACTAGCATAAGACACACCCCACGCCCAATCCGTTCAAACGGTTGGGCTCCGCCCGGCCTGCGAGTTTGCCAGGAAGGTATCAGCTTGAAAGCGCGCCCTCGGCGGCAGCCTTCTGGGAGAAAGTCAGATGGTCTCCATCGACGCTTACTTGAACCGGCTCTCCCTCGTGGAAAGCGCCTTTGAGGATTTCCTCGGCCAAAGGATCCTCCAGCAACCGCTCGACCGAGCGGCGCATGGGACGGGCGCCGTACTGAGGGTCGTAACCGCGGCTGACCAGGAGATCCTTGGCCTTCTCGTCGAAATGGAGCATGATATTCCGCGCCTTGAGCCGATGGATGACTTTACTAATCTCCAAATCCAGAATTTCGATCAGGTCCGGTTTGGTCAACGAGCGGAACACCACGATATCGTCCAACCGATTGAGAAATTCCGGTCGGAACGTTTTCTTGGCTTCCTCGAGAATCTTTTCCCTCATTTTCTCGTAGCTGTTCTCGTCGGTGATCGGCGAGAAGCCAAGCGTCGATTGCTTCTTTATGGTGTCCGAACCCACATTCGAAGTCATCAGTATGATGGTGTTGCGGAAATTGACGACGCGGCCAACGTTGTCCGTCAATTTGCCCTCTTCGAGGATTTGCAACAGCAGGTTCCAAACATCCGGATGGGCCTTCTCGATTTCGTCGAAGAGGACCACGGAATAGGGTTTGCGACGAACCTGTTCGGTAAGCTGGCCGCCTTCCTCGTAACCGACATAGCCCGGCGGCGAACCGATCAAGCGCGAGACGTTGAATTTCTCCATGTACTCGCTCATGTCGAGCTGGATGAGCGATTTGGAATCGCCAAACAACTGTTCGGCGAGCGTCTTGGCCAGCAAGGTCTTGCCCACACCGGTCGGGCCGAGCAAGGCAAAAGTGCCGATCGGGCGGCGCGGGTCCTTCAAATCGGCGCGCGACCGGCGCAGAGCTTTGCACATGGCCGAAACAGCTTCGCGCTGGCCGATGACCACTTTGCCCATTTCGCCTTCCACCTGCAGCAACCGCTGCATCTCGCCCTGCTCCATTCGTTGGAGCGGAATGCCCGTCCATTTCGAGACGACGTGCAGAATGTCCTCTTCGTCAACCTTCACGCGTTTCTCTTCCCGTGTGGTGCGCCAATCCTTGAGCACGGCCTCGAGTTTTTCCTTGGCCTGCTTCTCTTTGTCTCGCATGGAAGCCGCGCCTTCGAAATCCTGGTTCTTGATCGCGCGCTCTTTCTTGGTCTTGATTTCTTCGATCTCGGCTTCCAAACCCTTGACCTCGGGCGGACGGGTCATGGTGCCGATGCGAGCGCGCGATCCGGCTTCGTCCATCAGGTCGATGGCTTTGTCCGGCAAATACCGATCGGTGATGTAGCGATCGGAGAGCTTGACCGCGGCGTCGATGGCCTTGTCGGTGAACTCGGCCTTATGGTGCTCCTCGTACTTGGGACGCAGGCCCTTTAAGATGAGAATCGCCTCTTCGATGGAAGGCGCCTCGACCTTGACCGCCTGGAAGCGGCGTTCGAGTGCGGCGTCCTTCTCGATGTACTTGCGGTATTCGTTGAGCGTGGTTGCACCAATGCACTGCAATTCGCCACGGCTCAAAGCCGGCTTGATGATATTCGAAGCGTCCATCGTCCCCTCCGCCGAACCGGCACCGACGATGGTGTGTAATTCGTCGATGAAAAGAATGATGTTCTTGGAGCGGCGGATTTCGTCCATGACGGCTTTGATGCGCTCCTCGAATTGGCCGCGATACTTGGTTCCGGCGACCATCAAGGCCAAATCAAGGGTGATTACCCGCTTGTCGCGCAAAAGCTCTGGGACGTTGCCGGCAGCAATCTCCTGGGCCAGTCCCTCGACAATCGCCGTTTTGCCCACGCCTGCCTCACCGAGGAGAACTGGATTGTTCTTGGTGCGCCGGCATAGGATCTGGATGACACGCTCGATCTCATTCTTGCGGCCAATGACCGGATCCATCTCGCCTTTGCGGGCAATTTCGGTAAGGTCGCGGCCAAAAGCCTTGAGAGCCGGGGTCTTGATTTCGCCCTTTTTCTCTGGCGCAGGTTTATCGGGAACGTCTCCCGAGGAGGCGGATTCCTCTTGCGTGGCAAAATTGGGATCGAGTTCCTTGAGAATCTCCTGGCGGGTCTGTTCGATGTCAACGTCGAGATTTTTCAAAACTCGCGCGGCCACTCCATCGCCTTCGCGCAGCAAACCCAAAAGGATATGCTCGGTGCCGACGTAAGTATGGTTGAGGTTCTTGGCCTCTTTGGCGGCCAGGGCCAAGACTTTCTTCACGCGAGGGGTGTAAGGAATACTGCCAATCATTTTCTGATCGGGGCCCGTGCCGACCTGCTTCTCGACTTCCATGCGCACGGTTTCGAGGTCGAGGCCGAGCTTTTGCAGCACATTGACGGCCACGCCTTGTCCAAGCTTGATGAGACCGAGCAACAGGTGCTCGGTGCCGACAAAGTTGTGGTTGAACCGGTCGGCCTCCTTGCGCGCCAAGGCCAAAACCTGCTGCGCTCGCGGAGTAAAGTTATTTGCTTCGTCACTCATAACACTTAATCAAAGATGCAGTCATTTTCCCGCTTTGTCCAATTCGGCGCTCGGGGGCGCGGACGGTTTGCCAAGCGGGCGGCTGACGGGCCGCAACCGCTCGCGCACCATGTCTGCACGCAGCAAATCCCGTTCCTCGGCGGTCAATTTCTCAGAATGCTGCTTTTGCAGGTGGGCCGGCTGGGTCAAAATGAACAATTCGTCCACCAAAGAGCGCTCCACGCCGGGAAAAAGGCCGACATCCACGCCTAACCGCATCAACGATAGCAGATTCATCGTCTCTTTCGAGGAAATACTGTGCGCATTGGCTAGAACTCCGTAGGCGCGACCAATATGGTTATAGACCATTTTGGGCTTTTTCTCCAGCAACCTAGCCCGGGAATTCTCTTCGTGTTCGATGATCTGCGCCAAGACCTTCTCCAGGCGCTCGACTATGGCCGCCTCGGCTTCGCCCAGAGTCATCTGATTGGACACCTGAAAGACATTGCCGAGGGCCTCGGTGCCTTCGCCATACAGGCCACGCACGGCCAGCCCAAGCTTATTGACGGACTGGATTATGGGGTTGATTTGCTCATCCAGCACCAGACCCGGCAAATGAAGCATGGCGCTCACCCGGATGCCGGTGCCGATGTTCGTGGGGCAGGCCGTCAGATAGCCCAAGTCGGGGCTGAAGGCGTAATCCAGCTTTTTTTCGAGGGCCGAATCCGCCTGGTCGATGGCGTTCCACGCCTGCTTGAGTTGGAGGCCGGGACGCAAAGCTTGCATGCGCAAATGATCTTCCTCATTGATCATGCAGCAAAGGGTTTCCTCGCGATTGAGAACCAGGCCGCTGCCAGCGCCCTTGGCGGCGTGCTCCCGGCTGATGAGATGCCGTTCGACCAGAATCTGCTTGTCCAAAGTGGACAGACTATCCATCGCTTCCGAGTAAGCGTCCTTCATCTCCGGTAAAGTCTCGATTGCCGGCCGAATCAGTTCAAGGACTTTGACCCTTTCGGGTTTCTTGGCCCAGCCCGGAAACGCCGCATCTTTGAGGTTGCGGGCCAACCGAACGCGGCTGGACATGACGATACGGTCATAGGGGCCCTTCCGCCGGGCGCTGTCCGCCGGCGGGATGAGAAAAAGGTGAAGGTCCATCTTCGTCAGGCGGTGGCCGAACTGGCCAACCGCGCGGTGGTTTGTTTGATCTCGTCGCGCAAATTCGCGGCTTCTTCGAAATCCTCGTTCTCAATGGCCTTGCTCAATTTCTTTTGCAGAACTTTGAGCCTGTCCGATAAATCGCGATTATGGCGGAAGGATTCCGGAATTTTTCCGATATGCCGCGTGCCCTTGTGCATCGTCTTTAGCAAACCCTCAAGCGGCTCCGAAAAGGTTTTGTAGCACTCTGGACATCCCAGGCGGCCGGCTTTCTTGAAATCCGCCTGGGTAAAACCGCAACGCGAACACTTGATCTCGGCGCCACCCCCGGCCTGCTCGATCTCCTGGGAGGCTCCCAAGCCGAGCAACAAATCGGCCAACGAAAACCCAGTGGGGTCGTTGACCCCTTTGGTCTTGGCGCATTCTTCGCAGAGGTCCACTTTTTGCATCTTATCCGCCGCAATTTGGGTCAAATGCACCGTAGCTTCCTTTTCTTTGCAAATGCAGCACAACATAAACTTTTCTAGAGGTGTATCTCGCCGCTCTCGCCCGGCGGCTGGATGCGCTGCGGCCCGCCCATTGAGGCGAGCAGGTCGGCCAATGAAAAACCCGTGGGGTCGTTGACCCCCTTGGTCCTGGCGCACTTCTCGCACAAATCCATCGTCTGCATTGTCTCGCCCACGATTTGTGTGAGATGCACTGTGGCTTTCGTTTGTTTGCAAATGCCGCACAACATACATTCTCTACTCGTATATCGGCTCGCCGGAGGCTTTAGTCAAGGCGCGGTATTGGGCCACCAACTTCCTGGTCACGGGGCCCGGCCTGCCAGAGCCAATGACTCGACCGTCGATTTTCACCACCGGCACCAGTTCGGCTCCGGTGCCGGTCAGGAAACACTCCTCGGCAATGAACAAATCGTAGCGAGTGAGGTTCGGTTCGCTCACGCTCATGCCTGACTCGGCGGCGATGTCCATGACGACGCGGCGAGTGATGCCATAAAGCGCACCCGCCGAGAGCGGCGGCGTGCATAAGCGGCCGTCCTGGACGATGAACAAATTGTCCCCCGTGCATTCGGCCACGAACCCTTCGGCATTCAACATGACGGCCTCCTCGCAGCCGGAATTGGTCGCCTCGATTTTCGCCAGGACATTATTCAAATAGTTCAGCGACTTGATGGCCGGGTTCAACGCGCTGTGCAAGTTGCGCGTGGTCGGCACCGTGATGATCTCCATCCCACTCTTGTACAGTTCCGGAGAATAAAGTTGAATCTTGCCCGCAATGATGATCACGGAGGGGTTCGAGCACCGATTGGGATTCAATCCGAGCGTCCCCACGCCGCGAGTCACCACCAGCCGGATGTAGCCGTCGCGCAGTTTGTTGCGCCGGCAACACTCCAGGATTGCTTCCGCGATCTCCTCGCGCTTCATCGGAATCGTCAACAGGATGGCTTTGGCCGAACAGAACAACCGGTCGAGGTGCTCCTTGAGTTTGAAGACCCGCCCATTGTAGGCTCGGATGCCTTCGAAAATGCCGTCCCCGTAAAGCAATCCATGATCAAAAACCGAGATCCGGGCCGCTTTTTCGTCGTAAAATTTCCCGTCGACAAAGACTTTCATATTTGTAAGGCCGCTTCAAAATTAGGGAAGCGAAGCGTCCAAAGCAATACAGGATTGTTTCTGTCTTTGTGATGAAAATCATGGCGCCTTGGAGTCTCAGGGATCCGACATGGTTTATATTCGTGACATCCTGAGTCGGTCGGCTATATTTCGAGCCCTTGGACGACCCTATCGTCTAGCGGTTAGGACACCGCCCTTTCACGGCGGTAGCACGGGTTCGATTCCCGTTAGGGTCGCCAAATTCTGGATTGAGGGGAGGCACAAGCAGCCCCAAGCCATTAATGCCGCCGCCGCCGCTTGCGGTGGCGCTTGTGCCGCCAGGTATCCACGACCAGGAAGACGAAGACCACGAATCCCAGAACCAAAAGGACGACCGCTCCCGGCTTGGTTTCCCAAAGTTGTTGGAAACTGCTCGAGATTTCCATTAAATCCATGCCGCAGCCAAAGTTACACCAGCATTGGCCAAAAGAAACAGAAAACCGAATGTAAAGGCCGTCCACCCTCCCTAGTTCGGCCCCCTTGGATCCCTCCCGCTATTCTAATGAATGCACCGGGGTTTCCTCGGACTTGGCCGGTTCCCCTTCCGGGCCCGGTTTGGCCACATCGGACTCGCCACCAGGTTCGACGCTGATTGCTTCATGCTCGATTTGGGGGTACTCACGATTCAACTCCCTTGCCAGGTGCTCTGCCTCCTCGCGTTGAAATAATTTGGTCCCTTTCCCGGAGCTGCCGTTGATCCTCGATCTCCATTGGATTGCGTAAGCGAAACTCATTTCGACCAATCATAACGTGGAATCTTCTTTGCCGAAGTCAGGTGAAACCCGACGAAGCCTGTGGGGTCAGACCGAAAATTCGCAGGGGTCAAAACAGCAGAGCCCGGCAGGCGCGGCGCAGTTTTGTCGCATTCGCGGCGGACTTGGCCTCGATGTAACATCGAATCAACGGTTCCGTGCCGCTGGCGCGGAAAGCCACCCACTCGTTATTTGGCAGCAAATATTTCGCGCCGTCCGTCGTGATGAATTTCTCGACTTTGAACGGGCCGATGGAGGGCAGACCGGAACCCAGCTTGGCCAGAAGAGCCTCTTTATTGTCCGGTCGGACCGAGATGTTGATTCGCTCGGTGTAGAATTCGCCGGTATGTATTTCCAGGTCCTTCAAAATCCTGCCGAGAGATTTTTTCTCCGCGGCCACCAACTCTGCCATGAGCAAGCAGGCGAGGATGCCGTCCTTCTCCGGAACATGACCTTTGACGCTCAAGCCGCCGGATTCCTCGCCGCCTACGATGATAGGCTCGCTTTCCATCAACGCGCCAATATATTTGAAGCCGACGGGCGTCTCGTGGACTTTGACTCCGAGCCAAGCAGCCACGGCATCCACTTGATGGCTGGTTGGTACTGTCCGCACCACGGCTCCGGTCCAGCCGCGATTTTTTTTCAAATGATAGAGCGCGAGCGCAAGCACCTGATTCGGCGTAAGCCAGGTTCCGTCCTTGTCCACGATACCAAAGCGGTCGGCGTCCCCATCCAATCCCAGGCCAAGCTGCGCGTTGCCCGCGCGCACGAATCGGCTTACCTCGGCCATCCCCTCGGCGTTCGGTTCCGGGTGGTGGCCGCCGAAGAGAGGATTCAGTTCATTGTGGAACACCGTCACTTTCGTTCCGGCATCTTCAAGAAGCCTATCGAGATATCCGCGCCCGGTGCCGTACATAAATTCGACCGCGATCTTTAGTTTCGCACGCTTGATAACGGAAAAATCGACCAGCTTGCGCAGTTGCTTGAAGTAGTCCGGCTGCGGGTCGATCATCCTGCACTGGAACACGCCCGGAGCAACGGCCTCGAACGACCAGTTTCGGAGTGCGAGCGCCGCCAGGTTCGCTTCGACCTCGCGCGTGACCTCCGGGGGCGCCGGGGCGCCCTTGTTTGTGGAGAATTTCAAACCCTGGTATTCGGCTGGATTATGACTGGCCGTCATGTTGATGCCGCCGATTGCTTTGCGCACGCGGATGGTATGCGCGATGACTGGCGTTGGGGTATCGCGATTGCAAAGGAGCGGAATCAAGTCGCTGGCAGTGAGCACCTCGGCGGCGGCCAGGGAAAACTCGCGCCCCAGAAAACGCGTATCGAAGCCCAGTATGAGCGTCCTGGAATTTGGACTCGAGTGGCCGCACGCGCGGAGATAATCCGCGATGCCTTGCGTGGCCAACCGAACGTTGTCGAATGTGAAATCGCGCGCAATGAGGCCGCGCCAGCCGCTGGTCCCAAACTTGATCATGGTCTTATGGTCAGCCCTTCCAGTCGAAGGCCCGTTTTTTCACCGCGTAAACATAACCGATGAAAAGAACCGCCATGAAAGAAACCATCGAACCGAGAATCGCGGCCGGGTTTTCCTTGAGCATTTCGCGGTAAATGACCGCCCAGGGATAGAGAAAAACGACCTCGATATCGAAAAGGATGAACAACATGGCCACGAGATAAAACTTCACCGAAAGACGCGTGCTCCCTTCGCCCACCGGCAACATCCCGCATTCGTAAGCAATATCTTTGACGGGAGCGCGCTTGCCATTTTTGCCGAGCACCACGGACAGGATCAACATGCCGAACGAAAAGGCGACGGCCAGAATACCGAGCATCAAGACGGGCACATATTGTGACAGCTGCGATTCCATGCCGCGAATCTAAAAAATGTCTCAGCGCTTTGGCAAGTTCAAACGAGGAACACGCCCGCAGCAGCGCGGAATCGAGGCTCGGGACTCCTGTTGCTTCATTTTACAAGCCGCCGTTCCGTACTTCACCTGAAGGCGCCCTCCGTATCCAAATGACCCGTTTCAGCGCCTAATAAGCTAGAGTTCTTGCGAGAATTTGTTAGCCTGAAACTAAATCTGAGACTCTGGGGAATGGAATTGTTACGTTTGGAGCTTGTTGGCGCTCGGACCCGATGTTGCGCCAAGAAATTGGCGCTTGTCATAATCGGGCTCATCTGCGCCATGGCCGATGTTCGCGCTCAAGGGACGCTGCCGGTGGTGGCGGTGCATGACTCGGAGTTGACCCGCGCATTGGAAACGATGAGCGCGAGCACGAACGGAGCCACACCCACCGGGCCGGGCACGACTGGCTTCCAGTGGTGGCCCGTCGCCTTCCATTACTTCTTCATGCCGGACGTCGTCAAGGAAACTTTGCGCTCCGATGGGACTTCCTTCACCGTGGTCAGCGATGCCAATATTTCCGCCGGCCAGCTACTGAATACAAATGGGCAGCCCAAGTACCCGATCTTCATCAGCTTGTGTTCCGAAGCGGTGGCAGACAATGAAATTGCCCGATTGACGAACTACGTCGCTGCGGGCGGCACGCTGCTCATGGGCGGCTCAGCCTTCACGCGGACGACCAATGGCGCCGGCAGGGGCGATTTTGCCATTGCGAATGCCATGGGCCTGCACATGCTCAACCCCGGCATGGCGAACTGGGTGGCGGATGTCACCTTTACCAAACTTATCGATCATCCGCTGGTTGCCCACATTCCGGGCGCGACGCTGCAGTGGAACATGCCGGTTACGGCCGATGAGGTTTCGTGGGGCGTATCGCCCATTTACGCGCTGTCGCAAGGGCACTTGATTTGGCAAGTGCAGGCGAGCAATGCAACGGTGATTGCCCAGGGAGATAACAATCCTTACCTCACCACGATGTCGTACGGCCATGGGACCATCATTTACATCGCCGCCATGGAGCCGTTCCTCGGCCATGGAGGCAATGCGCCGGGTATGTATGCTTATGGTATCCTGCGCAACGCGATTCAGGGAGCCTTCGCCGCCGCGAACCTGCCCATCCCCAAGCTCAGTCCCTGGCCTTATGCTTACGACGCGGCCCTGGGAGTCCGCCACGATTTGGAAAACCTGCAGGACCAGATCAGTTCCATCGAAGCCTCCGCGCAATTCGAGCACACCAACGGCGCCAAGGGAGATTATTATTTCTGCACCGGCACGTTGCGCGTGGAGATGACCAACTCGGCGGCTGTCATTGGCACCTTGCGCTCGGCCGTCACTAATTACGGCGCAACGATCGGCCCCCACGACGGCAACCTCACCAACATCAACAATTTCAATTTGGTCCTGAGCAATTACGATTATTGGCACTGGGCCACGGACGAGGGGATGGCTGCCCCAGCGTCCCATGTCCCCGCGCCCTACACCAGCAGCACTAATTACGCTTTTGCTTCGGCGTCAAACTCGTTTCGTGACGTCGAGGGTTGGTTGTCAGGTATTACCAACGGGCTTAGGTTGACAGTGGCCCCCCACTTCAATGCGACAAGGGAGCCGTCCTATCAAATCGAAAAGTCGCTGAATGTCAAGGCCACGGGCGAGCAAAAGCTGAGCATCTTTCCGAGCTGGGTGCTCTCGACATCACTCCAGACCGCGGACATGCGTTATTCCTTTGTCAGCCTGCCGACGAGCGAATGGTATCTGGCGCCGCCATTGGTGGCCCAGGCCATGGAAGACAATTTCGCGGACGGTACGATGCGTCAATTGGTTGATTTTTATTACAATTGGGGAGGACTGGTCAATTTATACTCCCACAGTTCGTCTGCTGGCGGCGGTTTCGCAGGCGAATTGGCCAGCGATTACGTCACTTACAGCATGAGCAAGCCGCGGATTTGGCCTGCCAACGCGGCCAGCATTTACACTTGGTGGCTGGCGCGATCCAACGCGCAGTTCAGCGCCACCTATGCTACGAACGGCAGCCAATCAATCGTCACCTTCTCCATCAGCGGCGCCCGCGATGCGCGCGCCGCCGTCGAGCTTCTGGTTCCACGCCCCTCGGTTTCGTCGCTGACGGTAAAGACCAATGGGGTGGCGGCCGGGACGAATATTTTCCGGACCAATGGGCCGGTGATCAAAGTGCAAGTCGGCACCACGGTGACCAATGCCCAGTTGAAGTATTTTTTGAATCCTGGCATCCAAAATAATTTCTACACGATGGCCGAAGGAACAACACTTTCGGTGGCAGCGCCCGGCGTGCTCACCAATGCGTTGCCTGGAGCAGGCACAAATCTTGTCGCTGTCCCGGTCAGTGGTCCTGCCAACGGTGCGCTTGGTCTGACGAACAACGGGGGCTTCGACTATGCGCCTTTGAGCAACTTTACCGGCATAGACAGCTTCACTTACCTGGCCCATGACAACGTAAGCACCTCTGCGGTATCTTGTGCCACCATAGACCTAACCCCGCCGGCAGGCTTGTTTTACGACAACTTCATCCGCTCTACCAATGCGGATCCGCTGGCGCCCTGGGTGCCCGTCCTGGGCACTTGGACGATCGGCGGCGGCCTGTTGCAGGCCAGCGATACGGACGTTGGCACGGAGCACAATGCCTATGTGCCGGGAACCTGGACGAACTACAGCGTGCAGGCCCAGATACAGTTTCAACCCACGAGTTTTAGCGGGGGATTGAATGGTCGATTGAATCCCCTCAACGGCGCCAAATACAGCGTGGATTTATATCCGAACGGGTTCCCTGGCTTTTCCACCGGATCGGTACTGGAAATTTTGAAGTTTCATTCGTGGGGGACGCTCGGTCCCTCGGCGATGGCACAAGTGGTCGTGCCTACTCTCGGCACGAATTGGCACACACTTCAGGCTCTTTTCCAAGGTAACCAGATTTCGGCGTATTTGGATGGAGTTTTGATAACCAACGTCACGGACAACGGATTCGACGGGCTGCCGGCATATGCGACCGGAGGAATAGGAGCCCACTTTTACACTTTCATGACGCCCAGCCAGGTCACGTACAGCAATCTATTGGTGAGCACGGTAACTCTGGCCAATAACGACAATTATACGACGGCGGAGAACCAGGCGTTATCCGTGGCTGCACCTGGCGTCCTGGCCAACGATTTTTCTGGGGCCGGCGCCAACCTGATCGCTCTCCTGTCAACCGGCCCCACCAACGGTTCTCTTACCTTGAACAGCAATGGCGGATTCATCTATACCCCGGCGGCGAACTATTTCGGCACCGACTCTTTTAGTTACCAGGCTTTCGACGGCCTGAGCACTTCGGGCGTCGCGGTAGTGACGATTACCATCAACCAAGTGCATTACGGGCCGGTGCTCCCGTCCCAGGCCAACTTGACGGTCAACGAACTGGCAACGCTGGTCGTGACCAACACCGCCAGCGATGTCATGGTCCCCCCGGAAGTTTTGGCCTATGTCCTGGTCAATCCTCCTGCCGGAGCCGGCGTCAGCACCAACGGTATCTTCACCTGGACGCCCAGTCAGGCGCAAGCGCCCTCGACGAACCCGATTACGACCATCGTGAGCGATAACGGCTCGCCTTCCTTAAGCGCGACCAATGTCTTCACCGTCGTCGTCAACGATCTCAACAGCGCGCCGGTCTTGCCGGCGCAAACCAACCGGACCATTTTGGGGCTGGCGCCACTGATGGTAACGAACACAGCAAGCGATTCGGACATCCATGTGCTGAGCATGACTTACAGGCTCCTCACATCGCCGACCAATGCGATGATCGACACCAACGGCATCATCAGTTGGACACCAGTCCTGGCACAATTGCCGAGCACCAATGTCATCAAGACGGCGGTCACAGATTTCGATCCTTACGCCGTCAATGGCCAAAACCTCAGCGCGACCAACAGTTTCACGGTGGTCGTCAAAGCCATTCACAATGGCCCGGTCTTGCCGTCACAGAACAATCAGACGATCAACGAACTGGCCACGCTGGTGGTCACCAATACGGCAAGCGACGCCGACGTTCCGGCGCTGACGCTGAGCTACCTGCTCACGAATGCTCCAGCCGGGGCAACCATCAGCACCAACGGGATCATCTCTTGGACGCCGACGCAGGCGCAAGCCCCTTCGACCAATTCGATAATGACCATAGTCACCGACAGCGGCACGCCCGCCTTGAGCGCCACCAACAGTTTCACGGTGACTGTCCGGATGCTGCCGGGACCGATGATCATTTCCATCCAGTTGGCTAACGGCAGCGCCACCATTACCTGGAGCGCCGTCTCCGGCCAATCCTACATGCTCCAATACAAGTCGGACTTGGGGGACAGTGCCTGGACGGACTTGCCCCCAGACGTGGAGGCCAGCGGCCCGAGCGCCAGTACGACTGACGCCTACGGAAGCGCGTCCCAACGGTTCTATCGCGTAATGCTCTTGCCGTAATCCATTCGGACCGCTAATATTGCTCCTGATAGGCTCGGAATTTGCTAAAAAGTGCGCGATGGATGCCGACGAGCGCGAGATTTATTACTATGTGAAGGGACGTGGCCGGGAGCTCAGCCCCGTCCGCGAAATAAGCCGTCGCATCGGCAGCAAGCGGCGTTGGCGCCGTTCGCCGGAATGGGCAAGACCGGTCCTGGAGCGTATGGCGGAACGAGGAATTCTCGAAGGTGACGGGGACGCCGGTTACCGTCTCAAACCCAAACCCCAGGCAGAGAAAACAGGAAAGCGCTGGGTCTCACCGGCAGTCGCCGAAATCCTCAAAGCCAGCGGCAAAGTCTTCGATAACGTCGTCACCCATGAGGACGATGATGAATATTATGATCGGTTGTGACCCATCGAAAGCCGAGTCCCAACCGAGAGCCGACGAAATCGCTGCTAAACGGTAACGGAATCCATTCAGGCTATTCGGGCCTCCCTCGCCTTCCGTCACGACGATTTTAGCAAGTCTCGCAGTTCCTTCCATTCCGACTGGATGGCCGCCTGGCTTTGCCGTTCCATGCGGCGATACGCCATCACGACCTCCTTGCCGGTGTCCGTAAGAACGGCGCCGCCACCCGCCTTCCCTCCGCGTACCCGTACCACGAGCGGCTTGCGAAATTGATCGTTGAGTGATTTCATCAGCGTCCACGCGCGCATGTAAGACATACCCATCGCCGCGGCCGCCGCGCGGAGCGTGCCAGTTCGGTCGATGTGTTCGAGCAAATCGACACGTCCAGGCCCCAGCGCCACCTCTTTGCCGCAAAGCACCCGCAGCCGGGAGCATAGCTTGGGCTCCGTGCCCGAGGACTGAGACTTCGTCATAGGTCGGGGCCGAAAATGCCTCCTTTTGGCCGGCGATTCAAGCAAGAGGTCGGTTGCCGCCAGGCTGAGCAGATTACCGTCCAGTGAGAGCCAAGGCTGGGCCAGCCGGCGAAGCGCTTTAAAATATGGTGGGGCGCTGCTGCCGCGGCGCCCTAATATTTCGTCGTTTCAATCCGACTCCCATTCGGCTATCCCGGCTCGATGTTCGA
>Ga0073928_10003996_pt1 | contig 22427 bp, 21 predicted proteins | sample PaiPotPPA55metaG_FD_76969 | JGI IMG/M metagenome (GOLD analysis project Ga0073928, IMG submission 76969) | Iron sulfur acid spring bacterial and archeal communities from Banff, Canada, to study Microbial Dark Matter (Phase II) - Paint Pots PPA... ...
ATAATTATGAATAATATTGCGACCGTGAGGGCAATTGCGGACCTGTTGGAATAGAAGAAGAGAATTGACGGCCACGCAATCAGGGACATCATTCGACAGCAGAAGGATGGGGCGATTCGTTTGTGATTCAGGTTGACCGCGAGACGAGTCCGAATCGAGATGAGGTCAAGAAGACGCAGCACGAGAGCGGCCATGTTCTGGTGGGCGATGAGCCGGTTGATCTGGCGTGTGCCGTTTTCCGATAAGCGAGAGTTTGCTTACTCGTGCAGCACGACGCTCAATCGACGTCAGCTAGCTCTAACCGCGCCTCTCATCAAGCCCCAGCCCGGCCTTCGGAGAATCCACATCGCTTAAGCACAGCTTGGAATCGGGGATCGCTGCGAAACACGTCCCACTTCGGATCGATCGGCGGAAAGCACATGTGAACGTCGCGCACATCAACAGCCCGCTCGAGCTGTTCGAGGGCCTGCTCCTTCTCACCAAATCCCGCATGAACGAGCGCCATCGCATAGGGTGGGATATATCGCTCCCGCGCCATTGCTTCCAATGTGTTCAACACCTCCCGGGCTTCATTCACCCGTCCTAACTTTGCAAATAGGTAGCCACGCAGGGATATCGCCTTGCTGTTGCCCCCACTAAACCGTCCTGCTTTGTTGAGGGCCACCAGCGCCAACTCGCTCTCGCCCAGTTGCTCGTAGGCTTGACCGAGCTGAATCAGACCTATCCAGAATTCCGGATCAATCACGATCGCCTGCCGCGCAAATTGCACCGCTGCCGCATAGTCGCGGCCCGCGAATGCCACCTGCGCCGAGAGCGCCTGATTCGCCGCGAGAAGCGGGTCAAGTTCGCGCAAGCGGTTCATCTCCGGGCGCGCTTCGGCATATCTCCCCATGTGTGCGAGCACTATTCCCAACATGCGGTGCGCCATCGGATAGCTGGGATCCAAGTCAATTGCTTTCCTGTAAGCCGCCTCCGCCCCCCGCCAATCCCAGTCGAACCAAAATCTCACGAATCCCAGCGAGGTTTGCACCTCAGCAAGGTTGGGTTCCGCCGCGACGGCACGGGCCGTCGCCTCCCGGGCAAGCGGCCACATAGCGAGGGGAGGTGCATCACCGTTGATCGGGCTCCCTGAGTAGCAATCAGCCAATCCTGACAACGCCAGCGCATATTCCGGATCAAGTTGCGTCGCGCGGGAGAAATATTCCACCGCGCGTTTCGTTGTTGGCGGCGTGAGCTGATACCAGTAGTGGCGACCGCGTAGGTATAAATCGTAGGCTTCGGCGTTCCTCGTCTGCCGCCGCGCCAGGGCGCTCAGTCGCTCGGGAGAAAGCCGCAGCCGGATTTGCTCTGCGATCACCGCACTCAACTCGCGCTGAAAATTGAGTATGCCAGTGGGTTCGCTATCATAGGAAACGGACCACACCTGCACCTGATCTTCAACCCGGATCAGCTTGGAGGTGACCCGAAACCGTCCGCCTTCTGTGCGAAGCGTACTTTCTATCACGTAGGTTGCCCCAAGGTCAGAGCCGATCTCCCCAATTGTTTTCTTGGTTTTCCGGTAAGCCATCACCGACGTTCGGCCGATGACCCCCAAATGATCGGGATCGATCTGACCCAGCGCCGCAATCGTCTCTTCGGTCAGTCCGTCCGCAAGGTACTCCCTTTCCGGGTCGCTACTCAGGTTCTCAAATGGCAGCACGGCCAACGTCACGCGCTCTGGCAGCGCATGGACACCCGTGGGAAGAGACCCGCGGCCATCGACATCGGCGATGAAGCGATACCCCTTCCCGGGAATCGTAGCGATGTAGCGATTCTCGCCGCGGCTCTCACCCAACACTCGCCGCAATGTCGAAATGTTCTGGTTGAGGTTGTTCTCTTCCACAGTCGTGTCCGGCCAGATCACCTGCATGAGTTCGTCTTTCTCGACGATTCTTTGCCTGTTTTGTACCAGGTGCAGAAGTGTCTCGAAGGCCTTCGGCGTGAGCGGAACGGGCGCACCATCCCTCAGGAGCAAGCGTTTGCCTGCCTCGATACGGAATTCGCCAAATTCGTAAACGCTCGGTTGCGGGCCGCTCATGATCATGCTTTCAGAAGTTTTCAGGATATTTCAGCCCCATTCTAAGTACTTCATACACGTGTTGGAAGCATATTCGCCGCACACCGGAGAACCATCCGGGCAATGTCTGAAGTAAACAGGAGAAAAATGTATGAGTCCAAAACTATCAAAGGGCGTGTGGGCGGTTGCCGCGCTGGCACTCTTCGGCACGCTGATTCTGGGATCCGGGCGGCGCGTCAGTGCGCGACCGGCTCAACCTGAACACGAGTCTTCGCATGGCGGGGAGCTGCGGGGGACCTGGCGTGTACAGGTACAACAGCACAACTGTCAAACGAACGCTCCCATCGGCAAACCGTTTGCTTCTTTACTCGCGTTCGCCGACGGAGGAACGATGTCGGAGACCACGATCAGCCCAGCGTTCGCCCCAGGCCAGCGTACCTCTGGCTTTGGTGTCTGGAGTCACGAAGGACGGCACATCTACAGTGCAAAGAGTGTCGCATTCCTACTTTTTACGACTCCGCCGAACCCGCCTATGTCTCCCGGCTTTACGGCGGGCACCCAAACCATCACACAGAACATCGAGTTCAAAGATGGATCAGACCAGTTCACGAGCCAGGCTACGGTCGAATTTGCCGACACCACGGGAACGGTCTATCGATCTGGTTGCGCCACAGCCACCGCCGAGCGCCTGGAGCTGGAGTAACTTCTATTCCTGAGTAATGGGCGATTCTCCAGGGGCACGATATCGTGCCCCTTCCCATCAGCACCGGACGCGCCTCCTTTCTTCCCCTCCCAATTTTTTTCCCCATCTTTTTCCATAATTGTGGGCGAGAGTGCCGCCCTCTCCACCAACCCACTTCGTGAGACCGCAGTTTCTCGATGTTTACTCCAAAAGCCGCATAAACAAAGACTTCTGAGACAGATCACATTGTCATGAGTTCAGCGTTTACGCTCGCAGCTCGCATGGGCAGCCCCCAGCACAGACACTATGAATTTAAGGGAAGGGGAATCAATGATTTACAGACATGGCGGAGAGGGTGGGATTCGACGCCGAGACACTGAGGAATTGCCTATGAAGATGATAAAACCTAACCCTCTTATTGCCAAGTGGGTTCCTTGCCCAAAATCATTTTCCCATGAACAATGGAACATCTGATGCCTCGGCAAGCGGGCGATTGCGTAGAAAGGCGTAGAAAATTCTCGTTTAGCTTCCTTATCGCAGCCCACCGTTCTTTCCAGCCCTCCGATTATTTCTACCTAGCCGCGCCGCTCGAATTGCATTGGCGATACGCTGGGATTGCCGCCGCCCTCCGGTGCGCTGATGATAGTCTCAACAGACCGCTCTTGGCTGGTACAGCAAGGCCTTATGCGGGATCGCGTCAACGCTCCTCGATTTAAGGGCGACGAGCACGTGGAACAACGCTGAAGTTAGAAAGAGGTTTCGTTTCACGTTACGATGGAATTCGTCACGGAGTCGGGCACGCCACGTGGAGGCAGGGCAGAGCTACTGGTGCCTCAAGGTGATAGCAAAGGGAGTGGAGCAAGCCCATGCCCGGCCGCTGCGGCCAGTAGGTCATCGAAGTCCTGGTCAACACAGATTCCGGCGCAAATCCGATCCGATTGGTAAGGCTCCGCCCTCGTACGGGCACAGAGCAGCAGGATTTCTTTTGGTGACAGGATTCCCCGTTCGCGACAACGTTTGAATCATAATCATAATAGTGTTAGCGGGCTTTCCTCCCCGGTGCTGGCGGGGAGGACATTCCAAAACGAAACTGATTTTCTGGACTTGGGTCGACTAAGTGGATCACTCCTTAACATGACCGCTGACTTACAACTGGGCGGGGCTTTACGCGATCGTCAGGGAGCCCATGAATTTGGATCAGCACCCGGCTAGACGCTTTCCTGGACTTGAGATTTTCGGATGGTATGCCAGTCCTTGCGAAAGACTTCTCGCAGTCCTGGATCGAGGGTCCGCGCATGTTCCCTTCCATGTATGCGAGCATGGGGCAACGGGTGCAGGTCGCCCCCATGGGCGCACTTTGACCATGACGGCATGTCACGCAGTGCAATTGATCGGACCTCCTTGAGTTGCGGGGAATCCCGCCAGATATCGACGAATTTCGTGCGCCGCACATTGCCGCTTGGCAGTGGAAACTGGATACAGGGGTAAACGTCTCCATAGGGAGAAACATAGCAGGCCGTGTGCCCGGCACTGCATGGCAGCATGTCGAGGGCATCTTCGTCCGGCCCTTGCGGAGGAGAACAAAATTCCTCGACATTTCCGACGAGGGCTTCGTTGCGGAAGACCTCGCGCAACGAAGCCTCGTCCACCATTCAAATTGAGAATGGACCTGTCTCCATCCATAGGGGTGATCGTAGGATCCATGATGAACCGCGCGCCGAGTTCCGCGGCCAGTGCCTTTACGCCTGCATAGTGAGACGCGTTTTGTACCATCAACACGTTGGCCATAATGACTTGTATGCCGTGCGCACGCAGGAAACCACCCTTTCTGGCCAGCAGAAGCGTGTGCACGATGCGTAGGACGGAATCAAGCGAGTATGGATTGATGGTTTGCTGGATACGCCCGTACGCGGTAGCAGGCTGTGCGGGGATTGGAGAGTACTGACGTCCACCCTACCTCCGTACCAGAAAAAATGGGACTGAAGGCCTCTAATCAAATTCCGAATCGACCTTCATACTCTTCGCAGTAACTTGAGGAGAAACATGAAGACAATCACTTTTCTGACCTTGTTCCTACTCGCTGGAATTGCGACGGTCCGGGCGGACGAAACCCCCGACAAGGTTCGCGAGGGTCTGGGTCTTGATCTCGGGACATCTTCCGCGACTCCCGCACCCACGATGTCTGCGTCTACTGCTTCTACCACGGCGACCACGATGGTCGCGTCTACGCCCTTGGTCAAATCCGCGGCCAAAAGACCGAAGAAAAAATTCATTCGCAACCTGGTGATTTCCACCGCCACCTGTGGCGTCGGTATCGGTCTGGCAGCAAATCCGGCAACTGCGGCAGAGATTGGTTTGCCAATTCTTTTCGGTGGCAACTACATCGCGTGGCGGTTGTATCAGAACCACCCCAAATTGTCGGGCTTTGTTCAGAGCGTGAGTGTCACTGGCTGTTTCGCTGCGGGACATGGAACTGTATTCCACCACCTCAAGAAAGCAGGAATCACAAAGAAACCCCCAATCAAGCCAACAAATCCCCCGTCCAATCCGCCTTCCACGGGCAATGGCTCTGGCAGCGGCTCCGGTTCTGGAAACGGTAGCGGTGTCAGCTCCGGCGGCTCTGGACATGGCACCAGCGGAGCCGGAAATGGCTCTGGCTCCGGAAACGGCAGCGGCTCGAGCAATGGCGCTGGAAGCGGATCAGGTAGCACATCGGGTAATGGCAGCGGTTCCGGTTCGGGTTCAAGTTCCGGTTCAGGTTCCGGCTCTGGAAACGGCTCCGGTCGCACAGCAGGAAATGGTAGCGGTTCCGGCTCGGGTTCAGGTTCCGGGGCTGGAAACGGCTCCGGTAGCACAGCGGGGAATGGCAGCGGTTCCGGTTCGGGTTCAAGTTCCGGGGCTGGTTCCGGCTCTGGAAACGGCTCCGGTAGCACAGCGGGGAATGGCAGCGGTTCCGGCTCGGGCTCAGGTTCCGGTTCAGGTTCCGGCTCTGGAAACGGCTCCGGTGGCACAGCAGGAAACGGTAGCGGTTCCGGCTCGGGTTCAGGTTCCGGGGCTGGAAACGGCTCCGGTGGCACAGCAGGAAATGGTAGCGGTTCCGGCTCGGGCTCAGGTTCCGGTTCAGGTTCCGGCTCTGGAAACGGCTCCGGTGGCACAGCGGGGAATGGCAGCGGTTCCGGCTCGGGCTCAGGTTCCGGTTCTGGCAGCGGTGGAACAGGCGGCCCTCACCCGACTCCCTGCACAGTTCGCGGCGGGACCGATTGCGGGCTCGGCAACGGCGGCGTCAACAACGGAAATCCAAGCGGAAATCCGTTTACGCCTCCGGGTAAAGGTGGAACTCCCGGCTCCGGCTCCAAACACTGAAACGCTCCCCCGCAAATCTAATCGCAATTCAAGCCGGGTCGTATCAACGGAGGCCGATTGTGAGTACCGGACATCTCGTTTCAGTAGACTGACCACGTGCCCGGCGTGGCGAGTTCAACCAAATGGCGGTCTGGATCTCGAAAGTAAAGGCTCCAGCCTCCCAGTTCCCAGGTCCGCTTCTCTTCAACTGCGATTCCCCTCGTTTGGAGCCACGATTCCCAGTTGGCCAATTCGGGGGAGGGGATAGCGAACGCGACGTGTAATTCGCCGTCCCCGTCGTGAGGGGATTGGGTTGCAAGCGATGCTCCCTTCTTGAACAGCAGCAGCACCTGATGCGTGCCCACGTGCATCGCACAACCACGCCCGCCGAACTCGCTGATTACGCGAAATCCAAAAGTCTCCCCGTAGAAGAGAACCGAGCGAGGCACATCGCTCACGTACAATGCGGATTCAAGAATGCCATCGGTTTTGGGACGCATCCATTTCTCCTTGCCGTTCTTCGCATCAGGGAAGTCTCCGCGGATATTGATCCGCGGTCCCTGGCCAGGCATCGATCATGCCCCTCAAACGCGGACGCTAACGCACAAGAAGGTGGCGGGAATCAGGGTTCCGCCATCAGTGCTTTTGTTTTGTGCGTTCGCCAGTTGCACCGGCTGGGTGTGGAGATCGCCTATCCTTCCGCTCTTTTGGGCTGCCTCTACGGCGCTCAAGGTTGGGCCGTAGAATTTTTCAAGTAAGTCAATAAAGTCTGCCGAATGCCGCGATTTCTGCGAAATCACCTTTTTCTCACAGCGCTTTATTTGGATTCATGATCGCTCCCTGAGATCATAAGATAACAGGGAGTTCCTCAAGACCAGATGTACCGGACTAAGCCAACCGTTGCGGCATCCAAATCCGAGCATGCCGAACATTTCTTCATGATTGAGGTTTTAATACGAAGACAACCGCGCTTTCTCCCGCTTCCACTCCGCTCTCGCCTCTTCCATTGCCGCTGAAACGGATTCTCCGCAAGTCGCCGCACATCTTTCCCGGACTCAATCATTGAAAACTGATTGCCATTGTCGCTCCGGGAGGAGCAACGGGAGATTAGATATTACTTCGATGTTCTAATTTTGTCCTGCCGCGATTTGTCCGCACCAGAACAGGAGCCTATTCCGGCACAGAGTTTCCTGTATTGCGTTAGACAAAAGACAGCATCAAGTTGCGTCGTGCCTAAAACTGTACTGATTGCCGATGATAGCGCCTCCGTACGTCTATCGGTGCGGGCTCTTGCGTCAGGGTCGGCACAAGTAACTCGTGGTGCGCGAAGCATTTGACGGCGTAGACGCTATCGCGAAGGCCAAAAGATCGAAACCCGATTTAATACTTCTGGACCTTGCCATGCCTCGGTTGAATGGAGCAGAAGCGGCTGCGGTCCTGAAGAGTGAGATGCCGGAAACGCCAGTCATCCTATTTACGATGACCGAGCTGCGTTGATTTCATTGCTAAAGTGGACGGTATTCCGAAGCTGCTAGAACGTGTTGATGCGTTGCTACCGCCAACTGCCCCGAGCGGGCGAGAGACCCTGTGGTAGGGTAGGCATCGGAACAGTCGAATTTCGAGGTGAATCCCGCTAAAGCCGGCACCTACGATGGTGCCTGCGCCAGTTCCAGGATCGCCGGAATGAGTTGGGTCGGCAAGGTTCATTTTGTCCAGCACCTTAACCGCTCCGACGCTATCCAACAATTCTCCGGCGACGTCATCAGCACCCAAAGTAATCGCCAGAACTCTCGCGTTTAACAGACTTTTTATATCCGTTGGCGCGATGTGGTTTCTGTGCGGCATATTGACATCGAGAATGATTAAATCAGAACGCAGTTCTCGCATCTTCTGAGTTGCTTCGGGAAAATTCGAAGCTCCACCTACGACCGCAATATCTTCGCAGTTGGATAAGAGCGACCGAATGGCTTTACGCATTACATCTGCGTCATCTGCCACAAACACGACGCACAATAATTGCCTCCGTGAATCACACCCTTGGGACTAGGCTAAGGTGTTAGTTACGCCTTGGTCGAGCGTGAGTCAACAGACTCGACGTGGTGCGATTGGTTTGGGTGCGACTCCCACACGCTTCCGCCAAGGACGATGATTGCGAACCGTGCGCCCGCAAGCCAGAATGCTGCCGGAAAACCAGAAGCGTGGCCGAGGGCTGCTGCGGACCAATTGTGTTCCTGTGGCGAATGCAGGAAACCCCCTATTGACGAAAGTTTAAGCTCGCCAGTAGCGTCTGCACATTCAAAGTGTCGGTAAGAGGCGCGCGCCAACCTATGGAGTTGATTTCGGAGGACAAAAATGAAGCGGACCGCAAGCTTAGTGTTCATTATTGCTGTGCTTCTGGGAGTGTCCACAACGGCCTTGGCGAATAGTTACAGCGGGACTCTATCCGCGCCGACTGCGGCTGGCGCCAGCAGCAGCGTGACGTGGACGGGCACTGTCACCGGCGTCATCGGTGACACCGGCGGAACCGGACTCATCAATCCGCCATGCACTTCCACGATTTGCGATATTTACACGCTGACGGTAAACGTTCCAGCGACGTTTTACACTGCTAACCCGAATTATTCGATCCATGTCAACGTGACCGATGTTCCAAATAACCCAGCTACTGACATCGACCTGTATGTCTACGACGCGAGCGGCAATCTGGTGTGCGACGGGACTTCTCCAAGTTCGACGCAAGAAGATGTGGACTGCGGCCCGCTTGTCGCGGGGACCTACCAGGTGCAGATAGTACCCGCCGTCGCCGTTCAACAGGCTTACAACGGCCAAATCATCCTGGAGCCCGAACCGGCCAGCACGGTTCAGAACACCGGCCTAGTGCGCTATCGTAAGGGCAATTTCACCTTCAGCTCACCAGTGCAGTTGGTGCGGCCTAACAATGTCGAAAGCACCGGCAGCAACGGGCTTTTCTTAGATAGCGATGGCGAACCGCGCGTGGTTCATGATGCGGTCGGCAACCTCTATGTTGCAGCCATTCAGGGCGTGCCCGCGGGCAGTGATATGTGGAGCTCCAAGGACGGGGGCAGTACCTGGAATTATCTTGGTCAGCCCGACGGAGCGCAGGCGCTTAATGTTCTTTCCGGCGTGAACGGCGCTGGCCTCGGCGGTGGGGATGAAGATGTGATTACGCTGCCGAATGGCCAAGTGGACATGACCTCGCTCTGGCTTGGCTCCAATACCACCTGCACTTCAAGCAATGGCGGGACGACCTGGCTGTGCAACCCAAACGGTTCCATGTTGCCCGCCGACGACCGTCAGTGGCTGGCGAACTATGGCAACAACATCGTTTACATCACCAGCAAGCAGCTTGGCACGGTAGTGGCCGGCCCAGAGTCAATCTACGTTGCGAAATCCACCGATGGTGGCAAGACTTTCCCGACCGTCAGTCTGGTGACCACTCCTGAGTTGGGTATCCAGCCGGGCGATCAGGGCAACATCATCACCGACACTAATGGAAACGTCTACACCGTGTTCTTCGACACCTCCGGAACGATCGTGTACATGGCCAAGTCAACGGACGGCGGAAGTACTTGGATGATCAAGCAGGTTTATGCGGCGCCGCCTTGTTCTCCGACGTTATGTATTTCGCTGGTACATGTGTTCGCTTCGATCACGGCTGACAGGGCGAACAATCTCTACATTGTGTTCAGCGATGGCAGCAACAGCTACTACACCAGTTCCACCGACGGAGGCGCCAGCTGGAGACTGCCGACGATCGTTCAGTCCGGATTCGGGCTGAAATCGACGGTCGAGCCCTGGGTGGTCGCGGGTGATGCCGGGAAGATCAACATCTTTTTCTACGGCACGGCGGACAGATATTTCATGGATAGCGCGGCCAATTGGGTGGTCTACATGGCGCAATCGCAGAACGCTTTGGCGAAGGTACCCACATTCTCCATCGCGCCGGCAACTCCCTACGTGATCCACACGGGGGCGATCTGCAACGCGGGCACGGCTTGTCCCAGTGGCACCCGCACCATGCTGGAGTACTTTTTCCCGGACACATACCTGGATGGAAATGCGCTGGCGGTGTTTCCGGACAGCATTCACGTTCAGGACACGACGGCCCCAAACACCGCGGTGTGGTGCGTGAAACAGACTGGCGGTAGCAAGATCACCGGTCAGTAGGAAACGCTACAAAGAATTGACAAGGACATGGTCGCGTGTCCGCGGTAGCGCCTGCGGTCCTGAAGAATACGATGCCGGAGACACCGTTCATCCTATTTACGATGAATACAGATCTGTACGCAGATACCGTATGCGCAGCCTTGGGCTTGACTTCATCTCGAAGGTGGATGGCCTTACGAAACTGCTCGAACGCGTTGATGCGTTGTTGTCCAGAACGAGGGAGAGACCCTGTGGTAGGTCTAAGTGGTTAGATTGCTTGCTGCTGCGTTAAACACACTATTGATCGCGCTAGCCAGGGTACCCAGCGTCGCGATAGCTGCCAACGATAGCAGAACTAACAGAAGTGCATACTCCGTCAAATCCTGGCCTTCCTCTTCTTTCCACAAACGAACCATGAGGTTCTTCATCAGTCTTTCCTCTCGATCTAAGCGGCGCAGGGAGGTACCGCAGAAGTAGCCAACAGCATCCGAAGTACCACTCTGGGGAATAGCGCAAAGACCGTATTATGCTGATTACAAATTACTTACGATGATGGCCCTAGGACCCTGGTCAATCTCACAGGAACAGCTTTGCCTAGAAGGTGCAATTCATGAAAGGTCTTTCCGGCAATCAAGCGAGCGAAACAAGCTCCTCCTGGTGGTCGTATTTCGCGGTCAGCGCGGCTGCCTAGGGGGACGCCGCCCTTCGCTGTAATTCCTCGAACCAGTCTGCCTTACGAGCGCTGTCGCGTGCCAGCAAGCGAGATCGTCCCGCTTCAATGGAGGCGTCTCGCCTCTGGTTTGCGATGGATTTCCTCCCTGGAGGATTCATGGACCTACTAGCTTGCGGCAATCAAGCGCGAAGAACGAAAGCTCGAAAAAGAGCTGAGTAAGTTGCAGGGCAAGTTGCACGGTGTTCGTGCCGCAGCAAAAGCACTCGGTAGCAAGGCGAGCCGAGAAATCGCTCAGGTCAAGAAGCCTCCGGGAGCTTCGCAATAGGAACGTAAACCGAGCCGCCGCGTCACATAAAACCAGAGTCGCCGCGGACTCGGTCGTTTCATCGCCGCCGCTGCTTCTTCGCCAGCACCAGCAACTGGGCGTTGGCTGCCAATACGTCGCGCACGGCGATAATTTGGTTAAGCTTAAATGGCTGCCAGAAGCAAACGACCAAGGCGATCTACGCCTGGCGATCAAGTGTTCCGGGATTCGGAAAGTTCGTGATTCTACGGGCGAGGCGTTCCAATTCATCCGTAAGACTCTTGCGAGCCGAGACCACCACAACAAAGCGTTCCGCGGAACACTTGTGCAGGCGACGCACAAGGAATCGCGCGGCTTGACGATACGAGTCGTCATCGACAAGGACCGACCCACCAAGTTTGATCACGGCAATTCGCCGCGTCCGACAACCGTCCATCCTTCTCTCCTTTTGAGGTTGAAATCCGCCGCCCGATTTGACCGGCCTACGCAGAATCGGGGGGAACAGCTATTCATTTTGGGATTCAGAGACTTCTAACTGGATTGCAGTCAGCGTACGACCTTCAGCATTCGATGATGTTCAGGGTCGCAAGACCACCAAGCGACGTTTCCTTGTATTGGCTTTGCATGTCTTTCCCGGTTTCATACATTGTCTTAATCACCTGACCGAGTGAGACCTTGTGTTCGCCGCTCTCCAGCATGGCGATTCGAGACGCGTTAATCGCTTTTACCGCGCCCATCGCATTACGTTCAATGCAGGGAATCTGAACCAATCCCTTAACTGGGTCGCAGGTCATGCCGAGGTTGTGCTCCATTCCGATCTCGGCTGCGTGCTCTACTTGCTGATTTGTACCTCCAAGCGCAGCGGTAAGTCCTCCTGCCGCCATCGAACAGGCAACTCCTACTTCTCCCTGGCAGCCAACTTCCGCGCCGAAAATGGAAGCGTTCTCTTTGTACAAGATGCCCATGGCCGCCGCAGTCAGAAAGAAATGGAATAGCCCCTCTTTGGAAGCTCCTTCAATGAATGTGTGGTAGTAGTGCGCCACCGCTGGCACAACGCCCGCGGCGCCGTTCGTTGGAGCTGTGACAACTCGGCCTCCCGCCGCATTCTCTTCGTTCACGGCCATGGCGAAGGCGTTGACCCAGTCCATCGCGTTGAGAGGATCTTTGTCACCTTTCATTTCCAGCCGAGAAGCGAGTTGCGGAGCTCGACGCCGAACGTTCAATCCCCCCGGTAAGATACCTTCGGTCTCAAGGCCGCGAAGCACACCGCCGTGCATGGCATCCCAGATCCGCTCGATAAAGTCACGAATCTCGGCTTGGCTATGAGGCGAGTGTCTCCGTACCTCATCCGTTTCACAGTGCCGAGCAATTGCTGGGTATTGGCAAAGAGCACCAACTCGCGATTTGGGAAATCATGCTCGAAAACGAAAAGACGCGGCACAGTTCATCGCCAGACCCTTGACGGGGAGCACGGCTCTGGGAAAAGGCCGGAAAGAGTCCGAGAGATGAAGGAAAGGGGAGAAAAAACGGGTGGAGAAGTGGACAAAAACAGAAGGACGAGAAGAACAAGAAGAAGAAAAACGACGGGAACTACGAAGCCAGCGGCGGCGGCGAGGACGAGGAAGATGGCGATGGTCATGATGACCACCATGGTGATGGCCATGATGATGACGCCGCCGTCGCCGATGACGATGGCCATGGCCACGATGACGATGATCATGATGATGGGAAGGAGGGTTGGGGCGCGGTGGTGGTGCGGTGATGATGGTGGACGCGGGTGTGAGATGTGGTCCTGCTGCTGATGGTGGCGGTGCTGCTGGTGGTGGACAGACTCGCCCGTCCTGAGCGTCAGTTGTCGGTCGGAAAATAGTTGGTTTGAGGAAGGAGTCCGGCTTTATGCGCGGCGATAAGTGTTTGCTGGGTGGGTGAAGCGATAGAGGGAGCCCTCGTAAGTGGGGCCGAAATTCAGGGTCAGGTATGGCACTTTTTAGCCCCATTGTGGGCCTGAGCATGAATTTGTAAGTCGCTGCATTCGTGGTACTTATTAATAAAGAGCATAATATACTTGTATTTACAAAGCATCATTGACTTGTAGTGACACGGCATAATATACTTGTGTTCGCACAGCATAATAAACTTGTAATCACCCGGAAGGAAAAGCTCTATGGCGGCACCAAACGAGAAGCTGGCTGAATCCCTCGATGTGCTAAAAGCGCTTCAGGAGGGCGGGAGACGTGTGTTCCGCTCGGACGAATTCAGCCGCGTTCACCGTGAACGGCTTGTCGAGAACGGCTTTGTCCAGGACGTGATGAAAGGCTGGCTGATCTCCTCCAGCCCGAGCCCGAGCGCGCGCGCGGGCGACAGCACACCGTGGCATGCGTCGTTCTGGGAATTTTGCAGTCGCTACTGCGACGACCGTTTCGGCGGGGAGTGGCACCTTTCGGCGGAGCAGTCGCTTTGGCTGCACGGCGAGAGAACGGTCATTCCGGAGCAGGTGGTGGTAAACAGCCCGAAGGGCACGAACAACACAATCAACCTTCTGTTCGGCGCGTCGCTCTACGACCTGAAGGTTCCTGAAATGCCGGCCGCAGCGGATCTCGTGATGCGGGATGGATTGCGCCTTTTCTCGCCGGCGGCGGCGACCGTGAGTGTGGCGGAGTCTTTTTTCCCGCGCAATCCGGTCGAGACGCAGGTGGTGCTGGCGAGTCTCGCCGACGCATCCGATTTGCTGCGGCTGCTGCTGAACGGCGGCCACTCCGCGAAAGCGGGCTATCTCGCCGGTGCGTTCCGGCAGACCGGGCGGCCCGACCTGGCGGATGAGATCGTTCGCGCGATGAAGAGCGCCGGTTACGATGTGCGGGAGCGCAATCCTTTCGAGGGCGGGCCCACATTCGGCGCGCTGCGCCGCGCGGCGGCGCCCATTGCTGGGCGCGTGCAGATGATGTGGGAATCGATGCGTGACGCCGTGGTGGAGACATTCCCGAAAGCGCCGGGGCTTCCGAAAGACAGGACGGCCTATCTGCAGCGTGTCGATGAAATTTACAAAAGCGATGCGTACCACTCGCTGTCCATTGAAGGCTACTCGGTCACGCCGAAAATAATCGACAGGGTGCGGCAAGGAAACTGGAACCCGGACAACGATGAAGCTGACCGAAAAAACCGCGACGCGCTCGCGGCGCGCGGCTACTGGCAGGCGTTCCAGGCAGTGAAAGAAGGGGTGGGGAAAGTAATCGGGGGCGAGAATGCTGGCGCGCTCGTACGCACGGCGCACAAGGACTGGTATCGGGAACTGTTCCAGCCCTGCGTCACGGCGGGCCTGCTCCGACCGGGTGATCTGGCCGGATACCGGAACAGTGCCGTGTACCTGCGCACGTCGCGCTATGTGCCGCCGCGGTGGGAGGCGGTGCGCGACGCCATGCCGGTGTTCTTCGATCTTCTCGAAAAAGAAACAGAACCGGGCGTGCGCGCCGTGCTCGGGCACTGGTTGTTCGGCTATCTCCATCCGTACCCCGACGGGAACGGCCGGATGGCGCGCTTCCTGATGAATGTGATGCTGGCGTCCGGCGGCTATCCCTGGACGGTGATCCGCGTTGAGGACCGTGACGCGTACCTCGCTACGCTGGACCGCGCCAGCATAGATATGGACATAAAGCCGTTCGCCGGATTTGTGGCGCAGCGCGTGAAGCGGTCTCTGCAGCGGAAACGGGAACTGAAGTTTCCGGCACCTAAAGAGACGCAGGACTTTTGACGGGCTTCGAGACAAGGAAGTGGCGGAGAGGGTGGGATACTCACCTAGCCGCTTTTGTTATCCTACCATGTCTTGAGCGACTTGCATGAAAACCGCATGGATATTGGCGATTTATATGATTTCACATTTCCCAAATCCTTAACCCCTTTCACATAAATAGAACCAATTTCGGCCCAAAACAGACACCAAAGACACCAAGGCCACCACTACTCCCCCCGTCTGTCCAATCAAGTCGACCCAGGCCGTGATCCTTCGAACAGAATGAACCGCATACACGCGATTACGCACACTTTCCACACCTTTCACTGCACTCCAAACCGAGCCGCTGCCAAAGCGTACTCTTTGAGTTCCGCATCAATCGTCCCCTGCCGGCGATCAAGGAAGCCACGAATGACCGTTTCAGTCGAGGGGTGGCGCAGGTGGCCAAGGCCATGCAACGCGGCTTTCTGGCAGGCTTCGGAATCCAAGTCCAATATTTTCGACAGCGTTTCGAACATCACATCTTGCATCAGCTGGTCTTCGCCCCCGTTGGCTCGCGAGCGACGTCCCATGTGCCAGTCATAGCAGAGACCGTCCCACCACATATACGCGGCGATATCGAGCGAGTCCATGGCAAAAAAGCGTTCGTATAAGTGAAACATCGAACGCACACATTTTTCCCGGACGGAAAACGGTACTTCTTGAAGCCAAATCAACTGCGCGGCCCCGCAGGAAAGATTGGGCCCCAGAATCGCCCAAAAACCTTGCTCCAGCTGCGGTCGGGAAAATCGTGAGCGCAGAAATTCTGGATTTGTAAAGAAGTTCACATAGTGACCAGCAACCTCATGGGCATCGAATCTGACCTCTACGGAGTAATACCAGGAGTCCTCGCTGCCGTCGTTCGCTGTCGGCGGAATTTCGCGATCGAAGAGAAATAAACAGAACTTCTCAAGCGAATAACCGCGAATATCTACTTCAACCAATTCAGTCATAGCAATGCTCTCATTCGACACGACCGCGCTGACCGCCACCGCACAATTTATTCCTCGGACTAGCTTTCATCGCGCCAGACCTCTTCAAAGAGCAAGCCTTTCAAATTTTTTTCGTGAACTCTTGACTTGAATTCATCTTCAGGATCAAACCAGCCCTCGGCCACATAGATGTCAGCTAGTCGATTGGGGATCTTGAAGATGGACGACTCAGGCATTCGCTCAGCTCGGAAGGCATAGCGCTTAATATCGATTTTGGTCCCCGCGCTCTTTCCAAGAACCCATTCTGTCCGTTCATGATCGAGACAGTCCATGCATTCGGTCACATTAAGTAACGAATAGGGTTCATTCTTGTAATCGATCGGCAAAAGCTCGCCTGCCATTTCCAAAAACTCTCTGAGCTTTTCCGTTGCATTCCTATCGGTCACAAAGGCCCCAGAGCAAAGATGAAAAAACCCCTCCTTTCTTAAGCGTTGGATTAGGGACGTAGACCGCGGGCGGAAGCCAGCCTGGCAGCTTACGAGTGCAATCCATAATCAGGCGTTTGGTTTTCCAGACGCCTTCGTCTTCCAGCAAGAAACGCTGATAGTTGTTGGAGTCCAGCCGCAGCTTATAGACTTTCATGTTGTTAATACGGGAATTTCTCATTTCGAAGGTGGATTAGCAATGTTTGACAACGTTACGTATGCTAGCGCTGCGAAGAGCATCAAGAGAATAACTTTGGACCAATCGCTATCATGCTGATGGTCGAGAGGTTTCAGCCGCCATCAATTGGCCTCGCGTGTTCCATGAATCGGCGAAGTGCTCATTCTTCTGATCGCGCGCGCCGCCGCAACCATTGCGATGAGCGCTGGCCACACTTCGTCCCAGCGCCGCGTTTTAAGTCCGCAATCGGGATTGACCCACAGTTGCGAGGGCGAAAGAACAGCAGAGGCTTTTTTCAGAAGACCCTCGATTTCCTGTTCAGAAGGAATACGCGGCGAATGGATGTCGTAGACCCCGGGCCCAATTTCGTTCGGATAGTGATATTCCGCGAAGGTGCGCAGCAATTCCATCTCGGAACGCGAGGTTTCGATGGAGATAACGTCGGCATCCGTTTGGCCGGACCGGAGTTTAGCTCGCGAGTAGAGGTTCATGGCGTTTCTCTCGGCGGGAATAAATTCCCGGCAAACGAGGCTAGGGCCGCGGCGTAATGGTTCGGTTGGTCGTAGAACAGAAAATGATTCGCATTCGGTATTTCTACGACGGTGCATTCTGATGCAAGGAGTCGTTGCAGGTACGATAAGTGTCGGTTCTCTGAGCCGTAAAGAAAACATTTTGGAACCTGGAGACTCAGAAACCGCTGCAGCAGATTGCCGTGATCTGAGTATTCAACCGTCTGGAAAGAATAATCGTAGTAGGCGCGGGGATTAGCTTGCCCCAGCACTTCCAAATGCTTGGTAAATCCGCGTCCTTCTTTGGGAGATAGCGCCTTTTTTATCTGTGGGAATACTATGCTCTCGAAATGTGAGTACGAGTGGGGTATCGCGTTGCGGCTGAACATGCAGTCTTCCGGAGCGAGATTGCCTTCCACGTTCACAAAGCCGGCAATTTTGTCCGGATTTTGCTCCGCATAGAGCAACGCGACCAACCCTCCCATGCTGCCTCCGACGAGCAGGAAACGGGTAAGCTTTAACTGTTCCACAAACTTCTCAACCAGTTCCACCACGCCGTCAATATTCAGCGGATGCTTCTCGTCATAGGACGAATCACCGCAACCGGGGTTATCGGCGGAGATTAAACGAAATGGCTTAAGTTCGGGGACGAAAGTCATATCGATGAAATCTGCCTTCGAACAGCCCAGTCCGTGAATGTAAAGGATCGTGGGCCCTGAGCCCGGCCGGTCAAAGTAACTTACCGTATAGGATCGTCCCGCCGTGATCGCGCTCATTTTTAAAATTTGTGGCGATTGATTTGTCATAGTTCGACGACTCGTCCGCTTGGGAACGCGCGCGACACGGAAGGAGTCACCTTATCAGCGTGCCGCATCGAGCTTTTTGAGTACATCCTGCAAGCCGCTGCGCACCTCACCGCGCCGTTGCTCGGTATCGGACCACGAAGATGCCGGCGCCGCATGGGAATCCAGCATGGCCAGTGCCTTCTCCGCATACTGCCGAGCCAGATCCTTCTGCCCGTCCTCCAAATAAGCCTCCGCGAGGTTGGCATGCGCGTCGGCCGAGTCCGGATAAGCGAGAAGGTTGAGCCTGAAGGCCTCGATCGCTGGTTTGGTTTCGCCTGCGCGCAAATGATCATTGCCTATGATGTCGACCGTGACTTCGGGCCACAACTGCGCCTGGGGATCTTTCCGCCGGGCTTCCATCAGTTGCTGCCTGGCCTGGGCAACCCCGCCTTGCATGCGGACTTGATCGATGATCGCGGCAGATGCCACGGTGTCCGCTGGCGCGTGACCCGGTGTCTCGATCAGCGTGGTCACAAACCAATCCACAATGATGCCGTGCAGCTCGGGATGAGGTTTAAACATGTCGGTTCCGTGGCCGCCGTTGGCGAGAACTTTGCTGCCATCGCTGGTTTCATACCATATCCAGGGCGCGTCTTTCGACGCAGAGTAGTGTACGAACTTCTTGCCTGGGTTGGAGGCGGTGATGTAGAGCAATTCCATTGCCTCTACCGTGGGAGGGTATTCGTCGTCGTCGTCCACCACGAACAGTGCGGGCAGGTGTGACGCCTGCCGCAGGAATTGTAGGCCGTCTTGGAGGGTCTCTCCGGAAAGCAATACCAGCGATTTCACCTCAGCAGAGTGTTGACGCGCTACTTCGACGGAACGGCCAACGCCGAATTCCCCGGCTCCTCCCACGCCGACATCGCGCTTGACGCCTGGCTGCGAAACCAAGTATTGAAACGCTGTCTCGACGTCGCCAGGCCGCTTCGCGCGTACCTTTGCCCTCTCCGCGTCCGGCAGCTTCGTAGAAGGCGTGCCGCCGCTTTCGCCAAATCCGCGCATATCGAGCGTAAGCGTGTTGATTCCAGCCGCCGCGAGTTGCCGGGCTACGCCGTCCCACGAGTCACGTGTCCGGTTGCTCTGGTGCAGCAGCAGCACACCAGGGCCCGGCTTGGCCGCGGCAAAGTAGCTCGCCTTCAGGATGGTTCCGTCAGCCGCCTTCAGATCAACCACACGTGGATCAGAAGGCTGCCGCGCCTGTTGTTGCGCCTGATCCCGCCGCGAGTCCGGCGGCACTAGGTTGTTCGCGCGATAGTAGACCACAAGTTGGCCATAGTGCTCGCCGCTGTGCTCGATGGCGAACGTCCAGATGGAGGAGTTGTGGGCCAGCCGGTTCCCAAGAAATTTCGATGTATTGTCCAGCCCCGCGTCGCCCTGCTGTTGAATCACTCGCGCTCCGTCCGCGACGGCCTCCTCGACAAACTTCACCACGTCGGCCTTGGTCTTGAAAACGTCACGCGAAGGGTTGTCACCCTGGCCGAAGTCGGATCCGAGGTTTGATCCGGAAACCCTGCGTATCAGGACGAAATCCAGTGCAGCGGCGTGGAGAAGATTCTGGGCAAAGGTGCGCTCGTCCTTCTCCACCTTGAAATCGTATTTGTCTTCCGGATAATCCTGGGCCATGGCGATGAGTTTATTCCCGATGTCGTTCCATCTGTCCAACATCTCCTCGGATCGAGAGGGGGCCGGACGCGGAGCCGGCGACTGCTGCGGCTGTTCCGCTAGAGACTCGCTCTCATCGGCGCTGCTCTTTGTGCTCTGTCCCGAGGCCATCACGGTAAAGATAAATACTGCTAACGGCAGGAAGATTCGTATTCGTTTCATGAGACCGTCTCTCCTGAGTTTATTCGCACCGGAAACACATAGGTCGAGAATCAGTCAGACTTTCCTCGGCTGGCCGGCGGTACAATTCCGTTCATGCGCAGGTATTCGACCATCTGCCCGTAGTGATCGTAGGCGTGAGCAACACCAAATGTGGCCAAGTACAGGCGGGACGATCTGCCGCGCTCCGGGGGATCCAACATGTTCTGAGTAGTCAGCGTGGCCGCGGCCTTGTGACCCAGTGCAAACGAGTCCTTCAGGAACTTGATGATGTCGGCTTTGGTCTTCAAGTCCACGGGACCGTTCCCGTCCTTTACACTTTCGGGCACCTTATCGCCGGTAAGCGGAGACCAAATGAAATAGTTGGAAGAGGCGACATGCCTAACCTGTACGGCAAACGTGCGCACACCCTTGTAGTCGCTCTCCGGAATTTTCAAGCTCTCAGGGGAGAAGTTGAATTTGTCTTCCGGCATGGCTTCCGCAGCTTCCACGATGAGCTTTTCGATGGTGCTGATCTCGCGGTCCACCGCCGAAGCTATGGTTGTCGGAGGTTGCTGTAATTGTTGCGCCTGATGAGCGCTCTCTGCCGCGGTGCCGTCCTTGCCGTGTGGCAAGCCTGCGAAGGCCAAGATGGCTACCGCCGACCGCAAGAAGATTCCGGTCTGTTTCATTACTCAGTCTCCTCCATGCTTTTCCGTTTCAATGTGAGGCAAGGTCGTTCCTGACCACATGGCCATCCTTCATTACGAAGCGAACGCGCTCCAGCTCGGTAATGTCGGCGATTGGGTCTCCAGCAACGGCGACGAGATCGGCAAATTTCCCCGGCTCAACAGCGCCCACGCGGTCCTGCCAACCCAACATTTCTGCGGCGTTGGTCGTCACCGCGCGAATGATGTCGAGCGGCGGCATTCCGGCGTCATGCAAATGGGCAAACATTGTCGCCGAGGCTTGGCCTCGCGTTTTTCCCGGATAGAACCAGCACATATCGGATCCGGCCGCGAACTTCACTCCCGACTTCAATATCAGCTGAGTGAAACTGGCCACCTTCTGCCGCCTTCGGTCATCGGAGGCGGCCAGCTCAGACTTCCGCGCGGGCGACATCACTATGCTTGGCTCAGTAATCTTTGTATAAAAGCCGCCCCAAAAGGTTGGCGTGATGTCGAAGAAGATTCCCTTATCGCGCATTGCCTTCAATTGCTCGTCGGTTACGTCGTCGCCATGCTCGATAGAGTCTGCGCCCCCATCAATCGCCGTTTGGATGCTGCGTGCACTGACGGAGTGAGCGGCAACCTTCAGGTGCTGGCGGTGAGCTTCTTCGACGATCGCCGTCATTTCCGCCACTGTTAGGTCGTCGTCGACCGTAACCTTAATAACGTCGACATCGTAGAAGACATTCTCACGCACTGCCTGCCGCGCTGCGTCCGGGCCTGCTATCCGAAAAAATTCCTGCTGCATGATAGACTCGGCGAGAGCGGGATTTAAACTCTGCAAATAAGAACCTGGGGTTATAAGCTTACGGCCGGAGCCTAGTATTCTCGGACCGGGGACGCGGCGGGCGTTGATGGCGTCCCGCAGCGCAACATCGCCATCAATGCCGGAGTGTCCGAGATTGCGCACAGTAGTGAAGCCACTCTCCAGGTCTTCACGAGCCAACTGCGCGCCCAGCAACACGCGTTTACTGGGAGACTCGACGATCGCCAGCAATAGCGCCGGACCAAAGTCGCCGTTGAAATGGCGCGCGCGCTCCGCTTCGGGCGGCACAATTACGTCGAGAAGCAGGTGAGTGTGAGAATCAATCAGCCCCGGCAGCAATGTAACGCTGCCCAGATCGATGGTCTTGACGCCGGACGGCGCATTCGCTTGTACTCGCGAAGGCGGGCCAACTTCCTTGATCTTGCCGTTTTCAATCAGAACAGCCGCAGGCGAAAGCACATTCCCGGTTCTCGGGTCAAGCAGATGGCCAGCTTTTACTAGAGTTGCGGGAGCGGGCGATTGGGCAACGATCTGCCCGATTGAAAACAAAACGAAGAATAATGCAGCTAGCATCGTGCACAGTTTGCGCATGCTACTCAGTCCTCCGTATCACCACGTCGTCCCACATCGATTCTCTCCTGGTGCTACTACACAATACGTTGACTTTACTACAATAGACGTTGATAACGAGAAAAGGTTTTTCCGTGACCTCACTGCCTCCGGCCGGAGCGCCACGCGAGGCTCCAGGAGAGAAGCGGCACGGGGTGCTGTGTCGTGATTTCCCGCAGATTACCGCTTTGCAAAAAAGCAACAAGCTGTATGCGCGACGGTTCCACAAACGCCCCAAAGGAGTACAGCACCGAAGACTGAGCTCAGCACCATGCTCGCTGCGCCGTAGGTCGGTTGAGGCGGAGCGGCCAACCTGGCAAGACGATGGCTTATAAACGACGAGGCTGATGCCTGCAGCAACAACGGCTTTTCTGGATTGGCAAGTTTTGCGAGTGCAGAAACCAACTCTTCGCTGAGGGCGCTCTGAATCACAGATTCGTCACAGGAGAGTTCTCGATACAGGGCAAGGCGGGAGCCGGCGATCCAGACGAGCGGATGAAACCACAGCATGCAAAAGCTCACTTCATGAATCAGGCGAATCAAGTTGTCGCGCCTTCTTGCGTGGGTCAGCTCGTGGATGAGAAC
>Ga0073928_10003999_pt1 | contig 22415 bp, 18 predicted proteins | sample PaiPotPPA55metaG_FD_76969 | JGI IMG/M metagenome (GOLD analysis project Ga0073928, IMG submission 76969) | Iron sulfur acid spring bacterial and archeal communities from Banff, Canada, to study Microbial Dark Matter (Phase II) - Paint Pots PPA... ...
AGGAAATTGCGCAGCTGGTCGGCGAGCGTGGGCGAAGAAATCGTCGGCGTCAGAATCCGTATGCCTGCGCCTTGCAGCGCCTTCTGCGCGCTGAGCGGACCGCGGATGGCAGCCAGGAATGCAGAGAAAGACCGCTGGTCGCCCATTGACACCACGCTCTGCGAGCGGTCCGGATCGTAGAGGCCGAGAATCGAAGCCTGCGTAAAGATGTCGGTGCCGCCGAGCGAGGCTGGATGCTGATCGTTACCTTCGATCTTCGTGGGGCGTCCGAGATGACTTTCGACTAAAACCGGATTGGCGTATCCGCCCAGGGTGACTGCCGACGCGTAATACATGGGGCGTCCGGGGATTATATTTTCGGGCTGGCGCACGTAGGGAACGATGGGTTCTAGCGGCAGACGCACGCATCCGGTCATGCCAGCCAGGCCAAGGGATGCGCCCATGACTTTGAGGAAGCCGCGGCGCGAGACGGAGTCGACCCATTCGGAGGCGCCTTTGGGGAATTCGCGGTGCAGGGCTTGCTGGAAGGCGTCGCTGCCGGCGAGTTCTTCGAGGCTGCGCCAGTATTCGGGGCCGGTTTTTTGGGCGGCGTCGTGCGCCATGGCCTGGTCGATACGTGCGCGCACCATCTTGAGATCGAGCGTGTTCAGGTCCAGTTTGCTTTTTTGGCTGGGGCAAACATCTTCGCGCTTTGCGTTTTTATTTTGGTCTTCCATGTTATTGCCGACCGCGCGATTCCTTCGCCCCTTCGGGGCTTGTTCCCGTTGTACGTGCTACCCACGGCTTGCGCCGTGGGCTGCATTCTTGCGCCGCTTCGCGGCTGACCTCTTTTCCTTACACCTACAGGTCGTTACGACCTCAGCGATGACAGGTGCTGCAGTTCGTAATGTCTTGCACGCTACGTACGTTGTATTTCTTGATCAGCGCTGCGCCTAATTCGGCCTGATCGGTGTAGCTCTTTCCGTCAACCACTACCGGCGTTGCGCCTGTCGGCGGCAGGTAGCGCATGTTAAAGACCTGATCGCGCGGACGCAGGTGATTTTGCGCGTTGCGGTGGCAGTTCAGGCACCACTCCATTTGCAACGACTCCTGCTGATACATCAGGGGCATCAAGTCGACGGGGCCGTGGCAGGTGTTGCAGCCGACTCCTTTATCGATGTGAATGCTGTGATTGAAATAGACGAAGTCGGGAAGTTGGTTCACACGCGTCCACTGCAGTGATTCCCCGGATTTGTAGCTGGCGCGCACGGGCTCTAAAAGCTGGGCATTAGTCCAGATCTGCGAGTGGCAGTTCATGCACGTCTTGGTGGGAGGAATTCCGGCGAAGCTCGAAGTTTCAACCGACGTGTGGCAATAGCGGCAGTCGATCCCGAGTCCGGTGACGTGGTGCTGATGGCTGAAGGGGACCGGTTGCGGCTTGCGCACTCCAGCGTACGTGACGTAGGGCGAGCGCTGAATCTCCATCGCGACCCAGCCGAGGGCTGCGATTACAAAGACCGCGCCAAAGATGGTGGCGCGAGACAATGTATTCGTACTGCGATGAAAGATTTGCGACATTCCCTTATGAATCTGGCTTAAGAGACCCGGCGGACGGTCCGCGATGATGCCCGATAGCTACGCAAGATACAGCGAAAAAGAAAAAGATACGTTGAAAAAGAAAACCATCGACCGATCTTCTCAACCCATAGCGAAACCAGAAATTATAAATACTTCGTCGGAGTTTGTCGCGCGATTTGGGTTTCAGCGAAGAAAAAATTCAAATGGAGCACTGCGGAAAGCGCGTTGAGGATTTAGCGTGGTGCGTGCGAATTGCGAGAGCTCTGGAAAGGGGTGCTTGCTTCGCTTCGCGGGACGGACGAATGCGTCCGTCCCCACATGAGCACATGAGAGCAGAGCGCTACCGCAGATTCATGACCATGAGTTTGGGCTCGGTCATTTCTTCGATGGCGTAACGGAGACCTTCGCGGCCAACACCTGAATCCTTGACGCCGCCGTAGGGCATTTGATCGACGCGGAACGAAGGAACGTCTCCAGCGATTACCCCGCCGACTTCCAGTTCTTCGAAGGCCTGGAACAGCAACTTCGCGTCGCGGGTGAAGATGCCGGCCTGCAGGCCATAGGCGGAGTTGTTGACCTGGCGCAGGGCTTGATCGAAATCCTTGTAAGGCTCAACGGTCACGACGGGGCCGAAAACCTCCTGGCAGTTTACTTTCATCTCAGGCCTGGTGCCGGTGAGGACCGTGGGTTCGACGATGAGATTCTTGCGGCCACCGCCGCAGAGCAGGCGCGCGCCGGACCGCACGGCCTCGTCGATCCAGTTGATGGTGCGGATGGCGTCACTTTCGCGGATGAGCGGGCCAACGTCCGTGGACGGATCCAGCGGATCGCCGAGCTTGAGTTTCTTCACGCCCTCAACCAGAAGATCGGTGAATTTTCCGTAGACGGAGTGCTCGACCAGAATGCGCTGTACCGAGATGCAAGTCTGGCCGGCGTAGCCGAAGCCGCCGTTGACGCAGCGCTCGGCGGCATAGCCCAGGTCGGCGTCGCTGTGGACAATTACGGCCGCGTTGCCTCCCAGTTCGAGGACCACTTTCTTTTTGCCGGCGCGGCGCTTGATGTCCCATCCGACGGGAACGCTGCCGGTGAAGGAAATGAGCTTTATGCGGTCATCGGTCACGAGAAGCCCGGCATCTTCATTCGAGAGCGGAAGCACGTTGAGTCCGCCGTCGGGCCAGCCCGCCTGTTGCACGCATTCGGCCAGAAGCAGCGAGCAGAGCGGCGTTTGGGGCGCGGGCTTTAACACCATGGAGCATCCGGCGGCGATCGCGGGGGCGACCTTGTGCGCGACCAAATTAATAGGAAAATTAAATGGCGTGATTCCGGTGATGGGTCCGAGCGGAAAGCGGCGTACGATCCCCCAACGGCCGGCGGTAAATTCCTGCCAGTCGAGAGGAAGGAATTCGCCGGAGATGCGGGTGCTCTCTTCGGCGGCAACGTTGAACGTAAAGATGGCGCGCTCCACTTCGATGCGCGCGGCTTTGATGGGCTTGCCTGCCTCCTGGGCAAGCGTTCGCGAAAATTCTTCCTTGCGCTCGATGATGGAAGCGGAAATTCGGCGCAGAACGCGCTGGCGCTCGAAGGCGGGCAGGCGGCGGGTGGTACCGAAAGCCTTGACGGCGGCGGCAATCGCGGCCTCGGCATGATCGTGCCGGCCTTGCACGACCCGGGCAATCACGCTGCCGTCGTAGGGGGCGCGAATCTCGATGACGTCGCCGTCTTCTCGCCACCGTCCATCCAAAAAGAAACCCTGCGTGGCAACCGGAGCGATCGTCATCTCTGGCATGAATTTCTGTCCCCGTGAAACTCTGTGACGATTATAGGACGTTTGGATGAACATGATGATGTACAGGTTGAAACAAAATCTTAACCACAGAGGGCCACAGAGGAACACCGCGGAAGCTTTACTTGCCTTTACAATTAGCTCAATTCCGTGATGACCGCACTGACAACTATTTCTGAACTGACGCATCGCTTGCGGCGGAGGGAAGTGTCTGCCGTCGAGATTACGCAAGAGTGTATGGGGCGGATTGAGCGGCTGAATCCCGCGCTTAACGCGTTCATCACGATTATGAGTGAGTCTGCCCTGACGGAGGCGCGCAAGGCGGAGACCGAGATTTTGCGCGGGGAGTGGCGTGGGCCACTGCATGGCGTGCCCGTGGCATTGAAGGATCTGATCGACACGGCGGGAGTGCGGACGACTGCGGCTAGCGCGCTCTATAAGGAGCGGGTTCCGAAGGAAGATGCGGAAGTGGTTCGGCGGTTGCGGCAGGCGGGGGCGGTCATCGTTGGAAAGAATAATCTGCATGAGTTCGCTTATGGAGGAAGCTCCCTGGTCAGCTATTTTGGCGACGTTCACAATCCGTGGGATGTAGAGCGGATAGCGGGGGGATCGTCGGGAGGGTCGGCGGCCGCATTGGTCGCGGGGCTTGCTTACGCGGCGATTGGCACCGACACGGCGGGCTCGATTCGCGAACCGGCGGCGCTGTGCGGTTGCGTGGGGCTGAAGCCGACTTACGGGCTTGTGTCGAGCCGGGGAGTGATTCCGCTTTCGTTGTCGCTCGATCACGTTGGTCCTCTGGCGGCGACGGTGGAGGATGCAGCGATCGTGCTGCAGGCGATTGCTGGATACGATGCGGCGGACATTACTACTGTGGATGTTCCCGTGGCGGACTATGCTTCTACACTGCGCGAGGGTGCAAAGGCGCTGCGCGTGGGCGTGCCTCGCAATCATTTTTTTGACGATCTCGACCCTGAAGTGGCTGCGGCGATGGAACATGCGCTACGCGGAATCGGAACTCTAGTGGCAGAGATCAGGGAAGTGCAGCAGCTTGATGTGCCGACCGACCGTACGCTGCAGGCCGCAGAGGCCTATGCATATCACGCCGAGAACGTCGCGAAGACTCCGGAGTTATACCAGCCGGAGACGGTGCGCCGCATTCGATCGGGCGAAACAGTCTCAGCAGTTGAATACATCCAGCGGCGGCGCGAGTTGGAGGAAGCCCGGCGCAGAATCAGCGCGGTCTTTGCCGATGTGGATGTGCTGGTGACTCCGACCACGCCGATGCCGGCTCCGGCGATTGCGGATTTCAAGGCCGATCCCGATACGCTGCGTCCAGCGGAACTCAAGTTGTTGCGCAACACGCGGCCGTTCAATGTTTGGGGACTACCGGCGATTTCTGTGCCTTGCGGCTTTACGCAGAGTGGACTGCCCATCGGTCTGCAGATCGCGGGACCGTACTGGCGGGAGGATTTGGTTCTGCGACTGGCTCATGACTATGAGCAGGCGACAGCATGGCATAGGCGTTCTAATCCACTGTAATCGGCGACGAGGTCCGGACCGCGGCTTCGCACCTTGCGGAATAGGCGGGAAGCTGTCGTTATGAGGATCCCGACTTAATCTACCGTTCTCACATCCTCGGGGAGCATCAGGGCGAACGTGCAGGTGCGAGTGGTCGTGGAGCAGGACAGTGTGCCGCGGCGGAAAACCTTCACCGGGGTATCGTCGGGAAAAGTGAGATGGTAGTCGGCGGTGCGGAGGGCTTCGGTATATGATTTCAGCTTCTCGTCACCGCTGACAAACTTGACCGCGTCGACTTTCGTGGCTGAGCCTCCGCCGCCACTCAGCAGGATGAAGAAATCGGCGTTGCCGGTTTGTGCCGCCTTGCCCAGGTCGATGCTGCTGAGGTGTTGCAGTTCATCTTTATAACGGGCAACAGCGGCGTCGGCCTTGGCGTCGCCGCCGGCGAGAGAGGCCAGGCGGCCGCGGGTCTCGGGAGCGGGGCGAAGGCCGTTCAAGGACAATGCATAGGTACGAAGCGCGCGATCTTTGTCGCCGCGCTTTTCGTAGATCTGTCCGAGATGATCCCCGACTTCGGCGTGATGACCCAGGTCCCAGGATGCGGCGACATACTTTTCGGCTTTACTGAAATCACCTTCAGCGAAGTGGACCCAACCCAGCGTGTCCCAATACGCTACCAGCGATTTAACCAAATCCAAGTCATTTCGCGAGAGGCGGTCGAGCGAAACGTTGCGCAGTGCAGCGGCGGTGGCTGACACCGCCGATTCGGCATACTGCTGCGCGCGGTCGAGATGCGTGTCTTTCAGGGAAAGCTGATAGGCGATGTTATTCCACACCAGCGGCGTGGCCGCAAGTTCGACGGCATGATCGAATACGGCCAGCGCCTTGTCGTCTTGCGCCAGATTCAGATACGCATTCCCCAGACTCACCTGCAGAGTGGGATCTTCCGGAGTGAGCGACGCCGCCTTCTCCAGTTCCGCGACCGCCAGGTCATATTTGTGCCATTCCTCATACATCTGTCCCAGATTGGCGTGAGCGAACTTGTCGAGCGGATTATTTTCCAGTTGCTTGTTAAAAGATTTCACCGCCTCGTCATATTTGCGCTCGCTCCAATAAACACGGCCGAGATTGTTGTAGGCAAATTCGTCATAGGGATTGACAGCAAGCTGTTTCTGAAAGTCGGCGATTGCCTGATCGTCCTGGCGCATTGCGAAATAGATGAGACCCAGATTGTTCCAGGCGAACTTGTTCTTCGGATCGACTTCCGTTGCCCGTTTCAAGAGCGCAATGGCTACGGGCAGGTTGCCGCTGTCGGCGGCGGCTCGGGCGCTGTCGACCAGATCCTCGGCTTTCATGTCGGCCGGAGGAACGGGAGTTCCGGCTACCGTGCTCTCCACCGAAAGTTGTTGCGCGAGATCGGCGCTGACGGCGCGGCGGAAGGATTCGTAATCGGCGGCGCGTGCGACTGGCAGTTCATCCTGGTGCAGGATCAGTTTGCGGCCTGCGGCGAAAGTGCCTCCGTCGACCTTGTATGTTGCTTCATACTCCGCGTAGTCGCGCTTGAGGGAGAAAGCCAGCGGCAGATGTGCAGTGTACTTGGCAGGCAACTGCAGTGTGATCTGGTAGGAGTACTGCGCTTTCGGGCCGAGTTTTAGCGGCTCGGCGTCGGCGTCACTGTCACTGTCGCTGCCCACTTCGGGCAGATTGAACTGCACCAGCGGCAAGATAATTTCCGTTTTCTTCTTCGACCAGTCGAGGAAGTTCACTTTGGAGACATCGTAGGACATAGTGAATGGTTCTCGAGTGGCCGCTGGATCACTCACCTTTAGATTGGTGATGTCTCCGCCCAGACCTGCATTGACATTCTCAACTACACGTTGCCAGTTGGCCTGCGGCACGCGGCGGAATACGGAACGAAGCAGAAGTTCTTCGTCGCCACGAAATTCGTAGTGCACGTGGGCTTCGAGTTTGCCGATCTCGTTGATTTTTCCATCGATCTTCGAGAACTCGGTGTCGGGCATGGGAGTGTCGGCAGGCGTCTCCTCGAGATGAGGCGCGACCCCAGACGGCGGATCAACCGGAGGAATGACAAGTGCCTGCTTGTTACGCAGCGAGTAGGCCAGCAGGCGAAAGGGTGCGACTTCGCTGGTGGTATCCATCCACACTTCATTTTTGCCCAGAGGTAGCAACGTAATGACGTGGTCGAACTGCGAGGGCGAAGGAACGTCGGGATCGAGCTTGCGGCTCGAATTGATCAGCACCGAGGATGCGTGCAGGCCTTCAGCCTCCAGCAAGGATGCCAGCAGCGTGTGTTTGTCTTTGCAGTCCCCGTACTGATCGTGAAGCACGTCGGAAGCGGCGTGCGGCTGGTAGCGGCCTACTCCCAGTGACAGGCTAACGTAGCGGAAATTCTTCGCGACAAAATCGTAGAGCGCTTCGGTTTTTTCCAGGTCGCCATTCATGCCCTTGGTCAACTCTTGCGCTTTGGCCCGGACTTCGGGCGAGGGCGCGCGCCGGTCCTTCTCGAGGCCAGCGTACCAGCGGCCAACCTGCTCCCAACTTTCGAAGGTGGTCAGTTGAACATCCGGCCGGTCATCGTCGGGACGGTGTTTCTTTTTCTTCTTCTTGTCCCTTGTCTTCGCGGTGTCATCGTCGCGCTCGAGATGTGTGCTCGACCAGTGATAGATACGGCGTCCGTTTTCTTCGGTAATCTTCGGGTCGAATCCCGGTTTGCACTTGAGCTTCAGAGGATCGGCGGCAGGGACATCGACGTCCACGGTTTCGTCGAGGGAGATGTTGCTTTTGTCGAAGTCATATTCGGCCCAGAATTGTCCTGCGGCCAGCGGCGTGTGAATGACCGTGACCATGTCGTATTCCAGCACCTCGCCGGGACGCAGGCCGGGCACGGTGATGTGCTTCTGGCGGTAATCCGTGTAAACAGGGGCCTCGCGCTCGATGGGAGCGGTCAGGTCCTGCACGGCGTCGTCGCCGGCCTTGATCACGCTGCCGTCTTCCTTAAGCACGCGTACGTAGGGAATCTCGACCCGTTCGTTCGCCGAGTTGTAACCCTCCTGCAACTGTCCCCACTGTTGCACGCCGGCTTCGCTTTGCACGCGGATGCGGGCTTTGGTCTCTTTTCGCCCGGTGCCGTCGGCCTCGAAGCGGTAGTGGGAGTGCATCTGCTCGATCACAAAAGATTCTTCCGAATACCTGTTCGCCCCGGGTTTAAGCGCGTCGGCAGCCTTGTCGGCGGCGGTTCCGGAAGGCGCTACGTCGGTTTGCTTGGACTGAGCCGGCGCGACCGGGCTCTCGGCTGGGGGCGCGGATCCAGGTGTTTTGCTGGGCTGCTGGGAGCTCGCGCCAACACTCAGCACACAGGAAAAGAGAAGGGCTAAGCAAAGATTACGCATAGGTCAAGTTCGGAGACAAACTCCAGTCATTATCCCATGTCGCGGTTCGTCCGCGTGGAAGCATCGCGAGGGACCCATGCAGGAACGACCTTGGAAGGGCAAGCGGAAAGTGCAGGGATGGGATTCGAGCAGCCCAGCGTCGTTGCCTTAGCGCCGACAATTATTTTGATAGTATCCTGTGCTAAATCAAATTTTTTTGACATCCGGTGGGTCAATCCGGGGTAGAATTTTGCTTAGATAGTCCTGCTTCGCCGCGATGCGACGCAGGCGTGACGCATAATGTATTTGCGCCACGATCTTTCCGTCGGAGGTGTTTTGCATGGAAGATCGGGCCCCTGTCGTTTCCGCCAGTAACACCGACCAGTCGTCCACTTCTACATCCAGCGTTCGTCAACATGAAGGCCGTGGAGCGTGGGTTCTCACTGCCTATGGAATCTCCGGATTGGCGCTGTTCGCGATTCTGGCCTACTTTTTCTCGGACTTTATCTCTCATTAGTCCGGGCCCCGCTATGGCGAACGGGCGCGCGCGTCCGCGGAATGCGGATGAGTGTCTCTGTAGTCGCCTCCAAGTAGGTTTCGCGTTTCCCAAGTCTGCCCGACAGGCCGCCGAGGCCGTGGGTTGAACGTGCTACAATGAGCGGCCTTCGGTTGTCGCTTCGGCACCCGGCACTAACCCCACGCTAGGATTGCGAAACACGCGGAGAAATCTGTGGCCAAGACTCCCACATCAAGCCCGACGCCGATTACCTACGCCGACGCCGGGGTGGACATCAGCCGCGCCAACCGCACCAAGCAACGCATCAAGTATCTGGCTCACAAAACATTTACCCGGGGTGTGTTGAGCGAGATCGGGGGCTTTGGCGGGCTGTTTGCCGTCGACAAGACTAAGTACACGGATCCCGTGCTGGTCTCGAGCGTAGACGGGGTTGGCACTAAATTGAAGATCGCATTTGAGATGGATCTCCACTCGACGGTGGGCGCCGACCTGGTGAATCACTGCGTCAACGACATTGCGGTGCAGGGCGCGGCGCCACTATTTTTCATGGATTACCTGGCGACGGGCACGCTCGATCCCTCGATTGCGGAGAAAGTGGTGGAAGGCATTGCCGATGCCTGCAAGCACAATGGCTGTGCTCTGATTGGCGGCGAGACCGCCGAGATGCCGGGTTTTTATCCCGACGGAGAATACGATCTGGCGGGCTTTATTGTCGGCGTGGTCGAGCGGGAAAAAATTATTACAGGGAAAGACGTGCAAATCGGCGACATCATCCTGGGACTGCCGTCAAACGGCTTGCACACCAACGGATATTCGCTGGCCCGCAAACTGCTGTTCGAAGTGGCGCATTACTCCGCCGACACCTACGTCAATGAGGTTAAGAACAAAGTAGGCAACGAACTGATGCGCACGCACAAGAGCTATTGGCCGGCGCTGAGAAAGTTGATCGACGGCCAGTGCGTGGCGGCGCTTGCGCACATCACCGGCGGCGGCATTACAGAGAATTTGCCGCGCGTGTTGCCACGCGGTACGGCCGCGGTCATCGAGATGGGGACGTGGCCCGTGCTTCCGATCTTTGAACACTTGCAGCAGCTTGGCAATGTGCCGCAGGATGAAATGTTGCGGACGTTCAACATGGGTCTGGGCATGCTGCTGGTGGTTCCGTCGGCGAAATTCAAGAAGGCGCAGTCGGTGCTGGAGCGCGTAGGCGAGAAGGCTTACACCATCGGGCGCATCGTGAAGGGCGAGCGCAAGGTTACGTACAGCTAGATTCAATTGTTAATTTTTGATTGTTGATTGTTGATTCTTGGGGAGCGGATTTTCAATCAGCAATCAACAATCAGCAATCAACAATGCCTCATTCTCTCGGCATACTCCTTTCCGGGCGCGGGTCAAACTTCGTCGCCATTGCGGACAGCATTGATGCGGGCCACATTCCCGATGCGCGGATCGCTGTGGTCATCTCCAACAAGGCCGACGCGCCGGGGATTGCTACTGCTCGCCACCGCGGGTTGAATGCCGTGGTCATTCCGTCGAAGGATCGGCCGCGCGAGGAGCATGACCGCGAGGTCGTCGCCGCGTTGAAGCAGGCTGGAGTCGAACTGGTTTGCCTCGCCGGATACATGCGGCTGCTGTCGCCCTGGTTTGTGCAACAATTTCCGCGGCGGATCCTGAACATTCATCCGTCGCTGTTGCCCGCATTTCCCGGCCTGGAGGCGCAGGAGCAGGCTTTCGCTTATGGAGTGAAGGTTTCCGGGTGCACTGTGCATTTTGTGGACGAGGAACTCGATCACGGGGCGATCGTCGTGCAGAAGACGGTGGCCGTGCTCGATAGCGATGACGAACGTACTCTGGCGGCGCGGATTTTAGAGCAGGAGCACATTGCTTATACGGAGGCGATCACGACAGTCTTGTGTGGGAAGTTTGAGGTCAAGGGACGAAAGTTCAACAGGACGTAACAGTCCTTGGCGACTCTCCTACGTTTTCAGGTCTCGGCCGGTAGAAAATTACAGATTAGCGGTAGATCGACGTCCTTTCTGACCACATCTGCAATCGTGGCGTTTCTGTCGATCTCCGGTTTCTTTTGTTTCTGCCATTCCCGATAGCCATCAAAATACGAATCCGGCAGATCCGCATTCTCCCGGAGCAGATCGTTGACACTCTTGCGCATCACTTTTTCCGTCAAAGCGAGATGATCAATCGTCTTTGTCAAGTGAATGCCGGCACAGCCTGGGACCGGTATGTTGTCGACCCGCACGTGGATCACGCGGCCGATTTTGTGCAGATCCTCCACCTTCAAAATCGTAATGGTTGGGCCATCTCCGGCATAGCGCCACGACTGCCCCGCTCTGTATTCAACGCGGCTAGGTTGTGCCTCAGGGCGTTGCGCAAGAGTCGTAACACTCGCAAACGCAACGGCCACGACAACCACGAGAGTATGGACGGTCGATCGCTGCAAGAGAATCTCTCCCTCGGTTCCTACTTCAGACTGCGATGCATCAAGGATTCCTCATGGTTGCTCGGGCTCCACGAGTCGATTCCTGCCATCCTATCCTCCGATTCTGTCTTTTTCGCTGCGTTCTTTATAATGTGCTTTCTCATGTCGAACTTCGCCCCCGTCGACGAACAACTTACTTACATCAAGAAGGGCTCTGCGGAAATCATTCGCGAGTCCGAACTCCGCGTCAAGCTGGAGAAGTCGCGCACTTCGGGCAAACCCTTGCGGATCAAGCTCGGCATGGACCCGACTGCCCCTGACCTTCATCTCGGCCACACCGTCGTATTGCGCAAGCTAAAACACTTTCAGGATCTGGGGCACACCGCCATCTTCATGATAGGCGACTTTACTGGCATGATCGGCGATCCCACGGGCCGTTCGGCGACGCGGCCGCCGCTCACCCGCGAGCAGATCGAGCAGAACGCGGAGACCTACAAGGCGCAAGTCTTTAAGATTCTCGATCCGCAGAAAACCGTCGTCGATTTCAACCGTCGCTGGTTCGGGCAGTTTACCGCGGACGATTTCGTGCGGCTCACGGCCAAGTACACCGTCTCGCAGATACTCGAGCGCGAAGACTTCCACAAGCGCTTCCAGGCGGAAAAGCCGATCGCCATGCACGAACTGCTCTATCCCCTGGTGCAAGGCTACGACTCCGTCGCCCTCGAAGCCGACGTGGAACTCGGCGGCACCGACCAGAAATTCAATTTGCTGGTAGGCCGCGAACTGCAGCGGGCGTACGGGCAGGAATCGCAAGTGGTCCTGACCACGCCGATTCTCGAAGGCCTCGACGGCGTGCAGAAAATGTCGAAGTCATTGGGCAATGCGATCGGCATCCACGAGCCGCCGTTGGAGATGTATGGCAAGGTGATGAGCATCTCTGACGAAATGATGTGGCGGTATTACGAGCTCCTTACGGACGTAAGTGTAGAGAGAATCGCGGCGATGAAGAAGAACGTGTTCAGCGGAAAGGAACATCCGAAGGCGCTGAAACAAGAACTGGCAATGTTAATCGTGACCGACTTCCATTCGGTAGAAGCGGCGGAGAAGGCGTGGGATGACTGGGCGAAGCAGTCGAGGTTTCAAAAGGATGATCTGCCTCAGGAGATCGAGGAGATAGACGTGAATTACGAAGACGTGCGTTTTGATGTCAACAATCCTGAGGATGTTGCGGTTTCGCCCGACGGCCTCGTAGGATTCCGACCCGCTGGGATTGGACCTGTCCACTTGGGGGTGCGCCTGGACCGTTTGCTTGTAAAGTGCGGATTGGCTGACTCCGTTGCGGATGCGGGAAGAAAGCTGAAAGCTGCATCAGTAAAGGTTATAGACCAATCGGTGAGCGGGCTAGAATACATCGAAGCGAAGCCCCACATTCTCGTAACCTTCCAGAATTCGAGTACAAGGCTGGTGCTGAAGGTCGGTAAGAAGGTAAAGGCGGCTCTGCTTAAGCGTTAGGGATAGAGTTCGCCAGGAAACTGCCGGGGGCAGCTGTCCCCGCATAAATCTTTCATCTTTTTTCTGCTACCCTCATCCCCGCACATGCGGGCGGCTGCCATTCTCGGGCTGGGATGTTCTGCGCAAAGCCTAAAGCCTTTTCAATCCGATTCCAATATCGAATGGAGCGTGGGCATGCCTGCGACGGCCAACGAGGCCGATGTGATTCTGCTCGTTGGCGGGGACGGTACGATTCACCGACATCTCGGGCAGTTGGTTCGGCTCGAACTGCCGGTGCTGGTTGTGCCTGCGGGAAGTGGGAACGATTTCGCCCGGACTCTGGAACTACGTCATGTGCGCGACTCAGTCACGGCGTGGCAGAAATATTGCTGCGATGCGGCCAACGTCTGCCGCGTTGACCTCGGAGTCATTTTTCCCACGGATATCGCGAGCGAGGCGCTCGCGCCACACGAACCGGCTCAACCTCCGCTATCTCCACGGTATTTCTGCTGCGTCGCGGGCGTCGGTCTGGACGGCGAGGTTTCCCGGCGGGCGAACCGTCTGCCGCGCTGGCTGCGTCGGCGCGGCGGATATCTGCTGAGTCTGGTTCCGACGATTTTTACTTTCGCCCCTCTGCCCATGAAAATTCTGACGCCCGTGGAGGGCACAGCCGAAAATAAAGGCGGGAACGAAAGCTGGATTCCTCGTAGCGTACAGCCCACGCTGCTGGCCGCTTTCGCCAATACTCCGTTCTACGGTGGCGGTATGAAGATCGCTCCTCACGCTAAAATGGACGATGGCCTGCTCGATGTCTGCATTGTCGGCGACGCCGATCCTTTCAAACTCTTCTGCATGTTCCCCACGATCTACGGGGGCCGCCATTTGAATATTCGCGAAGTCGAATATTTCCAGTCCGCGCGCCTGCGGGTGGAGACTGAACATCCGCTCGATGTTTATGCCGACGGAGAATATGTGTGCCGCACGCCGATTGAACTTTCCGTGCAGCGGGCAGCGTTAAAAGTGATCACGCTCTAGAGGTTTGCAACGAGTTTTCTTTGAGGTGCCGCAGCGGCTGAAGCCGACACTCTTTCTGGGGCATTCGCGGCATCGCTGAAGCGAGGCCCTGATATAAATCCGAATTCAAGCAAACTGCGTGGTGAAGCTCTCGCTCCTGCCAGCGTGCCTTAGCCGTTGCCCAATCCCGGTAAGTGCTAAACTTTCTGCATGCCTGAAGGACGCTCACGCACCCTGCTCTGGGTTTTGATTGGCGGAGGAGCTTTTTTCCTCTTCGTGCTGGCCGTGTTCACGCTGGTTTACCTCACGCTGCATGCGGGTGGAACTGAAGCTACGATTACCGGCTTCGGGGACCGCATTGGGGTGGTCGATCTTGACGGAGTGATTCTTTCGCCACAACCCGTTGTGGGCCAGCTCAAAAAGTTCGGCGATGATTCATCCATCAAGGCCATTATCCTTCATGTGAATTCTCCCGGCGGCGGGGTGGCGGCGTCGGAGGAGATTTATCGCGAGGTCAAGCGAATTCGCAGCGAGAAGAAAAAGCGCATCGTGGTTTCCATAGAAACCGTGGGTGCCAGCGGCGCGTACTACGTGGCTTCGGCGTCCGACAAAATCTATGCCGACTCGGGCAGCATCGTCGGATCCATTGGGGTGATTGCGCAGTGGGTGAATTACGGCGATCTGCTCAAGTGGGCCAAGCTCAAAGACGTGGTCATTAAGACCGGCGAATTTAAAGATACCGGGAACCCGGCCCGCGACCTCACGCCAAACGAACAGGCGTACATGCAGGAGTTGATCAATAATATGTTTGGCCAGTTTGTCAAAGCCGTGAGCGACGGCCGCGGGCTGAAGTATGACGACGTGAAGTCAATTGCCAATGGCAAGGTATGGACGGGCGAGCAGGCAGCATCGATGAAACTGATCGACAGCGTTGGCGACTTCGAGACAGCAATTGCCGACACCGCGAAGTCGGTGGGGATCAAGGGCGAACCGACGCTGGTCCACCCGGAAAAGGATCGCAAAACGCTGATGGATCTTCTTCTCGGAGACGTTTCGCAATTCCTGCCTGGGCGCGAGAAGATGCTGGAGCAGCAGGTGGGATTTTATTATCTGTGGAAGTAAGGTCTGTCTCGGCAGGCCTCGTCGTCAAAAGAAAACGGTCCCCAAAATCGTGACTTGCGCACAACCCCTGAAATTTGAGAAGGTTATGCAGGATGCAGGCGCGGAACTCTCAAGTACGGGAGTGCGCCGAGCGTCGACCTGTGGAACTTCAGGGGCTGAAGAGATGGTTGCGGAGAGGCGCTCGGGACGGGCGAAGAGGGGGCTATGACCAAAGCCGATCTGATCGATGAAGTCTCGCGTTTGGCGGAACTTACGCGCAAAGACAGCGAAGTAATTGTGGAGACGATCTTTGACAGCGTGGTGCGCTCGCTGCGCGCGGGCGACAAGATCGAAATCCGGGGCTTTGGCAGCTTCCGTACTCGACAACGCAAGCCTCGGGTCGGACGCAATCCAAAAACCGGTGAGCGCGTGGAAGTCCCGGCCAAGAAAATTCCCTTCTTCAAGCCCAGCAAGGAACTCAAAGATCTGGTGAATGAAGCGGCAGCCGCGACGCCAACTCCTGCTCCGCCAGCGACTTCAGCGCCTCCCACGTCCTAAGTACTTCACCCTGGCGCCTAACGAAAGTTCGACCGCATCGTCCTATCAATATGCGCCTAAACATTGTTTTTCCGCTGTTGATCCTTGGCACGCTGATCTGCGCCGCACAAACACAAATCCCTGACACTCCTGCAGCACACCAATGTGCGGCGTGGCTGGAGAGTTTTAACCGCGGTGATCGAGAAACTTACAAGGATTTCCTGGAGAAGAATTACCCGTCTGGAGCACAACGCTTGGATCGGGATATGGAATTTCGCCAGATGACTGGCGGATTTGACTTCAGGAAAACGGAAGAATCCACGCCGACAAAATTGGTGGCTCTAGTGCAAGAGCGCCACTCCGACCAATTCGGACGATTGACGCTGGAAGTGGAGACGGCGGAACCCCATCGCATCACCGGCTTGGAATTGCGCGCAATCCCGCGACCCGCCGATTTCGCGTTGCCGCATCTGAGCCAGAATGAACTCGTCACTGCCGCGCGAAAGGAGATAGAAAAGGCGGTTACTTCCGATCAGTTCGCCGGTGCAGCGTTGGTCTTGAAAGACGGAAAGCCAGTTTTGTCGGAGGCCTACGGTTTCGCTGATCGCGAGCACAAGACCCCGAACACGCTTCACACTCGTTTTCGCATTGGGTCCATGAACAAAATGTTCACTGCGGTCGCGACCCTTCAACTGGCGCAAGCAGGCATGCTCGGACTAAACGACCCCATTGGGAAATATCTGACGGATTATCCCAACAAGGATGTTGCTTCCAAAGTGACGATCCATCACTTGCTGACTCACACCGGCGGAACGGGCGACATCTTCGGCCCTGAATTCGAAGCGCACCGGCTGGAGCTGCGCTCGCCGCAAGATTATGTGAAGCTGTACGGCCAGCGGGCGCCGAAGTTCGAGCCGGGTAGTCGCTTTGAGTACAGCAATTACGGTTTTGTTCTGCTCGGCGCGATCATTTCGAGGGTGAGCGGGCAGAGTTATTACGATTACATGCGTGAACATGTGTACGTGCCCGCCAACATGACTTCGACTGGGTCGGACCCTGAGAGCCAAGACGTGCTCGACCGCAGTATTGGATACACCCACATGGACGCGGGCAGTCAGTTGAAGCCGAACACCGACACGCTGCCGTACCGCGGCTCGCCGGCAGGAGGCGGTTATTCAACGGTCGAAGACCTTGCCAGATTCGCCACTGCGGTCGAGCAAAACAAACTGCTGAATGCGCACTACACGGAACTGCTGACAACTGGGAAATCTGGCACGCCGGATAATGGCTACGCCTACGGTTTCGGTGACCGGAAGATAAATGGCACACGATGCTTCGGTCACGGCGGCGGAGCCCCGGGAATGAATGGCGATCTCGAAATCTGTCCGGGAAGTGGATACGTAGTCGCCGTCCTCGCCAATATGGACCCGCCCGCCGCGACCCGCATCTCCGAGTTCATTACTTACCGTCTTCCGGAACGGTAGGGCGTTGGGGAGAATACGAGGAGTATGGTGGGTTCGAACTACGGCGTAGGTGCGAGATATAGGTTGGCCACTCTAAGCGCGAGCGCCTGGGGATCAACGTCAGCGCGGTTGGCCAGCACGATGATCGTCAACTTATCGTCGGGAAAGCGCTGGATCGTCGTACGGAAGCCGATCGTGTTTCCGTCATGCGACATGCGCTTGTGGCCGTGGTAGGGATCGAGAAACCATCCGAATCCATAGCTCACGGGCTTGCCTTCGGGAAATTTCGCCGGACCGTCGGTGGGCTGGACGGGAATTAATGCCGGCCGCATTTCTTCCTCGCTGAGCAAGGTATGCTCGCGCAGGGCGCGATCCCACTTGACCAGATCATCAAGCGACGAATAAATGCCTCCGTCGCCCAGCACGGCCGAGGTCGGACTCTGATCGGTTTCGCGCCAAGCCCCATCGTCCTTGCTGTGGCCGTAAGCGCGGTGCGGGACTTCGTTTTTGCCTTTCTCGTAGGCCAGCGTGTTTTTCATTTTCAGCGGCGTGAAGATTCGTTCCTGAAGAAACTTGCCGAAACTCTTGCCTGAAGCTTTTTCGACAATCATCGCCAAGACCGCATAGCCCGAGTTGCTGTACTCCCACTTCGATCCCGGAGCGAATTTGCCGCTGGTTTGCTGCTCGAGCAACGTCAGCACGCCGGCGTCGTGAATCTGTGGAACTTGTTCTTCCGGGGTGCTGGGATACTGCTTCATCAGGAGGTCTTCGTAGTCAGGCAGTCCGGAGGTGTGGTTGAGCAGATTGCGGACGGTGATGGATTTCCCGTAGGCCGGAAATCCTGGAAAGAAGTCGGTGAGGTGGTCGTCATAGTGCAGCTTGCTGTCGTGGACCAGCAGCATGATGGCGGTCGCGGTGAACTGCTTAGTGAATGATGCGAGACGGAAATTCGTTTGCGCACCGATGGGATGCAGCGTGCGGAGGTCGGTGACGCCGTATCCGCGGCGAAACGCGGGCTTGCCATTGTGAACGACAAGGACCGCGGCGCCGGGAACGTTCCTGGACGCTAGCGGGGCAAAGATGGCGTCGATTTGGGTGGACGAGACTTGGGCGGAGGCTATCGTCGCAGAAAAGGCGAGCGCTCTCAGTAACAGGGGTGCGAATTTGATCCTCAAAATGAATCCTCGAACGTGATCTTCCGATCGCTAGCAGATTTGAAACAGCCGCGGCGGGGGCACCCGCGACACACTTGCAAAGTCACCCGCGAATTCCAGCAACTGCCATCATGCGGCCTGTCTTTCCTTTCTCGGCACGGTGGGAAAATAGCAACTCCCGGCGGCAGTGGGTACAGAGCGGAGAAGCTTCGATGCTTTTCTCAGGGACGCCTGCAGCCAGCAGTTGCTGGCGATTGGCCTCGACTAGATTCAAAAAAATATTTTTGGGAAGGTCGCTGTGCCCAGGGGCACGTGCGCTTAGAAACAGCAGCGGATACTTTTCGCGCACCGGATCAGACTCTTTGACTTCGCGGAACAGGCTCGCCCCATACTCAAATTGCGATTCGAATTTGACGCGAACCTCTTCCCCGACCATATAACAGCAGCCGTGAATGCCAGGGCCGATCGCGGCTTTGACTTCGTGAGGATGGCTGCCGAACGCCCGATGCAGTTCACCCACTCCCTTTTCAACGATGCGCTGCACTGTGCCGCGCCAGCCGGCGTGAAATACGCCGACCACCTGACGCGTCGCGTCCACGAGAATCACGGGCAGACAATCCGCGGCCTGGATCCCGAGCAGCAGGCCAGGAGTGGCGGTAATCATCCCGTCTCCGCTGAGCGGCTCTTTATTCGCGGCAGGAATTGAATCGATACGGCGAATGACATCGGAGTGAATCTGACGCAGCGTGATCAACGGCCATAAGGGCGGACGAGCTTTGCCCGAACCATTTGCCGAACCGCCGGCCCTGGGCGCGGTCGCTTTAAGCTCGCGCAGAAACGCGGCGCGGTTGCGCTCTACCGTGGCTGGCGCGTCGTCTTTGGTGAAGCCGAGATTGAGATCGCCCTTGCCGTAGGCCCGAGAGAATCCTCCGACGCGCGTGGAGAAGCCGTGCACGAGCCACGGAAGCTGGCTCAGATGCTGGGCGCGAAGAATGGTCAGTTTTGTCTTGTTGCGGACCTGGGTTGGCACACATGTATGTTACAGCAGACTTGAACCGACTTCGGGCGGCGGACTTCGGACCTCCGACATCGAACTCCAGGCCCGGGACGTCACACCTTGGCCTGAACCCCTGGCGGTTATCCATAGAGCTCAAGTCCGAGATCGGAAGCCCCGAGGTCCGAGGTCTGACGTCGTGTGTCATGCCTTTAACTGAACTGTTGATCTGCCCGTTTGCCCGGTTCCGAACTACTCCGCTATAGTTTTATCCATGTTTGCTGACTTTATCGTCACCGATCGCTGGACGAAGAAGCAGGTGCATTGCGTCTATCAGGCGCTGATCGTCGCAATCGCTACGCGGCACGCGGACGCCGTTGACCTGAAATTTCTGGTGGATGGCCGCACCGTCTGGGTAGCGCTCCCGCATCCGGCGTGGGTGGAATATAAGAAGCGCACCGGCAAGGCCATTACGGATTCACTAGCAGTGGAAATTGCCGGGCATTATTTAAAGACCGCGCTGGAGGCGGGCGAAGGCGTTGGCCGCGAAATGTACTCGCTGACGGTGGAAGAAACGTTGGCTCACCTCGACACCGCAGTCACTGTGATGCAGGCCCAGCCAGCGTAAAGTGCGGCGCGGGCGCCCGCCCGCGAAATGCCGACACTCCCTCTAAATCAGATCACGACGGCTTCCTTGTATTCTCCAAAAACGCGCCGCATCGCATCTGAAATTTCTCCCACGGTCGCAAAGGCCTCGACTGCGTCGAGTATTCGGGGCATGACATTTGCGCCGGACCGGGCAGCGGTTTCAACGCCCGCCAGGGCCGCTTTCCAAGGACCGGCGTTGCGTTTCGCGCGCAGCGCGCGCACGCGTTCCACTTGTTTCGCTTCCAGGCCCGGATCGATGCGCTGAATCGGAATTGGCTTTTCTTCCTCGACTTCGAATCGGTTCACTCCCACGACGATTGCCCGCTCCTCGTCCACCGTCTGCTGATATTCATACGCCGCATTTTGAATTTCCTGCTGCACGAAGCCGCGCTCGATCGCTTTCAGCATCCCGCCCAGAACCTCGATCCTTCCCAGATATTCGGCCGCCCGCTTTTCAATTTCGTTGGTGAGCGATTCCAGATAATACGATCCCGCGAGCGGATCGATGGTTTGCGGGGCGCCCGATTCATAGGCAATTATCTGCTGGGTGCGCAGGGCGATGCGCGCCGCCTGTTCGGTGGGCAGGGCCAGCGCCTCGTCATAAGAATTCGTGTGTAGCGATTGGGTCCCGCCCAGCACAGCTGCCATGGCCTGAATGGCCGTGCGGACAATATTGTTTTCCGGCTGCTGCGCGGTGAGCGTAGATCCGGCAGTTTGTGTGTGGAAACGCAACATCCACGACTTGGGATTTCTTGCTTTGAAATGTTCGCGCATGATTCGCGCCCACATCCGGCGCGCGGCGCGGAACTTGGCCACTTCTTCCAGAAAATTGTTGTGCGCGTTAAAGAAGAAAGAAAGTCGAGGAGCGAACTGGTCTACATCCAGCCCGGCCTTGATTGCGGCCTCCACGTAGGCCATTCCATTGCCTAGCGTGAATGCCACTTCCTGCACTGCGGTCGAGCCCGCCTCGCGCATGTGGTACCCCGAAATTGAAATCGTGTTCCACTCGGGCACGTTGTCATTGGCCCAGGCAAACATGTCGGTGATTATGCGCATGGCTTGTTGCGGCGGATAAATATACGTACCACGGGCAATGTATTCCTTGAGCACGTCGTTCTGCACCGTGCCTGACAGCTTGCGGATATCCGCACCCTGGCGCCGCGCAACCGCCACGTACAAGGCCAGCAAAATGGCGCCCGTGGCATTGATGGTCATGGACGTAGAAATCTTTGTCAGGTCGAGGCCGTCGAAGAGACGCTGCATGTCTTCGATGGAGTCGATGGCAACCCCCACCTTACCCACTTCGCCCGACGCCAGAGGATGGTCCGAGTCCAGACCAATCTGCGTTGGCAAATCGAACGCCACCGATAATCCTGTGGTTCCATTCGCGAGCAGATACTTGTAGCGCTTGTTCGATTCCTCGGCATCGCCCATGCCGGCGTACTGGCGCATGGTCCAGAGCCGCCCGCGATACATAGTGGCCTGCACTCCGCGCGTGAAGGGATATTCGCCGGGGTAGCCAACTTCGTTTTCGTAGTCGGAGCCCTTGAGATCCGCCGCGGTGTAGAGGGGGTTCACCGGGATATGGGAGGAAGTTTCAATTTCGGTCGTGTCTGAACGGGTCTTCATCTTCTCCGTCATCGAATTGCCATTTTGCAGTCTCTGCATCCTTTACGCGTACGGCGGCATTCGCAACCTGACTCACGAACGCCGGCTCTTACCTCTCACCTTCCAGAACGAACTCAGCCCGAACCAGGCGAATGCCAGGGTGAAGCAGACCGTGATTGCAATCCGGCTCGCGGTCGTGTGTCCGGCAGCGTACTGCATAGATTCGCGGACCGCGGCGGCGGCACCGAAAACCGCCATGGCCAGAAATACCGTGCCGGTCACTTCAAGCCACAACTGGTGAGCCGCTCGCCCGAACGACCGTGCTGTGGTGCGGGCCCCGCTCATCACCGCATTGACGGTGCGGCTACGCCCAGCTTGCTGACCGGCCACGCGCGCGACCACGCCCAACTTTCGTAAGGTAGAAACCTTGCTCACGGCCTCGATTTTAACAGCCTGCGGGGATACAATGACGCAACGCGAACAGCGGCGACCGGGGAGCGGGAACAGCGAACCGTTCGGCCGCCGGTGGCATCTAATTGCTTAGGCTGGCAATTTCGTCCAGGGGGACACAGTGGATCCACAACTCAAACAATTGATGAAAGAGCTCGGCGACGCCATCAATGAATCCCTGTCCGATTCCGAGCAGATCTCTGAAGTTGTCTCCCGCATTAAGGAAGGTGGCTACGACATCTTCCTGGTTCTCGAAGCCACGATTGGCGTCAGCAAGCAGGGCGAAAAATCGTCCGACAAAACCTCGCTCGTCACCACCCTGTCCACGAATCCTGAGTTCAAGATTAACGACCAAGATCTCAAATTCCTGAAGTCGCTGCGCATCAAAATTGAAGAAGAGAACCGCGACAGCGACCACCCTGGTCCCGATAAAAACAAGTCTTGAATGCGTCGCCAGGGTTGATTCCCAACGGGCCCTTGGTTTCGAAGCGTTAGCAACCTTCCCTGCCTGTGCTACCATCTACTGTTTTCTTTCGCATCTGCCGTGCGGAAGGCAAGATTCCGGTGGGTGAGCACCGGAACGGAATCTGAGGGCAGTAATGAAAGATACTCTCGGGGTTCTTTTGGCAGGCGGCGCCGGGGAGCGGCTTTATCCCCTTACTCGCGATCGTGCTAAGCCCGCGGTTACTTTCGGCGGCATCTACCGCATCATCGACATCACGCTTTCCAACTGCCTGAACTCCGACCTGCGTCG
>Ga0073928_10004000_pt1 | contig 22412 bp, 21 predicted proteins | sample PaiPotPPA55metaG_FD_76969 | JGI IMG/M metagenome (GOLD analysis project Ga0073928, IMG submission 76969) | Iron sulfur acid spring bacterial and archeal communities from Banff, Canada, to study Microbial Dark Matter (Phase II) - Paint Pots PPA... ...
ATAAACGGGTCTCTCCTTTGAGATTTTCCACTATGATGCTGCCGTCGCCGGTACGAATGTCGGACTGGAGCTCGCGCGGCACATGCAGATCAATCTGGATGGCGGAGCGCTGGCCGAAATTCAGCGAAAACGCATGATGTGGCATGCGTACTTCGAGGTCCACGTGATCGCCGGTCTGGTGCTCGATCACCTGAACGTCCGAAGGAATTCTCCAGTGCACGGTGGTGACGCGTGCCTCGATCTCCTTGCGGTCCCAGTTTCGAACCGTGACGGACCCATCGTTGGCGTTGACGCGCAGCTCCGGGCGGCCTGAGACTTGAAACGTCTTGGACCAGTCGTCAGCCAGAGCGATCCCCGAAAGTGCCACGGCCACGGAGCATGCCAACAAGAAGGTCCTATTCATAGATCACCTGGCTAATGATACGTCACCTGCTAGGTCGATGTTCCGGGTCAAATGGCCTCCAGCTCCTCTTCCAGCAACTGCTTCTGGTGAAGATCGGCGTAGTAGCCGCCGTTGGTGATCAACTCGGCGTGAGTGCCCTGTTCGGCGATCTGACCGTGCTCGATAACGAAGATCCGGCCGGCGGTCTGAACCGTGGACACGCGATGCGAAATCAAAATGGTGGTGCGGCCGCGCATGACTCCGGCGAGACCCGTCAGGATGCGCTCTTCGGTGAGTGTGTCGACGCTCGAAAGGGCGTCATCCAGAATCAGGATGCGCGGATCGCGGAGAACGGCTCGCGCGATGGCGACGCGCTGCTTCTGGCCGCCCGAAAGCGTGAGGCCGCGCTCGCCGATCATGGTCTCGAAACCGGCCGGAAAACCTGCGATGTCGGGCCCAAGACCAGCCAGTTCGGCCGCGCGAGCGATGTCGGCTTCCGTGGCTTGCTCCACACCCCAGGCGATGTTCTCCGCCAATGTGGCGCTGAACAGGAACGTCTCTTGCGGAACGAATCCGATCTGGCGGCGGAGCCATTCCGGATCGAGATCCCTGAGGTCGACGCCGTCCAGATATACGGCGCCGCGCGTTGGATCGAGGAGCCGCGGTATCAGGCTCACCAGTGTACTCTTGCCGCTCCCGGTGTGTCCCACGATGGCGACAGTGGAACCGGATGGAATCTCCAGATCCACATTTTTCAGCGCAGCGCCGGTTGGATAGCGCACTTCGACATCATCGAATTGCAAAGCACCCGCTCCCGGACGGTCACGGCTCAGTATTTCCGAGCCGCGCGCGTTAGCAAGCGGTATGCGGGGCGCAATACTGGGCTGCTCCCGCATCAGCTCCATAATCCGGTTCCAGGATGCAGTTCCTCTTTGCATCAGGTTCACCACCCAGCCGAGGGCGATCATCGGCCACACCAGCATGCCCGTATAGGTGTTGAACATGACGAAACTGCCCAAGGATATCCGGTGTTGCAGCAACCGATAACCGCCGGCCAGCAGCACCATCAGAAACGAAAGGCCGACCAGCGCCTGCAGCAGCGGCATGAACAGCGCGGAAAGCCTGGCCAAACGGATGTTCTGGGCGATGTAATCCAGATTCAGGGTTTCGAACTTGCGCATCTCGGCCGCTTCCTGGGCATAGGCGCGAATCACTCGAACGCCGGAGAGGTTCTCCTGAACGCGGCTGCTGATGTCGGAAAACATCTTCTGGATGATTTCGAATCGATGATGAATGCGCTGTCCGAATAGAATCACAACCACACTCACCACCGGCGCGGGAATCAGCGAGATGAGCGTAAGCTTCCAATCCACCGAAAGCATTACGGCGATAGTCAGCGCGGCGGTGAACATGGTTTCGGTCCAGTACATGATGCCCGGACCCAGCATCATGCGCACGGCATTCAGATCGTTGGTGGAGCGCGCCATGATGTCGCCGGTGCGAAATCGCGCGTAGAAATCGGAGGACAGCTTGACGAGATGGGAGAACAGATCGTTGCGGAGATCGTACTCGACGTCGCGCGAGATGCCGATCAGGATGACGCGCATCCAGTATTGGAAGATGCCTTTGATGAGGGAGAGGACTACCAAAAGGGCCGCGAACTGGAAGACCAATCCGATGCGAAAGCCGCGAGTGAGCGAATCCACACCGCTTCGGATGACTAGCGGCAGCGCGGCCGCCAGAAGGTCCTTAAGCACCAGCGCGCCCATTCCGAGCGTCAAGCCGCGGCGATAACGCCAAAGATAAGGCCCGGCGGTTTTGATGATGGTTCGCATTTCAAATTCCAAACCACGTCGCGACGGTCTTCTCCCACTCAGCTAGAAAAGTCTTGCAGCCTTCCCGATTCTTCCACCATCCGTCGCGGCTGAAGTAGGGATCAGGGACGGCGACTACGTGGAATTCCAGGTCGTCCGCCCGCGATCGATAAATGTTCCCAGCCCGGCGGGTGTGGAAATTGCTGGTTACGATCTCGATCCGGCGAGCGTGCAACTTTCGAAGTTCGGGAATCACCACATCTGCTTCCGCGGCCGTGGATCTTGCCTCGTTCGGAAAAGGCACAAAGTAGGATTCGGGGAAGCCATGCCGCACGGCAAACGCTATCGCCAGGTCCGACTCGTGTTGGCCATATACATCACCGGGACCGCTGATTAGAGCCTTAGGAGCGAGTCCACGGCGCACCAGATCGGCTGCGGTAAGAATTCGGTTTCCAAAATAATCTCCCGCGAGAACGACGACCATGTCAGCGGGCGCTGGGGCTTGATCGTGGATCAGGTATCCACCCAGGGCGCTAAGCCAATAAACGTGAGTGACGAACAGGAGAACGATCAGGAAAACGACCAACAGTAACCATCGGAAACGGCGGTTCACTCCGAAGCTACTTGTCCTCGGAGGAGGTCTTCTCTTCGAGGTGTCCCATCGATTTCAGCCGCTGGAACATTCGTTCCACTTCCGCTTCGTCGTCGGGCAGCAGGAGTGGGGAGCGCGGAGCGGGCAACTGCTTTTTCGCAGCAGTCGCGGGCGTGGCCTCGCCCCAGAACTGCCGGTAAGGCACACCGTCGATGAGCGCTTCGCGGGAATAGCGACGCAGGTCCTGCAGCAGGCCTCTGGCGGAATTCTGATCTCCTGGGTAGATCACCAGGATGTGGGTCTTGTCCGAAAGGGTCAATCGAACCATCAGCGGCATGCTCGAGCTTCGATCCAAGCGGCGGATGTGTCTCCAGGGAATCGCCGCCAGCCCAATCTTGACGTGAGTGTCGTAGATCTCGATTGGCGGGCGGGCGGCAAGGTAAAGCACCAACGCGGCGCTCGCGACGAAAAGGAGGGTGGCGATCCAGCAAACCGGGCGGCTCAAAGAGAACCAGGCGGAAAAAGCGGCCAACGCCACTGCCACCAGCCCGGCCCACACATAATAGCTGGAAACCCGGTAGCGGCTGATGGGCACTGGCACACTTTCAGACTAACGCGGCAAGAACGGCACGTCAAACTGACGCGGGGATAGGAGAGAGGAGATTTCGAAAGTGCCCCCTCGCTCGGGCGCTGGCGCGCAATTCGGGCGCACTAATGGAGGCTCGCAGGGGCAAGAAATTTGCTTTGATCAATTCCGGAGCGCTGAATCGGGCATGCGCGTAAGCGAGCGTTTCAAAACTCAATGGACCCCGTGGGCGGCTTGACTCCTTGCTAACCTTGACTATATTGGGTCCCATGAGGATAGCTACTCAGCCGCGCCCGTGGCCGGAAGGGCATCCAATTTCGCTTGAGAAGGCAAAGAGATTAGTCGAAGGTCCACTCAGCTCGGTTTACGAGAAAGTCGCCATTTCCTGCTCGGCCCCCCTCTGCTGGTTTCGGCCGACCGACAACCTGCCACGTATCTTGCACAACGGAACCCTCACGGTAGTAAGAACCTCCAAGAAGCTCTTTGGCATCACGGCCGCCCATTTGGAAGATCAGTTCAACGAGGACCTTCGGAAGGGCGGAGTGACACTACAGGTCAAGGATGAGATCATCGAAGGTCTCAGGATCATCGATAAGTCTTCTAAGCGAGACTTAGCGACGTTTGAGCTAGACGAGCAATTGATCTACAACCTTGGACTGGAGCCCATCCATTGGCCATTCCAACTGCCTGCGGAAGGCTCCGGTCTATTGTTGGCAGGGTACCCAGGCAACGCCAGAGTCTACGCCGAGCCAATGCAAATTGCTTGGAGTCCGTTTTTTGCGATCACTATCGCAAAGACCGTTACCCTGGACCAGATTACTGTCCTTGTTCCGCCAGATGACGATCGCGTGAGAAACTCGCTACCCCTTAATTGCAATCTCGGAGGAATAAGCGGCGGACCTATTATTGGCATCTTTGAAACTAAGAGCTATGTTGCATTCCACAGATTGTCTGGCGTGATAACGGAACATCCGAGCTACGACAAGAACGAGTTCTCGATAGAGCGGATCGTGGGAGCGGCCGCAGAAGCAATCACAGAATTGGGGTATATTCGTTAGCTCGTAGACGGCGTCGGAATCATAAAATAGCAGCAATCCATTGGGGCAGTCTAACGGCTATAGTTTCTTCCGCAACGGCCGAAACATCAAAGGCGTCACATTCCATGGGATGCCAACAGTACAGTTAGTTGAGGAGCTCCATTGCAAAGTTTCCGTGACCGAGATGTCAAGATGATTTATCTGCGCGATTCTTGATGTCAGATCGTGACGGCTTGACTAGCATTGTGGCTGATACGCATGCAGTAGTAAGATGACTCGATGCGTTTCGGGAACGCTGTGCGGCTCTCAATTATGGCTACAGTGCTATTGGTTAGCTGCGGCAAGGCTCGGAAGCAGCGGGCCGTAGTAGCCTTCCCGCAGAACTGGTCAGAGGGCGAATATCGCAATTGTTATTTGAACGGCCCCGGACACGTGGCAGGATTCAATCCGGGATCCAGCCGTCGCGATCTTCCGCAACTGGACTGCGACCGCTTCGTGAAAGGCGAGATCATTCATTACACACCTGAAAGCCAGATGTTTGTCGTAGACGTGATGTTCTCTGGAAACTATACTCTCTGCGAGGAGACGACCTGGACGTGTCAGCGGACCAAAGATTCGCTGGAGTGTCGCCGCTGACCTTTTGCGAATCGGTGGGGAATTCGATGCTCTCTGAGCCTGGGATCAACGTTCCCCGTAGTGTCGAAGCTGAGGAATTGCTTTGGACAACCTCGCTTGAGTGTTAGCGCCGACGTGCAGGTCGCCGAAGCCACTTGGGGTGACGCGCTTCGTGTTGCGGGGGGCTGAGGGCAGGTTTCAGCGAGCGCCGACCGCAGGAGCGTCCGAGGGACACTTTCGAAGCGACGCGAGGGGACACTTTCGAAACCTCCTATCCCCTATCCCGTCAAACCGGCGCCGTCCTGAGAATGTGAATTCCTTGCCAAACATAATGCACGCCGCTCCAGGCCGTGCCGGCGACCATGAGCCAAAGGGCCAGGTCCACTGGTGTAAGAATGCCATCGCGCGCGCCCATCACCACCAACGCCGCGGCGATTTGTAGAAACGTGCTGATCTTGCCCCACACCGATGGCGGGAATTTCCGCACCGAAGTGAAGAGAAGTCCGTAGGCGGCCATAGCCAGGATCAGTATGTCTCTCGCGAATACGAGCGCCACCATCCACCATGGAATCGCGCGCACGACACCCAAAGCAATATAGATCGCACTGAGCAGGATCTTGTCGGCCACCGGATCGAAGTAAGCGCCGGCGGGCGTCGATTCTCCGAGGCGCCGCGCCAGAAAGCCGTCGATCACATCGGAAATTCCGGCCAGGAAAAAGAGAATAATTGCACGCCCGAAGTGCACATTCAGGATGGCCAGTACCACGAAGGGCGTCAGGACCAGCCGAGCCAGCGTGAAAAGATTCGGAAGGGTGAACAAACTCCTAGGTTACGAAACCAAATCCTAAGAGACCAGGGCGTGCGCCACACGGGTGGCCAATTGATCGAAGCTCAATATCTCGTAGAGCGAAGGATCGGACATGATGCGAGCCACCAAAGCGGTGTGCATGGCGTGCCCGGCGCGTTCCGCGATCACATGGCCCAGCAGCGGCTTGCCGATCAGCGCCAGATCGCCAATCAGATCGAGCGCCTTGTGCCGGCAGCATTCATCCACGAACCTCAGCCCGTCCGGATTCTCTACACCCCGGCGGTTGAAACAGATGGCGTTGTCGAGCGCCGCGCCGCGAATCAATCCCATATTGCGCATCTGGTCGAGCTCATAGGAGAAACCAAAAGTGCGCGCCGGCGCGATTTCCTCGGCATAACGCTCCGGTGTCACTTCCATGTCGAGCGATTGCTGACCAATGAGGGGATGCTCGTAAAAGACATCGCAAGTGAGCAGAAACCGGTCCGACGGCAGGATTGAAATTCGTTTTGGACCTGCTTCCACAGTAACGGGCCGCCGGATATGTAGGAAGCGCTTGCGCCGGCGATAGGACTTCAATCCAGCCTCGCGCAGCAGCTCGACGTAGGGCAGTCCGCTGCCATCCAGAATGGGGACTTCGAGATTATCGATTTCTACGTACGCGTTGTCGACTCCCATGCTGTAGAACACGCTGAGCAGATGCTCGGTGGTGGAGATGAGCACGCCCTGCCGCATCAGGCTGGTGGCGTAGCTGACGCGCGCGACGTAGCGCCAACTGGCCGGTACCGGGAAATTATCCAGGTCGGTCCGCAGGAACACGATGCCAGTGGAGGGAGGCGCCGGAAGGATTCGAATCGAAACGGGAACTCCGCTATGCAATCCAACCCCGCTCGCTTCCACGGGGCGCTGGATGGTAGTCTCAAACCGCACTGCCGCCTCCTCGGGCTGGCAGCCCGATCCACCTCTGGTTGTGATCCAAGGCTCCATTGTACTAGTGACAAACCCCTATCGCTACCCTTTTGATTCGCAAAGGTTTGTAAATTGATCACTGTTGCACAAATGCAACACTTTGAGTGGTCTTGTGTGGCGAAATAACGTCAATCTGGGTTCGTTTTTTCGAACAATGCCCGAACGAGCCGCGCTATCCTGATTTGTGGATGCCCAAAGTTCCTGGGGCGGTCGCGCAAGCACGCCATCGGCCGCGCCTGTTCCTGATCGATAGCTTCGGTTTCATCTTTCGCGCCTACCATGCGCGGGCTCGCAGCGGCGCTCCGCCCATGCGCACTACGACCGGCATTTCCACCGAGGCGGTTTACATTTTCCACAATATGGTACGGAAGCTGCGCGCGGATTACCATCCGGAATACATCGCCGCGATTTTCGAATCTGGAAAAACCTTTCGCGAAGAGGCGTTCGCCGGCTACAAGGCCAATCGCACGGAGATGCCGCCGGATCTGGGTGAGCAGATTCCCCACATCCGCCGGCTGCTGGACGCTATGCGCATCCCGGTGCTCCAAACCGTGGGCTTCGAGGCTGACGATGTGATCGGCGCGATCGCCCGGCGCGCGAGTGAAGACTACGACGTCGTGATTGTGTCGAGCGATAAGGACATGCTGCAGTTGGTCGACGATCGCGTGCATATGTACAACCCGGTCAAGTTGGATACCTGGTACGATCCCGCTACTGCCGAGCAGTTTATGGGCGTCAAGCCCACCCAGGTGGCCGATCTGCTGGCGCTGATGGGCGACACAGTGGACAACATCCCGGGCGCCCCTGGGATCGGCGAAAAAGGCGCGCGAGATTTGATCCAGCGCTTCGGATCGGTGGAAGCGGCCATTGAACATGCGGCCGAAGTGGAGCGCAAGACTTATCGCGAGAGCCTGCAGAACAATCGCGAGCAGATCCTGTTGAGCAAGCGTCTGGCGACCATCGACACGACGGTGCCGGTGGAAGTTCCTTTGGAAGACTTGGCGACGCGCGAGCCCGACCTGGCGGAGCTAAAGAAAATCTACAAGGAGATGGAGTTTTACAGTCTCCTGAAGGAGCTTGGGCCCACTGAAGACGCACACACGCGAGATTACGCCACTGTCGCTGGTCGCGAGGAAGCCGTTCAGTATGGCGAGAGCTTGGCGAAGCTCGATCCCGGAAAGCCGATTGCGTTCGCACTTCAATCGTCTGTGGAAGGCGACTTGCCACTGACCATGGTGGGCGTGTCTTTTCAGCCAGGCGTGGCACGCGCTCTTTCGATCGATTTTCTGGACGTGCTGAAGCCGATCCTCGAAGATCCCGCGCGGCCCAAGGTGGCTCACGACATGAAGGCCCTGACGCTGGCACTGGCGAGGTATGGGGTCGAGGCGCAAGGCTTCCAACACGATGTGATGCTGTACTCATTTCTGCTCTGCGCGGATCCTTCCGGTTGCTCGCCTGAGATATTGGCCGAGCGCTACCTCGATCGCAAACTGCATGCCGCCGCGGAGCAACATGCCGACCTCGCGATCACGCTGGCCGAGCGCCTGGCGCCTGAAATCGACCAGCAGGGATTTCGGGAAATTTACGACACGATCGATCTGCCGCTCGCCGGAGTGCTGGGGCGGATGGAGAAGACCGGAATCCGGATCGACCCGGTGCAGCTCAAAGTGCTTTCCGGACAACTCGAAACCGAAATCCAGAGGCTGTCCGGCGAGATTTACGTGCTGGCCGGCAAGCCGTTCAACATCAACTCTCCGGTGCAGCTCGGCAAGATTTTGTTCGAGGAAATGAACCTGCCGGCTCCAGTGAAATACGGCAAAGGCAAAACCATTTCGACCGCGGCCGATGTGCTGGAAGGCTTGGCGGCAGAGCATGAGATCGCGCGCAAGGTGCTCGAATACCGGCAGCTCGCCAAGCTAAAGGGGACATACATCGACGCGCTTCCGGAATTGATCGATCCCAAGACCGGACGACTGCATACGACGTTTAATCAGGCCGGCGCCGCGACGGGCCGGTTATCCTCTTCGAATCCCAACCTGCAAAATATCCCGATTCGCACTGAACTAGGCCGCGAGATCCGCTCCGCTTTCGTGCCGCGCCAAGGGTGGAAGCTAGTGGTAGCCGATTATTCGCAGATCGAGCTGCGGCTGCTGGCGCACATGTCGCACGATCCGGTGCTGGTGACGGCTTTCCGCAACGGCGAGGATATCCACACCCGAACGGCCGCTGAGGTGTTCCGCGTGCCTCCGTTGATGGTGACATCCGACATGCGCCGCAACGCGAAGGCGGTGAACTTCGGGATCGTCTACGGCCAGACGCCGTTCGGGCTTGCGGCATCGCTGGGCATCGATCGTAAGGAGGCCGAGGAGTACATCCGGACTTATTTCGAGCTGCACGTGGGCGTGAAGAAGTTCATTCAGGAAACGATCGCCAAAGTGCGGGAAACCGGATTTGCCCCGACGCTGTTCGGGCGCAAACGGCCTATCCCGGACATGCACAGCCGCAATCCCAACGCGCGATCCTTCGCCGAGCGCACCGCCGTCAATACGCCGCTGCAGGGCACCGCGGCGGATCTGATCAAGCTGGCAATGATTCGCATCGATGAGATTCTGCGGCGCGAGAAACTAGAAACTAAGATGCTGCTGCAGGTGCATGATGAGCTGCTGTTCGAGTCGCCGCCCGCTGAAGCCAAGAATGTCTCCGAACTAGTGAAGCAAGAGATGGAGAATGTTCACAAGCTGGATGTGCCGCTCATCGTGGACGTCGGGGTGGGCGAAAATTGGCGGGATGCGAAGTGAAACGCGCGGGCGGCCTGATCCTTTTTGTATTGCTATGCGCTTGTTCGAAATCGCAGCAAGCTCCGGCCGAGTTCAAGGTTAAATTCGATACCAGCAGGGGGCCGTTCGTCTTAGAGGTTCATCGTGAATGGGCGCCAAACGGAGTCGACCGCTTTTACGAACTCGTGAAAAGCGGCTACTATAACGAGGCCCGTTTCTTCCGCGTGGTGCCGAACTTCGTGGTGCAGTGGGGCATCAATAAAGATCCGAAAATTTCCCGGCAATGGAATCAGAATTACATTCCCGACGATCCGGTGAAGGAAAGCAATCGCCGCGGCTACATTACCTACGCCAAGCGCGGCCCGGATACGCGGACCTCGCAGCTCTTCATCAATCTCGCCGATAACGTATCACTGGACGCGATGGGCTTTGCTGCGTTCGGCAAGGTCACAGAGGGGATGCAGGTGGTGCAGAATCTGTACGCCGGTTATGGCCAATCTCCGCAGCAAGACTTGATCCAGCTTCAAGGCAACGACTATTTGCAAAGCCAGTTTCCACAGCTCGATTACATCAAGACCGCGCGAGTGGAACAGTAGCTAACGGAGCGATTTTTCCCGGGCGGGCAAGAACTCGTCCCCGGGCTTCCAGGTGGGCAGCTTATCCTGGTTGGCCACCGTGGTTCCGATTAAGAAGCCAAAGCGTGCGACCTCTTCCATCCCCGCAAAATCCCAATCGTCGTGGTATTCGTCCGACGGCTGATGGTAATGCTTGTCGTTGTATTCCTCAAAAACCTTCTCGCCGTAGCCGGGTGGCTTGCCGTAATAATCGGTGCCCAGGCTGATCGAGAATGCCGGGACGCCGGCGTGGGCGAGCGAAAAGTGATCGGAGCGATAGTAATGTCCCTGCTCGGGATGCGCCTCCGGCTTGATGGTCAGCTCCATCCGGTGCGCGGCTTCCTCGACGACTGGCCAAACAGTGGTGCGATCAGCGCCGCCGACTGAAACATCCTTCGTTCGTCCGAAGGGATAAAAGCCGTCGAAATTGAGATCGAGTGCGGTTTTGCCTAGTGGCACCACAGGATGCTCGGCGTAGTATTCCGAGCCACGGAGGCCTGCCTCTTCGGCAGTGACGGCAGCAAAGATGGCCGAGCGGCGCGGCTTGTGTTCGAGCCCCTGCCAAGCTCGCGCCATTTCGATCAAAATGCCGCAGCCGGTGGCGTTGTCCACTGCGCCGTTATAAATCGCATCGCCGTTGACCGGCGGACCGATACCGAGATGGTCCCAGTGCGCGGTGAAAATCACAGCCTGCGATTTGAGATTCGGATCGCTGCCGGGAACCATAGCTACGACGTTGCGGGAATCGATCTGACGAATTGTGGTGGGGATATTGGCGCGGATCCGGACACCCAGAGGGATCGGCCGAAAATCGCGCGAGTTCGCCACTTTCAGCAGGTCGTCGACGTTCTTACCGGCCATGGCAAACATCTTCTCGCCGGCATCTTGGGTCAGCCATCCGGCCAACGCCAGGGCAGGCTCGCCAGGGGGGAGCTTCAACTGAGGATCTTCCTTTCCCCAGGAACTTCGCACCACATCATACCCATAGCCTGCCGTGGGCGTGGTGTGAATGATGAGAACTGCTTTGGCGCCAAGCCGCGCCGCCTCTTCGTACTTGTAAGTCCAGCGGCCATAGTAGGTGAGCGCGCGGCCGCCGAAGAACTTCGGATCCTCGGAAGGCGGCTCGTTGGTGAAGAGAACCAGCACCTTGCCTTTCACGTCCACACCTTTGAAATCGTCCCACTGAAATTCCGGCGCCACGATGCCGTGGCCGACGAAGACCGCCTCAGCGTCGAATTGATCGTTAGGTTGTTGCAGCTCGCTGACGCCGACAAAATCGTCCAGCCAGCGAAAGGAGACCGTTTTGTTACCCGCGACAGCGGAGAGCGTCGCGCTGGGGTCAGTGGTGGCGCCCACCATCGGCACTCGCTGGAAATAGGTACCTTGGTCGCCGGCCGGCTTGGCGCCGATCAAGGCGAACTGGGTCGCGATGTATTCAGTCGCCAACTTCTCCCCGCGCGTTCCAACACCACGCCCTTCCAACAAATCACTCGATAGGAATTTCACGTGGGCGCGAACGCGCTCGCCGGAGAAGTCGGAGATCTGTGCGAAGGTCGCGACTGCGGCCAGTAATATCAAATTAGATTTTTTGAACATCCGGTTCCATGATACAGCGGCCCCCAATGTCACTGTTAACCCTGGAATTCCACGGATAGAATCGCCGCGAAACGTTGTCTAACGATTAGGACGTGTGGTCCCAGGGAGGGGATTTATGAACAAAGCACTGATCTTTTTGTTCGGCGCGGCTGTTTCCGGAATCGGTGTTTATGCGAAAGGAAAGCTTGCACCCGCTGACAGTATGTTCGTCCGGAAGGCGGCTGAAGGCGGGATGGCCGAGGTGAAGTTGGGTCAACTGGCTAAGGACAGGGGATCGAACAAAGCGGTCAAAGACTTTGGCGACCGAATGGTGAGGGATCACAGCAAAGCCAACGAGGAGCTTAAAGACGTAGCGTCGAAGAAAGGGATTACTTTGCGCGACTCGATGAACGCCTCAAACAAAGCCCTCTATGACCGTCTTTCGCGTCTGTCCGGGGATGCGTTCGACAAAGCCTACATGCGCGCGATGATCGAGGACCACCAAGAGGAGGTATCGGAGTTCCGGCGGGAATCGCAGAGTGCGAAGGACCCGGATGTCCGGCAGTTCGCCTCGAAGGCCTTGCCGACGCTGGAGGAGCACCTCCGGATGGCGCAGAATACCAGTTCGCAGTGGAGGTAATGATGCCCGAAAAGAAGACTATCGAACGAGCCCGTGAGGATGCGCGCGAAGGTAAGGCGCCCAGTACGCAGGCTGGAGAATTCGTACGCGAGGAGATGGATCACATCCGCGAAGGCAAGCATGGAGCGCGCTCGCCGCAGCAGGCCATTGCAATCGGCCTTTCGAAAGCGCGACTATGCGAGGGGACAAAGTGGAAGCCACCGGAAGCCGTCCGCTAAGCGATCGCGGGCCACGATGGCTGCTCTAAAGAAAGAAGGCCGGGGAGCCGCATCCCATGCCGCGCTATCGCGACACGCCAAAAGCGCGGCGAAGGCGCGTAAGAGTCGCGGAACAGTTAGGCCAGTCTAGAACGCGGTCACGTTAGAGATTTGCTCAATGACTATTTAGGCGCCATGCGGATAGCGCCGTCGAGCCGGATCACCTCGCCGTTCAACATAGGATTCTCGATGATCTGGCGAGCCAGCAAGGCGTATTCGGCCGGCCGGCCGAGCCGCTTGGGAAAAGGGACCATGGCGCCGAGGGCGGTTTTGACGTCCTCAGGCAGCGAAGCCAGCAAAGGCGTATCGAACAGACCGGGCGCGATAGTGCAGACGCGAATGCCAACGCTTGAAAGATCGCGGGCGAGCGGCAAGGTCATACCCACGATCCCGCCTTTCGAGGCCGAATAAGCGGCTTGGCCGATCTGTCCATCGAACGCCGCGACCGAGGCGGTGTTGATGATGACGCCGCGCTCGCCATCGGGATTGGGCGCGTTAGGAGCGATCACCCAGGCTGCGAGTCGCGCAACATTGAAGGTGCCGATAAGGTTCACGCGAATCACTTTCGCGAAGCGAGCGAGGTCGGCGGGTCCTTCCTTGCCAATAGTGCGCTGCGGATCGCCAATGCCGGCGCAGTTGACGCAGATGTGCAGAGCGCCAAAGGTACTCATCGCGGCGTTGACGGCCTGCTCGACCTCGGCGGAATCGCTAACGTCGGCGCGGACGTAATGGACGGATTCACCGAGCTCGGCGGCAAGGTGCCGTCCCAATTTTTCGTCGAGATCGAGAATGACAGCTCGGCCGCCCGCGGCCACGATCATCCTCACTGTGGCCGCGCCAAGTCCTGAAGCTCCGCCGGTGACCAGCGCGACTTTTCCTTGAATGTCCATAGGGTCCTGGACTATCGTACCGAAGGTGCAATAATCGAGGGAACCCGCCTTCCTCGCGTCCCAAAGGATCTCCCAATGAATTTCCGTGTTGTTCGAACGGGACTGCGCTTTTTCGCGGCCCTTGCGCTCGGATGCTTGGTGCACCACGCGATCGCCCAGCCGCCGCCGCCCGCTGCCGGAGTCACGTGCAACGTTTCGGCGGCGACGCCGATTGTTCCGGCAGAAGGCGTGGCGGAACTGATGGGGGATGTCGTAATCAAATGCCAGGGCGGTACACCGACGCCCGCGGGCCAGGCGATTCCACAGATCAGTTGGCAGGTCTTTGTGAACACGGAGATTACCAGTCGTTTAGTTTCCACCTCGCCGGATCTCTCGGAGGCTCTGTTGCTGATGGATGATCCGGCTCCTCAGAACCAGCTTGTCTGTCCGGCGCCGCCCTGCTCGATTCAAGGTACGGGAGGCGGCGCAGGCAGCGAACCCAACAGCCCGTACAACGGATCGGCAGGCCGCTATAACATTTTTCAAGGTGCGCAGATCTCGGGAAACAGTTTGGAGTGGACAGGCGTACCGTTCGATCCTCCGGGCGTGGGGCGGGTTCGGACCTTGCGGATCACAAACGTGCGGGCGGACGTGTGGGCACTCGCCAACTGCACCTGTTTGGGGCCTGTTCAATTATTTGCGTTCGTAACCACCGTGGGTCTGAGCGGAATCACCTTTCGCAACCAGCAATTCACGACCGGGTTCCCGCTGCCCGACCTTCGCTTCACGCACACCACTGCAACACTCATGTCTCTGTCGAACCACAACATCGGCAATGCAGGCCCGGCGCCGGCCACCGATTTCACCATCACTTTTCAGGAGGGCTTTGCCGGCGCGTTTAAATCGCGAACCGTCGCCGCGCGTCCGGACGACACTTCGCCTGCCGCGAACCAGAACACGCCTGGGAAGGTTTATCCGAGCGCCAGTGGCTTTTATAACGCCGGGTTCAACGGGACGTATACAGGCGCAGGCCTCGCGAGCCAAGGTACGCGACTCATTGCTCATTTTGAAAATGTTCCTGCCGGCGTGAATCTCTTCGTCACACAACAGCCGATCGCGGGATCCAGTGTTCGCGTTCAACTCGTCAGCACTGGCCCCGAAGGCAATGGACCCTACGATCCGATCGCGCCGGCCGCGAATAGGTTTGCACAGATTACTATCTACGACGGCTCCGCAGTGGCGGTTTGGGAGGTGCTTTCCGCGAGCCCGGCCGATCAGGAGAGCGTGCAATTCGGAGTGGCTGTTTCGTTCACGGTCGATTCAGCTTCACGCCTGTTTGGAACGGCCACAGTGAGAGGAAGCCTGGCGCCGCTTACAGATTTGCGCATCGCCAGCTTGACGGATCCCGTGCCCCGATATATCGAAGGAGCCCCTCAGCCGGCATTTACCATTACGGATCGTGGTGCGCCGGTCGTCACCGCCGCGGTTAATGCAGCGAATTTTGCCGCGAATGGCCCGCTGGCGCCGGGAAGCATTGCGGCCATTTTCGGACAGTATCTTACTGCCAGCACGCAGGTCAATTCCTCGCTTCCGATGCCGGTTAGCCTGGGAGGCACAACAGTCAAGATCAATGGAATCCCAGCGTCCATCTACGCGACTTCGCCAGGGCAGGTGAATGTCGAGATTCCGTGGGAGCTTGCGGGTGCTGGAGAAGGGACCGTGAAGGTGATCGTCGACGGAGTTGAGAGCAATGCATTGACGATTCAGTTGTCCGACACTGCGCCTTACATTTTCGCGTCCGTGGATGGTCAAGGTCTGATTTCTCGCGCATTGCCAGTTGGGCCGGGCAGCACGCTGATCATTTACGGCACTGGTTTCGGACCAGTTCAGAATCCGCCTGCCACCGGTTCAGCCGCCGTGGATTTCACATCGACGACGATTAACGCTCCCGACGTCAGCATCGGCGGCATATCCGCGGAAGGAGTGTCTTCGAGCCTGACGCCCGGGATCGTGGGTGTGTACCAGGTGAGTATTCGAATACCGGCGTCGCTTATGTTTGACGTCGGGATTCCGGTGAAGCTATCGATCGGGGGAGTGGAATCGAATACGGTGACCATCAATCTGCCATAGCCTTTAGACTTGCGACAATTGCAGAATGAATGCAGATGCGGCCCCCAGCCTTCGGATCGCACCGGCTACCGAGCGCGACGTCGCCGTTATTTTGAGTTTCATCCGGAAGCTGGCTGAATACGAGAAGCTATCGCACCAAGTGGCGGCCACCGAGGAGTTGCTGCGCGATACGCTGTTCGGCGGGCGCCGCGTGGCCGAAGTATTGATCGCCTATCTGGCGGATGAACCGGCCGGGTTTGCTTTGTATTTTCACAACTTCTCGACGTTCCTAGGACGTCCGGGGATCTATCTCGAAGATCTTTTCGTGGAGCCGGCGCACCGCGGCAAAGGAATCGGGAAGGCGCTGCTGATCGAGATTGCGAAGATTGCTAAAGATCGGAATTGCGGACGGTTGGAGTGGGCGGTGCTGGATTGGAACCATCCGGCGATCGATTTCTATCGCGGTTTGGGAGCGATAGCACTGGATGACTGGACGTTGTTTCGCGTGACCGGAGAGGCGCTCGACAATTTACAGCTTTAGTTTCGCTGCGCCGACAATCCGGTGGCTTCCGCGAACCTCGACCAAGATTACGGCGTGCAAATTTTCGCGGAACCAATCGTCAAGGAGATGCAGTGGGAGGTCGGCGGTGAATTCGGGTGATTTTCGGGCATCGAAGCGGGCTACCGAGACCAGGCTACGGACCACGCCGGTGTGAGTCAATCGGCGCCCGACATTTTCTCCTCTGCGGACATCGCTCGCCAGGGAATCTTCCGTGATGGCCAGGAGGATCTCAACGTTCTTGATTCCGGCTGGGAAATGGCTGACGGTGAGCGCGAGAGCCAAGGGATCTTTCCGCAGCAGGGACACGCTGGAGTGGGGCGCAATGGCTGCGCGGCGAATCTCTTGAAGCGCACGCGGCCCATCGGCGCCGTTGAATTCCGCTTGGCCGTTCACTACCATTTGCGGCGTATAAATGTCTTCGAGGGCGAAAGCGTGCGCATAGTCTTGCTGGCGTTCCGTATACAGATGAGCGGAAAAGCGATCCTGCCAGCCGAGTTGGTTCCAGTAATCGACGTGCTCACCCAGGACGATGATCTCGGCCTCCGGCACAGGCTGGGCTTGTTCAAGACGTGCGAGTAACTGGTCAGCGGTTGGACAACTCGAGCAGCCTTCTGCAGTGAATAGTTCGACAATTACCGGGGTATGGGTGACAGGAGACGCGGCGAAGAGCCGTCCGCCCAGTAAGGCACTTAGCGAAAGAATGAAACAGTATCTCAGAAAAACCAGTATCTCAAACCTGCGAAATGTGGGCGGCCCGCCATGAAGAACGAGCCGCCCGGTGGTGGCAAATGCTAGACGCGAAGTATTCGGTGTCTAGATGTACTGAATGGTAATAGTCGCCGTGGCGGTCACACCTGTCGCGTCAGTCACGGTCAGGTTGATTGTGTACGTCTGCTTACCGCTAACAAGCTGGACAAACGGCTTTGCGGTATTCCCACCCGGGTAACTGATGACAGCGCTGGGCTGGCCCATCGGGATCGTCCACGCATAAGTCAACGCACCGGCGTTGGTTGATGTCGAACCTGAGGCATCCAGATTAACCAGATTTACCGTAGTCGCGAAGGAGTTAGTTGTGGAACTACCGCCAGGGCCAACAAGCACGATAGTAACGCCGGTACCGCCGGTACCCGGGCCGCCGGGGGTAGTCGGCTGAGTAATGGTGAATGTGCCTGTCGCAGACGCTGTGTAAGCCACCGCAACTCCAGCAACCGTTTCAATGACGTCGTGTATCTTGGGCGGGGTGTCGGTTGTATAACCGAACGAGACAGTCGCGGGTACGCCCTGGTAACTCGCCGTTCCAAACAGGGGAGTGTTGCTCTGAGAGATCAATCCGACGAATTGGACTGCTTTACTAGTGACATAGATTTTGTCAGGCGTCATGGCCACGATGGCGAGAATGCTACTGCCTGGAACCGTGCCTATATTCACTGGAGGCTTCGTGCCCGCGGGCTCCAGGAAAAACGTAGAAGTTAACGTGTTCGCTTGCGGATTGAAGTTTGTCTGTTCATGAATCTCGAGCGTGCCAGAGGCGATTGAAGCCAGCACACTGGCGGGCAGGTTGGACGTCAGACTCGATTGAGCAGAACTGAGGGTAAGGACCCGCTCCATGGTTAACGCGGTAAGGGTCTGCGCTCCGGCGGGGACCGCAACCGCCAGCAGTCCCAAGATTAATGCAATAGAAAGCGCACCACCCAAGCTTCGAAGCAATTTCATGTTTTCTCCTTTTTTTTTCATCAATCGTTGAAAAAGATGATGACTGGCTCAAGCGCCCAGTCTAGGGCACTAAGTAAGCGGGCGCGGGCCGCATAGTACAAGTACAACGATTTGACCCACGACGTCAAGGGCCTGTTTCACTTTTATCTAACTTAATTTCACCTGGGGTGGTTGCTTATTACAAAGGGGACCGTTCACGTACCGCCGGGGGACGTAGCTGGGCTTCTTCCAAGCGCTTAGCCTCTTGATAAGTGAACACCATACGATGGATTACAGTAATGTTGGACAGTACGGCTATTACCCAAAGGACAGGGGCCATGCGGTCAAACAGCGCGCCGATGATGAAAAGTACTACGCGTTCGGGACGCTCCATGAAACCGATTTTACAATTCTTGTCCCAGGGGATAGTATTCTCGGCGCGAGCGCGGGTGTAGCTCACCATGACGGAGCCGGTCATAACGATCGCGGTCAGGACTACATAGAACGGGCGGCTGATATTACCGTAGTAAACCAATAAACCCATGAGAAGAGCGAGATCAGAGTAGCGGTCGAGCACGGAGTCGAAGAACCCCCCGAAGCGCGTTACCCGGTTAGTCTCCCGAGCCACCTGGCCATCGACCATATCGAACAGGCCAGCGCCGATGATCACCAGGCCGGCGGCGCGAAAGCGACCAGCAGCCAGCAGCACGGCGGCGGCGATGTTGATAACCAGCCCGAGGAAGGTCAGGACATTGGGGTGAATCTTAGAAAGGGCGAGGCCATGCACGATGAGGCGGATTACTTTGTTGCACGCGATTCCAATCGCGCGGGTGTATGTCATTTTTGGGACGGCCCCTCCTCGATTCTAACCCGAAGCTGAATCGTTCAGATCATGCATCGTAGTCAATTGCAAAATTTCCATTTCGCGTGTGCCCCCGGGGATCAGGACCTTCACGGTATCGCCCACCTTCTTGCCGAGCAACGCCCGCCCGATGGGCGAGGTCGTAGAAATTTGGCCCTTTGCGACATCGGCTTGTTCGCTAGTTACGAGCTTGTAGGTTATCTCTTCTTCCTTGGTCAGATCGAGTACTTTAACGGATGAACCGAGCCCGACGCGGTCGCGCGGGATGCGGTCGAAGTCCACCATGGACAGTTCGCGAAGGCGGGCGCGAAGCTGGCCCAGGCGGGCGTTGACCATTCCCTGCCGTTCCTTGGCAGCATGGTACTCGGCATTTTCGCTCAAGTCGCCATGAGCCCGGGCTTTGGCGATTTCTCTGGGGAGTTGAATTCGCAGTTCGTTTTCGAGCAGTGCGATCTCATCTTCCATCTTCTTTATCAGTTCCTGCATTTCGAGGCTTTCTACATTATAGGGCGCGGAAAGCGGAAGGTGGGCGGCAATCTGTGGGGGCTCGACAACGCCGCGGATCGCGTGGTACACGTCAGTTAGGATGCGAATCACAGCCTAAGGAGGCGGCATGCGGAAAGCTAAATCTCTAATAAGCGCTTGCCTGATTGCGTTCGGCTTCATGCAGATCGCAACAGCTCAGACGGACGAAAAAATCTACCGTATCGGTGAGGAAGGCGTCACGCCGCCGACGGTTTTGTTTAAGACCGAGCCGGTTTATACCGAAGAGGCGCGCAACGCGAATATCGAAGGCACTGTAGTACTCTCGCTGGAGATCGATACGGATGGTTTGGCGCAGAATATCGAAGTGACGCGGAGCCTGGATGGCGGCCTCGATCAGAGCGCGGTGGCAGCCGTCCAGCAATGGCGCTTCAAGCCCGGCGAGAAGAACGGCACGCCGGTTCGCGTAGCGGCGAAGATTGAAATTAATTTTCGCTTGAAGTGACGCCGGGCGCGTTACGGCGATTGAATGACAACGGCGGTGGAAGCGAGGCCGGACACGACAGTGAACGTGTTGCTGCCGGCCGCCAGGCGAACACGGATCTGATACGCGCCGGGGATGGCGCTGTCGATCGACTGCACGTCGATCGCGGTTCCATTCCCGGAAGTGACGGTGACGGTAGGCGTGCCGGCTGCCAGGCCCTGGTCGTCGTCGGGCCGTACGACAATGGCCTGCAGCGAACGTGGATTTCCGTTGGTGGGCGCATCGAGGACCGTCACGTGAGTTGCACGGCCGGAGGGCACTCCATACCAGTAGGCAACGTTGGCGATGACGGAATTCTGCGTGCCTTGAATTTGAAAATAACCCTGATAGGCGCCGGGATTGAGTGCGGCCCCCGTGAAGTTAACTGAAATGTTCTGGGATTGGCCGGGATTGAGCGGAACGCTGTTGGAGGAAAGCGTGGGAACCGGGCCGGTCCCGATGGGCTGAACGTTGATCGAAAAAGTATCGCTTGCGGCGCCAATGTTGGTGACGGTGAGAGTGCTGGTCTGTTTTACCGATCCGGAGCTGGCGCCAAAGCTAATAGATGCAGGGGCCACGGCGATGTTGCTGTTGAGGGCGCTCAAGACGTTTAGAAACCCCGCGCCGGATTGTTGAATGGCAAGCGGCGCGCCGGAAACCTGGACGATGGGAACAGCGCTATTCATCAGCAGCGACCGGTATTGGCTGGAAGTGAGACCCGGCCGGGCCGCCTCGATCAGAGCCGCCGCACCGGCAACCATGGGGGCCGAAAAGCTGGTACCGCTTTCTACCACGAAACTGGCATTCAGCGTAGCTGTGTTGACCGGTTCACCAATGGCAACCATGTCCGGCTTGATTCCAAGGTCGCTGTTCGGCCCGAGGCTGGAGAATGAACTCAGGCGATTGGGGCTGACGGCGACAGGCTGCACATTGAAATTGATAGTCGCCTGGAACGATCCCCCAGCCAGTTGTTGTTCGAGGGACGCGCCATCTTGATAGCTCACTAAAGCAGCGGGAAGACTGGCGGCGCCCACACTCATGGTGAGTGGATCGGGCCTGGCGGCATCGGTGTAGACTATCACTGCCACCGCACCGGCCTGTTGCGCGTTATCGATCTTGGTCTCGAAGGTGCAAACGCCGCGAAAGATGAGAGCGATCATTCCGCTGAGGCTATTGGGCGGCAGAGAACCGCAAGCCTGGTCGGTAGGGTCGAACTGAGTAACGTCGACCAGGGGCGCAGAGATCGGCGTACTTGTATTCGGACCGCTGCCGGGATAGGCAGCCAGCGCTGGTCCGGTGGCAGGCTGGAGCGATCCCGCAAAATCGCGATCGTTCCAGGTGCTGCCGACGGCAATGGCATCGGGCGCGACTCCGGGCGAAGCGATGGTATTCGGATCGGAACCACCGTTACCGGCCGAGACGGTGACGATCACGCCCGCTGAGGTGGCAGTTTCCACGGCTTGTGCTAGAGGATCATCGGCTGGGCGCGCAGCGAGCAATGAACCGAGGCTGAGATTGATGATATTCATACCGTCGGTGAAGGCATCGTCGATGGCGTTGATGATCCAGTCTTCTTGTGCGCCTGTGGAGTCGTCGGGAAATACTTTGTAGTTGCCGAGGAAGGCTTTGGGAGCAACTCCCGAAATCGGCCCGTACGGATCGGACACGGGGGCGCCGGCGACGACGGTGGAGGTGCCGGTACCGTGCCCATCGGTATCGATGGCAGGTGCGTTCGTTCCGTCGCCATTAATGGCATAGCTGCGGGCGACGATTATCTTGCTATTGGTGTAGGCGACGTCGGAGGTCTGATTAACAAGGGGGAATCCGTTGGGCGGAGTGAGCGTAGGATCATTCAAGGCCGGGTGCCCCGAATCCATCCCGGTGTCGATCATGCCGACCATCATGCCGAGTCCGGCGCTCGATTGGCCGCCGATCTGGTTCCAGGCCTGGGGAACCATTTCGAGCGGCAGCGCGTGGTCCAGCGTGCGATAGAACATCCGCACCGGATATACACGCGCTATGCCCGGAATTGAGGCAAGAACGGCGGCGCGGTCAGCCGGAATCCGCACGATCATCAGATTTGTCAGTGCAGTGGTTTCTCCGATCACCACGGCGCCGGCGGCTGCGAGCGCCGCTCTCATTTGCAGATGCTGCTGCTTGAGCGCGGATACGCGAGCGCGGAACGCGGGATCAGTCGCACGAGAGCGACGGCCGAGAGCGCCGCGAGTCGCCGCTGGATCACCGGTCAGTTGCACCAAGAAGCGATCAGGGACGGTGGCCGCGACAGCACAAACGCTCATGCAGATTAAGCACAGAAATTTCATGGGAATCTTATTGGATGAATCGGCGAATCGGCTAAATTCCTATACGGTGACTGCTTGGTAAACCCCACTAGCCACCAAAGGTTGCATACGCAATAGCCCGCCAAAGACCGGCGTCCTAAGGGGCAAAGCGGCGCATTCGACAAAAGGAAGCCGAAATGTTAGCATATATTTAGAGGCGCTGAGGCGCCGATACCCCCTTTATGGCTAGCAAACCTCCCTTTGCGCAAGGCGCACAGATCGAACACGCCAAGTATGGCCTAGGCTCGGTGCTTTCCTGTACCGAAGAGTATATCGTGATCAAATTCGACGATCACGGTGAAAAGAA
>Ga0073928_10004001_pt1 | contig 22409 bp, 25 predicted proteins | sample PaiPotPPA55metaG_FD_76969 | JGI IMG/M metagenome (GOLD analysis project Ga0073928, IMG submission 76969) | Iron sulfur acid spring bacterial and archeal communities from Banff, Canada, to study Microbial Dark Matter (Phase II) - Paint Pots PPA... ...
AACCATGCTGGCGCCGGTGGTGTCCTTGACCCCGCTGCTCACCGCGAACGTGTACTGCGTGTTGGGGGCGAGAAGGGCATTGGGCTGAAGCAGCAGTGAGTCGCCCGCCGCGGACGTGGTCACTGTTGCGCTGACCATCATGTGGCTGGCGGTCTGGTAGAGCTGGACGTTGTTCGAGTTGACCGTGGCGGGATCGAGGCCCGAGTTCGGGAGCGACAGGTTGCAGGAGATCGACCCGTCAAGCGGGACATTGGTGGCCCCATTGGCCGGCGTGGTGCCGGTGATGGAGGGCTGCGCCGTCGCCAACACGGCGGCAGTCGTGCTGGTCACGACCTGCGACGACAGCGGCGCCACAGTCGAAAGAAGTTGGCGGGCTTCCAGCGCCTCAACGACGGCAAGGGCCGCGCGGACGGGCCGCGCGGCACGGAACGCGATTGATCTCACGGTGCTTGCACTCCGGAAGGAACGACACTCCCTCTCGCACCCACTGCGGAAGGTGGCGACGTGGACAATTATATCCCAGGATTCAAGCGGTGCCGGCGGGGAGAGCCACTAGCGCCACGTGAAGGACTGGCGACATTTCCGCGAGTTTCCGCCTGATTTCAGCGGCGCCGCCTCCCATACATCGATTACTCGATTTATCGGTCTGGCAGCATGGGAAGGATGATCCGATTGCTCGGGTGCTGGCCGAGCACGCCGGGTGATTGGTCGGCCGCAGGCCCGCCAAAGTCGCGGCCGTTCACGTCGGCGTGCCCGGCAGTCAGCACCCGGGCCGGTTTTGCCTCTCCGCTCAAACAAGGCCGCCGCCGACGAGCCTCCGGTGGCAATCCACGGTGCGACTCCAACGGCCGTCGGTCGGCGGCCACGCGTCTCTTTCACCCGCTCCGTCCCAAATCTCTCATCACTGTGCGCGCAGGGATTCTCCCTTTGCGGCTCGACCTCTTCCCGGTTACCTCTGCGAGCGGCCGCGCGACGGGTCGGTGGCCCGTGGCGCGGTCTGGAATGCCGCCTCCCGCGACAGCGCGGAAGGTGGACGCGCTAAATCTTGTTCGCGAATCTCAGCCTGCTCTCGAACGACAATTCGAACGGCCCGCGCTCCCGGTTCGTCCGCCGGCTGCACGATCACGCCCGACGCCGGACTGATGGTGTGCGGCCGAAGCGTCGGCGGGACAAAGTCAGGCGCCGCCGGCTCTTCTTGTGCCATTACCACCGCGCCCCTGTCCGCGGCCCGGGCCACATCACGGTCTTTGGCGACCGGGCGCACCGGCCCAGGACCTTTGACTGGCTTCTGCGGCCACTCCCGCGGAGGCAGGCTTCCCACCGACCCGGTGGCGCGGGCCACGGGAGGAGGCGGTGCGGGAGGCGGCGCGGGGGGTGACGGCGGAGGCGCCTTCTTCGCAGGCGGAGACTGATCGGGTGGGCTCCCATACCATGGGAGCAATCCAAAATTGTTCCATCCGCCGTAAGGCATGCCATAACCGCCGCCCATTCCAAGCGGGCCCGGGATGCCAGGAACGCCGAACATCGGGCCGGCGGGGTTGGGGAATCCGCCGCGTACGTTCGGGGCCGGCTGACGAACGTCGGCACGCGGATGCCCATTCTGCGCGAGGCCGCCGACAGCGCCCCCGCGGTGATCGGACGCCTGGCGCAGATCGGCAAAGTCGCTTCCCGCGCCAGGGGTCACGTCGTTCCGGGCCCACGACTCGGGGCCGTCCCTCGTAATGCCAGCGGTCCGCACATTCGCTGCGGGCGCGCCCGGCGGTGGGTCGAAGTCGCTCACAAACTCGTCCGCGCCATTCTGCCGCGGTAATGTGACGGTCCGCCGCATCGGCAACGCCGCCGCTGTCTTGCCGCGGGCCAGCACCGGTTGCCGCGGCGCCGCACTTGCAACACGGGCGGAGTCTACCGTCAGCACCGGCGTGCTGGCCGTAGACTGCTTGTGCCGGTCGATCGCGCTGGACCGGGCCAGCAGGATGATCGCCACTGCCACCGCCAGCGTTCCTGCCAGCGTGCCGCTGGTCCAGGCGTCGAACAAGGCTTCCTTCGAGGGCGCCCGGAGAATACGGCGAATGCGCGGCAACAACCCCATCCCGTTGGCTGCCATCGCCAATGCCAGCGGCCCGCCACGCAGTTCGTCCAGCTCGGCCAGCGACGAGGCGTAGAAGACGCGGTCGCCGCAGGCTTCGGCCGCGACGTCGTCGCAGCAGTGCTCGCGTTCCTGGCGGATGCGGTTCGACAGCCACCAGACGGCCGGATGGTAGAACAGCAGCGTTTCAACGATGCTCTGAAGCACGTTGATCAGATAGTCGTGACGCTGAATGTGGGCCAGCTCGTGGGCGAGGATGGCTTCGATCTGGATCGGCCACATGCCGGTGAGGGCCGAGGTGGGGAAGAGGATGGCCGGCTTGAGGACGCCGACGACCGCCGGCCCGGCGATGCGGGCCGATTGCAGAAGCCGCACCGGCCGCGTCACACCCATCCGGCGTGCCAGCTCTACCAGTCGCCGCTGCATCGCAGGATGGGGCGCTTCGGTCGCCTCCCGTCGCGCCCGTTGCACGCCGGCATATCCGCCCAGCAGTCGCACCGATAACACGAGAACACCCGCGCCCCAAAGGACGACGAGCCAGGGCAGCAGCCGATCAGCTATGCGATGGAAGATCGTAATCCTGTCTGGGATGGGGCGGACATTCCTGTCTGCCTCAGCCACGCGTCCGCCAGCCGGGGCGGCGTCTGCCCCGGCCGCCGCGTCCACGGCAATCGATCGATGACCCGCCCCCATCGTTCTCGTGCTGTCTGCCACCTCGCGCTGCTGCGGCAACACCGAGTATGTGACGACAGGGCACAAGGCGATCAGCGCCAGCGCCCCCCCACACGCGATCGCATACCGCGCCTCGGCTGAATTGCGCCGCATGAACCACAGGATCGCGGCGACCGCCAGCGCCACCGCCGCCCCTTGCCACAGGAAGTGGACCAGCGTCCATCCCAGCCGGATCACCACCGGCTGCCGTATCACGTCTTCCAGCAGACTCATTTGGGCCCTCCCCGGTAGGAATCGAGCAGCTTGCGGATCTCGGCCATCTCCTGCAGCGATGCCTTGGCCGCATCCAGCGCCTGCACGAACAACTTTCGCGCCGACCCCCCGAACGCCCGGTCGAGCAGGTCGCGCACCAGTTGCTTCTGTGTGCCTTCTTCACTGGTCTTGGCCCGGTACACGTGTGACCGCTGCGACTCATCGCGCACGACCAGCCCCTTGTCGGCCATGATCTGCATCAGCTTGAGCGTGGTGGTATACCCGACCGGCCGGTGGTCCCCGAGCTCCTCGTGGACCTGCCGCACCGTCCGCGGTCCGCGCTGCCATAGCACGCCCAGCACCGCCAGCTCGGCATCGGTCGGACGGGACAACGCGGGTCGGGCCATAATCGGGCGTCCTTTCAGCCTCACACTGTATACGACGTAATCCGTATATGGCAAGGAAAAAACTCAAAAAAATTCCGGTGGGGCGGAGATTCCCGTCTGCGGTGGGGTGGATTGTTGTCAGTGGTGGGGCAGACATTTTTGTCTGCCTCCACCGGACTCGCCTCTGTCCTTTGCGATTCAGATCGCTACAGTGTCGCCCGATTTGATCGTGAGGAGCGTGAATGACCCAAACGACGGCTGCCACGACCCTCGCCGCCACCGGAAAGGTAATCCGGACACTGGACGGCATGGTGGTCTTCAACCCGGCCGGAACAAATTACGAGTGGCACCTGGCAGCGCCGAAGTTCGACGGACCGCTGAACCGGCTGGTGAAATGCGTCATCCGCGTGAAGGCGCGAAAGGTGTACACCGTTCCGAGCGGCGGGAATTTCATCACCCCCCTCTTCGGCCCGCCGCGAATGGTGCAGGGCCGGGTGCTCAGCGGCGACGAGCGGTCCCTGGTCGTCCACGCCGGATGCCCCATTCACGTCCAGTTGCCCCCCGATCCCGCCGCCATCGACCTGGACGAGGGCCCGATCGCGGTCGGCGGAATAGTCAACGTAGTGTGCGAGCCAGGCGCGCGAGCGGAGTTCGTGAAAACCTAGGCCGGATGATTCACCGCGGAGCCGCCGAGCGCCCGGAGAAGACAAGACGGGGAATGACGTCTTCTTCAAATCTCACTCCGCGGAAAAAGCTTCGAACTCAACCGCCAGCCGCGTCCCGCGGATGACCGGCTCGAATACCGCCGCCCGCTGCTCAATGTCCTCCCCGGCCTCTTGTGTGGCACAGTCCCGGCGCGCCGGGACTGCGTTCGACCGCAGGTCGAAATCAACCGCCCAATTTCCGCCTCCCGGCGGAACACAGCCGAGGGCGGCCGTGCCACAGAATTCTGTCCGCCGGCCATCCCATTCGCGTCGGAATCCGGCACTGCTTATAATCGTCTCTTGCGTGCAACAAATGATGATCGAGCTGATTGAAGACCCGGACGAAGGCGGCTTCACCGCCCGTGTTCCCGACATCCCAGCATATGGCGAGGGGGCGACAGAGGAGCAGGCCATCGCCGACCTGCGGGAGGCGCTCAGGGGCTACATTCAGACATTCGGCCTCGACGATGCCATGAGCCGGATTACCGCGCCTCAGCTCCGCCCATCCGGATGGGACCTAGCCGAACTCGCCCGTGGCTAAACTTCCCCGGCCGACCGGCAAACAGATGGTCCGGTTCCTTGAGCGCCAGGGACTGCGCGTCGTCCGGATCGCCGACTCGCACCATTTCATGGACGGCAATGGAAAACGAACCAGCGTCCCGGTACACGGCAGTCACAACCTCAAAATCGGCACGCTCCGCGCCATCCTCCGAGATGTTGACATGTCTCCAGTCGAGTTTGAGCGGCTTTGGCAGGAATGAAGGGCGGCGCCACCGCTTCAATACCAGCCACGACCGAGAATCGAGAATCCGACGTGGGCACTGCCGCGCGGTACAAGGGCAAAATCGTCGACTTCAAAGATCGCGGGCACGGGATTTGGCTGCCAAATGATCGTATCGATCTGCGCGATACGCTCGGGTGCGTTCCCCTCCCATATGACGCCACCGTGGGACACCCGGAGCGGCGAGACAATATTTCGGATCAGGCGTCGCGCCGTGGCTTCCGCGAATACACCTTTCAAATCCGACGATACGGTGAAGGATGCCAGCGCACCGTTAGCGGTTACGTCCCGGACCAATTCAGTGCCGAGCTGCTTGAGATATGCCGTCGGATCCATGACTTAGGTTAGCCGGGCTCGAATTGAACATCGGGGCTGAAAGTCCCGACTGTCCCGATGGAATCGGGATCTTCGACGTCGGGAGGGAGGGGTTGACGAGAGGAAGAGGTGACAAGGTGAGGGGGTGACAAGGGAGAGGGGGAGAGGAACGCGGCCGCAAGGAATGGGTTTTGACAAGGCGGGAATGGGAGTACAATCGTGCACAAAGGGAGCAACGCATGAACTGGGAGGAACGGATTATCGTCGATCCTGCCGTGTTGGTCGGCAAGCCGGTGATTCGCGGGACCCGGCTGGCGGTGGAATTCATCGTTGGCTTGCTGGCGCAAGGCTGGAGCGTCGAGGACGTGCTCAAGGAGTACGACCACATCACACGCGAGGATGTGCAGGCGTGTCTTGCCTACGCCCACCAACTGCTGGCCGAGGAACGGCTCTATCCCCTTCCTGCATGAACCCTGCCGATGTGGTTCCTGGCCAACGAAAACATCGGCCCATCGGCGATCCGCCTGTGCGCGCAGCAGGACACGATGTACTGTCGGTGAAGGAGGCGATTAGGGGGTCGGATGACGCTGTCGTTCTCGCACGTGCCGTCGCCGAGAGTCGCGTTCTCGTGACCTTCGACAAGGATTTCGCCGCGCTCGCCTTTCGCTCGAATCTGCCGGCGACGTGCGGCGTCGTTCTGTTCCGCATCACCCCGCGCGGCCGCGAGGAGGACGCGCAGCGAATTTTTCAGACGCTGCGAGGCCGCGACGACTGGAGCGGCGCGTTCTGGACCGTGACCGACCGGCGGATACGCCGCAGGCCGTTGCCGCGGGCGCGGCCGTGAATTGAGTCCCGAGTTACTCGCCCGCCGCTCTTTCCCACCCCGCCGCGACTGCCGCGGTTTGAGCAATATTCAGCAATACGAAACCGAGGATGAGACAAGAAGTGTCCCATTTCGTCCCATTCTGTCTCATTCTGTCGCATCGCCATTTTCATGGCGCGTTCATCTGATGGCGCGGTCAGCTCGGCGGCGGCAGTTTCTGGGCGAGTTGGTCGGCGAGCGCCAGCATCCGGTTGAACTCGATCGGATCGAATGGGCGGCCGGAGAAATCCAGCACCAGTTCGCTGCCGTACAGAAGAAGCCCGATGTCGGGCGGCAGCAGCGAGCGGGCCATCGACTGCGACAGCTCCCGCGCCGCCGCCGAATCGGTCCCGTAGACGACAAATCGCTCGGTGCTGCCCAGCAGCGGAAAACTGGAGAGGGAAAACAGGTCGAGCAGACTTCGGCTGGCGGAGGACGGTCGCATGCCGGTCGGCCGCCACGCGGTCGGCAGGCGGCGTATCAGCAGATTCCATGTGGCGGTTTCCGGTCCCGGCGTCACATCCGCGCGTGTCGGCGCGGTGGTCTCGATCTGCATGAGCAGCACTGACTCGTTGCCGACGCAAATCCGCGCCGCCGGAGCATGCGCACCCACCGCGTCGAGCGGCGGCGGCAAATGCCGGATATCGCGAAAATGAAAACCGGCGTCTCGCGCCCATTCCGCCAGCGCCACCCATTGGCGGTGTGCGGTGGATCGCCGGACGAGCACCCAGAACGTGACCGACGACGCGGCCATGATCGCCGCCAGCGAAATCAGCACCCGGAGAGTGATCCAGGTCCACGGCGAGAGGGCGGCGGCGTGCATCGTGCGATAGTGTACCGCACCACGCGAATTATCGGGGCGTATTATCGGGCCGGGGCGGCGCCGCGGCCCGGCCGCGCCGCGTTGATCCGGCCCCGCGCTTTGCGCCGATAACATCCCAGCGATGGAGGACTTCGAGAACATCGTTCATCGGATGAAAGTGCGGCACCGGGTGCGCGTTCGGCGCTGGCGGCGGAACATGAGCGGCTGCGCCTGGCAAGTCCATCACCGCGATGGCTGCACCGTCCGCTGGATCGAGGCCCCTTATCCCAAGACCCGCATCAGCCTGGCGATCTTCCTCCACGAGGTGGGCCATCACGTCATCGGGTTCGGCCGCTACAAGCGGCGCTGCGAGGAGGAATATCACGTCTGGCAGTGGGCGGTGGCGCAGATGCGGGCGCTGGGCGTGGAGCCGGACGAGAAGGTCCGCCGGCGGTTCGAGATGTCAATGCAATACGCCGTCGGCAAGGCCCTCCGCCGCGGCATTAAACAGCTCCCAGAATCGCTTTTGCGGTTCGCGCCCAGGGCCGCGTAAAACCACTGGCACCGCCCGCAAAGGCTCTCGCTCAAAGTGCCGCCTGGACGACGCCGCCTTCGGCGCGGATGGTGGCGCCGTTGACGGCGGAAGCCAATGGGCTGGCCAGGAATGCTACCACGGTCGCCACCTCCTCCGGCCGCTCGAACCGCTTCAGCAGCGATGTCGGGCGGGATGTTCACCGCGGACTCGCTGGAGATGAAGATAATCCGTCCCCAGCCGCGCGACAGCATCTGAGGCAGGTAATCGCGGGCGAGGCGCACGCCGCTCAGGACGTTGGTCTCGAAGATTCGCGGCCACTCCTCGTCGGTGATCTGATCGAAAGGCTTGGGCTGGTAGATGCCCAGGTTGTTGACCAGGATGTCGACGCTTGGCACGGCGGCGATTATATTGAAGGCCCCTTCGGCCGTTGCCAGATCAGCGGCGACGCCGCGAACGCTGGCGGCGGGAACGCGTTCCTGGATCGCGCGGACCGCCGCATCGACACGCGCGGACGTGCGGCCGCTCACGATCACCGCGGCCCCTTCGCGCGCCAGTGCCATCGCGATCGCGAATCCGATCCCGGCGGTGGAACCGCTGGCCAGCGCCGTCCGTCCATCAAGTTGCAGATCCATGGCGATTCTCCTTTGCCGATGACGCGCGCGGCATTGCAGGCGCCGCGTTCTCCCCGGGTGGGGTCCCCGGCATCTCGGTCCCTGCCATAGCTCCCACGAGTCCGCGGCCATAAGATGCGTTCCGTTCCTTGACAGGAAAGACCCATGAGAAAGCTCTCACTGTCCGTCGCGCTGTCAGCCCTCGTCTCGTTGCTCCCCCCGGCGCGAGCCGGCGACCTGCCGTTCCCGAAATTCCGGACGCAGGAACTGCCGGAGAAGATCACCGTGGGCTACGGCGTGCTGCTGGTCGACCTGAACGGCGACAAGAAGCCCGACATCGTCGTCGCCGACTCCAAGCGCGTCATCTGGTTTGAGAACCCGTCGTGGCAGATGCACACGATCCTCGAAGGTCAGAGCAAGCCTGACAACGTCGCCATCGCGCCGCTCGACGTGCTGGGCAACCGCAAGACCGACCTGGTCCTCGGGGCCGGGTGGAAGGGGTACAACACGAAAGACAACGGTACCTTGCAGTGGCTTGAGCCCGGGGCGAACGTCGATGAGCCATGGACGCTGCACCCGATTGGTTTTGATGAGGTCGCACTGCACCGCGTCCACGTGGCGGAGATCGACGGCAAGCCGGAAATCATCGCCGCTCCGCTGTTGGGCCGCGGCGCGACACAACAGGGGAACTGGTCTGAGACGACCCCGAAGCTACTGGAGTACTCGATCCCACAGAATCCGGTAAGCGGGCCGTGGGAGCCGAAGCTCATCACCGACCAGTTTCATGTCGTACACAATTTCTCGCCGGTGGACTTTGATGGGAACGGCAAGACGAGCTTGCTCGTGGCCAGCTATGAGGGCGTCTGGCTGCTGCGGCACGAAGCCGACGGCACGTGGAAAGCGCAACAGATCGGCGCCGGCGAGCAGTCCAATCCGCACGGCAGCCGGGGTTCCAGCGAAGTGAAGCTGGGGCGGACGAAGTCGGGACAGAAGTTCATTGCCACGATTGAACCATGGCACGGGAATGAGGTCGTTGTCTACCTGCCGCCAAAGGACGGTCAGGGTTTGTGGGACCGAGATGTGCTGGACACGACGCTGAACGAAGGCCACGGCGTCTGGCTCGCCGATCTGGATGGGAGCGGAAGCGACGACATCATCGTCTGTAGTCGCGGCGGCAAGCCGGGCGCGGGGCGCGGCGTCTTCGTCTACTCACCCACGTCTCCCACGGCCGACGCCAGCATCGCAACTTGGCAGAAACATGTTATCGACGATCGGGACATGGCCGGCGAGGACATCGCCGCCGCCGACCTGAACGGCGACGGTCGCATCGACATCGTCGCCGTCGGCCGGGCAACGCATAACATTCGGATCTATTGGAATGAAGGCGGAAAGTAGCAGGAATGTGGGAGAATGACGAAATTCGAAAGTCGAATGACGAATCAAATCCGAAGCTCAAATGACGAAACGGGCCCATCAGAGACACAGCTTGTTTCGTCATGCGAATTTCGACATTGATTCGTCATTCCAGTTTCGGGGTTCGAATTTCGTCATTTCCGGTTCTGGACGTCAATTGCTCTCTCCCACATCCAGCCGGTACTTGCGCATCTTTTTGTAGAGAGTCGTGCGGTTGATGTCGAGTTCGGCGGCGGTGGCCTGGCGATTCCAGGCGTTGCGGCGCAGGGCAGACTCAATGATCTGCCGCTCCGGGCCTTCCAGCGCGACGTGCAGCGGGAGCGGCATGTCGTGCGCATCGTTGCCAATCCGCTCGGACGCGGATGGCGCTCCGGTCGCCTGGACGGTTTCCGGCAGGTCCTCGAGGTCGATCTGCGGCCGGTGGCAGAGCACGACGGCGCGCTCGACCGCGTTTTCCAATTCCCGGACGTTGCCCGGCCAATCATACCGCCGCAGCGCCGCCAGGGCGGCGTCGGTGAACCCCAGCACCTCCCGACCCATCTCCTGGCCGAACCGCCGCAGAAAATGCCCGGCCAGAAGGGTGATGTCCCCCGTTCGTTCGCGCAGGCTCGGCAACCGGATGTTCACCACGTTGATCCGATAATACAGGTCCTGCCGGAATTGTCCCTGCGTCACCAGCGCCGAAAGGTCTACATTGCTCGCCAGGATCACGCGAACGTCAACCGCCCTGGTGTCCGCGCTCCCCACCGGCTCGAAGGCCCGCTCTTGAAGCACGCGCAGCAGCTTCATCTGCATGGCGGGTGACGCGGAATTGATCTCGTCGAGGAAAATGGTGCCGCCATCCGCGGCCATGAAGCGCCCGGGTCTATCACCGCTGGCGCCGGTGAACGCGCCTTTGACGTGCCCGAACAATTCCGATTCCAGCAGCGTCTCCGGCAGCGCGCCGCAGCTCACCTCTACGAACGGCTTGTCCCTTCGCGGAGAGCGGTGATGAATTGCCCGCGCCAGCAGCGACTTGCCGGTGCCGCTTTCTCCGGTCATCAGCACCGTCGTGCGGCTGTCAGCCACCGCTTCGGCCAGGTCGAACACCTTGAGCATCTTGTGATCGTGTCCGATCACGTTCTCCAGTCCGAAACGAAGGTCGAGTTGCTGCTTGAGCGACTGGTTTTCGAACAGCAGCGACTGTTGCCGCACCGCCTTTTCGACGACCACCCGGATCTCCTCGTCGACGATCGGCTTGGTCAGATAATCAAAAGCCCCATTTTTTGTTGCATCGACGGCCCCCTCGATCGACCCGTAGCTGGTTATGACGATGACCACGACGTGGGCGAAGCGCCGTCGAATGTCGCGCAAGAATTCCCCGGGCTTCACGCCGGGCGTGTTGATGTCGGCCAGCATCAGCTCCACGTGGGCGGCTTCCAGGATGGAGACCGCCTCGTCGGGCCGGTCGGTCGTGCGGACCTCGTAACCTTCCCGGCGGAGGAATTGGGCCAGCGACTGACGGATGATCCGATCCTCGTCGAGGATCAGCAGTCGGGGTTTGGAAGGGGTGTTTGGCTGCAGCATCGGTAAAACTGATGATTGTGCGGACGGTTTCGCTTGATGCCCTCGAACAACGGCCTGTCTCCTTTGTGCATCGGCTGAATCGGACGTTGATCGGGAGCAACACGGCGGTCCGATATCATTCCACAACATGGCCGCCGCTGTCCGGATATGATTGAATTGTGGCCAAACAGCCGCGCAGAATGCTCACGGAGTCTGACAATGCGAGTCGGGATACCCAAGGAAGTGAAAAGCGACGAGTACCGGGTCGGCATGATGCCAGTCGGCGCCGAGGCGCTGACGAAAGCCGGCCACGAGGTGTTCGTCGAGACCGCCGCGGGCGGGGCCAGCGGTTTTCCCGATGACGACTACCGCTCGGCGGGCGCGACGATCGTGCCGAACGCGGCGGCGGCGTTCGAGCGGGCGGACATGCTGGTCAAGGTGAAGGAGCCGCAGCCCTCGGAGATCGGCATGTTTCGGCCGGGACAGATCGTGTTCACGTATTTCCATTTCGCGGCATCGCCGGAGATGGCGCAGGCGTGCCTGGAGAGCGAGATCGTGGCGATCGCCTATGAGACGATCAAGGACCGCCAGGGGCGATTGCCGTGCCTCACTCCGATGAGCGAGATCGCGGGAAAGATGAGCATCCAGGAGGGGGCCAAGTACCTGGAGAAGCCGATGATGGGCCGCGGCATCCTGCTGGGCGGCGTCCCTGGGGTGGCGCCAGCCCACGTCGTGGTGCTGGGGGCGGGCGTGGTCGGGACGCACGCCGCCAAGGTCGCCGCCGGCCTCGGCGCCGATGTTGTATTGATGGACATCAATCTCGAGCGGTTGCGATACCTCGACGACGTGATGCCCAGGAACGTCAAGACGATCTTCAGCGATGCCCATACCGTCCGCGAGCATCTGTACCGGGCAGACCTGGTGATCGGGGCCGTGCTGATTCCCGGCGCCAAGGCGCCGCGGCTGGTGACCCGCAAAGACCTGACGATCATGAAAAACGGCAGCGTCATCGTGGACGTGGCGATCGATCAGGGCGGATGCGTGGAGACCAGCCGTCCGACGACTCATCAGCAGCCGACTTTCGTGGTGGAAGGAGTCGTGCATTACTGTGTGACGAACATGCCCGGCGCCGTCGGGCGGACGAGCACGATCGCGTTGTGCAACGCGACGCTGCCGTACGCGATGAGAATCGCCAACAGCGGCTATGAACGGGCGGCCAGCGAGGATCCCGGATTGGCCGAGGGGATTAACCTGGTTCGGGGCCGGGTAACGAACTCGGCGGTGGCCGAGGCGCTGCACATGAAACATCAGCCCCTGCCGGCGCGCGGCGCCGCGTGAGGGGCCCGTGACAGCGCGCGGTTGGCCTGCGCGGGTGCCGTTCCTACAATTCCCGCGCGGCGGGGGAGGAGATAAGCGATGGAGCCGACCACTACCCCACGGATGCAGCAGTTGCTGCGGATGCTCGAAGGCGCCCCGGGCGACGCTTTTCTCCTCTACGGCATCGCGCTCGAATACAAGAAGACCAACGACATCGACAATGCCATCGAATACCTGGATCGCGCGCTCAGGGCCGATCCCGGCTATTGCTACGCCTATTTCCAGAAGGGGCAGGTGCTTGAGTCTCGGGGCAACCTTGAGGCCGCCCGGCGCGTCTACCGCGAGGGAGTCGACGCCGCCACGCGCAAAGGCGACGAACACGCGAGGTCGGAAATCGAAGGGGCGCTGGGAATGATCGAGTGAGGAGATTTCCGAATGCCTATTGCCGAATGCCGAATGCCGAGTGAGACGCGGCAGCCCAAATCGGCATTCGGGAATCGGCAATCGGAAATGAACGAGTGGTCGACAACGTCATCGACTATCTTCGCACGCCTGTCTGGCGCCGTCAGCACCGCTGGCGGAAGGCGATCTGGCGCACGGTATCGCGGGTAGGGCTGACCGGCATTCACACGCTGCCGCTCAATCGCCGGTGGGTCGACATCCACCGCCGGCGGATGCCCCTCGCTGACCTCGATCCCGCCTTCGACGGTTTCCGCCTGGTTCAGATCTCCGACCTGCACTATAGCCCCGTCGTCTGGCAGCGCTACCTGGTCCAATACGTCGGCTGGGTGAACGAGCTCAAGCCCGATCTGGTAGTCGTCACCGGGGACCTCATCACCGGCGGTTACCGCTTCGCCCATCGCGTCGCGACGATCCTTCACCACCTTCGATCGACGCACGGCGTGATCTGCACCTTCGGGAACCACGACTACAGCGTCTATGGCAAGAACCTCTCCGCCGAAGGCGAGCGGCGCGCCGACTACCTGGAGAAATGCCTGAAGCGGCGCGGCCTGGTCGTCCTCCGCAACCAGCGCTGCGACGTGCGCGTCAATGGCTCAAAGACGCCGCTGACCATCGTGGGGCTCGACGACGAATGGTCTGGCCACCTCGATGCCGAAGTCGCGTTCCGCCATCTCGGACAGGACCGCCCCGTGATCTGTCTGAACCATAACCCGGCCAATTGCACGCACCTCATGCGGTATCCGTGGCAGTGGATGCTCAGCGGTCACACGCACGGGCGGCAGGTAGCCACCAGCAAGTTCGCCCGGCGGTTCTACCCCCACCGCTACCGACATTTCACCCACGGGTACTATGCCGTGAACGGCCGTCACCTCTACGTCAACCGCGGGCTCTCCTACGGCCAGCGGATGCTGGACTGGTGCCGGCCCGAGATCACCGCCTTCAAACTAGAGCCACAGGGCCGGGAAACCTGAGATACATCTGCGGCGTGCGTGATCGGATACGCAGGTGTCCTCTGATCGGGTGCCGCGGGGCGCATGCAGTTACATTAGAGCCGCGCTGTGTCAGCCCGGTCCGAGCCGAAGGCTCGGAGGAGTTTTCTCCGATGGTGGAGTTTCAATTCTGGACCCGCGCTCCAGACCGGGACCGCGCCTCTCTAACGCGTCGGCCCGGAGGGCTCGCTGGTGGGCGACGCCGACGGCTCGGAGGCTGGTTGCGTTGCGGCCGGTGTCGCCGGGCCGAGCAGTGCGGGCTGGGTGGTGGGGCGGGTTTGCGGTTCTGGTGGGGCGATCAACACCGGCTTCTCGTATTGCGGCAAGTCCGTGAGCCGCTTCCTGGCATACTCTCGGAACGCGTCCGGCAACCCCGAATCGGCCACCAACTGGTACTGCTGCCGGGCGGCGTCCCAATCGTGCTTCTCCTCGGCAATGGCCGCCAGGCCCATACGGGCGGAGAACAGGTCCAGCGCGTCGCCGGAGTTGGTCCGGATCGTTTCTTCGTATGCCGACTTGGCGTCGTCCAGCAGCTTGTCTTTATTGCTGAGCTTCAGGCTGGGCCGCGTGTCCGCGCCCGGCAGCTCGGGCAGGTTGGCAAGCTTCCAGTTCAGCTCGCCGCGAGCCAGGAAGGCATTGGCTTTTACCCGCGGGTCTCGCGCATGGTCGAGGACGGTGTTGATAGCGTCCTCGGCGTCACGGGCGTCCTTTTGCCGCTCGTCGGCCACGGCCTGGGCTGCATTGATCGAGAAGGCCCCAGCCAGACGATCCAACTCTTCCAGCTTCTCCTGGGCCGTTCCCATCGCCTCAATGGTCTGCTGGGCCTGGCTGGCCCGCCGGTCGTTCCAGTATCGCACCAGCAGGAACACAACCAGCGCCACAACGACGACGAGCAGGGCGCGGCTCCCGTAATCGCGCCAGTAATTCGGCAGCCCCTCCAGGCCGCGCGCCAAAGCGTTGGTCTTTAAGTCGTGCCGTCGCTCCGATTTCATAGGATAAGGCAGTGTAGTGCCGCCCCATCCCCAAGGCAATCGCGAGCGGAGTCACCCACTTCGGGGGCGGTGTGACGCTCGGTTGTAGCGAGGCCTCACTCTCTCGGCATTTTACCGCGGCATCCCGCTGTACTGTCGGTTCTCGCTCCCGTACAATCGGCATTCCGGCTCGACGACCGAGTCAGGGCAAGCGCTTTCTCCTCCCGCGCTGCCGTCTCTTTCGCCTTTCCGATCCCGGCCAAAACGCTGGCCTGTGCATGGGGTGAGCCGTGCCGAGCGCGATTTGCTTCGGCGTGGAGATGTCCGTGCTGCCATTCGAGGGTTACGAGCTTTACAACGAGAGGGTCTGATGACTGAGCAGAACGTGTTTAGTCCCGAAGCGCCAGTCGCTAAGGCCGCGCAGGCCCCGCGCGATTTGTCGGCGGAGATCGTGGCACGTATCGAAAAAGAATCCGACGAGCGGGTGACGTGCCGGTGGATCCGGGGCAACAGCTACCGCTGCAACTGGTGGGCCGCCCACAACACCAAAAAGTACGATAATCCGCTGATGGAAGGGCTGCTCGTCACCACCCACCGGGTCAGGCGGAGCCGTTTCCTGAACGTCACCAAGATCGGCGAGGCGCTGGTCATCGAGGATTCCTCCTCCCACGGTCGACAGAAAGCATGACCGCACGGCCCTGATCCGCTCTACTCAGATCTTTTGCGGATCTTGACGGTGTACGTCAGCGGATCGGCGGACTGCGAGTCGGAGAGGGTGGCGGTGTCGTTTTCCAGGCGATAATCGAAGGGCTTGCCGGTCGCGGGGTTTTGAGGGACGGGCGTCTCGGTAACGTCTTCGAGGCGCTTGGGCAGCGCGCCGCCGTTGGCGGCGGCGTGGGAGCGGAGCGCCTCGACCGCCGACAGCGCGGCGAGCTGGCGGTCGAGACGGGCGAACTTCCAGACGGCCCGGTCGATGGTCGGCAGCAGTTGCAGGAACGGGTTGCCTGGTTGCTGCGCGATCACCATCGCGACATGGGCGCGGTAATCCCGGCTCCTGGCCAGCAGTGCGGGATAGGGCAACGCGCGGAGCTTGTACATCTCGTCGAACTCGATTTGATATTGGCGGAAATAGAAGCTGCCGAGCACGACGGCGGGCTCTACGTCTGCCGCCTGCTTGGCGGTCATGTGATGTGACTGGGCGTACTCTTGTCGCGCTTGATGCAACACGTCGGGGCTAGTGCCGCCGACGGCGTCCACTTTCCTCGGTCGACCTGACTCGTCGACGGGAAGGCTGCCGACGTAATCGAGGATCGCGTGCCACCGCTGCGCGGACAGCTCTTCTCCCGCCTTGACCCGGGCCAAGTCCGGGAGGGAAGCGGCGGCGGAGCCGCGCTCGCCATCAAACCCGCCGCGTAAAATCGCCTGACGGGCCGGAAAATCTGCCAGGGCCCAGTAGAGGTTCGGGGACTCGGCGCGATTCATCAGATGGACAAGGCAATCGTCCATGGCCGTGGTCATGTTGACGGAGACCAGCCCGGCGATCAGGACCGGTTCGCGGCCGGTCTTATCCGACAGCTCATAGCCGAGCCGCAGCGTGGCCAGTGCATCGTCCACCTTTCCCTGCTCGATTTGCCGCAGCGCCTTCACCTGGATCAGCCTGGCCACGCCATGAACGAGCGGCTCGAGGTGCGGCAGCAAGGTTCGGATGCCCACGTCGCGAAATGGCGACTCCCAGTCACATTGCTCGCGCCGTCCGGCCAGGTCTACCTCTTCGAATAGCTCCGGCTTGTCGAGGGCCTGGCCTAGCGATGCGAACGTGTTGAGGTCGCGATCTTCGTATGCCTTCAACGCCTTCTGGGCGTTCTGTTTCGCGTCCGGGCCCATCAGCAGGACGGCGTCGAGGTAAAGGGGCGCGGCATTGCCGGGCCGGCGGTCCGACAGATCATCGAATAAAAGCTGGTACTTCATCGCCGGGGTTGGGGGCGGCACGGGCGTCAGTTCAAACGCCCGCACGTCTGCCGGCGGCGTGGTCTGGCCCTTCGCCATGGCGCACGCGGTCACGAGAAGCATTGTCGCCAACATGAGTCGTCGCACGATTCACCTCATTGGGGGTCAAAAGGTACTGATCGTTTGAACGTTGTAGACGGGAGGAACATCAGTTGCGGGCAAGCCGTCCACTCCCTTTTCCCGCACTGCCGCCTGCAGGATGAACAGGCTCTGGTCCGACAATGGCCGCACAGGCGATGGCGGGTGAGCGTCAACGACCATCAGTCCGGAACGATCGCTCGGGAGATCCGCGATGTGCCGGGCCGGCACCAGCCAGCTCCCCGCGGCGGCGAGTAACAGGACAAAGGCCGCGGACTGCCAGAACCGCGCCCGGCGCCGCGCCGACCGCCGGCCGGCGGAAAAGGCCGCCGCCGCCGAATCCACTCGCGCCGCCGTCGGGGTCACCGACTTCAGCGCCAACTCGAGTTCGCGCTGTGCGGGGGTCAAGGCATGTTCGTCCTGCATGGTCTCTCCAGTTCGTTGCGCATCTGCTCGAGCGCCCAGGCGTAACGCTCATGAACCGTGGTCACGCTCAGGTGCATGATCCGGCCGATCTGGGCCAGGCCCAAATCGCCCCAGATCCGAAGGACGACGATCTCCCGGTGTTCGGGGGGAAGGCGGCGCAGCGCCTGCTCGGCAGTTTGCCCGTCGATCAGCGAATCGGCCGCCGTCTCAAACCACTCGCGCCGGGCGGCGGCAACGATGCGTTCCCGCCGCCGCCGGCGCGACGCCGCGCGGGCATGATCGATCGCCGCGTTTCGCACCGCCCGGTACGTCCACGCGACCGGATCGTCGGGCGCCCGCGGCTGCGTCAGCAACGCGGTGAGGGCCTCCTGCACGACGTCCTCGGCAGACGCCGCGTCCAGCCACTGCCGCGCGTACAGCGCCATCGCCGCCGCCCGTTCGGCCACCAGTTGCGTCAACCGCGCCAGGTCGCTCATGCGCCTCCATTGACCTGACGGCACGGCGCACGCACTTTTCGCTGTTTTGCGGGTTTAGTTGGGAGGGAACAAAAAGGATCGAGGCTCAGATTACGCCGCTGACCGCTTTTCGGCTGGCTCCGAGAAGGCGCGCATCGATGGTTAAATGCCGCCGGTTCGGGCTGATCAGGACCCTTCCTCGGCGTCCTCGGGCAGAATGGTTTGGCCCACAATCTGTTTCCAGGCCCGCATCGCCGCTTCGTCGGCCTCAGCGGCCTCCACCCGCTCGCCGACCGCACCCTGTTCGCTCTTTAGCTCCGGGAATGCCAATAGCAGAACTGCGATGTCACGCCAATCCGAGCCCGACTTGGGTTGCCAGTGGCAGCGGCTCGTTCATCGCAAACTCCCGCAGGGTGAGCGGACCATCTCCGAACATAGGTTTGGGCATTATACCGACGCGAGTGCCGGACGGGACATTGAACTCTAGTGGAGGACACGCCGTGGATTCCTTAGAATCAGCGGAAACGCATGAAGGTTCGGCTGATCAAGCAGTTTCATTTCGAGGCGGCGCACGACTTGCCGACGTTCCCGCCGGAGCACAAGTGCCGCCGGTTGCATGGGCACTCGTTTCGGTTTGACGTGATCGTCGAAGGCGACGTCAACCCTGAAAAGGGATATCTGATCGACTACGGTGACATCAAGAAGACGGCCGAGCCGCTCGTCAGGCGGCTCGATCACTATTATCTGAACGAAGTCGAGGGATTGCGCAACCCGACCAGCGAAAACCTGGCGAAATGGATCTGGGAGCGGCTCAAGCCCGCGCTGCCGCAGCTTGCGGCAGTTATCGTTCACGAGACCTGCACGTCATCATGCGAATATCGGGGAGAATAGTTATTCGATCAGCATGGCGTCACCATAACTGAAGAATCGGTAGCGGTTCTCAATGGCGATCTGATAGAGCCGTCGCTGCTCATCGAGCCCAACCATTGCCGCGACCAGTGCGATCAGGGTGCTCCGCGGCAAGTGGAAGTTCGTGACCAGCGCGCCGACGTGTTTCCACTGATAGGCGGGATAGATGAAGATGCCAGTCCGGTCGGACTTGGGCATGAACGGCTCATCTGCCGGCTGGCTCTCCAGGACTCGGGCGGAGGTGGTGCCGACGGCGACGATCCGCCGGCCGTCGCGCTTGGCTCGGTTGAGTGCCTCGACCGCGGCCGGAGTGGTGGAATAGGTCTCGGCGTGCATGGCGTGCGCTTCGAGCGTGTCGGCCGTCACTGGCTTGAAGGTGCCGAGGCCTACGTGAAGGGTAATAAACGTCTGTTCCACTCCACGGGAGAGCAGGTCGGCCAGTAGCCGGTCGGTGAAGTGCAGGGCAGCGGTTGGCGCGGCAACGGCGCCGGGCGTCCTCGCGAAGACGGTCTGATACCGAACCCTGTCCAATTCGTCCCGTTGGTCGCGGTCCTTGTCGCGCCGGATATAGGGAGGAAGGGGCATTCGGCCGACCCGCTCCAGCAGATCGATGGCGGACAGCGCGGTGTCCACGCCGATCTCGTGTTCGCCGCCCGCGCCCGAGTGGATCACGTTGACCGCAATCTCCGGCGCATCGGCAAATCGCAAGGGGGCGGCGATGTTTGCGGCATTCTTGAGCAAGACGTGCCAGCGTGCCGGCCGCACCTCGTTCAAAAAGAGTCCCTCAACCCGGCCGCCGGTGCTTTTTCGCAACGTGAATCGGGCCGGGATAACACGGGCGTCATTGAAAACGAGCAGGTCGCCGGGCCGAAGCAGCGCCGGCAGGTCCGAGAACGTGCGATGGGCGACCGACCGATCCGCCCGGCGGTAGTGCATCAGCCGGGAGTCGCTGCGATGCGGCGGCGGGGCCTGCGCGATCAACTCCGCCGGCAAATCAAAATCCAATTCGTCGGTCCGCATCCGGGACATTGTAAGGCACTCGTCCTCTCCTCTCTGAGACCGGGAGGACGCGTATGAGCGAACGTAGGGCGGGCATTGCCTGCCACAATCTGCCGCGGCGGGCGGTGCCCGCCCTACGTGCTCTCCGCGAGTCAACGGGCGATGAAATCAACGCCTCGCCGCCATCCGCGTTGCCCCCGATCAACATCCGGCGTAGACGGAATCTTTGGGTGAGGCGCTATCCGGCCTGCTGAAAATTCTTTTCGCCGGGTCTTGGCGGGTCCCCCGCACGTCGGCGAAATCTCCGTCGGAATCCCGCCCCGGGTTTGCTGGTCGCCGGGCGTGGGGATCGAATCGCGTGTCGATCTGCTCGTGGCGGCGCTGGACCTGAAGCTGGTCCAGTTGGTACGGCAGGCCATGCGCGCGGCCGACCAACACAGGGGCGGGTCGCTGCCGCTGGGTCCTGCTCCCAGTCCTGAGCCGCGACCGCGAATTCATCCCGAGGCACAGTTCGACCCGCGGCGGGTGATTCACCCCACGCCACGGTTCGAGCCGCGGCCTGTGATTCATCCTGAGCCGCGATTCGAGCAGGAACGTCTGGCTTGCGATCGCCGCGCTGACACTCGGGAGGTTGTGGTGCACACGTCTCCGGCGGAGCTGCCGCTCCAGCCGCCCTGGAAGACGATACCCTGGGAGAATCCCGCGCCGCCGGCGCCGAAGATAAAGGTTGCCCGGCCTCACCCCGATATCATTCACAAAGGGTTGTTGTTGGATTTTTTCATCTGATCTTTCGGCCCTGTGCTTCTAACCTTCACGTGGTAGACATGTCGTAGAATAAGCATGGAGGAGTCGATGATGTTGGCCTCGGACCAGGTTGACGAACTGATCTGCCTCGTAGCGGCGCTTGATCGCGCGGCGCTGGTAGGTCAGCTCCAGGCGTACCGGGGCACGTTTCCGCTCGACTTCACCGACGAGTTCCTGCACGGCGTTCCGCTTGATCGACTGCGGCACATCTTCGTGGCCCTGTGCCTTGAGCAGCAGCACGTTCCCCAGATCATGATGCCCAGCGCCGCCTGAGCCGGCTACGCCGGCCGGGTCTCAGGCTCGAGGCTTGTCCCCTTAGCCAGCGGCGCGGGTGATGCTATGATTACCGGCAGAAGCAAGGATTATCGGCACCCACGGCAATGGCTAAACGCGACTACTACGACACCCTCGGCGTTTCGAAGAGCGCGTCGGCTGACGAGATCAGAAAGGCGCATCGCAAGCTCGCCTTGAAGTACCACCCCGACCGCAACAAGAACAACAAGGAGGCGGAGGAGCGATTCAAGGAGATTCAAGAGGCGTATGACGTGCTGTCGGACGCGACCAAGCGATCGAACTACGACCAGTTCGGGCACGCGGGCGTGGGAGCGCGGGCCGCAGGCGGGGGGAACGGGCCGGATCCGTTCGAGGCCTTCCGCCGAGCCCAGGCAGGTCGGGGAGGCGGACGGACTACCTGGCGGGCGTCGCCGGGCGTGAGCGTCGAAGACTTCGACCCCAGCCAGTTCGGCGACTTTGGCGACCTGTTCGACCAGGTTTTCGGCGCCGGGGCGGGCCGGGGGGGCGTCGGGCGGGGCGCCACCCGGGGTCGTGTGCGGCCCGAGCCGCAACGCGGCCAGGACGTCGAGCACGCCGTCACCCTCACCTTCGAGCAAGCCGCTCGCGGCACCACCCTGCCGCTTCAGATTACCCGCGGCCCGGGACAGACCGAGACGATCGAGGTCAAAATCCCGCCCGGCGTCAAGGACGGGAGCCGCATCCGCATCAAAGGCCGCGGCGAACAGACCGGGGGCGAGCCCGGGGACCTGTTCATCGTCACCCACGTCCTGCCGCACCCTTACTTCCGGCGGGAAAACCTCGACATCTACCTCGATCTTCCCATCAGCGTTTATGAGGCATTGCTCGGCACCAAGGTGCAGGTGCCCACCCTTGACGGGCCGGTGACGCTGACGGTCCCCGCGGGCGCCAGCAGCGGCGCCCGGCTCCGCATCAAGGGCCGCGGCGTCGAACGCGGCGCCGAGAGAGGGGACCAGTACGCCGTCATCAAGATTATTGTCCCCAGGAACCTCGATGAGCAGGACGGCAAGCTCGTCGAGCAACTTCAGGCCAAACATCCGATCAACGCCCGCGCCGACGTGCCCTGGTAGCCGGAACGGCGCACGATCACATGGGTTCCTGCTTGATCGTTTCGTCGTAAATCCGAAGGAGCTTGGCCTTGTCGAAGATCATTTCCTGGCGGGTGAGGCCGACGATGTCATAGATGTGGGTGAGTTCGATCGCGTCGACCGGGCAGGCTTCCTCGCACATTCCGCAGTAGATGCAGCGGAGTTCATCGATATCGAACTTGACCGGGTACTTCTCGCGGTCGGGCCAGGGCGACTCGGCGGCCTCAATGTGGATGCAGCGTGCCGGGCAGGCGGTCGAGCACATGAAGCAGGCAACGCACTTGACCCGCCCTTCCTCATCCTTATTAAGGCGATGGACGCCCCGGTAGGTCGCCAAGTCCATGCCCCCTTTCTCCGGCGGCAGGTCTTCGCGCTTCTCCTCGGGATATTGGATCACGCGGTCAGTGCCGCCGAGGGTGCGCAGCATGTGTTTCATGGTCGTCCCCAGCCCGATCAGCACCTGCGGGAGGTAGAACTGATCGGCCAGAGACAGTTTCGGTTCGTCGAGGAGGATGACGTCGGAGTCTTTCATGAGAAGAAGTTGTGAGTTGCCAGTTGTTAGTTGTTAGTTGCCAGTGCCATGGGTGTGTGCGCGAAGCGGCTGGCGGGCACCGGGACTTTGCGATTG